>WBZX01001328.1_pt1 | contig 18860 bp, 17 predicted proteins | sample 5204211 | NCBI WGS metagenome assembly WBZX01 (sample SAMN12344362, study PRJNA552823) | activated sludge metagenome | biome: Activated sludge suspended growth; feature: Nitrification reactor; material: Wastewater; isolation source: activated sludge from nitrification reactor of wastewater... | reverse complement strand
GGATGGTCGGCTCGTCGGTGATCCTGCTGACCGTCGCCATCCTGTTCCTGCGCAACCAGATCCGGCCGATCCTGCGGCTCGCCGAGGCCGCCAACGCGTTCGGCAAGGGGCGTCCCGTGCCGCCGGATTTCGCACCCCGCGGCGCCCGCGAGGTGCGGCAGGCGGCGCAGGCGTTCCTCGAGATGGCCGACCGCATCAAGACCCACGTCGACCAGCGCACGACGATGCTGGCGGGCGTCAGCCACGACCTCCGCACGGTGCTGACGCGCTTCAAGCTGGCGCTGGCGCTGATGGGCGACAACTCCGACGCCAGGGCGCTGCGCTCCGACGTCAACGAGATGCAGCACATGCTGGAGGACTATCTCGCCTTCGCGCGCGGCGACGGCGGCGAGGAGGCCAAGCCCACCCACCTGCGCGAGCTGCTGGAGGAGATCCACTCCGAGGCGCAGATCTACGGCGTGCCGATCGAGATGAAGATGCGCAAGCGGAAGAAGGAGCTGGTGCTGCCCCTGAAGCGGCAGGCGTTCAAGCGGGCGATCACCAACCTCGTCTCGAACGCGGCGCGCTTCGGCGACCAGATCATCGTGCGCGCGGCGACCGAGGGCCAGTGGCTCCGCATCGAGGTCGACGACAACGGGCCGGGCATTCCCGCGGGCGAGCGCGACAACGTCTTCAGGCCGTTCTACCGCCTCGACCACGCCCGCAACCAGGACGAGGGCAACACCGGCCTCGGCCTCGCCATCGCCCGCGACATCGCCAAGTCGCACGGCGGCGACATCACGCTCGGCACCAGCTCCATGGGCGGGCTGCGCGCCATCATCTCGGTGCCGCTGTAGCTCGTTCCCAGTCGTAGTCGAGCCGCCCGCGATCAGTCCCTGCGGGCGACGCGCGACTTGATGCGGTCGAGGCACTCGCGGTCGGCGCGGTCGCACGAGGTGCGCACCTCTTCTGCGCAGCGGTTGGTGGCGAGCAGCACGCCGAGCGCGACCTGCTGGCCGTCGATGGCGAGGCCGTCGTAGGTGGCCGGCGTGAACATCTCGGCGCCGAGGCTCGTCTCGGTCTTGTCGAGGGTGCGCTCGAGGAACGAGCCGGCGAGCTTCTTCGACTGCGGCACCAGAAGCCCGGTGGCCTGCTTGGCGAAACAGGCGCAGAACTCCTTCGTCGAGCCGCCGTGCACGAGCTTCTTGCGGCTCATCGCCGACTTGCAGCTGTCGTAGGCCTCGTCCTCGCCGTCCTTGAGCTGGTGCTGGTCGACGACCTCGGCCCGCTCCTTCATCTGCGCCTGCTGGCCGAACGCGAACAGGCCGACCGCGCCGCAGACGAACGCGATTTCCTTGAAGCCGAACGCCATGTGAGCCCCCAACGCTGCACTACCCCAGCGGCCGCCATCATCGGCCCGCTGACGAAAGGTACGCGAAGGGGTCGAAAATCCGGTTAGCGGGATGGATGCAATTTTAGGCATTGGGGGGAGAGGGTGGCGGGGTCGGCCCGCTGACCCGCGGTGTCCAGCGTATCGGCCCGTGACGCCTCGATCCGTTGACAGACCTCGACGCCGCGCCGCACTCTCCAACCATTGCCAGTTGGGATGGGGTTGGGAATGCGCGGGCTGGACGAGACGTTGAAGGCGATCGCCGCCGACCCCAAGCGCGGCGTGTTCGTGTCGCGCAACGGCACCGCGCCGCAGCCCGAGCTGGCGCTGTGGATGGCGGCAACGCTAGAGCAGCACGGCTACATCCCCGTTTTGCAGGATGCCCACTTCAAGCACGCCGACTTCATGCTGGCCATGCACGAGACGCTGGCCAGCGGCGCGCGCGTTCTGGCGCTGATGTCGCGCGAGTATTCGCAGAGCCAGCACTGCATGAAGGAGGCGACGGCGGCGCTCGACGACCAGAGGAACACGTCGGGGCGGCTGGTTCTGCTCAAGATCGACGACAGCGGGCCGACGGGCCTGCTGCGCTACGTCGCCTACGTCGATTTCATCAAAGTGTGGCGCACGGGCGACGGACCCGAGATGGAGCGCGTGCTGCTGCAAGCGCTGTCGGCTCCGGCTGATCTCGCCGCCGAGTACCGTATCCCGCCGGCCATGGACGCGCTGCAGACGCTGCACACGGCGGTGCTGATGCACGACGAGGACGCTTTCGCTGGCCGCGACGAGGATCTCGCCCGGCTGCACGACCTGATGTGGAACGGCGGCACGGCGGCGCTGACGCGGGCTGGCGTCAAGGGGCTCGTCGACGAGGCGGCACTGGCGGGCATGGGCGGGGTCGGCAAGACGACGCTGGCGCGGGCCTACGCTTTCCGCCATCGCGGCGAATACCACGGAGTCTGGTGGGTGCGCGCGGAGCGCGCCGATACGCTCATCGACGACCTCATCGACCTCGGCAAACGCGACATGCCCGATCTGGCGCGCTGGGACGATCGAGCGGCGGCGGCGAAGCATGCCCTGCGCATGCTGGCCGAGGCAAGGACCAACCAGCCGTGGCTGATCGTCTACGACAACGCGCCGGGGCCGGGCGTGGTGGCGCCGTGGCGCCCGGAGCGCAACGCGCACGTGCTGGTGACGAGCCGCAACCCCAACTGGGACGCCGCCATGCCGCTCGACGTTTTCACGCCCCTGGCCGCGGTCGACTTCCTGTGCGAGACGGCGGGGCGCAGGCAGGAGAAGGACCGCGAGGAGGCGGCGGCGCTGGCCGCCCAGCTCGGCTACCTGCCGCTGGCGCTGGCGCATGCGGCGAGCAAGTGCCAGGGCAACCGGCGCATAGGCTTCGCGGCCTACGGGCGGCGGCTGGCGGAGTTCTGGGCGGAGCGGCCGGGAGAGCGGGACAAGCACGGGAGGTATGGCAACAGCGTCTTCGGCACCTTCACTCTGGCGCTGGACGACATCGTCAGGGGTGGGCCGCAGGGTGATCCGCCGCCCTGCCCGGAGGCAGAGACGGTGTTGGGCGTGCTGGCTCACCTGGCGCCGGAGCAGATCCCCGAGCATCTGCTGACCCCGCTGTACGAGGACGACGGGGCGGTGATGTCCGAGGCGGCGATCGACCGGGCGCTGGAGGAGCTGGCGGCGGCGGGCCTCGTCACCTGGGGCGAATTCGAGGATGGCGCGCCTCACCTCGGCGTGCACCGGCTTGTTCAGGAGATCATGCGCGCGCGCCTGCAGGCGGCTGGGCGTGGCGACGAGATCGCGGCGCTGGCGACGCGGGCGGTAGAGACGACTTTTGATGGCAGCGGCTCGTTCGAGGCTGCCACGCTCAACGAGCGGTGGCTGCCGCACGCACGGGCCGTGCTGCCATACGCGCCGGAAGAAGGGGAGGCAGCGGGGCACACACTCTGGACTTGCCTTCAGATCGGTGATCTCAACGTTCGGCGCGGAGCCCTCGGACTTGCGCTCGATGCTTATCGGGCGGGAAACGCCACCGTCCAGCGCCTATCCGAAGCGGACCCCGGAAATGCAGGGTGGCAATACGATCTCGGCATCAGCAACGAACGCCTCGGCGATGTGCTGATGGCGCAAGGCAATCTCGATAAGGCGCTGAGCCATTACCGCGCCAGGAACGAGATCATCACACGCCTTGCGAAGTCGGACCCCGGAAACGCCGGGTGGCAGCGCGACCTCAGTGTTTCGCATAATAAGATCGGCGACGTGCTGAGGGCTCAGGGCAAACTGCCAGCGGCGCTCGACGCCTTCCAGGCCTCGCTGGCGATCAGAGACCGGATTGCGAGGTCGGACCCCGGAAATGCAGGGTGGCAGCGCGACCTTTCGGTTTCGCAGGAGAACATCGGCGACGTGCTGAGGGCTCAGGGCAACCTGCCGGCGGCGCTCGACGCGTTCCAGGCCTCGCTGGCGATCAGACACCGGCTTGCGAAGTCGGACCCCGGAAATGCAGGGTGGCAGCGCGACCTTTCGGTTTCGCATACCAAGATTGGCGACGTGCTGAGGGCTCAGGGCAACCTGCCGGCGGCGCTCGACGCCTTCCAGGCCTCGCTGGCGATAGCCGACCGGCTTGCGAAGTCGGACCCCGGAAATGCAGGGTGGCAGCGCGACCTTTCGGTTGCCCACAATTTCATCGGGAACGTACAAATCGCCCAGGGCAACTTGTCGGCCGCTCTCAGTTCATACCGAGCCTGCAACGAAATCATCGAACGGCTTGCGAAGTCGGACCCCGGAAATGCCGGGTGGCAGCGCGACCTCTCCGTATCACACGACAAGATTGGCCGGCTGCTCGAGAAGGAGGGGAGGCTGAGTGAGGCGCTGGTGCACTTTCGCGCCGACCTCGCCATCGCCGAGGCGCTGGCGGCACGCGATCCGAGCAACGCGACGTGGCGGAATGACCTCGAGATCAGCCGCGCCCGCATGAAGCGGCTGGAAGAGAAATGAAGCCCGCACCCCACATCTCGACCGTCACCCCCGCGCAGGCGGGGGCCTATCCGAGCCGGTGGCGGTCGCTGACCTTCGAGCTTGGATGGATCCCCGCCTTCGCGGGGATGACGGTGGTGGGTGCGGAATGGGTGTGCCCCACTCTCGACCGTCACCCCCGCGCAGGCGGGGGCCTGTCCAAGCCGGTGGCGGTCGCAGACCTTCGGGCTTGGATGGATCCCCGCCCGAGGCGGGGATGACGGTGGTGGGTGTGGTGACGCCTTTGCCCCACTCTCGACCGTCACCCCCGCTTCAGGCGGGGGCCTGTCCAAGCCGGTGGCGGTCGCAGACCTTCGGGCTTGGATGGATCCCCGCCCGAGGCGGGGATGACGGTGGTGGGTGGGGAGAGTGAAAATGCACAAGCGCAAAGTGCCCTGCGTCTACATCCTCGCCAGCAAGCCCTATGGAACGCTCTACATCGGGGTGACCAGTGATCTCTATGGACGCATGGCTCAACACAGCCAGGGGATTTTCGACGGCTTCACGAACCGGTATGGCGTGACGCGCCTCGTGTACTACGAGATGCATGCGACGATGCCGGAGGCCATCGAAAGGGAGAAACGGCTGAAGCGTTGGCGGCGGGAATGGAAGTATCGGCTGATCGAGCAGATGAACCCGCCCTGGGATGACCTGTTCGACCCGGCAACGGGCGAGATTGGCTTTGGATTGACCGATACGGAGCAGATGAGCCGCATCCTCATGATTGGGGAGGATTGAACGCCGCGCCCCACCCTCGACCGTCACCCCCGCTTCAGGCGGGGGCCTGTCCGAGCCGGTGGCGGTCGCTGACGTTCGGGCTTGGACGGATCCCCGCCCGAGGCGGGGATGACGGTGGTGGATTGGGAGGGGTTGCGGCCTGTTCACGACGACCGCAATGGGACGGCTATAATGGGGCGGGCGCAGGTGATCACGGTGCGTGCCTCACCCGCGACCGTCACCCCCGCTTCAGGCAGGGGCCTGTCCGAGCCGGTGGCGGTCGCTGACGTTCGGGCTTGGATGGATCCCCGCCTTCGCGGGGATGACGGTGGTGGGTGTGGTGACGCCTTTGCCCCATTCTCGACCGTCACCCCCGCTTCAGGCGGGGGCCTGTCCGAGCCTATGGCGGTCGCACCGGGGCGGGCTTGGACGGATCCCCGCCCGAGGCGGGGACGACGAAGGTACGTGGGAAGAGGGTATGCCCCACTCTCGACCGCCCCGGCCCTCTCCCCGCGAGCGGGGAGAGGGAGGGAGCGGGAGAGGCCGCAATCCTTGCGGAGATCAATCCTTGCGGAAGAAGGCGTCGACGCGCATGCCGGGGAGGAGCGGGACCGAGCCGTCGAGGTCGATCGTGACCTCCTGCACCTCGACGTCGGTGGTGCGGCGCGGGCCGCGGCCGGGGATGCGCGGCACGCCGAGCGTGGGCGCCAGCGACGAGATGCGGCCCTCGAAGTCGCGGCCGGGGTAGTTGAGCGAGCGCACGAAGGCCTTCTGGCCGACGCGGATCTTGGCCACGTCGCCGTCGTCGATCTCGGCCTTGACGCGCACGACCGTCATGTCGCCGAGCACCAGCAGCGGCAGCTCGCCGCCGGGCGCCACCATCTCGCCGACCTTGGCGTTGATCGCCAGAACGGTGCCGGAGATCGGCGCGCGGATGCGGCTCTTGTCGAGCACGGCGTCGGCCATGGTGACGTTGGCGCGCGCCGCGGTCAGGCCGCTCTCGGCGCGGTTCGGCGCCGGCAGGTTCGATTTGGCCTGCGCGTTGGCGTAGGAGAGCCGGTCGCGCTGCAGGCGGTCGCGGGCGTCGGCGAGGCGCTTCCGGGCATCGGCCAGCATCTGCTCGACGCCGCTGCCGCCGGCGCGGCGCGCGGCGAGCGCGTAGTCGAGCTCGTAGCGGGCGCCGGTGACGGCGCGCTCGGCGGCAAACACGTTGTCCTCGGCCTTGGAGACGTCCTCGCGGCCGGAGGTGACCTTGAGGTCGTCACGCTCGCGCTTCCTCAAGCCGGCCTCGGCCTCGGCGGCGGCGAGACGGGCGCGGGCCTCCTCGTCGTCGAGGCGGAACAGCAGCTCGCCCTCCTCGACGCGGTCGTTGACCTTGACGAGGACCTCGGTGACGCGGCCGAGCACGCCGGCGCCGATGCGGATCTCGCCCGAGCGCGGCTCGACACGGCCCGGCGCGGCGGCGACCCAGGCGATGCCGCCCTTGGTGGCGGCGGTGGCCGCGGGCGCCGCGTTGGCGGTCGAGGCGGTCGCCGTGGTGGCGGCCGGAGCCGGATCGCCGTAGCTGATCTTGACCTTGCCCGAGAGCTGGGTGGAGGCGAGATAGCCGGCCGCGGCGGCGACCACCAGCGCTCCGATCATGGTGAGAGGCTTCATGAGGCCTTGCATGGGTCTGGTCCTTTTCCCCGGATGTCAGTGATGTGCTGCGGCCGCGGCGGCCAGGGCAGCTTCCTTGGTCGGCCGCTCATCGCTTTTGATGCGGCCGTCCTCGATGCGGATGATGCGGTCAGCGTAGGCGAGCGTGCGATGGTCGTGTGTCACGACCAGAACAGCCCGCGAGGAATCTTTCGCCACGTCGGAGAGCAGCTGCATGACCGCCTTGCCGTTCTCGCCGTCGAGGGCGGCGGTGGGCTCGTCGGCGAGCATCACGGTCGGAGAGCCGACCAGCGTGCGGGCGATCGCGACGCGCTGCTTCTCGCCGCCCGACATCTTCGACGGGTAGGCGTGCAGGCGGTGGCCAAGGCCGACGGCCTTGAGCGACTGCGTGGCGAGGTCGACGGGATCGGCGGCGAGCGTGTTGCGCACGTCGAGAGTCAGCAGCAGGTTCTCGAGCGCGGTCAGCGTCGGGAACAGGTTGTAGGACTGGAAGACGAAGCCGACGTGGCGGCGGCGCAGGTCGGCAAGGCCTTCCGGGCCGAGGCCGCTGGCGCGCTCGCCGCCAACCACCAGCTCGCCCGTGGTCGGCGTCAGCAGGCAGCCGAGCATCGAGATCAGCGTCGTCTTGCCGGAGCCGGAGGGGCCCATGAGCAGCGTCAGCTCGCCGCTCTTGAGATCCATGTCGACGCCTTTCAGCACCTGGATCTCGCCGGCTCCCTCGCCGAACGTCTTGGTGATGCCGCGCGCGGTGAGCAGCGTCTGTTGCGATCCGTTCGAATGGGCCATCTCGGTCATCTCTGTCGGCGGTGAGAGCTGTGGTTCGTTGTCTCGTCGTTGTGGCGGGGACAGGCCGCGAGGTCTGTCCCCTGGGTGACGATCAGCGGCTGAAGACGCCGGCCGGGTCGATGCGGGTGACCTTGAAGATGGCCGAGATGGCGGCGAACACGCACATGCCGACGGTGACGGCGAGCAGGAGCGCGGCGAGCTTCGGCGTCATGACGATCAGCAGCGTGGTGTATTGCGACGCCCAGATGACGGCGAGCGACAGGGCCATGCCGACGGCGTAGCCGAGGAAGGCGCTCATCAGGGCCTGGTAGATGATGACCTTCTGGATGTAGCTGGCCGAGCCGCCGAGCGCGCGAAGGGTCGCGAACTCATTGAGGTGGTCCTTGGTGCTGGAATAGAGCGTCTGCGTGACGATGACGATGCCGACGATGAGCCCGAGCAGCGCGCCCGCGATGAGCGCGCCGCCGGCCCCCGTCTGGAACAGCCAGTAGTCGACGCTGCGGGTGCGGAACTCGTCGTGCGTCAGCACCTCGGCGTTGGCAAGGCGGGCCTGGATGCGGTTCCGCACGTCCTCGATGTCGGAGCCGGGCGCCACCTTGACCAGCGTGTAGCTCGCCTGCTCGGGCGCCGCCTCGAGATAGGCGCGGGCGCGCGGCAGCGAGGTGAAGACGTAGGGCAGCGTCGTGAAGGAGCGGATGGCGTGGGTGACGGCGCCGACAGTGACGGAGGTGTTGTTGATCTCGGCGCGGTCGCCGATCTTCGTGATGCCGAGATCCGCGAAATAGGTGTCGTCGACGGCCACGGCGCCGGGAGCGGCGAGCTCCTCGACGCTGCCCTGGACGACACTCCAGGGCTTCAGCCCGTCGCCGGCGTGGCTCGAGCCGACCAGAAGAACCGCGGTGGAGCCGCCCTTCGGCTTGCGCCAGGCCGCGAAGCCGACCACCAGCTCCTCGACGCCGGCAACGCCGGGGATAGAGAGCACGCCGAACTTCTCGCGACCGGTGAGGAAGGACGGGTCGTCGAAGCTCTTGGTCCCGACGGGGACCACCCAGAGATCGGCGTTGTGCGTCTCGTCGAGCATGGCGGCGATGGTCCGCTCGGACCCGATGTAGAGGCCGCACTGCACGGCGACGAGCACGACCGAGAAGACGATGCCGGTGAGCGTGACGAGCAGGCTCAAGCGGTCGTGCACGAGGTTGCGGTAGGCGAGCTTGGCCGCCATGCGCACCCGCTTGAGGGAGCCGCCGGGGGCGCTCATGGCGGGAGCGATTGATTGGGCTTTGGCCTGCATGATGGGTCCTGTCGGCTTCTGCTCGGGGCGGCGGGCCGCGCCGGCACGCGCCTTGTCCGCCGGTTGAGATCGGGAAATCCGATCGTGTCACGAGTTCGGGCCGACGCCAACCGGGGCGTCGGCCCCTTTTGCGAGAGGGGTTACTTGCCGCAAGGCACCGAGATCGTCATGCTGACGGTCGGCACGAAGCGCTTGCAGTCGAGCGCCGGGCTCGCCGCCGGCTCGGACGTCGTGGCGTCGTTCATCGTCGCGCCGCCGGCTGGAGCGGGAACCACGGCCTCGGCGACCTGGACGGCCTCCTTGCCCGGCTCGGTCGCGTCCGGAGACGCGGCGATCTCGGCCGGGGGCTCGACCAGGGTCTCGCCCTCGGTGCCGGGGATTCCGGAGGTATTCGACCGGATCAGCACCGCCTCCGTGCTCATCTCCGTCGTCGTCTTCGTCTTGCCGTCGTCAGCCGCGGTCTTGACCGGCTTGTCCTTCGACGCGCCGTTTCCGGACGAGGCCGAGCCACCCGAGCTCCCCGGCGAGCCGGAGCCCGAAGAGGACGTCTTGGAGGCCGCGGCGGACGTGGAGCCACCGCCCGACGGCACCGGATCAGACGAGGCGACACGGGTGCGCGTCACCACCACCGGCTCGCAGTCGAGGCACTCGGCCAAGAAGCCACTCTCCGTGCGCCACACGCCGTCCTCCTCGTACCAGAGGTCGTCGCCGTAGTACCAGGCACCGCCGATGAAGGTCCACGCCAGGGTGCCCTTCCACCAGTGCTTGCCGTCCCACCAGGCCTTCTTCATCATCGAGTACTTGTTGCCCTTGGCGTCGAACGGCAGCGCCTTCTGCAGCTGGGCCGCGGGCAGCAGCTTCAGCGACTTCGGGTGATGAAACGCCAGCTTGGCGTGGCCGGGCTTGATCACGTTGAGCTTGCCCATCTTGAGCTTGTCCTGGGCGATCTTGTTGGCGTTGAGCTTGTGCGCGAACAGCTTGTTCGCCTTCAGCTTGTCCAGGTTCTTGGTGACGTGCACTTTCTTGGCGTCGAGCTTGGGCTTGACGTCATGCTTGAGGTGCTTGGCGACGTTCTTGAACTTCGGCTCCTTGAACTTCGGCTCCTTGTGCACGAAGGTCTTGGCCGGCTTGACGTGCTTGGTCACGTTCGAAGGCTTGAACGTCTTCACCGGCGCGATCCGGTGCGCCTTGAAGGTCTGCATCTTCATGGCCGGCGCCTTGAAAGCGGGGGCCTTGAACGTGCTCATCTTCATCGGCGCCGAGCGGAACATGCCGCCGCCGCCCATGCGGGCACCGCCGAAACCACCGCCGCCGAATCCGCGCGCCTCGGCGCCGCTCGACAGGGCCGTCGAGAACGCGAGAGCCGCCGCGAGGGCGAGGAACGTCTTCGATGTCATGGCATCCTCCATTGCGCGACGATGGACGGCGATGATCGCCACCATCCTTGCCGCGATAGTGCGGCCGGAGCGGCCGCAGCGCTGTTCCGGCCGGAACACGAGAGGAGAGAAGGCGGGGAGCGGGGAGCGGGGTGACGCGCGACCGTGATGGTGCCCACGCAAACGCAAAGAGCCGGACCCTTGATGGGGCCCGGCTCGCTCGCAACGCGTTCTGATCGTCTCACTTCCCGCAGGGCACGCTCACCGTCATGCCGGCGGCGGGAATGAAGCGCTTGCAGTCGATCTGCGCCGACTTTGCGACGGCCGGCCCGGACTTGACCGGCTGGGCCGACGGAGCGAGAGCGATGGTGGCCGGTGCCGGGTCGGCCGCGGCGACCGTCGGGCGATCGAGCTTGGCCAGCGGCGACGGATCGGCGACGGTCTTGGTCGACGAAGCCTCGGCCTCCTTCTCGGCCACCTTGACCTTCTCGGCGGCCTTGGCCTTCTCGGCAACTTTCGTCTTCTCGAGCTTGGCCTGCATCTTGGCCATCTCGGCCTTGGCCTCCGCCTTCGCCTCGGCGGCCTTGGCCTTCGCGGCCTTGGCCTTGGCAGCCGCCCGGCGCTCCGCGGCCTCGTCCTCGTCGTCGCGGCTGGCTTGCTGAACCCGCGGCTTCGACCAGGTCCGCTTGGCCTCGGCCCGGCGGGCATGGTTGTACTCACGCTCCCGGGAGGCGCGGGCGACCTGCGACGCCGCGATCAGCCCGAGGCCGATGCCGATCCCGAGCCCAAGTCCGCGGGCCTGGGCTTTCTCGGTCGTGAAGACGCCGATGGCGAGGGCGGCGGCGGTGGCGAGAGCGATCGACTTGGCGAGCATGACGCGGATCCTTCCGGGTTGATCTGGTGGCGGGGCTCGGTGCGTCCCCGTTCGTGAGACCAATGTGCCGATAAGCGCGGCCGGCCGCTGTTCCGGCTGGAACACGGCGCGGAATCTCGCGCGATCGGCTCATGATCGCGGTGTTCGCGGCGTTCTTCGCGCATGTTCGCTAAGGTGATCCTGGCTCCGATCGCTACCGAGGAGCCATACTGCTTCACCACCTCAGGTTGATTCCTCGGCTGGTCCCTCCTCAAGCCCTCCCGGTGGCCAACGCGCGCCCACCCGAGGCCGGCATTCCGTCGCTGCGGGGCGCGGCCGCGGGCGATCGGGCCGCAAGTTTCGGCTCGGCCGGAAGCCGGGCAACGAAGGATTGCATTCGGGCGAGGCCTATCTCGCCCAGGTTGCTTCGCCGGCCCTCGCCGTCGGGAATCGTCACCATCTCGACCATTCCGCCAAGCTCGCGTTGCAGGAGCCACGCGTCATCGAAGTCATCGCAGCGCCGCCCACGGGCGTGCACGATCAGCGCCGGCTGAACGATGGAGCGTAAGCGCGGGCCGAGATCCGATAGGCGCACACCCGCCGTCGTTGGCGGCTCCGGCGCTTCGGGCGGCTCGGCGCCGATCAGCACGCAGCAAGGCCACGCGAGCCGCCGTAACAGGCGGGCGAATACGCTCTCGCGCGGCGCCCCGACACCGAGGCGGGGCCGCACCAGCACGATGCCGCGGACCAGCGCCGGATGAAGGGCGGCCAGCATGAGGGCGACCGGGGCCGAGGACCCGGCCGCGGCCACGATCACCGGTCCCGACGTTTTCGCCAGGGTTTCAAGGGCCTCCGCGGCGCGGGGCAGCATTTCGGGGCGGTGCGCGCAAGCCTCGTCCCCACATTCCGGGCAGACGCCGAGCGAGGGCACGACGACGATACGCGCCGGCGGCTCCCCTGGCGCCACGGCAAGGGCCGCCTGCATGTCATCGGCATCGAAGGGAGCGGACAGTGCATCGTTGATGGCGAGCATCGTGGGCGGCAGGCCGGCGCGGTTCTGTTCGCTGGGTTGCATGACCCCTCCTGGGTGCGGCCCGCCTCAGGCGGAGCCACCATGAATTCCGGGAGTAGGATGAGCGAAGGCTGGCTCGGCCGCAGTCACGGGCGGCACATGCTCCGGGGAGTTGGCAGCCGACAGAAGCGGTGGACCGGAGCGAAAAAGCTACCTGCCGGGAAACCACTTGGCATGGCGGACTCGATCGCCCGGCTCGACGCCCAGCCGCTCGGCGGCGCCACCCGCCAGCTCGAGCACCGCGATCGCCGGGCCTTGCGAATAGATCACCCGATCCGACAGCGGTTGCGCCCGCCGCTCGATGCGCAGGATCGTCCCATCGGCCCGAATGAACAGCATATCCAGTGGGATGTACGTATTGCGCATCCACATGGTGATCTCCTGGGGAGTGCCATAGTGGAAGATCATGCCCCGGTTGTCGGCGAGGCTGGTGCGAAACATGAGGCCGAGCGCCTTCTCCTCGTCGGTCTCGGCAATCTCGATGTCGATGGCACGCTCACCCCCGCGGGTGAGCAGCCACAAGCGGTCCTCCCGCATGCGCGCCTCGATCGGCCCCGCCCGGAGCAACAGGGCGACGGAAAACAGCAACAGGGCCACCACCCGGGCAGCCCTGCTACGAAAGATCTGGTATATCGGCAGAGCCCGCAAGACGAGGGCCTCAGTGCGACGAGGGAAGACCCGAAGGACCATCCGGCCGAAGCTCGGCCGCCATGCAGCCTTTCGAGCCCGAGCCGAAGCGCACCTGGACGATCTGACCGGGCCTGAGCTCGGTGAAGCCGTAGCGGCGCAGGGTTTCCATATGGACGAAGATATCCTCGGTCCCCTCACCCCGCGTCAGGAAGCCGAACCCACGGACCCGATTGAACCATTTCACCATGGCGCGGACCCACTCCGACTCCGGCTGCACCACCACGTGGGTACGCTGCGGGAGCTGCGAAGGATGGATGGCCGTGCTCTCGTCCATCGACAGGATGCGGAAGGCCTGCATGCCCTTGGGGCGGCGCAGCACCTGGCAGTGGACTCGCGCACCCTCATACGCGGTCTGGTATCCACCGGCCCTGAGGCAGGTGACATGCAGCAGCACGTCGCCCTCGCCCGTGTCCGGAATGATGAAACCATAGCCCTTCGAAGCATCGAACCATTTGATCGATCCCGCGATCTCGACCACCTCGAGTCCGGCTTCCTTCAGTTGCGCGGCGGTCTCGATGAGATTCTCGACCGACGGAAACTGGGGCGCGTTGGTATCCCCCATGCTCATACTCCCGCTAACAGCTGACGCTGCGTGCCACACTTTTAACCATTGCAACCGGCCGACCAGAATTTGCCCTCTCCAGCCGACCGCCGCTTCGGTGAGGGATTATTAACCTTCCCGAGGCGCCATCGCCAGCCTCACGTCGCTTCGACCAGTGGAGGAGACGCCCGCGGATGCCGAATGCGACCACAGCACGACGCGATAAGTCATTGCTTCTGATGTGCAATATTCTGGGATGCACAGCCCAGGCAAGTTTCTGTCCCCACCTGCGGCATCAGCGGGATTTGAACACCCTCCAGCATAATTGGACGTCGTTCTAGATCCCGAATCACCCTGGGCTGATTCGCCTGCAAACAGGGACCATGACGTTTACGGAGCGAACGATTGAAGGTTGTTCAGAGGCGCACCTTGTCCATATTGTATCCACAGCTGCCTGAAGGCTCGGCACGGGTGGCGCCCCTTGCCGGGCGCACTCGCCTCACCCTGTTGCCGTAAACCTTGCTGCAGCGCCGAAATGTGGTACACGCGCACGATCCGAGCCAGCTCGGACGCCAGAGCCGAAGGATGCGAGAGCATGCGTTATCTCCATACGATGGTGCGGATAGGCAACATAGAGCAGAGCCTGGCCTTCTATTGCGGCCATCTGGGCCTGACGGAGGTTCGGCGCGTCGACAGCAGCGAGGGGCGCTACACGCTCATTTTCCTCGCCGCGCCCGCCGATATGGGCCGCGTAGCGGAAGAGCGCGCGCCGCTTATCGAGCTGACGTACAACTGGGACGAGCACACCTACGCCGGAGGCCGCAATTTCGGCCACCTGGCCTTCGAGGTCGACGACATCTACGCCACGTGCTCGAGGCTGCAAGCCGGGGGCGTCGTCATCAATCGGCCGCCGCGCGACGGCAGGATGGCGTTCGTCCGCTCGCCCGACGGCATCTCGATCGAGCTGCTGCAGAAGGGAACCGCCGTGCCGCGCTGCGAGCCCTGGGTGTCCATGCCCAATACCGGGTCATGGTAGTCGCTCCGACGAGCAGGCCAACGGGCGCACATGGCAAACCCCGCCCCGTCGCGGTCATAGGAGCCGGGCCCAGCGGTCTCATGGCCGCGGAGCGGTTGGCGTCCGCCGGCCATCATGTGACCGTCTACGACCGCATGCCTTCGCCTGGACGCAAGCTGCTGATGGCCGGACGCGGGGGGCTCAACCTGACGCACGGCGAGCCGCTCGCCCAGTTTCTCACCCGCTACGGCGACGCCGCGCCGCGCCTCGAGGCGGCCATCGCGGCCTTCGCCCCGGCTGACCTCGTGGCCTGGGCGAACGGGCTCGGCCAGGAGACCTTCACGGGTAGCAGCGGACGCATCTTTCCACTGGCCATGAAGGCTTCGCCCCTGCTGCGGGCGTGGCTGCGGCGGCTCGACAACCTGGGCGTGAAGTTCCGCTTTCGTCACCGCTGGCTCGGCTGGACCCGATCCGGGGCGCTCCTTTTCTCGGGTGCCGCGGGCGAGCAGGTCGAGATCGCGGCCGATGCGGTTGTGCTGGCGCTGGGCGGTGCCAGCTGGCCGCGTCTCGGCTCGGACGGATCCTGGGTCGACATCCTCTCCGCGGCTGGGATCCCGGTCACGCCCCTGGCGCCGGCCAATTGCGGCGTTTGCGTCGCCTGGTCAGATGCCTACCGGCGCTTCGAGGGGCAGCCCCTGAAGCGGGTCGCGGTCGGTTTGCCGGGCGCGCCGAAGATCCGCGGCGAGGCCATAATCACCGCCACCGGTCTCGAGGGAGGAGCGATCTACGCCGTCGCCTCGGCGGTCCGCCACGAGCTTCCCCTGAGCCGACAGCCTGAGCTGGCCATCGATCTCCGCCCCGATCTCCCGCTGTTGGACCTCACGCGACGGTTGCAGGCGCCAAGGGGAAAGCAGTCGGCCGCCAATTTTCTTCGGAAAGCAGCTGGCTTGTCTCCTGCCGCCATCGGCCTGCTGCGCGAGCCACAAGGCGGCCCCCTGCCCTCGGACGCTGGAGAGCTCGCATCCCTGATCAAGGACGTCCGCTTGCCCATCACCGGCCTTGCCGGGCTCGATCGCGCCATCTCGACGGCGGGCGGGGTCGCGTTCGATGCGATCGATGCCCAATTCATGCTGAGAACCAAGCCGGGTGTCTTCGTGGTGGGCGAGATGCTCGACTGGGAGGCGCCGACTGGCGGTTACCTGCTGCAGGCGACGTTCGCGACCGCCGTCGCAGCGGCGGAAGGCGCCAGGCAATGGCTCGGCCAGACGCCGGCACCTGCCGCGCCTCTGCCCACGGAGAGCACATAGGCGTGCCAGCGCCCGCGTTGGATCAACCGACCTCGAGCACGATGCGGCCCCGAACCTTGCCGGCCAGGATCTCCGGGGCCAGCCCGTGGACGTCCGCGATGGGTCGCGTCGTGGACATTGCATCCAGCTTCGCGATGTCGAGATCGCGCGCCAGGCGATCCCAGGCCAGACGCCGGCGTGCCGGCGAGGCCATGACGCTGTCGATGCCCGCCAAGGTGATGCCGCGGAGAATGAAGGGCGCCACGGAGGTCGTAAGGTCCATGCCCTGGGCGAGCCCACAGGCGGCGACACAGCCGCCATAGCTCGTCATGGAGATGGCGTTGGCCAGCGTATGGCTTCCCGCGACGTCGATCACACCCGCCCAGCGCTCCTTGCCGAGCGGCTTGGCCGGACCCGAGAGCTCCGAGCGCGCGATGATCTCGGCGGCGCCAAGACCTTTCAGGAACGCCTCCTCCTCCGGCCGTCCGGTCGACGCGATGACGCGGTAGCCAAGCTTCGCGAGCACGGCCACCGCCACGCTGCCGACCCCACCCGCGGCACCCGTCACCAGCACGGGGCCTTTCTGCGGGGAAACCCCGTGCTCCTCGAGTGCCATCACGGCCAGCATTGCCGTGTAGCCCGCCGTGCCGATGGCCGCTGCATGCGCGGGGTCCAGCACCGCGGGAAGCCTGACCAGCCAATCGCCCTTGACGCGGGCCACCTGAGCGTAGCCCCCATGCGAGGTCTCGCCCATGCCCCAGCCATTGCAGGTGACCGGGTCACCCTCGGCGAATGCCGGATTGCTCGAGGAGATCACACGGCCGGCAAAGTCGATGCCGGGGATCAAGGGCCACTTGCGGATGATCGGCGCCTTGTTGGCGAGCGCCAGGCCGTCCTTGTAGTTGATGGTGGAATGGCTGACGCGCACGACGACATCGCCCTCGCCGAGGTCGCCGAGGCCCATCTCCGTCCAGGCGAACACGGGTCCGCTTTCCGTCTTGCTGGCGAGCAGGGCTTGGAAGCGGTCCATGGCTGTATCTCCGGTCGAAGGCGATTGCGGTTGCCGGGCACTGTAAGCCGCGCGAAGAGCCTGTCGAGCCTGTCACGAGGCCCGTTTTGCACAGGGCACGGCACAAGTCGGTTAGGCGGTGCAGCAAGTGCTGCTTCGCAGCGTATCCCGAGCCGAAAAGTAGATCTTGCGACTTCAGTCCGGCGTTGATCAGGCGCGCTCATCATCACGTTATCGAACATGATAACTTTCGCGCGTTACCGGCGCCAATACCGTGCAAACAGACCTGCAACAGCGTGACATGCACGGACACCACTCCGCCGAACACTGACAGCCTTGACCGAAAGGCGCCGATCTATTGCGCCGCAGCGACGTTTCCGCTTGGCATGCTACGTTCGTCGCATCTAAGGTCGCGCCTATGGATGCCAAGACACCGGCATCGAAACAGAGCCAGCCCCATCAACGGCGGCCATTGGAGGCAACGATGGAACTCAGAATGCGAATGAACGTGCTTGCCGCGATCATGTCGTTCAGCTTCGTCGCTGCGATCGTGCTCGGCATGATCTGACGCCCCCGGCACTCGAGATCCCACCACCCATAGTTGAGAAGGCGCGGCCCCCCCCCGGTCCGCGCCTTCTTCCATTTCAGCCCGAGGCAGTGCGCGATCTTGCTCAGCGGCGGATGAGATAGCCGATGATGGCGCCACCGAGCGGCAGGAACAGCGGCGCGAACTTGAGCGGGATCTGCGTGTAGAGGCCAGAGACGACCAGCCCCTCACCGATCAATGCCCCAGCCAGCGCCCAGACGAGCGTCCGCGACGACGGCAGCCGCACATCCTTGATGACGAACGACGACAGCACACCGATCATCCACACGAACACCGCGAACAGCGCCGCGTGGATGAAAGCGATCGGTGTCGCACCGATCCCGGATGGCACGTACTTGAGCACCATTGGCGCACCGAACCAGGCGCCAGCGATTTGCAGCACGATCAGGATGAGATAGCCGAGCATTGCGTGGGCGCCCCCTGCGTCCAGTCCCTAAACCAAGCCGGCGGCCGAGCGCCGGCGCGCGGGCTCAGGCTGTCAGCCGTCCCGGCCGGCAAGACCTAGCACGGAGGAGTACGCCTTGCGAGGAGCACCGGGCGAAGCTCACGCCGCCACGGTCTCGCTCGCACTGCGATCGTAGTTGAGCACCGGAGCGAGCCAACGCTCGGCCTCCGCGACCGTCCACGACTTGCGCTGGGCGTAGTCGGCCACCTGATCGCGCTCGACTTTGCCGACGCCGAAGTAGTGCGCCTCGGGGTGGGCGAAGTAGAGCCCCGACACCGACGCACCCGGCCACATGGCGAAGCTCTCGGTGAGCTCGATGCCGGCGGTGTGGCGCACGTCCATGAGCTTCCACAGCGTCGCCTTCTCGGTGTGATCGGGCTGAGCCGGATAGCCCGGCGCCGGGCGGATGCCCTGATACTTCTCAGTGATCAGCTCGTCGTTGCTCAGGCTCTCGGCCTTGGCGTAGCCCCACAGCTCCCTGCGCACCTTGGCGTGCATCGCTTCGGCGAAGGCTTCCGCGAGGCGGTCGCAGAGAGCCTTGGCCATGATGCGCGTGTAGTCGTCGGTGGCCGGGATGCGCTTGGCGATCGCCTCCTCCTCGCCGATGCCGGCCGTCACCGCGAAGCCCCCGATATAGTCGGCGACACCGGTCTCCTTGGGCGCGATGAAGTCGGCGAGCGCGGTGTGCGCGCGGTCGCGAGAGGGATCGCGCGCGATCTGCTGGCGCAGAGTGTGCAGCATGGCGAGGCGCGAATGACGCGGCTCCCCAGTATAGATCTCGATGTCGTCGCCGACCGAGTTCGCCGGCCAGAAGCCGACCACGCCACGGGCCTCGATCCAGCTCTCCGCGATCATGCGCTTCAAGAGCGCCTGCGCGTCGGCGAAGAGCTTCTTCGCTTCCGGACCGACCTTATTGTCGTCCAGGATCTGCGGGAAGCGGCCGGAAAGCTCCCACGTCTGGAAGAAGGGCGTCCAGTCGATATAGGGCACCAGCTCGGCGAGATCATAGCTCGCGTAGGCGCGCGGACCGAAATAGGTCGGCTTCACAGGCTTGTAGGCGCTCCAGTCGATCTTGTAGCGATTGGCGCGCGCCTCCTGGATGGTGATGCGCTTCTTCGAGGCC
>WBZX01001326.1_pt1 | contig 18871 bp, 17 predicted proteins | sample 5204211 | NCBI WGS metagenome assembly WBZX01 (sample SAMN12344362, study PRJNA552823) | activated sludge metagenome | biome: Activated sludge suspended growth; feature: Nitrification reactor; material: Wastewater; isolation source: activated sludge from nitrification reactor of wastewater... | reverse complement strand
ACTCGCACGAAGCCGGAGATGACGTCGTAGAGCTCGTTCTGCGCCTCCTCCTGGCCGACCAGACGGTGCCAACCATCGAACTCGCAGTCGAACAGACGATGCCGCGAGATCTGCCCCGAGGGCGTCCGCACGTCGCGTCGACCGAAGTGCGCGAACGCGTCGAGCACGAACTGCGCGGCCGAGCGCGCGTGGACCGTGGGGTCCTTGCAGAGCAGCTCGAACCACTCGTCGAAGCTCAGGATGCGGCGCGTGGCCGCGAACTCCTGGGCGACCGCGTCGGCCATGCTGCCGATGCGCGCCCGCGCCTCGCCGTCCATGTCGGGGACCGCCTCGGTGTTCGCCACGTTACTTGACCGCCACCTTGAACTCGACGGTCTCGGTCACGGGCGAGCAGGCCTCGTCCTGGCACACGGCGAACTTGAACTCGCCGCTGATGGTCTGGTCGCCGGGCTTGGCGGCGGTGAACTTGACGTCGAACGAGCACGCGCTCTCGTCGAGCTTGGCGTCGCTCTTCTTCAGGCTCGCCGACGCCAGCGTCACGCCCGCGGGCGGCTCGAGCTTGAGCGAGGTCGGAAAGTCGAGGTTCATGTGCCAGGGCTGCTTGGGCACCACGCGCACGGTCACGCTGGCCTCTTGCCCGGCGGTGGCCTCGGGGGTGTCGTAGCTGAGGGCGTAGCGATCGTCGCCACCGCCCTCGACGACCTTGACCTTCTCGCCGCCGGGCCCGGCCGCGGTCTTGGTCTCGGCGGTCGCGTGGCCGCCGTCGGTCTTCGCCGGCGAGGCGGTGCCGCCCTGCGGCGCGCTCGAGGCGGGCTTGCTGTCGCAGCCGACCGCGGCCGCGAGCACGGCGGCCAACACGGTGGCGACGGAGGTGGACGATGCGGGCATTCGGGGGCTCGACATGGCGCACGCATGGTAGCTGGTTTCCGCGCGGGCGGTCACCGTCGCTCGAACCGCAGGTCGAGGCCCGCCGTCGTGCGTCCGCGCAGGACGTCGCTGGTCTGCGAGACCGCCGCCAAGTCGTCCTCGCGATCGACCGGCGGCCACGCCGAGAGGACGATCGCACCCGTCGGTACGCCGTCGGCCCGAAAGCGGCCGCGACCGTCGCTGCGCAGCTCGGCGACCTCGACCCCGTCGGCGACCACCACCACCTTCGCGCCGCCGACCGGCTCGCCAGCCCAGTCGGTCACGACCCCGCTGACCGAACCGCCCTCGCGCAGCTCGACCTGCACGTCGACGCGATCGCGCCCGTCGCGATCGATGCTCTGCGTGTCGCTGCCGTAGGCGTCGGCGCGCACGACCAGCGCGAGTCGTTCGTCGGCGAGCGCGTCGAAGCGCACCACACCGCGGCGATCGGTGCGACCGCGACGATCGCCCGCGACGACCTCGGCGTCGACGATCGCAAAGCCAGTCTCGGCGTCGCGCACGTCGACCACCAGGGTGTAACCAGGGGTCATCACGAACTCGAGCTCGCGATCGGCCCCGGGCTCCCGTGCGGTCGCCGCGGCGGTCACGGAGGCGTGCGCGGGGTGTTCCAGCTCGAGTTCGACCTCACCGGGCGCGAGGTCGTCGAAGCCGAACTGCCCCCGCTCGTCGCTCCACGTCAGCTGCGTGGCCGCCAACGCGGAGCTCGAGCGCAGCGTGACCTGCACGTGCGGGAGCGGGCGATGGTTGTCGTCGACGACGTGACCGCGAACGCGCGCCTGCGCCGGCTCGAGCGCGATCTCGAGGTCGACGTCGGCGCGCACCTCGAGCGTGCGCGAGACCGCGATCAGGCCCGGCGCGCGTACGACCAAGGTCACGCTGCCGCGGCGCAGCCCGGCGTCGAACTCTCCGCGCCAGTCACTGCTGTAGGTGCTGCCGTCGTCGAGCTCGATGGTCGCGCCCGCGAGCGCGCGGTGGTTGCCGTCGGTCACGCGACCCGTGAGGCGATGGCCGCTGCGCAGCCGCAGGCGCACGCCCTCGTGCACGCCGCCCTTGCCGAGCTCGACCGTCACGCGATCGCTGGCGGCGAAGCGGCCGTGGTGGGCCTGCAGGGTGTAGCTGCCGGGCGCGAGCGACTCGAGCCGGAAGCGCCCGGCGTCGTCGCTGCGGGCCCCGAGCTCGCCGGCGCCGACGTCGGCGCCCCACGCGTCGGTGGGAATCTCGGGCACCGCGCCGGTCGTGACGCCGAGCGAACCGCCGGACTGCCGCTGGCGCTCGAACACCTCGCGGCGGGTGTCGTCCTCGCCGAACGAGAACGGGGCGTCGCTCTCGACCTCGACGAACGCATCGGCGACCACGCGATCGTCCTCGTCGACGACCACCCCCGCGATCACGCCCGGCCGCGCGACCCGCAGCACGATCTCCTCGGCGTGGCCCTCGTCGATGGCGACCGCGACCGGCTCCGACGGCAGCATGCCGTCGGCGTCGGCGCGCACGACCCACTGGCCGCTCGGCACCGGACCCATCGCGACGCGGCCGTCCTCGGCGGTGCGCTCGTGCAACTGCAGCAGCCCCAGGTGGGCGCTGCCCAGCGTGACGCGGGCGCCGGGCACCGGCTCGCCGCGCTCGTCGAGCACGCGCACGGGCACGCGCCACGCGGTCGCGAGCGCGAGCGTGAGCGCAGCGCCGGGGTCGACGCTCTCCAACATGATCGACGCGTACTCGGGCTCGCCGGGCGTGGCGGCCGGCGCGATCGCGGCGAGCGCATACACGCCATCGGGGATCTGCGGCAGCACGAAGCTGCCGTCGGGCGCGGCCGCGACCTCGCGCACCGGCCACACGCCCGAGCCCTCGATGCGCACGCGCACGCGTGCGAGCGCGTCGGCGGGGCCGATGACGGTGCCGCGCAGATCGTAGAGCGCGTCGAGCACGAGCTGCACGTCGGACTCCGGCGCGATGGCCTCGAGCACCGTGGGCGCGTAGCCGGCCGCCTCGCAGCGCAGCACGACCGGACCGGGCGGCAGCGTGTCGAAGTCGAAGCGACCCGCGGCGTCGCTGCGCGCCCGCCACGGCTCGGGCTCGTCGAGGTCGGGGCTCGGCCGCGCCTTGACCTCGACGCCGGGCAGCGGCGCGCCGCGGGTGTCGACCACGGTGCCGCCGAGCCGCTCGCCGAAGCCGAGCGCGACCGTCGGCAGCCGCCCGATCGCGCCGGCCGGGAGCTCGACCTCGACCACCGCGCGCAGCCGATCGGGCACCTCGATCTCGACGGCGATGCGGCCGTACACCCCGGGTGCCAGCACCAGCTCGAAGGCACCCTCGGCATCGCAGCTCACGGGTGTCGCGACCGAGACGCCGTCGCGCCACGCCGCGATGCGGCAGCTGCCCGCCGGCGGCGACACCGTCGCGACGGGGTCGCGGGGCGCACCGGGATCGCCGGTGGTGGTGCCGTCGGTGTCGGGGCCGAACGCGTCGGTGTCGCTTGCAGCATCGTCGGTGTCGATCGCTGCATCGTCGGTCTCACCGATCGCCGCGGCGGGTTGGGGCGCCGCCCGCTCCTCGAGCAACACCACGCCGCGCACGCGCGCGACCGACGGATCCTGCGCCGCGGTTCCGGAGGTTCTGTCACCGTCGCCGACGAGCGCACCACCGTCGCCGTCGCGGGCGTCCTCGATCGCGCTGGCGCGCCACAGCCACAGCAGCGGCGAGGCCAACACCGTGAGCAGGATCGCCAGCGCGATCCACCGCCCCGGCGGCGCCGGTCGTTGCGGCGGGTCGTGGCCGCCCGGCTGTCCCGCCTCGCCCATCCCAGCGCCCGCCCGCGGCCGCCCTTCAACCGACCGCGATCGCGTCGATCTCGACCAGCACGCCCTTGGGCAGCCCAGCGACCTGCACCGTCGCGCGGGCCGGCGGCGCCGCGCTGAAGCGGGCGCCGTACAGCTCGTTGACGACCCCGAAGTCCTGCAGGTCGGCGAGGAAGATGCCGCAGCGCACGACGTTGCCGAAGTCCATGCCGGCCGCCACCAGGATCGCCTGCAGGTTGTCGAGCACGCGCTCGGTCTGCAGCTTCACGTCACCGCCGCCGACCACCTGCCCGGTCGCGGGGTCGAGCGCGATCTGGCCCGAGGTGTAGAGCGTGCGGCCGCCCTCGACCACCACACCCTGGCTGTAGGGTCCGATGGCCGCCGGGGCCTCGGACGTCGCAATGACCTTGCGGGAACTCATGCCCGCGATCCTAGCGTGTGGCCCGGTCCGCGCGCCAACCCTCGCGCCCCCCTTGCAACCGCGCCCGACTGCGGCTAGAAAACGCGTCCGCCGGGCGCACGCGACCGGCGGAAACACCAGCGGGCGCGTAACTCAGCGGTAGAGTGCCACCTTCACACGGTGGAAGTCGTAGGTTCGAACCCTACCGCGCCCACGAACGAGAGCCCTGGATTCGGGGCTTTCGCGACTGCGGGTTCGAGCGGGGGCGCGCCGGGAGTACACGGCGAAGGGCTCAGCGAGCCGGCTTCGCGGCGGCGACCAACGCGTCCAGAGGGGCCCGCTCACGGGAGAAGATCCACCGGTTCGCAGCGGCCGCGATGTACTCGTTGAACACCGCGCCCGCGTCCGGCGGAACTCGGCTGCGCACCGAGTGAGGCACCGCCGCGCCTCGCAGCATCGCGCGCCGCGACAGCGGCATGAACACGGAGAGCTGCGGCTGTCCGAACCCGTCGACGTGAAGGTCGCCCGTCTGGCCATCCACGAGGAACACGGGGCGATCGCTGCAAAGCAGATCCGGGGTCTCATCGGCCAGGAGCGCCACGGTCCAGTACCGACGTTCGAGCAACGTCATCAACTCGCGCCCGAGGCCGACCATGGCCTTCACCCAATGCGTTGGGTTGCCTTGGATCCACTCCGCAGTTTCCAGCGCTTCCTCTCGTGTGAGGCCCGGGATGTTGTCCGCGTTCGCCCGCACCATCACGCGGGCGGTATCGGCCCAGAAGCGACAGTGCTTGTCGCGCTGCGCCGGCGTGCGCACGGCGAGGAACGCGACGAAGGCCGCAAGCACTCCGGCCTCGTCGGCAGTCAGTGCATCGCGACCACTCGCCACGGCACGCAGCACGGTCGCGGCCTCGCCTTCGATCGTCCCCAGCATCTTCTCGACACACAGCGGATCCTCGTCGAGCTCGAACGCATAGAGGTCGCGCTCGCTCGCGAGCTCGTCCGGGATCTTCGGGAAGACCTTGCCTCTTGTCAGGTCCAGGCAATAGAGGCGATCGCCCTTCGTGCCGCTGGCCGTGAAGCCTGCGAGGTACGTGCTCGGCACGTAGTGGTGCTGCTTCTGTCGGCCCACCACACTAGGGTGGGCCACCCGAGCCGCCTGCGCCACCCGAGCCGCCTGCGAGATTCTGTGTGTACACGACGAGCGGGTGCGGCGTGGTGACGGGGGCGAGCTGCGACTGTGCCCGGAGCACCCAGTCGGTGGCGAAGTCGAGCGCGAAACGAGCATCTTCGGGGGTGGCGTGGCCCATGCCGTTGATGATGAGCTTGCCAAGCGGGTTCATGCCGACGCCGACCTTCGGCACCGCGGCGAACCTCAGAACGTCGCCCTGCCCAACCCCAAGGGTGAGCGCGAGCACGTCATGGCGAAGCGCGTCCTCTCGATTCAGGACAAACTCGAGGATGCGGGCGCGCTCGCGATCTCGGTCGCGATCGTTGGTGTCGGGCATCCGCGCGCTCAGTTTGTCGAGCCGCGACCAACGCACCCCTTCGACCACGCTCTCGACCACGACATGCGCGAGCCCTGCCGCGAGCGCCTCACGGCTCGTCGACGGACCCGGCCATCGATGGCCAGAAGTGTCTTTGAACTCGAAGATAGGATCGTCGAGAAGCGCATACCCCCAGTCGAGGAACAACCGGTAGAAGGCGTCCTCGATCAGCGGCACCGCCGTGAGGCGCTCCAAGTCTGCACCCCAGGCTGCCCGCACAACGTCTCGGGCGAAGGTCCGGCCGTCCGTGGAATGGCGTCGCGTGTCCTCGTGCGACGGGATCGAGCCGTCATGCGCCACCGCGTTGCGCAGATTTCGGAGCGTCCTGGCGCGGTCCGACAGTCGGAGCCCATGAGCAGCCAGCGCATCCGCGACCGCGCTCTCGGCTTCGTGTGCTTTCGGGTCCGGCTTCGCGTTGTGGATCAGCCTCGTGTATGTGGCGCGGAGCAGCGTCTCGATGCCAGTGCCGGCGGTGAGCACGGCGGACATGCGGGACATTGGATCCGCAGCTGCGGCCCGGTGCTCCGCGTCGACCAGCATCTGCCGCACCACGCGAAGGACTTGCACGGCGGCGACGTCCTTCGACAGGTCGAGCGGAGGCGCGATCGGCTGCGTCATGGCGAACCGACCGTAGCACGGACGAGCGGGGCGCTTCGCAACTACTTCGAAGCGGTGGGTCGCCTCGCGATGGCGTGCAGGCGTGCCGAGCAGATGATGGGCTACCTGATCGGCGTGCTCATCGAAGACAACCAGACCGGCCACGCACTCGCCGACCTCGTGCAGTCCGCCGATCGGGGACCCAGCATGTTGTTCGTCCTCGTCCGCCGCTATCGAGGCGAACTGGTGCAACAGCGTGCCGAATAGCTCGCTCGGGCGCCGCGCGAGAATCTCCGCGAGGCCTTCTACGTGCTCCCCAAGCAAGCTGAGAGAATCCAGCGCGCCGAGCGTGGAGAGCAAGACTAGGCGTCGTCGCTCGGCATCGCGGTCATCGACGAGCGGGAGCAACGGCATCGCCACGTGTTCGAGCCCGCGCTCGTCGTTGTCCTCCGCCCAGCACGCGCTGATCGGGCCAACGCTGCGATCGACGTCGGCGAGCGCATCGTGGCGACACAGCGCGCGCGGGTTGCTAGTTCCACACCACTCGTCGCGGACGCATCCCATGACGCACGCGCGCGCCGGCGCCTGCGGGCGCGCGATGCGGGAAGCGTGCCCCCAGCTCGTTCGCCTCGCGATACGCTCCCGAGATGGCAGAGCGCCCGTTGTTCCCTGAGCCAACCAACCCCGACCCGCGCCCGCGTGGTTGGCACGAGCCGATCTCGGACTACCTCGCGCGGTCGACGATGCCCGTAGCCGTCGAGCTCCGGGAGTGGCTCCGACGCAACGTCGCCCTTGCACCCGTTGACGCTCAGGCCGACCTCCGCGGTCGGCTAGCCGGCAACGACGAGCAGTTTCGGAGCGCAGAGTGGGAGCTCGCTTGCGCACGCGTCCTCGGCGAGCTCGGCTACCAGCTCGATTGGCACCCGGCGCTTCCCAACGAGAACCCGAAGCACCCGGACTTCCTCGCCCGCCGCGACGGCATGGACTTGTTCTACTTCGAAGCCCGTGTCATCGAGGACGAGCGTGACTCCGAAGAAGCACGCGTCCTCGACGAGCTGAACAAAGTGACGTCGCCGGACTACTGGTTGAGCGTCAAGCTCCTCGACAGAGGCGAGCAGTCTGCCGCAACGCGCAAGCTCCGCGACTTCGTCCACCGAGCACTCGAGGGGGCGTCGTGGCCGGCCGCCGTCCAAGCAAGTGTCTGGGAGAGTGACGGATGGCGAGTCGAGATCGGGTTTCGTCCCAAGGGCGCCGCGTCGCGTGGCAATCCGCTCGATCGACCCGTCGGCATGCACTCCGCACACATTACGGTGTGCACGGTCGCGGAGCAGTTACGACGGCAGGTCAAGAAGAAGATCTCGAAGTACGGTCGGCTCGAGCTGCCACTCGTCATCGGCGTTCGGATCGTTGACCTCGCACACGACGAGCACGAAATCCTCAACGCGCTCTTGGGCACGGCCGTCTACAGCTTTCAGCCGCATACGAACGAGGGGCGCTGGGGAAGACATCCCGACGGATTGTTGGTTCGCCCCTCCGGCCCGCAGTCCCGTCGTCTCAGCGCTCTACTCGTCGCCAGCCGGCTCAACGTGGTGGCGCCCGAGGCTTCACGCGTGAAAGTCTGGTTCCATCCGGAACCCTACTGCGCCCTCGATCCCACACTCCTTCCGTTCGACCGCACGACCTGGCGTGCCACGTCCGGCGAGAAGATCGACGAGACCGGGAGCGCGGACTGGGACGAACTCCTGCGACGCGAGAGCGGAACCGAGTAGTGGCCTGGGCACAGCATGCCCAGCACCGCACCGCCAGAGGGGAACGACTCGGGACGACGCGGACCGTGACCGCGGAGGGTTCGGCCGTGATCGCGAGCAGTTGCGGGCAAAGCCGGCGTCATCGTTGGAGTTGCCTCCGCACTGCTCGTGATAGGTTCGAACCCTACCGCGCCCACGAACGAGAGCAGCTGAAGGGCCGCTTGTCGCGTTCGGGCACTCGGTTGTCCGCGTCGGACACTGCCGTCGACCGGTGTCGCTGCCACGATGGATGGCGATGGATGGCACCCAACGACGCCTCTGGAGCCTGGTCTTCGTCACGGCCGCCCTGTGGAACCTGGCCGGTGGACTCCCCGGGTACTTCGCCCCGAGTTGGGTCTTCCATGCGTTGTTCGATCGCGCGTTGAGCGACCCGCTCCTGACCTCGATCTACCGGGGCGCATGGGGCACGACCTTCCTGTACTTCGTCGGCTACCTGATCGTGGCGCGCAATCCCGAGCGGCACACCGGCATCGTCCTGCTCGGAACGATCGGCAAGGTCTTCTTCGCGATCAACCTGCTGAGCCTCTACGCGAATGGACTCGCGACGACCCTGGTGTTCGTCGTCGTGGTGGGCGACAGCGTGTTCTCGGCGTTGTTCGTCTGTACTTGTTCTCGATGCGTGCGCACCGAGAAGGGATCGTTTGATCTCTCGCTCGATCACTTCGCCGCGCGCACCGAGGTGTGATCGTGGACGATGCGCCAGCCGTCGACGGTCCGCGCGAGCGCGAGGGTGAAGACGCCGGTGCCGGCCTTGGGTGTGTCGGTCAGCGTCCACGTGCCCAGGGCGATCGCGCCGTCGGCACCCAACTCGCGGATCTCGATCACCTCGAACGCGAGCGTGCCCATCTGGGAGCGAGCGTCGGCGGCACGGTAGCGCGCGAGGTAGCGATCGTGGGTGGTCTGCCAGCCGCGATGGATCTCACCGCCGGCGGTGAACACCAGCGCGTCGTCGTGCGCGTATGCGGCCATGAAGCCCTCGAGATCGCCGTGGTTCCACGCCTCGGCCTGCGCCGCCAACAACGCCGCGATCGCGTCGCGATCGTCGGGCGCGAAGCGACGCGGCGCGCAGGCCGAGACCGCGATCAGAGACACGGCGAGGATCAACGCTCTCACCGGGGAAGCATCGCACGACGCGCTGCCGTCGCCCGTGCGCTCACGCCCGTACGTGGCAATCCAGCTCGCCGCCACGTCGCGATGGCACCCCGCGACAGCATCCGTGCGGCGCTGACGTGGTCGATCATGGCTTGCGACGTGCACGAGTGCAGGGCTAGAACCGAAGACGGACCGCATCCCGCGGCCAACACCGATGCCGTCGCCGCTCCAGATCCTCCGCGAACGCACCGCCGCGGCCCATCGCCAGCTCGAGCTCGCGCACCTGCACAACGGCGCGGCGACTCGGGCGGGTTACGTGGCGTTGCTGCGCGGCTCGCTGGCCGCGGTGCGTGCGATCGAGCCCGTGGTGACCCGCTGGCTCCCCGCCGCTGCACAACCCAGCCGAGTCGCCAGCCTACGACGCGACCTCGCCGAGCTCGGCGAGCGCGACGACGTCGAGCCGATCGCCGTGCAGCTCGCCGACGACCCCGCGACCGCGTGGGGTGCGGCCTACGTGGTGGAGGGCTCGACCCTCGGTGGGGTGGTGTTGGCGCAGCAGTTCGAGCGCGCGCTCGCACCCGCCGAGCGCGGCGCGACCTCGTACCTGCGCCTGCGTGGGGCCGGCACCGCCGCCCACTGGCGCGCGTTCGTGCAGGCGCTCGAGCAGGCACCGCTCGACGGCGACGCACTCGAGCGCGCGGTCCGGGCTGCCGTGCTCAGCTTCGGCGCGTACCACCGCGCGTTTGTCCACCACCAGGTGATCGCCGCATGAGCCTCGAACCCGTCACGCTGGACAACTGCGCCCGCGAGCCGATCCACATCCCCGGCTCGATCCAGCCCCACGGGCTGTTGTTCGCGTGCCGAGGCCCGCACCTGCAGATCCGACAGGTCAGCGCGAACGTCGGGTCGTGGCTCGGCCGCGACGCCGAGACCCTGCTCGGCACTTCGTTCCTCGACTTGCTCGACGCCGAGGGCATCGCGGCGATCGAGGTTGCCATGCAGCACCCGGTGCTGCGCGAGGCCAATCCGCTGCGCCTGCGGCTGCACGACGGCGAGCCGCTCGACGTCAGCTTCAGCCGCAGCGGCGACACGCTGCTGGTCGAGCTCGAGCGGTGCAACCCCGCCCTCAACCCCGCGGCGCCGGGCTTCGACCCGCGCCTGCGCGCGAGCATGCTGCGCATGCAGGCCGCCGACGGCATCGCCGCGCTGTGCCGCATCGCGGCCCAGGAGATCCGTTCGATCACCGGCTTCGATCGCGTGATGGTGTACCGCTTCGACGCCGAGTGGAACGGCGAGGTCGTCGCCGAGGAGAAGCTCGACGCGCTCGAGCCGTTCCTGGGGCTGCACTACCCCGCGTCCGACATCCCCGAGCAGGCCCGACGGCTCTATACCGTCAACTGGCTGCGGCTCATCGCCGATGTCGCCTACGCGCCGGTCCCGTTGGTGCCGAGCCTCGACCCCGACACCCAGGCCCCGCTCGACCTCAGCCACGCGGTGCTGCGCAGCGTCTCGCCGATTCACATCGAGTACCTCACCAACATGGGCGTCACCGCCTCGATGTCGGTGTCGCTCATCGTGGACGGTGAGCTGGTGGGGCTGGTCGCGTGCCACAACTACCGCGGCCCCCGCATCGTCGAGGCCACCGCGCGCGAGAGCGCCGAGTTCCTCGCGCGGGCGCTGTCGTGGCAGCTCGGCGTGCTCGAAGCCGCCGAGCACGCCAAGCGAGCCCGACGCACCCAGGCCGCCGAGGCCCGCATCGTGCGCTCGATCGTCGCCCACGCCGATCTGCTCGACGGCCTCGCGACCACCGCCTTGCCGTCGCTGTGCGACGCCAGCGGCGCGGCCGTGGTGCTCGACGACGGCGTGCGCCAACAGGGCCTGTCGCTGAGAAGCGCGCAGCTCGAGCTGCTGGTGGCGTGGCTGCGCGCCCAGCCGCAGGATGTCGTCGCGACCGATCACATCGCGCGGGTGATCCCCGAGGCGGCGAGCTGGGAGGTCGCCGGCGTGCTCGCCGTCGCCATCTCCCGCGAGCTGGGCGAGTTCGTGCTGTGGCTGCGGCCTGCGACCGATCGCACCGTCGACTGGGCCGGGGATCCGCGCAAGCTCGACGGCAAAGGCGAGGCCGGCGCGCCGCCGCGACTGTCGCCCCGCGGTTCGTTCGCGCTGTGGCGCGAGACGATCCACGGCCGCTCGCTGCCGTGGGAGCGCTGGGAGCTCGAGGCCGCGTCCAACCTGCGACGGGTGCTGCTCGGTGGCATCCGCCGGCGATCGGCGGAGCTCCGCGCCCTCAACGAGCGCCTGCTCGAGACCGACCGCGCGAAGGATGCCTTCATCGCGTCGGTCAGCCACGAGCTGCGCACGCCGCTCAACGCCATCGCCGGCTGGACGCAGCTGCTGCGCGCCGGCACCCTCACGCCACCCAAGGTCGATCACGCCCTCGAGGTGATCGCTCGCAACGCCCAGGCCCAGCAGCAGATCGTCGACGACTTGCTCGACGTCTCGCGCATCACCAGCGGCAAGGTCTCGCTCGACATCCAGCCGGTCGATCTCCCCGCGCTGGTGGAGTCGGTCGCCGAGGCGGCCACTGTTGCGCTCGAGAACAAGAACCTGCGGCTCAAGCGGGTCATCGATCCCGGCGCGTCGCCGATCCTCGCCGATCCCGGTCGCCTGCGGCAGATCGTCGGCAACGTGCTGACCAACGCGATCAAGTTCACGCCCAAGGGCGGCTCGATCCTCATCGTGGTGCAGCGACTGCGCTCGGACGTCGAGATCGTGGTGCAGGACAGCGGCAAGGGCATCGGGGCCGAGTTCCTGCCCTACGTGTTCGAGCCGTTCCGTCAGGCCGAGTCAGGACTCGCGCGCCGCTCGGAGGGCCTCGGCCTGGGTCTGGCGATCGTGCGCAAGCTGGTCGAGCTGCACGGCGGGCGCGTCAGTGCCGAGAGCGACGGCGAGGGCTTGGGCGCGACCTTCCGGGTGCAGCTGCCGCTGGCGCCGCTGCGCCGCGGCGCCGACGTGGCCGCCTCCGCCGGCGAGGCCGTCACCCCCGCGCGGGCGCGACCGCAGGATCTCGAGGGCGTGCGCGTGTTGATCGTCGAGGACGAACAGGACGCCCGCGATCTCGTGGCGTTGTTGTTCACCGACTGTGGCGCGACGGTGCTGCAGGCCGGCAGCGGCCCCGAGGCGCTCGAGCTGCTCGCGCTACAACCGGTCGATCTCGTGGTCTCCGACATCGGCATGCCGGGCATGGACGGGTTCGAGCTGCTGCGCGAGGTGAGGCGGCGGTGGACCATGCCCGCGATCGCGCTGAGCGCCCACACCCGCGCGGTCGATCGCACGCGCGCGCTGCAGTCGGGCTTCCAGGCCCACGTGCCCAAGCCGGTCGATGTCGGCGAGCTGCTGACGGTTGCCGCGAGCACGGTCGGACGTCTCGACGCCGACCGCGATCGCGGGCCCGGGGTTTGACGCCGCCGTCCGCCTAGCAGCCGCACAGCGGCTCGGCGACGGCCTCGTTCACGCAGATGTCGTCCCACATGGTGTTGCAGCAGTAGGGATCGATGCTGCAGATCGCCGCCGCGCACTGCGAGCAGCCCTGGTTCATGGCTTCGCCCTGCGCGCAGGCGTCGTGGGCACAGGTGACCTGGAACGGCGCGCCCTGGGCGATCCACTGCAGGATGATCTGTAGATCCGGGTCGCTCAGGTTGGCGAACGCCGTGACCGGGTGCGCGTCCTCCTGCCCGAGCGCGTCGGCCAGCGGATACGTCACCATGGTCGAGATCGCTGGCGTGTCGGTGCACACCCGCAGCGGGTTCATCGGATCCGGACACGTCGTGCCGGGGCCGACGAGGTTCTGCCACACCTGCATCGGCGTGAGATCGAAGTCGGCGTCGAAGCCGGCGTTGGCCGCCTCCGGCGGGCCGCCGCCGGTGTGGCAGCCGACGCAGGCATAGGCGGTGAGCAGCGGGTAGACGTCCTCGGTGAAGTCGTACTCCGTGGGCGGCTGCGCGCCCTGGCTGATCCACTCGCGGATGACCTGCACACCGGGGTCGTCGAGCGAGGGGAAGATGTCGACCGGATGGGGGTCGTCGCCGCCGACCGAGTCGAACAGTGGGTAGAAGATCATGAGCGACGCGTCGGGGTCGTCGGTGCACACGCGCAGCGGCGTCGGCTGCCCCATGCAGGTGGTGCCGGGCCCGACGAGGTTCTGCCACACCGCCAACGGTGAGAGGCTCCAGTCGGCGTTGAAGCCCGCGTTCACTGCCGCCGGCGGGCCGCCGGCGGTGTGGCAGCCAACGCACGCGTAGGTCGTGAAGATGGGATAGACGTCACTGGCGAAGTCGCGCGGGATCGGATCGTCGTTGCGGACCAGCTCGACCACGCCGATGTTGCCAGTCGAGCGCAGGTTGACGTGGCCGTCGTCGAAGCCGGCCACCCGCACGGTCGCGGCGCCTTGGCCCTGCCCGTTGCTGTCGCGCACGCGGAAGACCACGAAGCCGCCGCTGTCGTTCGAGGCGTTGGCGGTGGTACCCCGCCAGCGGCCCTCGACCTCGTCGCGCTCGAGGAAGCACACGAAGGCCGGGTTGGCGTTGGTGTCGAGCAGGCTGTTGTGGATGTTGATGTAGCCGTCGAGCTCGACCTGCAGCGCCTCGCGCGAGAGCGTCGCCACACCCTCGCCCATGTCGTCGACCAGGCGTCCGAACACGGTCGAGCGCTGCGCGAAGTAGACGTTGACCGCGCCGTTGCCGATCGCCGCATCGAGGGTCGGGAACAGCCCGCACTCGAACGCGACCTGGGCCAGGTGCGCGTAGGTGACCAGCGGCGGGTCGAACGTCACCGGCGTGTCGTTGGGCAGGCGCAGCTGCGTGCGCGTCCGCAGCGACGCGGGCACGAACACCGGATCGTTCTGCGGCATGCCGATCTCGACGTCCAGCAGGGTCCCGGGCGCGATGGGCTCGAGCATGTACTGCCCGTCGGCCGCCGTCGGCCCCGCCGACTGCGGCGGCGTGACGTTGGTGATGTCGACGGTGGCGTCCTGGGCCGGGGTCGCGTCGAGCTGATCGGCGAGCACCACCGTGCCCTGCACCGTGACGGTGGCGAGCAAGCACTCGCCGATTTCGTCCTGGCAGACGTTGCTCTCGCACTGCGAGTTCGAGGTACAGGCGGCGCAGGCGTTGTCGATGCACGCCTGCTGCGGCGTGCAGCCGTGGCGATCGTCGTCGGTGCAAGCGACGCAGGCGCCCGAGTCGGCATCGCACGCCGGCGTCGCGGGATCGATGGCGGCGCACTGACCATTGTCGAGCTGCGCACAGCCGACGCACTCGCCCGCAAGACAGTACGGCGTGGCGCCTTCGCACGCGGGATCGGGCCCCATGTCGGCCGAGCAACCGCCGCCCGCGGTGGTGTCGGCGGTGGTCGTCGGCGAGGTGGTGGTGGCCTCGCTCGCGCTGGCGCTGGTCGAGACGGTGGTGCCGACGCTCGCGTCTGCGGCGGTGGTGCCGTCGGTGTCACCGCCGGTGCTCTCGTCGCCCTGCACGGCCACCGGCTCGGGGTCGAAGCAGGCGCCGAGCAGCGAAACGAGACAGAGCGCCGCGACACCGCGGGTGCGGACGACCTGCGGCCGCCGAGTCAGGAATGCCATCGCGGCAGTCTATCGCTGCGACGGCCGCGATGGCAGCCCGCCAGCACGCGACGCAATCGCGGTGAAGTCAGCGCGGGCGGGGTTGCCCGCGCTCGACCACCTCGCCCTGCATCGCGCGATCGAGCGCGTCGTCGGTGCGCTTGGCGGCGGCTTCGTTGGCCTTCTGGACGCCATCCTTGGCGCGCTCGATCTCCCGCTTGGGGTCCGGAATCGGGTTCGGCACCGCCGCGCGCCCGCCCCCGTCGCAGCCGCAGGCCATCGACACCGCACACGCACCTGCGAGGATCACCGCCAAGAACCGGCCCGTCATGGTCCTCGGTAGTATCGCAGACGGCGCGCGGACCGTCGCGTTGGTCGTAACCAGCCCCCAGGCCGCGGGCATACCATCACCCGTGATCCCGACCATGACGACCGCGCGACACGCCCTCGCCCTCCTCCTCGCTGGCCCGCTGTTCGGACCCGCGCTCGCGTGCAGCGCGAACGCGGAGGTGCCCGCGGGTGCGAGCGCGGCCCCCAGCGCCGGCGCCGACGAGGTACCGGTCGAGCAACGCGAGGCCTACTTCGCCGGCGGCTGCTTCTGGGGCGTGGAGCACTACATGGAACAGCTGGACGGCGTGCTCGCGGTCGACTCGGGCTACATGGGCGGGCATGTCGAGTCGCCGAGCTACGACGACGTGTCGAGCCAGACCTCGGGGCACCTCGAGACGGTGCGCGTGCGCTACGACCCCGCGCGGATCGACTACGAGGCGATCGCCAAGCGCTTCTTCGAGATCCACGATCCAACCCAGCCCGACGGCCAGGGCGTCGACGTCGGACCCGAGTACCTCTCGGCGGTGTTCTACGGCAACGCGGACGAGCAGCGCACCACGCTGGCGCTGATCGAGCGCCTGAAGGCCCGCGGCTACGACGTGGTCACGCAGGTGCGCCCCGCCGAGCGCTTCTGGGTCGCCGAGGGCTACCACCAGGACTGGTACGCGCGCACCGGCAAGAGCCCGGTGTGCCACAGCCGCGTGCGACGATTCGGCGACTGACACGGGCATTTTTTGGCAGGCTTGTCGGCATGACCGAGTGGTACGCCGACGACGACTTCTGGGCTCGCATCTACCCGGTGCTGTTCTCGCCCGAGCTGTTCGCGAAGGCGGCCACCGAGGTCGACCACGTGATCGCGTTGACGGGGGTGCGACAGGGGCACGCGCTCGACCTCTGCTGCGGGCCCGGCCGCCACGCGGTGCCGCTGGCCCGCCGCGGCTTCGACGTGACCGGCGTCGATCTGAGCAAGTACCTGCTGGGCGAGGCCACGCGCCGCGCGAGCGCCGAGGGGGTGCGCGTCGAGTGGGTCGAGCAGGACATGCGGAGCTTCGCGCGACCGGGTCACTACGACCTGGTGCTCAACCTCTTCACGTCGTTCGGCTACTTCTCGACCGAGGCCGAGGACATGCGCGCGCTCAAGAACATGGTCGAGTCGCTCGCCGACGGCGGCACCATCGTGATCGACACCCTCGGCAAGGAGGCGCTGGCCGAGCGCCTGCACGCCGACAGCCCGCCGGTCGAAGAGCGCGACGGTGCGCTGCTGATCCAACGCGTGAAGGTGGTCGACGACTGGTGCCGCGTGAAGACCGAGTGGATCATCGCGCAGGGCGACCGGGTGGATCGCGTGCACTTCGAGCACACGCTGTTCTCGGGCAAGGAGCTGCGCGAGCTCATGCACTGGGCGGGGCTCTCCGACGTCGCGCTGTATGGCGACGTCGACGGGCGACCGTACGGCCCCGGCGCGAGACGGCTGGTGGCCGTGGGTCGACGCTGAGCCGACCCGCCCGGCGTCAGAACCACCGCGAGAAGCCCACGAAGGCGCCCACGAGGAGCTGGGCGTCGACCAGTGCGTAGCCGGTCTCGAAGCTCTTGCCGTCGCGCGGCCGCAGGTTCCAGCGATAGTCGCCGACCACCATCAGGTCGAACGCGAGATCCTCCGTGATGAACGCGTGCGTGCCCAGGCCCAGGCCGACCGACGGCACGAACGATCGCACCGCGGTGGCACTCCACTCGCCGGCGTCGTGGGCGAAACTGGTGGTGCCGCCCAGGCCCGCGCGCGCGAGCAGGAACGGACGCACCCCACGGACCCGCGCGAACAGCAGCTCGGCGTAGGGCGAGAAGGATCCGCCGCGGGTCAGCTGCGCACGGCCGTCGGGTGCGCGACCGGGGACCATGAAGAGGTCTCCGCGCGCACCCACCACGAGCCAGTCGCCCAGGCCCCAGCCGAGCCCGAAGCCAAAGCCGATGCGCTTGTAGCCGAGCACGCCGGCGCCATCGTGCTGCAGGCGCGCGCCCTGGGGCGTGCCGCTCACGCGGGCCTGCCAGTACGCGCCCTCGAGATCGAAGTGCACGCGCAGGCGCGAGGCGGTGTCGCCCTCGGCGGGCGGCGGCGCGTCCTCGTCACGCCACGGCGGGGCCGTAGCGATGAGCGCGAGCGCGAGTACGCCGAGCTGCACCACGATCCGATGGTGACCCCCGAACCACCCTGCGCGCAAGCGAGAAGCATCCCCGTCGACGCTCCGGCGCGGCGTACGTGTGTCAGAAACGCTGGCGTCAGCGCGACCGGGTGCGAACGGGTGCGAACCGGCGCGAACCGGCGCGAACCGGCGCGGTGGGGGCGACCCGCGAGCGACGCTGGGTGCTCGGGCCGGCCCCGACACCACCGCGCACCGATCAGCGGAGGCCCGGCGCGACCTCGAACTGACCGCCGGGGTGGCAGCGCTCGTCCTCGTCGCCGCCGGGGATCGGCCCCGGCCACACGGTGACGAGCGCCCGCACGACGTGCTGCGTGCGGCCATGGACCCACTCGTTGCGCTCGGCGACCCACGCGGTCACGGCCTTGCACGCCCGCTCGGTCGGCTCGCGCGGGTCGTCGGGATCACCGTTGGCGAAGCCGTGATCGATGTCCCACGCGACCACCATCGGGCGGTTGGGGTCGGCGTCGACGTTGGCGGCCTTGGCGGCGGCATGCGCCGCCTGCACGCGAGCCTCCTCGGCGGCGATCTGCTCGCGCAGCGCGGCCAAGCGCGCCTCGTCGAGCGCGTGGGCGAGCGCTCGCTCGTCGTCGTCGAGGTCCCGCATGCACGTGCGCAGCTCCGCCGCGAGGGCCTCGTCGATGCTCGAGGCGACCCCGACCACCTGCACGAAGCGAGGACGCTCGCGCAGCCACTGCCGCGCGTCCTCGGGCGAGTCGAACTCGCCCACCAGCAACGATCCATCGTGGAGCTTGCGCAGCCGCAGGGCGATCTTCGTCGACATCGGCGCCAGTATAGCCGGCAATCACCGCGGCCCCGCGATGCCGGCTTGACGGCGTCGCGCCGGGCTTGCGACGCTTGTCTGCGATGGTTCCGGTGGATGACGAGGACGACGACGACGACGCGGGCGCGGCGGCCCGGCGTGATCGAGAGGCCATCTTGGCGCGACGACAGCGGTTCATCGCGATCGCGCTGTCGGGACTCTCGGTCACCGCGTGCGGCGGCTCCGAGGGCGGACCGCAGCCGTGCCTCGACGCACCGGCGCCCACGACGAGCGACGGCTCGACCGGCATGCCGGTGCCCTGCCTCGGCGCGGTGAACACCACCGAGTCGACGGGATCGCCGATGCCGTGCCTCGACGTCGCGGTGGACAGCTCCGGCACGAGCTCGGGCTCCGGCACGGGCTCGGGCTCCGGCACGGGCTCGGGCTCCGGTACGGGCTCCGGCTCCGGCACGGGCTCCGCCTCCGGCACGGGCTCGAGCAGCGGATCCGGCTCGGGCAGCGGCGGATGACGCGACGTCGACCACGACCGCTGCTCGCGATGCTGCTCGCGGTGGCGTGCCACCCGACGCCCGCAGCCACACCTGCGCCCGCGGTGACGCCCGCGAGCGTGAGCCGCGACGTCGAGCTCCCCGATGCGCAGCTCGTGCTCGCGCAGGCGGTCGAAGCGGCGGGTGGCGCCGCCGCCCACGAGTCGCTGCACAGCTACTACCTCGAGTCGCGCATGGACCTGCCGCAGCAGGGCCTGCGCGGCGACACCAAGCTGTGGTGGAAGGACGGCA
>WBZX01001324.1_pt1 | contig 18881 bp, 15 predicted proteins | sample 5204211 | NCBI WGS metagenome assembly WBZX01 (sample SAMN12344362, study PRJNA552823) | activated sludge metagenome | biome: Activated sludge suspended growth; feature: Nitrification reactor; material: Wastewater; isolation source: activated sludge from nitrification reactor of wastewater... | reverse complement strand
ATCGCCCACCAGGAGCTCGTGCGACGCATCCCCGTGCCGGCGGCGGTCGTCGATCACGTGGTCGCGCTGCTCCGCGCATCGCGACCGGCGGATCCGAGCGCACCTGCAGCGGTGCGCGAGCTGGTGCGCTGGGGCGCCGGCCCGCGCGCCGGCCAGCAGCTGCTGGCGGCGACCCAGGCCCGCGCGGCGCTCGACGGGCGCGCCGCGGTCGACGTCGACGACGTGCGCGCGCTGGCCTCGGCGGTGCTCGAACACCGGCTCGTGCGCAGCTTCGCGGCCGAGGCCCGCGGCGTGGGCACCGATGCGATCATGGCCGAGGTCCTCGGCGCGGTACGGGCGTAGGACGTCGGGATCCGTGGCGGCACCGCGCGGCACCTCGATCGCGGAGCTGGTCCCCCCGGACCTCGCGGCGCTGCTGCGCACCCACCCACTCACGCTGCAGCGACCGGTGTGGGGCCGTCGCCACGGCCGCCACGCGTCGTCGCGTGCCGGCCTGGGCCACGACTTCCGCGACCACCGTGCGTACGTGCCGGGCGACGACCCGCGTCAGCTCGACTGGCGCGCGGTCGCACGTCGCGATCGCCTGGTGCTGCGACAGACCGAGGCCGAGGACGAGCTCGCGGTCACGCTGGCGATCGATGTCGGCGCCAACATGGGCTACGGCGAGGGCGCACGCTCGAAGCACGCGATCGCGACCGCGATGGCTGCCGCGCTGGCCTGGGCCGCGCTGCGCCAGGGTGACCGCGCGGGCCTGGTGCTCGCCGGTGCGGGCACGCTCGACACCGCGTTGCAGCGGACCGCGGCCGGCAACGATCGCCTCGATGCGATCGCGCGGGCGCTGGGCGCCGCGCGACCGCTCGGCACCGCGCCGCTGCAGCGATTGCCCGAGGCACTGGCGCCCCGACTGCCGCCGCGCTCGCTGGTGGTGCTGCTGACCGACTGGCTCGACCTCGCGACCGACGATCAGGACTCCGAGACGGTCGAAGCGTCGCTGCTGCAAGGTCTCGTGCAGCTGCGCGCGCGCCGGCACGACGTCGTGCTGCTGCAGGTGCTGCACCGCGACGAGCTGACGTTTCCCTGGCAGGGCGAAGGCGTGCTGCGCTTCGTCGATCGCAGGGGCACGCGCGCCGATCTCGAGGGCGCTGCCGCGGCCATGCGCGCTGGCTACCTCGAGCGCGTGCATGGCCACCTGCGCGCGCTCGAGCGCCGCTGCGAGCTGCACGGCATCGTGCACCACCGTCTGGTCACCGACGAGCCGCTGGCGTCGGCGTTCATGTCGTTGCTGGCACGCCTCGCCGGCCAGCCCGCGCAGGCCGACGTCGGAAGCGAGGATCGACCGTGAGCCTGCTGGCGCCGGCGCTGTTGCTGGGCTTGCTGGGCCTATCGCTGCCGATCGCAGCGCACCTGCTCGGCCGGCAGCCGCCGCGCACCATCGAATTCGCCGCCCTGCGATTCCTTCGTGCCGACGATCCCGCCGTCACCCGACGACGCGCGCTGCAGGATAGGATGTTGCTGGCGCTGCGCCTGCTGCTGTTCGCGCTGGTGGTGCTGGTGCTCGCGCGCCCTGCCACGCTCGATCCTTCGGGCATCAGCATCGTCGCGGAGCCCCACGACGCGGTGCTGCTCGTCGACGGCTCGGCCGGCATGTCGCTGCGGGTCGACGATCGCACGATGATGCAGCACGCGGTGCAGCGCGCCGACACGCTGCTGTCGTCGATGCCGCCCGACACCCGCATCGGCCTCGCGACCAGCGACCCCGACGGCCCGCGCATCGAGCCCACCGCGGACCTCGACCGCGTGCGCGAGGCGCTGCAGGAGTGGGCCGATCGGGGCGCGCCACGGCTGGGCGCCTGGACCATGACGGACGCGCTCGCCGACGCCGCGACGCTGCTGCGCGACGCCGAGGTCGACCGCAAGCGCGTGATCTATGCCATCGGCGACGCCACCGCGAATGGGCTCGGCGGCCTGCCACGCGTCACCGAGGACGGCGCGACCGTGGTGCCGATCGCAGCGGTCGACGCCGACGTGACGCCGCCGGCCCACATCGGCATCACCGCGCTGGCATGGACCCCCGCGCCCGATCTCGACCCGCGGGCAGTTCGCATCCAGCTTCAGGTGCGGCGGGTCGGCGGCACCGAGGCATGGACGGTGCCGGTCACCCTCGCGATCGATGGCATCGAGGTCGCGCGCGGCAGCCTCGAGCTCGAGCCCGACAGCGAGGCGCCCTTCGAGTTCACCCACGTCCTGCTCGGCGAGGCCCCGAACGCCGCCGCGACCGTGGCGCTCGATCTGCCCGCGGACCCGCTGCCGTTCGACGATGCGCGACACACCTGGCTCACCGCCGACGACGCGATCGCGGTGACCGTGATCAACGGCGACCCCAGCGAGCTGCGCGCCCACGACGAGGTGTTCTTCCTCGCGACCGCGGTCGGTGCGACCGATCGCGAGCAACGCCTGCGGCTGGCCTCGCTGGCCCCGGACCAGCTCGAGGCACGCATCCGCGAGCAGGGCGAGCGCGCGCTCGCGGACATCGACGTGCTGGTGCTGGCCAACGTGCGGGCCCCGGCCGAGGACATCGCCCCCGCCATCGTCGCCGCCGTCGGCCGCGGCATGGGTCTGTGGATCACCGTCGGCGACCGCGTCGACCCCGAGGCGTACAACGCCCGGCTGGGGGCGGTGCTGCCGCTGCGACTGCGCGAGACGGTGGTGCTCGGCACCGCACCCGGACGCACCGAGGCGCGGGTCGAGGGCTTTGCCGCGCCCGACCTCTCGCATCCGATCTTCCGCGGTCTCGGCGGCGAGCTCGGCCTCGCCGGCGCGCGCGTGCGCAAGGTGATCCTGTGCGATCCGGATCCCGGCCGCGCCGCCGCGATCGCGCTCGCGTACACCAACGGCGCCCCCGCGCTCGTGACCCGCGCGGCCGCCGGCGGACGCGTCGCGCTGTTGACCACGACGATCGATCGCGACTGGGCCGATCTTCCGCTGCGCGCCGGCTTCGTGCCGATGGCCAGCAAGGTGCTGGGCTGGCTCGGTGACATCGCCGGCGGCGCGCTGGCGTCACGGGTGTACGTCGGCGAGCCGCGCACGATCCATGGCAAGGGCGCACTGGTGGTCACGACGCCGGATGGCCGCGAGATCCCGGTCGCCGCCGACGCAGAGGGTCAGGCGATCTTCCGTGAGACCTTCGCGCCCGGGCACTATCGGGCCCACGACGACGATGCACTCAGCACATTCGTGGTCGAGGTCGACCCCCGCGAGAGCGACACCCACTGGCTGGACCTCGCGGCCCCCGAGCTCGGCGAAGGGGCTCGGACCGCCATCGCGCGGCCGCAGTGGCGCATCCTCGTGCTGCTGGTGGCGCTGTTGCTGGCGATCGAGTCGCTCGCACGTCGCCCGCGCGCGGGCGCCCGCAACGCGTGAAGGGCCGGTCTCCATCGAGACCGACCCTCCATGTCCGCGCACCTTTGCGACTGCAGCGAAGCCCGCGTCGGGCCTCAGCCGCCGCTGCTCGAGTCGGCCATCGGAACCCCCGAGCTCGAGCTATCGGCGGCGCCGGTGCTCTCCTGCGCCGTGGTGCCCGCGCTATCGGTGCTGGGATCGCCGGAGCCGGTCGTGAGGTCCGATGCGTCGACGCAGGTGTTGGAGAGGCACACCAGCCCGACGTCGCAGCCACCACCGTTGGTGCACGGGCAGCTCTCGGTGCCGACCGGGCACACCGGCCCGGGATCGACGCAGAAGTCGGAGAGACACTCGAGGCCCGGATCGCACGCACCCATCGGCGTGCACACGCAGGTCTCGGTGCCGACCGGACAGCTGTCGCTGATGCAGATGTTGAGGTTGGTGTTGCAGAGGAACCCGGGGTTGCACGCACCACCGCTGGTGCAGTCGCAACCCTCGTGGCCCGTCGGGCAGCTGCCGCCGGTGCCGACCTCGGTGTCGTTGTAGCGCTCTCCATCGGTCGTGATGAAGCAGCCGGTCATGGCCAGCACCAACGGCGCGGCCGAGCGCAACACGAACCCGAGACGAGGTGCACGCATGATGTCGATCAGACTAGAGCGGACTCGGTCGCTCTACAAGTCGGTTGTGATCGATTTTCCCGCTACGGGCGCGCTCCGTATGATCCACGGCACTTTTGGTTTTGGTCGGCGAACCCGAGGCGTCGCGGGTGGGCAACGTCCGCGGCGACGCTCCACGTTCGCATGCGAGCGAACGTCGTGCGGCCGCGGCGACCCCCGGTGCCGCGGGCGGAGCGCCCGCGGTCGCTCACGACGGCGACGTCACGGTGCGCCCCGCTGGCGCCCGCGCACGCTCGCATCGCACCCGACCCTGCTCGGGGCGCACGTGCCTCGAGCGTCCGACCTCAGGGCTCGACGACACGTTCGAGGCACACGATCTCGTACGGTGGCGGGCCCTCGCCGTGCTCGATCCGCCGGCCGAGCGCCCACGCCCGCAGGTCGAGCTCCGGGAAGAACGTGTCGCCCTCGGGCTCGGCGTCGACCCGTGTCAGATAGATACGATCCGCGATGGGTAGGGTTTCGCGGTACAGCGTCGCGCCGCCGATGACGTAGAGCTCGCATTCGCCGGCGGCGCGCGCGAACTCGATCGCCGCCGCGGTCGACGCGAACGCGACACAATCCCCCGCCGCGACCGCGGATGCCAGCCGCTCGGGCGCATGCGTGACCACGAGGTTCACGCGCCCGGCCAATGGCTTGGGCAGCGACGCCCAGGTCGCGCGTCCCATCAGCACATGATGACCCATGGTCTGCGCGCGGAAGAACCTCATGTCGCCGGGCAGGCGCCACGGCAGACCGCCGTCGCGGCCGATCACCTGGTTGCGCGCGACCGCGGCGATGAGAGCGAGCAGCATCGATTCCGTTCCCGGCTAGACCGCGACCGGCGCCTTGATCGACGGGTGCGGGTCGTAGCCGACGACCTCGATGTCCGCGAGCGAGAAGTCGAAGATGCTCGCCGGCCGGCGGGCGAATCGCAGCTGCGGTAGTGCCCGCGGCGCGCGGCTCAGCTGTTCGCGGACCTGCTCGACATGGTTGGCGTAGATGTGCGCATCGCCAAAGGTGTGGACGAACTCGCCGGGCTGGAGGTCGGTGACGTTCGCGATCATCGCGGTGAGCAGCGCATACGAGGCGATGTTGAACGGCACGCCCAGGAACAGGTCGGCGCTGCGCTGGTACAGCTGGCACGAGAGCCGCCCGTCGGCGACGTAGAACTGGAACAGGCAGTGGCACGGCGCCAGCGCCATGCGATCGAGCTCGGCGACGTTCCACGCGCTCACGATCATGCGTCGTGAGTCGGGGTCGCGGCGGATGGTCTCGACCACGCCGGCGATCTGATCGATGCTCGCGCGAGCGTCCCGCGCCGGCCATGCTCGCCACTGGCGGCCGTAGACCGGCCCGAGCTCGCCCTCGGCATCGGCCCACTCGTCCCAGATGCTGACGCCGTGGTCGTGCAAGAACCCGACGTTGGTGTCGCCGCGCAGGAACCACAGCAGCTCGACGATGATCGAGCGCAGGTGGACCTTCTTGGTCGTGACGAGCGGGAAGCCCTTCGCGAGGTCGAAGCGGAGCTGGCGGCCGAACACGCTGCGCGTGCCGGTGCCGGTGCGATCGGTCTTGACGGTGCCGTGCTCGAGCACGTCGCGCAGCAGGTCGAGGTAGGGTTCCACGGCGAGCGCGAGACTAGCAGGCGGTGGGCGGCGCGAGGGCGCCGACGCGCGACCCGCCGGGCTCACGCGTCGCCGTGCAGCAACCGCTGTGCGAGCTCGGCGTGCGCCGGATACGGCGGCCCCAGCGGCGTCTCGGCCGGGGCCTCGCCGGGGAAGCGGCGCTTGAACGCGACCACGCGGGTGAGTGCGTGCTCGAGCGCATTGTCCTTCTGCCGCTCGAGCCGCTCGAGCACCTCGGTGACGAAGTCGAAGCGTCGGCACACCAGCAGCGCATCGACGCCGGCGGTGAGCGCCGCATCGACCATCTCGCGCGGCTGCCAGTGGTCGGCGACGGCCTTCATCTCGAGGTCGTCGGAGAACACCAGGCCGTCGTAGCCGAGCCGCTCGCGCAGCAGCGCGATGACGTCGGGTGCGAAGCTCGCGGGGCGCGTGCGGTCGATGGCCTCGAAGACCACGTGCGCGGTCATGATGCTGGCGACCTCGCCGGCGATGGCGGCCGCGAACGGCGGCAGCTCGACCTCGAACAGGCGGTCGAGATCGTGGGCCAGCTTCGGCAGCGCGAGGTGGCTGTCGAGCTCGGTGTCACCGTGGCCGGGGAAGTGTTTGGCGCAGCACGCCACCCGCTCGGCCTGCATGGCTTCGATGAAGCTGCGCGCATGCCGACCGACGGTGGCCGCGTCGCGCGAGAAGCTGCGATCGCCGATGATCGGGTTGGCCGGGTTGCTGTCGACGTCGACCACCGGCGCGAAGTCGAGGCCGATGCCGAGCTCGCGCAGCTCGAGCGCGAGCGAGCGCGCCAACGCAGCGGTCGACTCGAGCTGTGCGGCCTCGCCGACGCGGCGCATCGGCGGCCACTCGGTCCACGGCTTGCGCAGCCGCTGCACGCGGCCGCCCTCCTGATCGATCGCCACCACCAGCGGTGCGTCCTGCGGGGCCCGCTCGCGCATCGATGCCACCAGCTTGCGCACCTGCGCGGGCGCCTCGATGTTGCGTGCGAACAACACCACCCCGCCGATGCGCCCGGCGGCGATGAGCTCGAGCAGCGGCCGCGGGCATTCGAGTCCCTCGAAGCCCACGAACAGTGCCTGTCCGGGCTGCCACGCTGCCGTCGTGCTCGTGCGCATGACGAGAAGATCGTCCGTAATCCGCCGCCGTGACAACCCAAAGCCGTCGGGTGACCTGCGAGGACGACGCCTGCGCCCGGCGGCGGTCGTTTGCCGGCCGATGTCGTCGCAGAGCCGCCTGCGGGCGCGCTGCCAAACCCGTCGCGCACCGGCAACACGCTGCCAGGAGCAGCCCACGAGCCCGGCCCTGCGAGGTTGACGTCGCTTCCCGCCCGCGGGTACACCTTGCACCGCCCTACGATGACCCGCAAACCGAATCGGCGTCGCTGCACGCTCGGCATCAGCGTCGCCGCCTGTGCCCTGGCACTCATCCTCGGACCCGGCATCGCTGCGGCACAGCCTGGCCTCGGTGGTCCTGGCGGTGGTCTCGGCGGTGGCGGTGGCCCCGGCGCGCTCGGCCCGGGCGGCGGCGGTCCGGGTCAGCGCAAAGAGAAGAAGGAAGGCCCCGGCGAGGCGGCGCCCAAGGACAAGGAAGCCCTGCGCCCGATCGAGCCCGTGCCGGCGCAGCCGCAGCGCTTCCGTCGCATCCAGCTGTTCGACGTCGCCGGCTACATGCGCGTGCGCGCCGACTACTTCCATCGGCCGTACCTCGGGCTCGCCGAGTTCGGCGAGGACCCGCAGCGTCCGTCGAAGTTCTTCCATCCGCCGGCCGAGTCGCAGGAGGTCGCCGACGACGGCTCCACCTCGCCCAACCAAGCCAGCTGCTTCAACCGGCTGACCGCCGGCGGCGTCTCCGATCTGCGCGCCAGCACCCGCTGCCGGCGCCGTGCGGGCTTCTCGTCGGCGAACATGCGCCTGCGGCTCGAGCCCACGCTGCACATCACCGACACCGTGCAGGTGCACACCCAGATCGACGTGCTCGACAACGTCGTGCTGGGCAGCACGCCCGACTCGTACGGCTTCGACGATCCGTTCGCGCCGATCGATCTCTACACCCGCACGCAGGTGCCGCCCTCGGCCGGGGTCAACTCGTTCCAGGACAGCATCGTTGCCAAGCGCGCCTGGGGTCACATCCGCTTCGGCTGGGGCCTCGACCTGCGCTTCGGTCGGATGCCGTGGCACTGGGGCATCGGCATGGTCGCCAACCACGGCAACGGCTACCTGCGCAACGACCAGTCCGACATCATCCGGCAGATCGACCAGGACTACGGCGACTCGGTCGACTCGCTGCGTGCGGCCTTCGACTTCGGCAAGGACCGCCGCCGCAGCCACACCGTCGCGTTGTCGTGGGACTTCGCGTCGAGCGGCGCGACCACGGCGCAGCTGCTCGGACCCAAGTGGGCCTCGGGTGGCACCGTCGGCCAGGAGTTCTCGGCCGAGCGCTTCGACAACGTCAACCAGTGGAGCGCCTCGCTCGAGCGTCGCGACGATCCCGACATGCTCAAGCGCAAGATCTCGCTGGGCACGCCGGTCGTGAACTACGGCGTGATCGGCTGGCTGCGACGCCAGGATCTCGCGCGCGAGATCGGTACCCCCGGCCTCGGTGACGGCCTCGGCACCAACGGCGCCTACTACGACGACACCGCCTTCCCCAACGACCTCGAGCCCGGCGGCGCGACGCTCGGCAACGGCGACCTCGATCAGGTCGGGCGCACCGGCTGGACCAACTACGCCAGCACGCTGGTCCATCGCCGCGCGCTGCTGTTCACGCCCGACCTGTGGCTGCGGGTGAACTGGCGGACTCTGCGGGTCGAGCTCGAGGCCTCGGGCACGATCGGCAGGTTCTACATGCGCGACCTCGCGACCGCGCCCGAGAGTGCCGACGACTTCCGCACGCTCGCGCGCAATGACCTGCGCAAGCAGTTCGTCGCGACCTTCGGCTACGCGCTCGAGTTCAAGTACGGGTTCTTCCGCGACCGCTTCCACATCGGCTTCGATCACGGGTTCGCGACCGGCGATCGCTCGCCGTCGATCGACTACAACCCGCAGAACCCGCTGCTGCTCGGCAACAACGGCACGGTCGGCAACTTCCGCTTCAACCCCGCGTACAACATCGACTTGCTGCTCTTCCGCGAGGTGCTCGGCACCGTCTCGAACGCGGCCTATTTCAAGCCGTGGGCGGCGTTCTACTTCTTCAACCACTTCTCGGCGCGGGTCGACGCCGAGTACGCGATGGCGATGCGACGCCAGGCCACGCTGGGCAACCGCTTCAGCTACGGCGTCGAGGTCGACGCAGCGCTGCGCTACCACGACGCACGCGAGCCGATCTTCGTGCAGTTCCAGTACGGCGTGTTGTTCCCGCTCGGCGCGTTCAACCGCATCGGCCCCAGCGGAGCCGAGGACGCCCGCGCCATGCAGACGCTGCAGGCGCAGGTCGGGATCAAGTTCTAGCAGGCCGCTGCTGCAGCCGCGCGTGGCGCTCGCGCCTGCGATGGCGCGTGGGGTAGCGATTCGGGTGCCGGGCCTGCTACCGTCGTCGGCATGACGCGGCCCGCCCCCGCGCCCCCGAGTGTCGCCCGCGACCTCGCGTGGATGCTCCCGCTGGCGGGGCTGCTCGCATGCGTGGCCCCGAGCACCACGCCACCACCGGTCGCCCCGGCCCCGGCCGCGGCCGCCCCCGTCGCGGTCGCGCCGACGCCGACCCGGGCGGTCGAGCCCACACCGCCGCCGCAGCCCGTCGAGCCGGCCGCCGCACCGCCGTGGACCGACGCCGACCTGCCGCGCATCCGCGCGCTGCAGCCGAAGATCCGCGCCGCCGCGCAGCGGCACGGCGTCGACCCGCACGTGATGAACGCCATCATCTGGCACGAGAGCCACTTCAACGCCAGCGCCCGCGGCCCCGGCGGCGCCGCCGGTCTCATGCAGCTCATGCCAACCACGTCGAAGTCGCTGGCCAAGCGGCTGCATCGCGCCAACCGCCCCTTCGATCCCGATTTCAACCTCGACGCCGGCGCGTACCTGTTGTCGCGGCTGCTCACGATCTTCGACGGCGATCTCGACCTCGCGCTGGCCGGCTACGCGCTGGGGCACGTCGCGGTCCGACGCCGACTCGAGGCGGGCGAGCCGCTACCCGATCGCACGCAACGCTTCATCGCCAAGGTCCACGCGTGGTCGGCTGCGTTCGCCCGGCTGGACGAGCTCGCGCTGGCCGCTCGCCGGTCGGCGCCCAGCGGGACCTGACCGCGCGGGTCAGCTGTCGGCCGGCCGCCGTGGTTGCTACTGTGACCGCACAGCGATGGCGAAGTCGACGACGCGATGGATCTGCAGCGACTGTGGCGCGGGCGCCAGCGGGTGGTTCGGCAAGTGCCCTGCGTGCGGCGCGTGGAACACCATCGAGCAGCGCGACGAGACCCCGGTCGATCGCGTGGTGCTCTCGACCGGCGCGACCGCACCGGTGCGCGCCGACCAGGCGCCGCCCGAGGTCTCGCGCCTGCGCTGCGGACTGCCCGAGGTCGATCGCGTCTTCGGCGGCGGCCTCGTGCGGGGCAGCGTTGGTCTGCTGGGCGGCGCGCCGGGCATCGGCAAGTCGACCTTGCTGCTGCAGGTCTCCGCCGGCCTCGCCCGCAGCACCGGCAGCGTGCTGTACGCCAGCGGCGAGGAGTCCACGCCGCAGATCGCCGGTCGTGCGCAGCGCCTGGGCGCTGCGGTACCGCAGCTGCTGCTGGTCGCGGAGACCCGCGTCGAGGCGATCCTCGAGGCCGCGCGCGAGCTCGCGATCGCCGGTGAGCTCGCCGCGTTGGTGGTCGACTCGATCCAGACCGTCTACAGCGATGCCGCCGAGGGCTTGCCCGGCAACGTGTCGCAGATCCGGGCCTGCGCCGCACAGCTGGTGAGCTTTGCCAAGCTGCACGACATCCCGGTGGTGGTGGTGGGCCACGTCACCAAGGACGGGCAGCTCGCGGGCCCGCGGGTACTCGAGCACCTCGTCGACGTCGTGCTGTCGTTCGAGGGCGACGACGAACGCGCGCTGCGGTTGCTGCGGGCGAGCAAGAACCGCTTCGGATCCACCGCCGAGCTCGGCGTGTTCGAGATGACCGGCGGTGGTCTGCGAGAGATCGGCAACCCGTCGGAGGCCTTCTTGGCCGAGCGCCCGAGCCGCGTCGCCGGCTCGTGCATCACCGCGACCCTCGAGGGTTCGCGGCCGCTGCTGCTCGAGGTGCAGGCGCTGCTGGCCCCCGCCCACGGCGGCGCGCGGCGCAACTGCGTCGGCGTCGATCCGGCCCGCGTCGCCATGTTGCTGGCGGTGCTCGAGCGCCATGCCGGCCTGCCCGTGCTCGACCAGGACGTGTTCGTCAACGTCGCCGGTGGCATGCGCATCGTCGAGCCCGCGGCCGACCTGGCGATCGCGCTCGCGGTCGCCTCGAGCCACCTGCGGCGTCCGATCGACGCGGGCCTGGTCGCGCTCGGCGAGATCGGCCTGACCGGGGAGATCCGCCAGGCCCAGCGCCTCGAACCTCGACTGGCCGAGGCGCGGCGTCTCGGCTTCGAGCGCGCCGTCATTCCGCCGCTGCCCGCGAAGTTCGAGGGCAAGCGGACGGTGCTGAAGCTATCGCAGGTGCGCTCGATCGCCGACGCGGTCGCGGCGGCCATCGACGGCTGAGCCGTGGCCCGCCACGGCCTGCGGTCCGTTGCGGACCGCGTCGATCGTGACGCGACGCAGCTCGACCGCTAGTTGCGGGCGCGGGCGCGGCCGTTGGGCTTCTCGTCGTCGCCGCCGGCCTTGGGCTTGTCGCCGGTGCGCAGGCCCTCGGCGGGGATCCGCACGACATCGGGCTTCTCGACCTTGCCCTCGGCCTTCGCCTCGGACTTGGCGTCGGCCTTCGCGGCGTCGGCCTTCGCGTCGGCAGCGGTCTGGGCCTGCTGCAGCCGCAGGGTCATGCCGTGCTTGGTCAACAGCTCGGTCTCGATGCGCGCGGCAACCTCGGGGTGCTCGACCAGGAACTGCTTGGCGTTGTCGCGACCTTGGCCGATGCGCTCGCCCTTGTACGAAAGCCACGCACCAGACTTCTCGATCACGTTGGCCTCGACGCCCATGTCGATGAGCATGCCGGGGCGGCTCACGCCCTCGCCGTAGGTGATGTCGAACTCGACCTCGCGAAACGGTGGCGCGAGCTTGTTCTTGACCACCTTCACGCGGGTGCGGTTGCCGACCACCTGCTCGGCCGACTTGATGGCGCCGATGCGGCGGATGTCGAAGCGGATCGACGCGTAGAACTTGAGCGCGTTGCCGCCGGTGGTGGTCTCGGGATTGCCGAACATCACGCCGATCTTCATGCGCAGCTGGTTGATGAAGATGACGATGGTGCGGCTGCGGGAGATCGAGCCCGTCAGCTTGCGCAGCGCCTGGCTCATGAGTCGCGCCTGCAGACCGACGTGCGAGTCGCCCATCTCGCCCTCGAGCTCGGCCTTCGGCGTGAGCGCGGCGACCGAGTCGATCACGACGATGTCGACCGCGCCCGAGCGCACCAGCATGTCGCAGATCTCCAGCGCCTGCTCGCCGTAGTCGGGCTGCGAGACCAGCAGGTCGTCGGTGCGCACGCCGATCTTGCGGGCGTAGCCGACGTCGAGCGCGTGCTCGGCGTCGATGAACGCACACACGCCGCCGGTACGCTGGGCCTCGGCGACGGCGTGCAGCGCCAGGGTCGTCTTGCCCGACGACTCCGGCCCGTAGATCTCGACGATGCGGCCGCGCGGCAGGCCGCCGATGCCGGTCGCGATGTCGAGTGCGAGGCAGCCGGTCGGGACCACCGAGACGTCGCCGAGCGGCAGCTTGCCGTCGGCCGACAGCCGCATGATCGAGCCCTTGCCGAACTGCTTCTCGATGGTCGCGAGGGCGAGGCCGATGGCGGCATCACGATGCTTGGCGGGGCTGACGGGTTGCTTCGGATCGGATGCAGACATGGACGACTCGGCTTTCTTGGGCAGTTCGGGTTGCAGGCGGGGGAACTTCAGGTCGCCGGCGACGGCGTGGGTCCGTGCAGCGAGGCCACGCCACGCTCGCAGAGGCGGTCCCACAGCAGCTTGTGCGCCCACGAGGCGGCGCCGCGCTGCAGCGTGCCACGATCGCCGCGCAGCTGCAGTTGGAGGTGGCGGGTGCCGCGATCGTCGGCGACCGCGATGTGCACGGTTCCCACCGGCTTTTCGGCGGTGCCGCCATCGGGGCCGGCGATGCCGGTGATCGCGACGGCGAGATCGCTCCCGAGCGATCGCCGCGCGCCCTCGGCCATCGCCCGCGCGACCGGCTCCGAGACCGCGCCGTGGGCCTCGAGCACCGCGGCCTCGACCCCGAGCAGGCCTCGCTTCACGCGGTTGTCGTAGGCGACCACGCCGCCGTCGAGACAGGCCGACGCGCCGGGGATCGCCGCGATGCCGGCGGCAGCCAGCCCACCGGTGCAGGACTCCGCGAACGCGATCCGCAGCGCGGCATCGCGGGCGGCCGCGACGATGCGGGTCGCGAGATCGGCCTCGCCGACCCCGTGAATCGCCGGGCGCAGCGCCTCGATCATCTCGCCGTCGAGGCTCGCGAGGTCGTCGATGCTCGCGCCGTGGCCCTGCGCATCGGGCGTGCCCTCGAGGATGACGAGCACCTCGGGCATCGCGGCCCGGTAGTGCACGAAGACCCCGCGCAGGGCCTCGCTGCGAGCCCGCGCGGCGGCGACGATGGGCTCGACGCGCTCGGCGATCGCGGACTCGCCGAGCCCGATCGCGCGATACATGCGACGCGCGATCGGCCGCAGCGACAGGCGCGCGCGCACGCGCGGCTCGACCTCCTCGCGCTGCATGCGATGCAGCTCGCGCGGGACCCCGGGCATCACGAACACCAAGCAGCGCCCGATCTCGATGCAGAAGCCCTCGGCGCTGCCGATGGGGTTGTCGAGCCACTGCGCGCGCTCGGGTCGATCCGCCTGCTTGAGGTTCGCGACCGGCATCTCCCGCGCGAAGCGGCGGAACTTCTCGCGCAGCCGCGCCACCGCGGCCTCGTCGCGCACCACCGAGCAGCCGGCCGCGTCCGCGATCGCTGCGGTGGTCAGGTCGTCGGTGGTCGGGCCGAGCCCGCCGCTGGTCCACAGCACGTCGGCGCGCGCGACAGCACCGCGGACCGCGGTGACGATCTCTTCGTGACGATCCCGGACGACCTCGACGCGGGTGAGCAGCAGGCCCAGCTCGCGCGCGCGCGCACCGAGGAAGGTCGCGTTGGTGTTGACCGTGTCCCCCGAGAGGAGCTCGTCACCGATGCTGAGGACCTCGACGCGCGGGGCAGGAGCATTCATGGCGGTTGGGGTGTACGATGCCGACGGCGTGCCGGGGCGAGGAGTGCCCAGGACGCGCCAACGCAAGCGGCTGAGGGCTGGTTTGCCCGTACACTGCGCAGATGTCAAGTGACCCCCAGAATTCGGGTCGCGGCCCCCACGGGGTCACCAGGAAGCGGGCTTCACGGGGGTCTTCGCCAGGGCACCTGCGTGGTCGTCGGGGTCGCCGGCAGGGTTAGCGACCCTTCGGACACGATCGTCGCGATGGTCCAAGCGCGCGCTTGGAGCCATCGGTCGCACTCGGCTACGATGCCACCACGGTGCGCATCCGATACGCGGCCAAGACCGACGTCGGCATGAAGAGGACTCACAACGAGGACTACTTCGCGTTGATCGAGGACGAGCAGCTGTTCATGGTGGCCGACGGCATGGGTGGTCACGCATCGGGCGAGGTCGCGAGCAAGCTGGCGGCCGAGGTGATCGGCGAGTTCTATCGCCACAGCAAGGATCAGGACGCGACCTGGCCGTACCGCTACGACTCGAGTCTGTCGTACGCGGAGAACCGCATGGTCGCGTCGATCCGCCTGGCCAACCAGCGCATCCACGAGAGCGCGGGCAAGAACCCGCACCTGCGCGGCATGGGCACCACGCTGGTGGCGTTCATCGTGAAGGGCGATCAGGCCTTCGTGGCCCACGTCGGCGACTCGCGCTGCTACCGGCTGCGCAACGGCTCGATCCACCAGCTCACGCGCGATCACTCGCTGCTCGAGGACTATAAGGAAGCGCGCCCCGACATGACGGAGGAGGAAGCCCGCAACTTCCCCCACAAGAACGTCATCACGCGCGCGCTCGGCATGCGCGACAACGTCGTCGTCGACATCTCGCGGGTCGACCTGCAGGACGGCGACCGCTTCGTGCTCTGCTCCGATGGCCTCTCCGGCATGCTCACGGACGCGGAGATCCATCACATCACCCGACGCCACGAAGACCTCGAGAAGGCCGTGTCGGAGCTCATCGATCGCGCGAATGCGGCCGGCGGCACCGACAACATCACGGCCATGGTCGTCGAGTGCTGCTTCTAGACCGGCCGCGGGACGCCCGCCCGGTGTGATCGAGAATTCGCGGGCGGGCCGTGACATCGACCTGTTAGCGTGCAGCGGTGTCCGCTGGCAGCTCCGATCGCCGAGCGACGTCGCGCTACCCCGTGGAGCTCGACGTCGACTATCGCATCGAGGGCACCTACTTGTTCGCGTCGATCGCCGACATCTCGAGCTGCGGCATCTTCGTGCGCACCGAGACGCCGCTGGCCCAGGGCACGCTGCTACAGCTGTGCTTCGAGGCCCCGCCGACGCTCGCCAACGGCGATGGTCGCTTCGAGCTCGCCGGTGAGGTGGTGTGGATCACCGCCGACACCGATCGTCCGGGCATGGGCGTGCGCTTCCTGGAGGTCTCGGCTGCGGATCAACGGCGCCTGCTGGAGCTGGTGCGCGCGATCGCCTACGTCGACGACAGCGACGCGAACTGACGTACGGCCGTCGCCCGCGGGCAGCCAGGCCTGCCGCACCCGGCCACAGCGGGCGTCGTCGCCTGCGTCGGTCATACTCGGGAACGGCGACGACGCGCGTGCGGTCGTCGTCCCCCGATCGCCATGCCGCTGCGACGCTCCGCCCTCGCCCTCGCCCTGTTCCTGCCCGCGTGCCGGGTGCCAGGCGCCCCCGACCCGACCGACGCCGTACCGGCCGAGTCGAGCGCCGCGGTCCAGCCGGTCGCCGCGACGACCGACGCCGAGGTCGATCGTCGCCTCGAGCTGCGCGTGCTCGGCCGCACCATCGGCTCCATGGCGATCACCGTCGAGCCACTCGCGGGCGGCGGCTCGCGCTGGACCACGCGCACCGAGCTCACGCTCGCGCTCGACGACGCCGGCGAGACGCCCAAGCGCATCGAGACCACCAGCACGGTGGAGTACGACGCACGGCTGACGATGCAGACGGGTCACGAGATCAGCAGCGAGGCCGGGGTCGAGGAGCGCAAGACCGCGACCTACGACGGCGACACGCTCACCCTGCGCGTGCAGGGACCCGCGCACGACCAGACCCATCGCTTCCCGATCCCCGCCGATCACCGCAGCGACGCCGCGGTGTTCGAGCAGCTGCGACGCGAGGTCGAGGCCGGCAGCGCGATGCCCCACACCCTCGAGTTCTCGTCGTTCGACGACGACGAGCTGCGCTTCAGCCACGATCGCATGACCGTGCTGGCGCGCGTCATGGTTCGCGACGGCGACCGCGAGCTGCCCGGCTGGAAGATCGAGCGCCGCGACGAGCACGGCGAGCGCACGGTCGCGGTGCTCGACGCCGCCGGGCTGCCGCTGTCGCTGGAGATCGGCGTGTTCACGGCCGCGCTGCCGGGGACACCAGCGGGCGAGGCCGGCGCTCGGCTGAGCTCCATGCTCGCGATCGAGGGCGCGGTGCCGCGGCAGGCCACGACGCTGCAGATCGCGGTCGACGTCCCGGGCGACGACGACACCGAGCCGCTGTTGCGCAGCGGTCCGTACCAGGACGTGACGCGCGACGGCAACCACTACACCCTCACGCTGCACGCGCTGGCCGGGCATGGCGTCGCCGCGCCCAAGCTGCCGATGACGACGGTCCCCGCCGACGTGCGACGCTTCCTGTCGCCGACCCCGACCAGCCAGTCGGACGACCCTGCGATCGTCGAGCGCGCGCAGGTGCTCGCGCGCGGCCACGAGGACGCCCGCGGGGCCGCCCACGCGATCGTGCGGTGGGTGTTCGAGACGCTGGGCAAGAAGGATGGCGCCCGCGGGGCCGCGACGGCGACCGAGGTGCTCGCCGACGGCTTCGGCGATTGCACCGAGCACGCCGCGTTGTCGGTCGCGCTGCTGCGCGCCGCCGGCATCCCCGCGCGCAACGTCAGTGGTGTGGTGCTGGTGCCGGGCCTGTTCAGCGCCGACGCCGGCTACCACGCGTGGGTCGAGGCCTGGCTCGGCGAGTGGGTCGTGCTCGATCCGGCGCTGGGCAACACCGACGTCTCGGCCCACTACATCCTGCTCGGCTACGACGAACCCGGGCTCGAGCAGGGCGGTGCCGCGCTGTCGCGCATGCTCGGTCGCACGACGATCCGCGTGCTGCAGCGCTGAGGCCCCGTCTCGGGTCCGGCGACCGTGATCTCCGCCACCAACCGGACGCAGCCGTGGTGGCACCCACCACCGTCGATGCCCGTCAACGTCGGTCGTTCCACCCTCCTGCCTTCGCTCGCGCTCGTGCTCGCCGCCTGCGATCCACACACGCGCGGCGACGGCGACGGCGGCCACGCCGAGGCCGATCCCTCGATGGGTGGCGACGACGGCGGAAGCGGCGAGGGCCCCGGCAGCGACGGCAGCGGCGGGGGCGGCGACGAACCGAGCGACGACGGACCGAGCGGCGAGCTCGGCGACCCCGGGCTCAATCGGTTCCTGCTGACCTCGGTCGACGAGTCGATCGTGCGCATCGAAGCCGACGGTAGCGGCCACACGGCGCTGTTCGGCTTCGCCGAGTACGACGATGTCACCAGCTTGTCGTGGGTCGACGGCACCATCTACGCCGGCGGCGGCGACAACTCCGTGAACGCCATCGACGGCAGCTCCGGCGCGTTCCTGTGGGACGTGCCGATGGGCCGCTACGAGAGCACGTCGCTGGCCGAGCCGGTGATCGTGATCGACGGCGAACACGGCTACGCGATCGGCGTGCCCGGCGTGGTGACGGCGATTCGACTCGCCGATCGCCACATCGACTGGGAGTACCCGCTGGCGCCGGACGGCACGACCGACGGCTACTACACCTCCTGGCGGACCCCGCTGGTCACCGACGACCTCGTCTACGTCGGTACCGGCTCGAGCCTCGACACCAACGACGTGCACGCGATCGATCGAGCGACCGGTGCGCGGCGCTGGCGACTCCAGCTCGACCACCCCGACGGCGACGTGCCGCAGGCGGTGAGCGGCGGGCTCGTGCGTGTCGGCGACACCCTGCTGGTGCCCGCGGGCGACCTGCTCGCGCTCGACGCCACGACCGGCACGCTGCGATGGTCCTACGCCACCGAGCGACTGAGCCGCGGCGCCGGCACGCCGGTGGTGGTCGGCGATCGCATCTACGTGCAGGATGCCCATGACGTCGCCGACGGTCGGCTCGATTGCCTCGCGCTCGCGACCGGCGAGCTGCTGTGGTCGATCCCCGCGGGCAACGACTACGCCGGGATCTACACCCCGAGCGTGGTCGCGGGCCGCGTCTACGGCGTGTTCGAGCGCGGCGGTGGCGAGTGGCCATCCGGCAACGGTCGTCCCTTCGCCGCCGATGCCGACACCGGCGCGCTGCTGTGGGCCGCCGATCGCGTCAGCGTCGAGAGCTCGCCGGTGCTCGCCAACGGCCACTTGTTCTTCCTCGGGCAAGACTTCGACGGCACCGGCGACATCGACCTCGACGTCGGCACGTTCGCGCTCGATGCCGCCGACGGCAGCCTGGCGTGGCTCGACAACGTCACGCGCTACGCCAGCTCGGTGACGCCGATCGTGATCGCCGACAACGGCGTGTTCCGCAGCGGTGCCGCGGCCCCCTGAGGCGACCACCGACGGCAGCACCGGCCGCGCAGCCCAGCGCGCGGGCGCGTGCGGGTGGTCGCGCACTCGGCGAGGGTGCTATGAACGCCGCCGTGATCCCACGACGACGCTTCGTCGCGCTCGGTGCCGCGGTCGCCCTGCAGGGGTGTCGTCGGGGCGGTGCCGCGGCCACGCCCACGCCCGCGCGCGCGGCCGACCTCATCGTGCACGGCGGCACCATCCACACCGGCGACGCGCAGCGCACCGTCGCTGCGATTGCGATCGCCGGCGATCGCATC
>WBZX01000301.1_pt2 | contig 18882 bp, 15 predicted proteins | sample 5204211 | NCBI WGS metagenome assembly WBZX01 (sample SAMN12344362, study PRJNA552823) | activated sludge metagenome | biome: Activated sludge suspended growth; feature: Nitrification reactor; material: Wastewater; isolation source: activated sludge from nitrification reactor of wastewater... | reverse complement strand
CCTCTGATCATAGCACAGAAAGAGAAACGGCGCTCACCTTGCGGTGAGCGCCCTTTCTCTTTCTGTGCTATCGCTCTTACTTCACCATCAAGCGCTGTTCGCTACGCTCGTTGCCTGCCGTGAGGCGAACGGTGTAGGTGCCTGCGCTCAGACCCTTCAGGTCGATGGAGCGCACCGTGCCGTTGGCAAGCTGGCCACGCTCGTTGTACACCACACGGCCGGTCACGTCGATCACTTCGATGGTGGCCGCCGTGTTAGCACCGGTGTAGTTCAGATTGAAGAGACCCTCGCTCGGGTTGGGGTAGATGCTCCACGCATCCGCACCGGTGTTCTCGGCGATACCCACGTTGTTCACGCTACCCTCGGTGATGCAGATCTCGAAGAGGTGGGCGTCACTGGCATGACCCCAATCGTACACACGTACATAGTAGGTGGTACCCACGGTAAGGCCCGTCTGCACGAGCAGTTCGGTGGTGGTCTCATCCGCCGCGCCTGGGAAGGTCGCATCAGCGCAACCCAACGAGGTGAGGTTGGTGCAATCGCCCGAGAAGAGCTCGATCATGGCATCGGCAGCATTGAAGCCCACAACGCCGATGGTCTGATCGGTGCTGGTGGCCACGAAGCTGAACCACACATCCAACGCATTGTCCGAGGTGAAGCCGGCGCACTCGATCGCTGGCATGCTCTCCGTTGCGTTGTCCGTGGTGAAGCCAGCAGGCACGCAGTCAACACCCGAAACAACGGGCAGGGCGAAGGCGCACTCGTCGTTGCCTGGAGCGGGATCGCAAGCCACAGCGCCTACGGTGATGGTGTAAGGACCAACAGCGCCCTCCTCGGTGAGCACACCATAGTAGTAGGTGCCAGCAGGAACGTTCTCGTAGTAGATCGTCACGTTGCCATCGGGGCAATCCGTGGTGTTGAAAGAGGCGCTACCGAAGGCCGTGACCGGAGGGCAGTCGCTGAAGAGGTTGAGGAACGCGTTGCCGAAGGCAGGGCTGGTGCCGCAGTAGGTAAGGGCCAGGTTCGTGCATTCGGTGGTGGTGAAGCTGTGCCACACCGTGGCCGCTCCGAGGAACTCGGTATCGAGGGCTCCCGTGTTGTCACCGGTGAAGGTGACCGAGCCACCCGCGCTGAGCGATTGGTTCACGGCGCCGCTGCAGAGGTCGTTGGCAGGAACGTTCGTGGGGGAGAACACGCAGGTGGTGAAGCTGTTGTCGCTCTGACCTGCTGTGTACACCCAGTAGTACACACGGTAGTAGTACGTGCTACCCACGGTGGTGCTGAATGCGAAAGACTCGGTCTCCGCGCGCAGGCTGGCGTCCACGCAACCCAAGGAGGCGAGGTCGGCGCAGCTACCAGCGAAGAGTTCGACCACCAGATCAAGACCGGTGGTGGCATCTCCGCCACCCGTGGCCTGTACCACGGTGGTGGTGCCAGTGGCGGTGAAGGTGTACCACACATCGCTGGCGCCTGTGCTGGTGAAACCACTGCACGTAGCAGCAGCCATCGACTCGGTGGCGCCTTCTACGGTGCCGCTCGTGGGGGTGCACTCCGTGCCCACGGTCAACACCGTGGCATTCGCGCAATCATCATTGGGGATACCACCGCGCAGCGCGTCCTCCTGCACGTGCATCACGCCAGGGGTCTGTTTGGCCAGGTAAGCGGCACGGTTGGCGACGGCATGCACCGTATTGGGCATCTGCGCCGAGGCGACGGTGCTGGCGAGCAGGCCAGCTGAAAGCAGGAACGGAACGTAGGAATGCTTCATGCGTAATTGGGTTTAGGGCTTTTCCGGTCCCGGCGATCCGGGTACCACGGGGCCGAAGGTAACCACCGCATCCGGCTGCGCATCGCTCCACCACGCGTCCCACCCCTCCCGCTCCCTCAGCCCCCCTCCTTGGCCAGCAGGCGGAAGCCCCGGCCGTGGACGTTGATGATCTCGATGGCAGGGTCCTCCCGCAGGTACTTGCGCAACTTGGCTATGTACACGTCCATGCTGCGCCCACTGAAGTAGCTATCGTTCCCCCACACCTCCATCAACGCCTTGGAGCGCTCCAGTACGTCGTTCCGCTGCGCGCACAGCAAGCGCAATAGTTCCGACTCCTTGGTAGTGAGGCGGCGCTCCCCGGCAGGGGTGCGCAACACCTGTTTGCGGGGCTCGAACACGGAACTACCGATATGGTACTGGTCCGGCTCCTCCACCTTCGGGGTGGCGCCACGGGTGCGACGTAGTACGGCACTCACGCGTAGCAGGAGCTCCTCCATGCCGAAGGGCTTGGTGATGTAGTCGTCCGCCCCGATCTGCAGGCCTTGTATGGTGTCCTGCTTCATGCTCTTGGCCGTGAGGAAGATGATCGGCGTCTCCTGGTCCTTCTTGCGGATGTCGTTCACCAGCGTGAACCCATCCTTCAACGGCATCATCACATCCAACAGCAACAAGTCGAATTTGCCCTTTTGGTAGGCCAGCCATCCTTGCTGACCGTCGGTGCACAATTCGGCCTCGTACCCTTTGGCCCGCAGGTAATCGGCCAGCAGGATCCCCAGATTGGCGTCGTCCTCAACGACGAGGAGCTTGATGGGCGTGGACATGTTCGTAGGGTAGGAAGATATGGAAGGTGGTACCCTGGCCGGGGGTGCTTTCCACCTTGATCCGGCCTGCGTGGCGGTCTACCACGGACTTCACATAACTGAGCCCAAGACCGAAGCCTTTGGCGTTGTGCAGGTTCCCGGTGGGCACGCGGTACAGCTTGTCGAAGATCTTGCGGTGTTCCGATGCCGGGATGCCGATACCGTTGTCGGTGACGCGGACGGTGATCCCTTCATCATCACTGCTGGTGGCGACACGTATGCGCGGTTCCTTCTCGGTGTACTTCACCGCATTGTCGATGAGGTTGTAGAAAAGGTTGGTCAGATGGATCCGGTCGCCGACCAGGCGGTGGATCTCCGCGTTCAGCTCCAGGTCGATGCGCCCGTTGCGCCTGCTAACTTGGATGGTGCTGCTCCGCACCACATCATGCAACACGGCATGCATGTCCAGGTCCACGGGTTTCAACAGCATGCGGCCGCTGTCCTGCACCGCGCTCTGCAGCACATTCTCCACCAGGGAGCCCAGTCGCTTGTTCTCGTCGCGGATCATGGCGGTGTAGGTGCGCACCTGCGCCTCCGTCTTGGGCATACTTGGGTCGGCAAGCGCCTCACACGCCAGACTGATGGTGCTGATCGGTGTCTTCAACTCGTGCGTGAGGTTGTTCACCAGATCGTTGCGGATGTCGTTGAGCCGCTTTTGGCGCAGCAGGATGCGGAAGGTGAAAGCGAAGGCAACCGCGATGAGCAGGATGAACACCGCCGAAGCGATGAGCATGGGCCATGTTCCCGATGCGAGCGGAACATGATCGGTCGGCAGGACCACGTGCAGGAAGTACACGTGCCCGGCCACATCATGGCGGAACAACTGTTCGCGGTGCGACGACCGGGCCAGGGTGATCGTATCCCCCGCGTGGTCCGGAGCAAGGTCCACCCACTTGCGCTTGGTGGTGAAGATGCCATAGTGGAAACCAGGGCCCACACCCACCGCACCCAGCTCAGCGGTCAACAACGAATCGAGCAATTGCGGGTCGATACGCTCACGCACATCCGTGTTGAGCTCGGCCGCCAGGATGCCCCGCACCATATCCGTGATCATGGTCTCGTACTCTTCCGGATCTATCTCCGGCGCCTGCTCATCAGGGAATTCGGCCATGGGCGGTGGAGGCTCGGGTGGTGCTCTCAGGCCATCGGGCGACGGTGCCACCGGCTCCTCTACTTCCTCCTGCTCACCACCAGGCTCCAGGGCCAGGGCCCGTTCCCGCGCGCGCATGCGGGCCAGCCGGGCCAGCAACCTTCGCCCCGAACTGTGACGCCGTACCTCACGCATGCGTTCCGTCCGCTCCAATCGCTCGCTCACCATGAAGAGCGCATTGTCCACATCGTGCGTGAACTGCTCCTCCTTCATGGCGATGGTCTTGCGGATCCAGACCACTTGGATCGCCACCAGACCCACCAGCGCGATACTGATGGCCAACAAGGCCCCTGCTATCAGGCGTTTGTCCACGAAGCGAAGCTACCGGCACCCCTAGCGGCCCTAGGGCGCTTAACGCTCTTTAACGTTCGTTGGCGAAGCCTTTACACAGGCCCCCTACACACCCCGGTAGTTTTGTTCCCGCAAGCAAGAGCACACTCTTCCGGTCCGTCGGAAGGACAACATATCGAACGAGCTGATCACTGACGTAGGTTTTGGTTCTCTGAACAGCGCAACAAGGGGTTGGAAGGCTCTCACGCAAGTGGGGGCCTTTCGACTTTCGGGGGGCTACCTTCGGGGCCACGCATGGAACGGATCCTCAACTTCATCGATGGCGAACTACGCACCCCCGTTGGCGAAACCTGGTTAGATGTTTACGAGCCGGCCCGTGGTGTAGTGTACGCCCAACTGCCGGATAGCGACGCACGAGACGTGGATCTGGCGGTGACCGCTGCCCAACGCGCCTTCCCCGCATGGAACGCACTGGGCCGCGAAGGTCGAAGCGATGCGCTACTGCGACTCGCCGCCCTCATCGAGCGCGACCTCGAAGGCTTCGTTGCCGATGAATCACGCGACAACGGCAAGCCGATCTCGCTGGCCCGCCGGGTGGACATTCCCCGCGCCATCGCCAACTTCCGCTTCTTCGCCACGGCCATCCTGCACTTCTCCAGCGAAGCGCACGTGATGGACGATGTGGCGGTGAACTACACCGATCGTCAACCGTTCGGCGTGGCCGGATGCATCAGCCCATGGAACCTTCCGCTCTATCTATTCACGTGGAAGATCGCCCCAGCACTGGCAGCCGGCAACTGTGTGGTGGCCAAGCCGAGCGAGATAACACCGTACACCGCGTATCGGCTGAGCACTCTGTGCAATGAGGCTGGCATACCGCCCGGTGTGCTCAACATCGTGCATGGCCTCGGCCCCAAGGTGGGTGCGGCCATCACAGCGCACCCGAGCATCCCCGCCGTTTCCTTCACCGGCGGCACACGCACAGGGGCGGAGATCGCCCGGGTGGCGGCCCCGATGTTCAAGAAATTGAGCCTGGAACTCGGCGGCAAGAACCCGGTGCTCGTGTTCGCCGATTGCGACTTCGAACAAATGCTCCGCACCACCGTCCGCAGCAGCTTCACCAATCAAGGCCAGATCTGTCTGTGCGGTTCGCGCATCCTCATCGAGCGTAGGATCTACGAACGCTTCCGCGATGCGTTCGTGGAACGCGTGCGCGCCCTGCGGGTAGGTGCTCCCGCCGATGCTGCGAGCGATCTCGGTGCGGTGGTCTCCAAGGAGCATATGGAGAAGGTGCTCTCCTACATCGCTCTGGCACAGCAGGAGGGCGGACGCATCCTTTGCGGCGGAGAGCGTGTCCAACTCTCCGGTGAACAAACGAACGGATGGTTCTTGGCACCCACGGTGATCGAAGGACTCGGCCCCACGTGCCGCACCAATCAAGAGGAGATCTTCGGGCCGGTCGTCACCTTGCAGCCCTTCGATGGGGAAGCTGACGCCGTTGGCTTGGCCAACGCCACACCCTACGGGTTGGCCAGCGTGGTGTGGACCACTGATCTGCAACGCGCACACCGCGTGGCACGCCTTCTTCAGGCGGGGATCGTGTGGGTGAACTGCTGGATGGTGCGCGACCTACGCACCCCCTTCGGCGGGGTGAAGCAGAGTGGCGTGGGGCGCGAAGGGGGCTTGGAGGCGCTGCGATTCTTCACGGAAGCGAAGAACGTGTGCATCAAGCTGTGATCGTGTTCAACGTTGCGCGCGTTGGTCCTTCATTCCGTTGGTGAAGAACCAGCCGAAACGGGCATCGAACCAATGACTGAAGCGATCGAAACCGCGTAGCAGGGAGTGTGCGAGGGTGGCCATGGTGCAGGGTCTGCAGTACACAACTCCGATCGCATGCCGATCCGTATGCGGTGCGCCCCACGGATCCGTGAACGGTTGCTAAAGCGCAGGCACCGGCATCAAGCCAGGCGGGCCTCCACCAACAGCCGCATGCCATCGGGCACGGTGAAGGTGGCCATACGAAGCGGTGCACTGCTCAGTCGAGCCAGATCGAGCAAGCCAGTGTCCAGCGGTGCCGCACTGCCACGGCCAAGCAGGCTATTCCGGTAGTGACGCTCACGGTCCGCCGGGGACATCGCGTTGATCCGCTCCACCTCCGCCGTCCAACGTGCCACCCCTTCGGGCTTCATGCACCCCCCGGCGGCAAGCACGTGGCGTTGGCCGTCACGCGCAAGCGCTACGAAGGACCGCTCGCGCATATCGCCCTGCAGCCATTCGGTGGCGGCAAGGAACGCGCGCTTGAGCCCCGCACTTCGCGCCGACCCTTCGTCCAGGTCCTTCTCGATCATGTGCATGACCGCCTCCTGCGCAGCGGACGAAGCCGCACAGCGACACAGCAACAACACATCATTCGCGGCCACCAAGGTGTGGATCCGCATCACCTCCTCCACGGGAGTGGCCGAGCTGACAGGTGCACCCACCACCACTTGCAATAGGAAGAGGCGACGCGCTTCGTCCAGCGGCAGCAGCGCGTGTTGCATACCGTTGCCTGAGCGGCGTGCCATTTCGATGAGGCCAAGACCAGCCCCACCCCGTTCGGTGCGCGAGCCATCGCGCAGGCGGTCCAGGAAGAGCTGTTTCAGCTGCTGCAGGTCCGAGCCGCCAACGCGGGCGAGCACTTCACTCAACGCATCGGTCTCCGTAGCCAGAACGGGGTCCACGGCGATGACCTCGTCACCCTCCGTGCGACAACGCAACGCGAATAGACTTCTCCCGGCACTACGCTCCAACGCACCGGTGAGCGGTGCACGATGCCGCACGATGTTCTGGTAGGCCTCCACCATCACGAAGGCCAACCGCTGGCGGTGCGCACGGTCCTGCTCGCGGGCACTATCCTCTCCCAAGGCGATCAGGCTGGCCGTATGCTCATCGTGGAACCGACCGCTGTAGAGCATGTCGAAGCGGTCCCACGCCAGGACGTCGTACAGCGTATGCACCGATGCGAGGTCCATGATGCTCCGCGCCGAAGATAGACGGGCGGCCGCATGCGCGTGGTCACCGAGCATGCAGGGCTATCTTGGCGGCCTCGTGCCCACCATGCCACGTTCGCAACCCGACATCGTGGAACGCGCGCAGCTACATGTGCGCCGCTGGTTCGCACAACGCATGCCCAAACGCATGCGTTTCCATGATCTGGAGCACACCCTTTCCGTCACCCGCACCGCCGTTGCCATCGGCCGTGCGATGCGGGTGAACGCAGGCGATCTCTTCGCCCTGGAGATCGCTGCCCTCTTCCACGATACGGGCTACGCGCTCGCCTACGAAGGCCACGAGGAGAAGAGCGCAGAACTGGCCGAGGCTTTCCTGCACAAACAAGCAGTGCCCGTGGTCGCGCGGCGAAAGGTGCGCTCCCTCATCATGGCCACGCGGATGCACAGCCCCGTGCGCACACCCTTGCAGGCCATCCTGCGCGACGCGGATAGCGCCAAGGCCGGGCAGGCCGATTTCGAAGAACGCGGCGAACTGCTTCGCCAGGAGTTAGTGCTGGTCCAGCGCAAGCACATCAGTGAGCGCCAGTGGGCACGGATCAATCTGGCCTACTTGGAAGCACACACCTTCCACACCGCTTACGCACGTCGCCGATACAGTGCTCAGAAACGCATCAACCTGCAAAGGCTCCGTGAGCGTACCCTGCAACCCAAGAAGACCTTTGCCGGCGCGGCGTTGCCACAGGACCGCTATTTCGAACGCGACCTCAGCTGGCTGAGCTTCAACGACCGGGTGCTCCAAGAGGCGAAGGACCCACGCAATCCCTTGCTGGAGCGCGTGAAATTCCTGGCCATCTACTCCAGCAACCTGGACGAGTTCTACCGTGTGCGCGTGGCATCGTTGCGGAGCCTTGCCAAGCTGAAGAAGAACGTGCGCACGGCACTGGAGGTGCCACCCGGGAAGCTCATCGACCGGATCAACACCAAGGCGTTGGCGCAGCAACGCGAATTCGGGCAGTTGTGGCGAACGACCCTACTGCCGGAATTGGCGCGTGCTGGCATCCGCATCCTGCGCGAGGATGAATTGGACCCGCAGCAGGTGTTGCATGTGCAGCGCTACTATGCGGAGCGCATCGCACCCCTGCTGAGCACCGCGAACGTGCGTACCGGCAACGCACCCTTCATCGAAGACCGCAAGCTCTACTTCGCCTGTCGTCTTCGCACCAAGGGCAAGGGCAGGCAGAAGGAGCGGTTGGTGCTGGTGAACATCCCCAGCGAAGAACTCGGCCGTTTCGTCGTGCTGCCTGCGCGCAAAGGCCGCACGGACCTCATCTTCCTGGACGACGTCATGCGCCTGTGCCTGGACGGTCTCTTCACGGGATACCGCGTCACCGGGTGCCATGCCATCAAGCTATCCCGCGATGCCGAACTCTATTTGGACGAGGAGTTCGTTGGCAACGTGAAGGACAAGGTGCGCAAGAGCCTGCGCAAGCGCCAAACGGGCGTTCCTTCCCGATTCCTCTACGATGGGGCCATGCCCGGCGCTACGGTGCGCGCACTTCGCACCCTGCTGGGCCTGGACAAACCTGATATGGTCCGCGGAGGCCGATACCACCACTTCAGCGACCTGATGAAGCTGCCCGTGCAGGGCCATGCTCAGCTGCGTGATACACCGTGGACGCCGTTGGAGCACCCCGCAGCCCGTGCCGGGCGCGACCTCTTCGCCACCATCACGCGCAAGGACCTGCTGCTGCACACGCCCTACCAACGGTTCGACCTGTTCACGTCCTGGCTGAAGCATGCGGCCCGCGACAAGGCGGTGAAGCGCATCAGCATAACCCTGTATCGCGTGGCCGAAAGCAGTGAGGTGTGCGCCGCATTGCTCGAGGCCTTGCGCCACGGCAAGCAGGTCACCGTATTCGTGGAAGTGCAGGCCCGTTTCGACGAGCGGACCAACCTGTACTGGGGCGAGGTACTGGAGAAGGCTGGCGCTCGCGTGCTGTACAGCTATGAACGCCTGAAAGTGCACTGCAAGCTCTGCTCCATCGAACGCATGGAGGAAGGGCGTGTGCGCCGCTACGCCTACCTCGGCACCGGCAACTTCAACGAGCGCACCGCTCGCCTCTATTCCGACTCGGGCCTCTTCACCAAGCGTGAGAGCATCACCCGTGACGTGGCCGAGGTGTTCGCACACTTGGCCGACCGTGCACACCGACCCGGGCTGGGACAATTGCTGATGGCACCCCTTTTCTTGCGCAGCGGCATGGAAGCACTGATCGACAAGGAGATCGAGAATGCATCGAGCGGTCTGCCTGCATCCATCCTGCTCAAGATGAACAGCTTGGAGGATCGAGACCTTATCGCCAAGCTGTACGATGCGAACCGCGCGGGCGTGCGGGTGCGCGTGATCGTGCGGGGCATCTGCTGTCTGGTGCCGGGTATTCCCGGCTCAAGTGAGCGCATCGAAGTGATCAGCATCGTGGACCGCTACTTGGAACACGCACGGGCATTCGTCTTCCACAACAACGGCCTACCGGTCGTGTACTACTCCAGTGCGGACTGGATGGGGCGCAACCTGGACCGCCGGGTGGAAGTGGCCTTCCCCTTGCTGGACCCCGAACTGCGCGCCGAAGCGTTGGACCTACTGGAGATACAGTGGAACGATCATACCAAGGCCCGGACCGTGGACGCTGCGCAGGCCAATGACTACCGGCGCAAGCGGGGCGCTGCCGGACATGCACAGCATGACAGCTACCGCTACCTGCGAGCGCGGGGAAGAAAGCGGTGAACTTGTTGGTGAAAGGGGGGAACGGGCATTGCCCTACCTACGTTCGGAGTCGAAGTCCTTGCAGGTTCCGAGTGTTTCCGAAAACAGCCCGCCCCCGCCCTTTCAAGATGTGCAATGAACCGGGCATCCTAGCTGCCCTCCGGGACAAAGGTCGCCACGTGCACCGTGCTGGGCGGGTCATGGAACTGTCCGCTTTTCAACAAGTCGCTGAGCAATGCCCGCGTGTGGACGAAGCTGCCTGAACGACCCCATCGATGACAGGACCGTGATCAAGGGGAATGAAGAAGGGCGGCCTTGCAGCCGCCCTTCTTGTGGAGAATACCGGAGTCGAACCGGTGACCTCTTGCATGCCATGCAAGCGCTCTAGCCAGCTGAGCTAATTCCCCATCAATTCAACCTGCTCTTGCGAACAGGGCGCCAAAAGTAGCAATTGGTATCGTTCGCGCGAAGTCGCCGCTGAAGGACCTCGCAGCGCGGTGCCACCACCCTAGGCCAACACCTGCGAGAGCAGCGACTCGAACAACGACCTGCCATCCGTGTTGCCCAAGCGCGGATCGCACGCGCGCTCCGGGTGCGGCATCATGCCGAACACGTTGCGGCCCGCGTTACAAACACCGGCGATGTTCTCTTTGCTGCCGTTGGGATTGGCTGCATCGGTGATACGGCCTTCCGCATCGCAATAGCGGAAGAGTACCTGATCATTGTCCTTGAGCAGCTTGAGTGTGCCCGCGTCAGCGTGGAAGCGGCCTTCCCCGTGGGCGATCGGGATCTTCAGGGCCTTGTCCGGCACAGCACCGGTGAGTGCCGTCTTCGCCGTTGCGCGGCGGATGTGGATGTTGGCCGAGATGAACTTCTGACCCTCGTTGTGCAGCAGCGCCCCAGGTACGAGCCCTGCCTCGCAGAGCACTTGGAACCCGTTGCATACGCCGAAGACCAAACCTCCCTTCTTCGCATGGGCAGCCACCTCCTGCATGATGGGGGAGAAGCGTGCGATGGCACCGCTGCGCAGATAATCACCGTAGCTGAACCCCCCGGGCAGTACCACCATATCCACGCCCCGCAGGTCATGGTCCTTGTGCCACAGACGCTCCACGGGACGCTGGAAAAGAGTCTCCAGCACGTGGATCATGTCCTCATCGCAATTGCTGCCGGGGAAGGTGACAACGCCGAATTTCATGGGGCCGAAGGTAGCTGCTCCGCCTCCGGTAGAGGGTATGCCGCTACACCTAGCCCACCCAGCGGATCCATACGGCGAATGAAAAGAGCAGCAATACGCTCAGTTCGGCGAGCCATGGGCGTTTGGGGGCCAACAGCGCGTAGCCGCACAGGACAGCCAGCGGCCCGGCGGCCAATACCGGGGGGAAGCCACCGTTGAGCAGGAACATGAGCACCGCCAGCACACCGAGAGCCATCGTGAACGCAAGGAAGGAGGCGCGCAGGTTCTTGCCCCGCATGATGCTGCGAGCGTAGTTGGCCGAGAAGGCGGAGAGCGAAACCACGACGAGGCCGCCCAACAACACCCAGAACCCCGACCGGGACAGGGTACGCTGCACCACCACTTGCGCCGGAGCCCGATAATGCACCAGCGTGTGCAGCGGCTGCCAAGGGGTGCGGTCCAGCAGGAAAAGCACCGCCCAGCACAGGTAATGGACCAGCGCGATACCCACCACGGGAAGCACGTACTCGCGCCATGCGAAGGGGCGTATGACGGAGATGGAGGTCCACACCACCACCAAAAGGAAAGCATAGGGCATGTAGAACAGCGAGGCCAGACCCAACAGGAAGCCCGCGTCGAAGAGGACCCCGAGCGCCGGGCCGTTGTTGTTCACGGACCAGGTGCGGCGCAGGGCGAACAACACCAGCGGCATACCCAGCAAAGCCGGGTCATAAAGGACCTTGCCACCCAGACCCGCCAGCACGACCGGGAACAGCAACGCAACCAAGTGGTTGCGCCGGTCCATGAGTTCGAGCGAATTGACCATAGCGGTCAACTGCACGGAGAGGCCCCCCACCAGCAGACAGGCAAGGAGGTGACGCGTCCATGTCGCAGTACCAAGCAGGTGGTCCACCAAGGCGGCCAGTGGCATTTGCTCGGGCACCTCCCCCACCACGAGCGGAAAGGTGGGCGGCAGCAGGGCCACCAGCACCACCGGCACCAGGAAGAGCACGGCGGGCTGATTGCTACGGAAGAGGCCTGCGAGCATGATGGGAACGGGATCGTGGAGCTATCTATCTTCGCCCCGCCCCAAGCTTACGCACGATGCAACAGACCTTCTTCGCGATCGGCCATTTCCTCGAGTGGACCTTCAAGATCATCACTGGCATGGGTTGGCTGCCTGTCGTGCTGGTTTCAGCGCTTCTGTTCGTGGGTCTGGTCTATTGGCTGATGCTCCAAGGCCGATACAACCGCAAGGCCAAGGCCGACAACACGCTGGCCTAGCGCTAACGCGCCACTGCGCCTGCGCGCTGCGTGGGCTGTTTCACCAAGTCGTGCCCGATATCGGTACGCAGGTATTTGCCTTCATATCCGATCACTGCTGCCTGCCGATAGGCCGAAGCAATGGCCGACTCCAGGTCCTTGCCCATGCCGGTGACGGCCAACACGCGACCACCATCGGTGAGCAGGTCCTTGCCCTTGGAGGTGGTTCCCGCTTGGAACACGTACGCATCACGGACCATGTCCACACCGTTGATGATGGCGCCCTTTTCGAAGTTGCCGGGATACCCCTCACTCGCCAGCACGATGGTGACCGCCGTGCGGTCGTCCACGTCGACATGGCGCTCGCTGAGGGTTCCGCTCGCAATGCCCTCGAACAGGTCCAGAAGGTCGCTGCGCAGACGGGGCAGGATGGCTTGGGTCTCTGGGTCGCCCATGCGCACGTTGTATTCGATCACATAGGGCTCACCGCCAACGTTCATGAGGCCCATGAAGAGGAAACCGCTGTAGGCGATGCCGTCCTTCTTGAGGCCGCGCACGGTAGGCGCTGCGATGCGATCGTGCACCTTCTGCATGAAGTCCTTGTCCGCAAAGGGCACCGGTGAAACCGCGCCCATGCCACCCGTATTCGGTCCGGTATCGCCGGCGCCGATCCGCTTGTAGTCCTTGGCCGCCGGCAGCATCTTGAAGGCGTTCCCGTCGGTGATCAGGAAGGCGCTCAATTCCACCCCCTTCAAGTGTTGCTCCAGGACCACGCGCTCGCCCGCTTCACCGAAGGCGCTGTTCTGCAACATGTCTCGCAGGGTCTTCGCCGCATCCTTCTTGTCGTTGGTGATCACCACGCCCTTACCGCTGGCCAGCCCATCGGCCTTGATCACATAGGGAGCGGTCATCTGGTCCAGGTGTGCGATGGCATCCTGCAACTGGCCCTTCACGAAGGTGCGATGCGCCGCCGTGGGGATGTTGTGGCGGAACATGAACTCCTTCGCGAAGTCCTTGCTGCCCTCCAACCGCGCGCCTTCGGCCCGTGGTCCGATGACGGTGATGTCCTTTAGCTCGGGGTCGGCGGCAACGCGATCATGGAACCCGTCCACCAACGGCGCCTCCGGCCCAACGACCACGATACGAATACGTTTCTCCAACAGGAACTTCCGCACAGCCTTCTGGTTGGCGAGGTCAAGGTCGATGTTGCGACCGTGGCGGACCGTGCCCGGATTGCCGGGTGTCACGTAGAGCTCATCGAGCAGGGAGCTCTGCGCGATCTTCCACGCCAGAGCGTGTTCCCGGCCTCCGCCGCCGATCAAGAGGACATTCATGTGCTGGACCTTTGGTGCAAAGGAAGGTTTGCGCGCAACGCTGAAGTGCTTCTTTTTTTCAACGAACGAACAACGCCGCGCCCGGCAAGGGACGCGGCGTTGTTCGTCTGTGCAGCAGCGCTTAGTGCGCGTGCGGCATACGCTTGATGCTGCAGCCGATGTTACGCGTGGTGGCGGGGTCCACAGGCTTGCCTGCCACCATGCTGTTGATGGCGTTCTGCAACCACTTCTCCTTGACGGCAGCCGCGCTGGCCACGTTGTCATCGATGGCACCCTTGTACACCAGTTTCATGTTCTTGTCGAACAGGAACACGTGCGGAGTGGTGCGTGCTCCGAAAGCATCGGCCACTTTGTGCCCTTCGTCCAACAGGTAGGCTCCGCTGTACTTGTGCTCCTTATAACGCGCCTGCATATCGGCGTAGGAATCACCATCTGCACGCTTGGCCTCGTTGCTGTTCACCAAGGCCACACCCACGCCGGAACGTGTGCTGAAGGCCATGAGCTCGGGGTAGCGACCTTCCCAGCCTTCGCTGCCCTCACTACCCACCACGAAGGGGCAGGTGTTGCAGGAGAAGACCACGAGCAGGCCATTGGCGCCTGCCGCTTCCTTGAGCGACTTGCTGCCACCACCGGCATCCTTCATGGATACATCGGCCGCGGGCAGCGCAGCGCCGATCTGGAGGTCCGGGAGTTCGTGGGCCGCAATGGCCAATGCGCCAATGGCGACGAGGGAAGCGATCTTGAGGAGCATGGTTGTGTCTTGTTCGGTACGAAGGTATCCATTGTGGCAGCCCTCGACGGTGACCGTCCGCTAGATCACCTTTGCGGCATGAGCGCCGAACTGGTGATCCCTTTGGTAGCCCTTGCGGCGTCACTCCTCACCTTCCTCAGTGGCTTCGGGCTTGGCACCTTGCTCATGCCCGTGTTCGCGGTCTTCTTCCCCTTGGAAGTGGCCATTGCGCTCACAGCGATCGTGCACCTGCTGAACAACCTGTTCAAATTCGGCATGCTGTGGCGGCTTGTGGACCGGCGCGTAGTGCTCCGTTTCGGACTACCGGCCATGGTAGGCGCCTGGCTGGGGGCGCAACAACTGGCGCAGTGGATGGAACTACCACCGCTCTACACCGGTGTGAACCGACCGGTGGGTGTGACCCAACTCGTCATCGGCTTGCTCATGCTTCTCTTCGCCGTGTTGGAACTGGTACCCGCGTCGGGCAAGTGGTCCCTCCCCGCGCGCTTCATTCCGGCCGGAGGAGCCCTCAGCGGGTTCCTAGGAGGCCTCAGCGGACATCAGGGAGCACTTCGCAGCATCTTCCTGTTGCGTGCAGGACTGGGCAAGGAGTCCTTCATCGCCACGGGTGTCGCCATCGCACTGCTCGTGGACATCACCCGCATACCGGTGTACCTGCGCAACGGCAGCACCTTCATCGGCCAGGAGCACCTGCCGCTACTCGGTGCATGCGTGGTCGCGGCTTTCCTGGGAGCTTGGAGCGGCAAACGCCTGCTCCCGAAGGTGACCTTGCGCGGCGTGCAATGGTCGGTGGCGCTCCTGCTCTTCACCATCGCAGGCTGCCTCTTGACGGGCGTACTGTAGCACCGCTACTTCACCAGGCCCGCCTTGATGGCGATGCGCACCAGGCCCGCTACGTTGTGCGTGCCCAACTTCTTCATCAGGTTGGTGCGGTGTGTATCCACCGTGCGCGGACTGATGAAGAGTCGTTCGCCGATCTCCTTATTGCCAAACCCTTCGGCCAGTGCGGCCAGCACCTGCACTTCGCGTTCGCTCAGATCCTTGAGCAAGCCCGCATTGGTGGCATCGGCCTGCCGCTGCTTCATCAACCCTTCCACCACGGTGCTTGCGAAATGGCGCTGTCCTGCGTGCACGTTGCGGATGGCAAGTAGCAGTTCCTCCCGTCCGCTGTTCTTCACCAGATAACCGTCGGCGCCCAATTCCATGACGCGTTGCACCACGGCGGGGCTGTCGTGCATGCTGAGGATGATGACCTTCACGCTCGTAGGCGCCCGCTTGATGCGCTCGGTAGCGGCGATGCCATCCAGTACGGGCATGTCGATGTCCATCAGTACCACGTCCACCGGCAGCAGGGTGATGGTTTCGATGACCTCAGCGCCGTTGGCACAGGTGGCAACACACTCCATGTCCGGCACATCGGCCAGCAACAACTTCAGGCCATCGGTGATGATCCGGTGGTCATCGGCCAACAACACGCGGATCGGGATGCTCATGATTCGGGCGCTTCCAACGGCACACGCACGGTGGCAAGGGTACCATTCCCGGGTGCGCTTTCAATGGCGAAACTACCGCCGAGCACGCGCGCACGATCGGCCATGCCATTCAACCCGATGCCGCTGCGGTCCTGTGCACTGTGGAAGCCACGCCCATCGTCGTGTACGATGAGCACGAGGTGCGCCTTGTTGTGCATGAGTTGCACATCCACACGGGTGGCCGCGGCGTGCTTGAGCACGTTGTTGAGCAGTTCCTGCGTGATGCGATAGAGGCCGGTGGCCAACTCGGGGCGTATCGTTCCTGGCACTCCATGCGCCTCGAACACGGCGGTGATGGGAGTGGCTACGAAGGCGGTGCGCACAAGCTCTTCCAAGGCAGGCACCAGGCCGAGGCGGCTGAGCGCCTTCGGCATGAGCTGGTGCGCCAGCTCGCGCACCTCGTGCGCAGTGCCGTCGAGCAAGGCGATGGCATCGGGCAGCAATTCGGCGGTGCCGCTGGTGCGCACGTGCTCCAACCGGTGCTTGATACCGCCGAGGCGTTGGCCCACGCCGTCGTGCAGCTCGCGCGCCAGCCGTGTGCGTTCCTGCTCAGTGGCTTCCAACACCGCCTTCAGCCCCGCTTCACGCTCGCGGATGATCGCGGCATCGCGCTCGGTACGTGCACGCCTCGATCGCACCTGGTAGAACAGCACCCCGCTCACCACCACCAGCACCAGCACGATGGCCGCGGACCACAGCAGTAGCTGCCTGCGCGCCGCACGTTCGTTCAGTAGGTCGATGGCACGGTCCTTCTCGGCAGCGTTGAAACGCTCCTTGAGCTCCAATACGGTCCGCGTGTTCCGTTCGCCCTGCACGCTGTCCTTGATCGCCACGGCCACACGGGCCGCAGCCAATGCCGAGCGATGGTCGCCGATGGCCTCGTAGCACTGCGACAGGTGCTCCTGGCAATACTGCACCAGCAGTGCGTTGTGCAATGCGCTGTTGCGCACGGCGCCTTCGCGGAACCGCACGATGGCCTCCGCGTAGCGACCCCACGCCTGATAGAGATCACCGAAGTAGGCGCTCTGGTCGGCGAGGCCCATGCGATCGTTCCGCACCACACGGATGGAATCGGCGCGCTGCATCAAGGCGAGCGCTTCGCTGAACTGTTGCCGGGGCAGGAGTGCGGCGGCGATCTTGTTGAGGCTGTACGGGATGCCGATGCTATCGTGCATGACCTCCTTGATGGCGAGCGAACGGCGGTAGTAGAAGAGCGCACTGTCCAGCGCACCGTCCAACTCGTGCGCCGCGCCGAAGTTGTCATAGCTCCCAGACAGTTCCTTGCGTGCGCCTTCTCGTTCCAGCAGGGCCACACCCTGCCTGAAGTAGACCAGCGCCTGAGGTAGATCGCTGCGCTTGAGCACGTGGCCCAGCGTGCAGTACGCATCGCCCAGCAACGCCGGTGCTTTGGCTTCGCGGTAGCGATCCACGGCGAGCAAACCGTAGTGCGTAGCGGAATCCGGCTGGCCGAGCAGGTGGTGCACGGTGGTGAGTCGCCCATAGAGCCGCCCCTGGTCCAGCGTACTCGTCGGGGTGAAGGCGAGCGCACGGTGCAGGGCATCGTTGCTCGCGGTGAGGTCGCTCACCAACCCATCATAGGGAACGGCAAGCACCGAATCGAGGAAGGCGCGCGTGGGGACTTGCGCACCGACGGTCGGGGCGGCGACGGCCAGACCACAGGCCATGAGCGCGCCGCACCACCGGAACATCACAGTGGGATGTTACCGTGCTTCTTGCGCGGCAGCTTCTCCACCTTGTTGCGCAGCATGTCCAGTGCAGCGATGATCTTCTCGCGCGTCTGCGAAGGGCGTATCACCTCATCCACGTACCCGCGCGCTGCGGCCTCGTAGGGGTTGGCGAATTGCTCCTTGTATTGCGCCTCTTTCTCCTGCCACTTGGCGGCCGGGTCGGCGGCCTTGGCGATCTCGCCCTTGAAGATGATCTCCGCCGCGCCCTTCGCTCCCATCACGGCGATCTCCGCACTGGGCCAGGCGTAGTTCATATCACAACCGATATGCTTGGAGTTCATCACATCGTACGCACCGCCATAGGCCTTGCGCGTGATGACGGTGATGCGCGGGACCGTGGCTTCGCTGAAGGCGTAGAGCAACTTGGCGCCGTGGTTGATGATGCCGCGCCACTCCTGGTCCGTGCCGGGAAGGAAGCCGGGCACATCCACGAAGACCAGCAGCGGAATGTTGAAGGCATCGCAGAAGCGCACGAAGCGCGCGGCCTTGGTGCTGGCGTCGATATCGAGCACGCCAGCCAGCGTGGCTGGCTGGTTGGCCACGCAGCCCACGGTGCGGCCCGCCACGCGCGCGAAGCCCACCACCATGTTGCGGGCGTATTCGGCGTGCACCTCCATGCTGCTGTCCGGGTCTATGACCGCGTTGAGCACCTCACGGATGTCGTAGGGCTGGTTGGGGTTGTCCGGGATGATGGTGTCCAACGCGGGCCGACGCTCATCGCCGGGCGTGTAGGGCAGTTGCGGTGGTTCATCCTCGCAGTTGCTGGGGATGTAGCCCACCAGCTGGCGCAGCTGGCGGATGGCATCGAGCTCATTGGGTGCGGTGAAGTGTGCCACACCGCTCTTGCTGGCATGCGTGGTGGCGCCACCGAGGTCCTCACTGCTCACCTCCTCGTGGGTCACGGTCTTCACCACGTCGGGGCCGGTGACGAACATGTAGCTGCTGCCCTCGGTCATGAGCACGAAGTCCGTGAGCGCGGGGCTGTACACCGCACCGCCCGCACAGGGGCCCAGGATGGCGCTGATCTGCGGCACCACACCGCTGCTGCGCACGTTGCGGTAGAAGATGTCGGCATAGCCGCCCAGGGATACCACGCCTTCCTGGATGCGTGCGCCGCCGCTATCGTTGAGACCGATGACGGGTGCGCCGTTCTGCATCGCCAGGTCCATGATGCGGCAGATCTTCTGGGCATGTGCTTCGGCCAGCGAGCCACCGAGCACGGTGAAGTCCTGTGAGAAGACGTACACGAGGCGG
>WBZX01001323.1_pt1 | contig 18902 bp, 16 predicted proteins | sample 5204211 | NCBI WGS metagenome assembly WBZX01 (sample SAMN12344362, study PRJNA552823) | activated sludge metagenome | biome: Activated sludge suspended growth; feature: Nitrification reactor; material: Wastewater; isolation source: activated sludge from nitrification reactor of wastewater... | reverse complement strand
CCCTGGGAGTCGGAGCCGAACAGCGCCGCGACCGGGATCCTCGACGACGAGACCTACGACTGGGCCGGCGTCGCTGCTGGCCTCGAGCTCTCACACGGTACGTCGGTCGTGGCGCCGGAGTCGGCCGTGGTGCGGGCCCACGCCCTTGCCCACGAGCACACGACGATCGACGCCGACCCGACCGGAACCGCCGGCCTGGCCGGCGTGCTCACCGCGGCGACGGCCGGCGCCGTCGGTGTCCTCTTCACCGGGCTCACCCGGCGGTGACTAGAGCGTCCAGCCGCTGAAGGTGTCGATCATCGCCTTCACGTCGCCGAGCGGGTAGAGGATCGGACAGGTCGCACCACCGGCGATGTAGTCGGCGACCCGCGCCTTGGCCTCGGCGGGAGTGCCCGACGCCGTGAGCATCTGCACGATCTCGTCGGGCACCAGTTTGCTCGCCGCCTCGACCTGCTCGTGGGTCGCCGGCCACGTGAGCACCTCACCCACGGAGTCGAGCAACGACTGCGGGACGCCCGATGCCTTCATGATGTGGGGCTGCTGGCCGAGGTACTGCGTCACCATCATGCGGGCCATGTCGAGGGCCGTCTGCCGATCCTCGTGCACCGAGCACACGACCAGCTGCGGGCGGTCGATGTCGTCGAGCGAGCGACCGGCACGCTCGGCGCCGATGGTCAGGTGTTCCATGGCCGTGGCGTTGTAATCGGGGCTGACGAGATAGTTGAGCACCACACCGTCGGCGATCTCGCCGGTGAGTTCCATCATCTTCATGCCCGTGGCCCCGATGTAGATCGGCACGTCCTTGGGCCGGCGCTCCTGGTACACGTAGTCGAGCTCGATGCCGTCGAGGTGCACGTAGTCGCCGTGCATCGTGACGGTCTCGTTGTTGAGCAGCGCCCGCACTGCGGTCACGACCTCGCGCATCACCCCCAACGGTTTGGAGCGGGTGATGCCGACCGCTGCCGCCAGCGGATCCCACCACGCCCCGAGGCCGAGGATCACGCGGCCGGGCGCCAGGTCGTCGAGCGTCGAGAACGTGGCGGCGAGCCGGGCGGGGTTGCGGCTCCACACGTCGGCGACGCCGGACCCGACCTTGATGCGGTCGGTCACCGACGCGAACGCCGCCATCGCTACCGTCGACTCACGTACCAGCCGGCTCTCGGCCTGCCACACGGCGTCGAATCCCTTCGACTCGGCGTACCGCGCGAAGTCCATGCCCTCGCGGATCGTGTGGGCGTCCTGGAGGTAGATCGCGACGGGCTGGGTCGTTGCTTCGGCTGCCATGTGCCGACTGTAGGTTCGACGCGTCAGCGGCCGCCGTGACGAAACGCGAACGTCATGGGACGTTCGCGATTCGTCGGCGGCGGCCGGCGACGATTCGGGTGTGATCAGTACTGGACGTTGACGGCGAAGCGCTTCCCGTCGCACTCGGCGAAGACGATCGCGTGCATCGAGCTGGCCGATCCATCGACGTCGAGCACGACGTCCGAGATCGTGGCGGTTCCGGGGATCACATTGCAGCCACGGCCCGGCGAGGTCACGTTGACGAGAACGTTGCCAGGGGCGGTGAAGTTGTAGCGCGACACCGTGAAGTCACCGGCGGTGAATGGGCCGCCGTCGGGTGGGGCGATCTGGAGCGTGAACTGCGGCGTGGTGAACGTCGTGACCCCCGGGGTCGCGGTGACCGTGAACTGGCTGCCCGGATAGAAGGCCCGCAGACCCTGGAGCGGGTAGTTGTCGATGGCGCTCGCCACCTGCAGGTACTGGGCCGGCAGTGCGGTCAGCGGCGTCCACGGCCCGCAGCCGTCGGAGGTGAAGTAGGCGTCGCCGGCCTCGATGATCGCGAGTTGCGGACCCGGGCCGTAGTAGATGTCGTTGATCACTTCGAGGCTGCCGTCAGCGTTGTCCGACGTCTCCCAGTAGCAGTCGGACCCGCCGGGAGCGGTGTAGAGACCCAGCTGGATCTCGGCGCCCGTCCGGTACATGCCGTCGCCCGTGGCGGGCATGGTGACCGGCGGGAGATCGCCCTTGTTCCAGACGCAGGGCCCGGCGGTGGACACACTCATCCCTGCGGGAAGGTTCATGTACAGCGGGCCGCCGGAGCTGCCGCGGACCCGTCGGCTCGGTCCCCCGAACACCTCGATGATGCAGGCCGAGCCCGTCGGGACCGTCGTGGAGTACAGGCCGGGTGACACGAGCCCGGGGGACTCGGCGATCTGGGCCCGGTTCGTGGCGCCGATCGAGGTGAGGGCCGGGGCGGCGGGCGGCGCGGTCACCGGCGGGGCCGGCGGCGCCGGCGGGGTCGGAGGCACCTGCGAGCGGAGCCAGTTGGCGACGGCGTCGTTCGCCGCGGCGACGGTCATCAGCTTGTTCCACCGCTTGTTGCTGCCGCACTTGAGCACCCACGTGCCGTCCTGGGCGTGTTCGCCGACGGTTTTGCACTTTGCGCCGGCGGTCCGTCGCGGCAGGTTCTGGCATGCGGAGAGCACCAGGGTCACGGCCAGCAGCGCGCCGATCGCCGTGGCTCGTCGGGTTCTGAGCGTCATCAATCCTCCAAGTTCACGATCGCAGCACCATGACATCGAGGTCCCCCCCGAACCACGAGTGAAAACTCTGTGTCATCCCCCTGAATTGTCTCGGCGGACCTGCGACGTAGGGTGGTTTCGATGGATGAGGACCGGCCCAAGCTGCGGCTCGTCGCACCCGACGAACGGGCGTCCGAAGCGGACGAAGCGCCGCCCGAGTCGTCCACGCCGCCGCCGACACCTCCACTCCCTCCTTCCTCGGGGACCGACGACGACCGGCACCGGTTGGCCTGGATGTCCGCGGCGATCCCGCTGTGCATCGGGATCGCGATCCTCGTGGTCGGGCTCGCGGTCGCGTTGCGGCTCCTGATGGACACCGGCGGGTCCGACGATGCCGATGGCGACAGCCCGGCAATCACTCGACCGGCCGGGCCGACGAGCTCGATCGATCCCCTGTCGTTGCTGCCCCGCGTCCCGACGAGTGTGGGCGAGACGACGACCCTTCCTGCGCCAACGGTGCCGACGACTGCTGCCCCGACGACGGTGCCGCGCAACGTCGACCCCGGTCTCATCGCCTTGCCGGTGCCGGGTGGTGCGCCCGCCGCCCCGGCGTCCCCCCGGCCGCCCTCGCCGACGGCTGGGTCGGCGAGCGTGAGGATCTTCAACGGGTTCTCGGCTGGCGAAACGCTCGACGTGTGGGAGATCTCGGGCCCGACGCCGGTGCGCTACGGCTCGCTCCCGTACGGCGGCCTGGTCGAGATGGTGGCGGGAGGCCGGCTGCTGCCGAGCGGTGACGCTCTCCAGTTGCGCTTCGTCCGACCCGGCGGCGATCCGACGGGCACGATCCAGGACGGCACGTCGTCGAAGACCGGCCCGTGGGGTCGGAACTTCACGCCGGCCGACGGGTCGTCGGTGACCCTCGTGTTGTCGCGAAATCCCGGGCTGCGGGTGGTCGACATCGACAACCGTCGCGCCCTGGCGGCGGTTCGGTCCGGGCAGGTCCACGTGGTCCCCGTCGTGTATCACCTCGTTCTCGAGGGCACCCGTGCCAAGCAATGGGCAGGTGACGGGCTCGGTTGCCTGGGTGTGCTGACCACGGACACGGACGCAGAACTCGACGTCGACGTGGGTACGGCGTTGCGGCTGGCCCTCGTCGACGACCCGACCTGCTCGCGTACCGTCACCGACGCACTCGTGCTCGGGGAGTCGACCGCCGTCGCCGTCGTCGGACTCGAGATTCCGGGGGATCGCGCCCAGTTGATCGCGGTTCCGTTGGGGTGAGGCGCGCGCTCACGGGTACCCTCGGCGGCCATGCGCAGAAAAATCTTCCTCCCGATGCTCGTGCTGGCCATTGCGGCCGTGGTGCCCGCTTGTGACTTCGCCAAGGTCGGTGCTCGCTGCAGCGCCTCGCAGGGAGCTGCGCGGAACAACACCCACGTCCTCTTCTGTGTGAAGGGCAAGTGGAAGGCGACGGTCACGATCGGCCAGGCCGCCGAGATCGTGATGAGCTCGTGGCCGGGATCGGTGACGGGCGGGCCGGCCGAGGTTCGCGCAACGTCGGGCGGGGCGTTCCCCAGCATGACGTTCTTCGTGAAGACGCGGGGCGGCCAACCGGCTGCAAACGTCGACGTGAAGCTCACGGCGACGTCTGGTCCCGGGTTCTCCGGCACGAGCTTCACCGTCCGCACCAACGGGGCCGGTGCCGTCAACACCACGCCGGGTCAGTCCGGCATGCCGAACGTCACCATGGGGTCGGGTGTGGGTGACGTGAAGGTCGACATCAACGCGGGTCCGCTGCCGACACCGATCGGATCGTTCGTGATCAAGGTCAGTGGTGGCGCTCCGTCCGTCGTCGCTGCCGTGTCGGGTCGTGACCAGCAGATCACCGCTGGCGGGACGTTCCAGCCGTGGGTGTTCGAGGTGCGTGACTCGAAGGGGGCCCCGACGATCCCCTCCACCGTGAAGGTGAACTCGGGTGGACTCAGTGGCGTTTCCTACACGCAATCGGGCGCCACGATCACCGTGACGGCACCTCCCCAGTACGTCGCCGCGAACCAGCAGTCGCTCACGGTCGAGGTCTCGGGTGCCGAGCCGTTCAAGATGACGACGTTCGCGACGGGGTACACGAACTGGACGATCGTTGCGGGTGCGCCTGACGACGCCGACATCTACGGCGACGACCAGTCGGCACCGGTCAACACCCGATTCGCCAACTCCTTGGTCGTTGACGTGATCGACGCCTACGGCAACTCGGTGACCGGTCTCCCCATCACGTACACGTCGATCGACGGCGGGTCGGGAGCGTCGGGCACGACGATGCCGAACTTCTACTTCAACCCGATCAGCGCGGTGTTCGTCGACGCCAACGGCACGGCCGGTGCGTGGACCGTGCGGGCGGACATCCCTGGCCTGGGCACGTACGACTTCAGCCTGACCAACACCCCGTGAGTCGGCTCAGAGCCGGCTGAACAGCCGCGTGGCCTGCTCGGCAGCGTGCGCCCGGATCTCGTCGGGATCGACACGGGTCGCACGTCCGCCGCGCAGCGCCGGCTCGCCATCGATGTCGACGTCGATCGCGTGGACACCAGTCGTGAATGCCAGTCGCCACGGGTCGTCGGCTCCGTCGTAGCTCCAGGTGACGGTGTCGTTGCGAGCCTCGGGGAACAGGGCCCATCCGGTCTCGATCCAACTCCAAGCCGTCGAGGGGGTTTCGGTGAGGTCGGACTCCCGCAGGCGGACGTACGCGACGCGGAACTCGTCCAACATGTCGGCGCCGATGCCGTCGGTGCCGAGCGCGACCGGGTTGGCGAAGCGAGTTGGTCGCGCGTAGCCCACGGCGTTGTTCATGTTCGATCGCGGGTTGTGTACGAGGGTGCCTCGCACACCGTGGTCGTCGGGCAGGTGGACACCGTGGATGATCAGCCAGTCGTCGCGCGAGAGTTCGGCGAGGCGAGCGGCCGCGTCGACGTCGTCGGGACCCTCGGCGACGTGGATGTGGAGGCCGACGCCGAGGTCCTCGGCGAGGCCGGCGGCTGCGGCGATCGTGTCGTCGGTGCAGGTGAACGCGGCGTGGACGCCGACTCGGCCGCGACCCCCGGCGCGGAGGTACCGCTCGTTCTCGGCGAGGCCGCGGGCCGCGCCGTCGGCGCCGTGGCGGTCGGTGATGCCGTAGGCGAGGTCACACCGAACCCCCACCTCGGCGCACGCCTCGGCGATCACGTCGAGGCTGCCCTCGATGGCGTTCGGCGATTCGTGGTGGTCGATCAGCGCGGTGGTGCCGCATTCCAGGGCCTCGAGCGCCCCGAGCCGGGCCGACGCCCGGATCATCTCGAGGTCGAGGGCGGTGTCGAGCCGCCACCAGATCTGCTCGAGTACCCCGAGGAACGATGTGGGTGTCTCGGGCGGCGCTGGCATTCCCCGGGCCAGCGCCGAGTAGAGGTGGTGGTGGGCGCAGACCAGCCCGGGCGTCACGTTCTGGAGTGGTGAGGTGACAGAAACTGTCACCTGGCCGCTCCAGAGCGGGCGGGCTCGGGGGCGTCGCGACGCATCGGCAGCACGGAACGCCACTCGCCGTCGAGCTCGTGCAGCGCTGCGGCGACGGCGCCCGAGGTGGGAACGAGGCCGATCTCGCCCACACCCTTCACGCCGTACGGTGCCTTCGGTTGGGGAACCTCGACGAGCTGCACGGTGATCGTCGGAATGTCCTTGGGGCGGAGGATGCCGAGCGAACGCAGCGTCATGTTCGTGGGGAAGCCGCGTTCGTCGGACGGGAAGTCCTCGCTCAACGCGTAGCCGAGGCCCATGTGGACCGAGCCCTCGATCTGCCCCTCGCACAGCAGTGGGTTCATGGCCCGACCGACGTCGTGGATCGCCACGACCTCCTCGATCGTGCCCGTGTCACGATCCATGATCACGAGCTGCGTTGCGTAGCCGAACGCCGCGTGGATCGTGGGGTTGGGGTTCTCGGGGTCGCCGAGCTTCTGGGTCCAGTCGACGATGTGCTCGGCGTGGTAGTCGACGTCGGGCTGCCGGCCACCCTCGTCGGCGACCCGACATGCGGCCGAGACGGCTCCGGCGGCCATGAGCGTGCCGCGGCTGCCGGTGGTCTGGCCGAAGCCCAGCTCGCGGGTGGTGTCGACGATCACGTCGATGAGGTTGGGGTCGATGCCGAGCTCCTCGGCCGCGACCTGGAGCGCCACCGTGTGCACGCCCTGGCCCATCTCGGTCCAGCTGTGCCGCACCTCGACGCGACCGTCCGACGAGCGGAAGCGGATGACCGCCCCCGACACCTCGCGGAACCCGTTGCCGAGGCCGGAGTTCTTGAGCCCGAGCCCGAGCCCGACGATCTTGCCGTCGGCGACAGCGGCGTCGTAGCGGTCCTTGACCTCATCGAGGCAGACCTCGGCACCGGCACACCCGTCGTCCATGACCTGCCCCGGACCCCACACCTCGCCGGGCCGGATGACGTTGCGCTTGCGGATCTCCCAGCCGGAGATCCCGACCTTGGCGGCAAGGCGGTCCATGACGCCTTCCATCGCGAACTGTGCCTGGTTGGCGCCGAAACCGCGGAACGCTCCGCACACCGGGTTGTTCGTGCGTACGGCCACCGAGTCGACGTCGATCGAGGGCACCCGGTACGGCCCCGACGCATGGCCGGCCGCCCGCTCCAGCACCTTCATACCGACCGACGCGTACGGGCCGGAGTCGCCGATCATGCGGACCCGCAGACCGGTCAGCCGGCCGTCCTCGTCGCAACCGGCCCAGTACTCCATGCCGATCGGGTGTCGTTTGGCGTGCATGAGGAACGATTCCTCGCGGCTGAGTGTGCACTTCACCGGACGGTCGAGGAGCCACGCTGCCAGGGCAGTGTGACCCTGGTTCGACATGTCCTCCTTGCCGCCGAAGGCGCCGCCGTTGGACACGAGCTCGACGGTGACCTGGTCGCGATCGACCCCGAGCATCGCCGCGATCTGGTTGCGGTCGTCCCACACACCCTGCCCGCCCGAATAGACGTAGAGGGTGCGCTGGTCGACGCCCATGTCGCCGGGCGATTCGGTGCCCGGTCGGTAGGACGGGACTGCCAACGTCGACTCCGGCTCGAGGAAGGCGTGCTCGATGCGCTGGGTCTGGAACGTCTCGTGCGCGACGTGGGCGCTCTGGGCGAGGGCGCTGTCGACGTCGCCGCGGGCGTAGGTGGAGCGGGAGAGCTCGTTGGTGTCGGTGCCCCACACGGCGATGTCCGCGCCGTCGGCGAGCGCTGCGACCGGATCGACGACCGGCGTGAGGACGTTGTAGGTGACGTCGATCAGCTCGGCCGCGGCCCGCGCCTGCCGGCGGGTCTCGGCGACGACGACCGCGAGCACGTCGCCCGCGTACGAGGTGCGACCCCCGACGGGGATCATGACGGGCCAGTCGGTGTAGATGATCCCGACCTTCAGGTCGCCCGGGATGTCGGCGGCGGTGAACACCGCGGTCACCCCGGGCGCCGCGAGCGCTCCGGTGGTGTCGATCGCGACGATGTCGGCCCGGGTGTGCGCCGTGAGGTGCAGCGCGGCGTGGGCCATGTTGTCGACGACCATGTCGTCGATGTAGCCACGGTCGCCGAGCGCCAATGCCTCGGCCTCGTACTTGGCGCCCGCGCCGCCGATGGCGCCCGAGATCGCCACGGGGATCTCGGAACCCTGCGCCACCGCCTCGATGGCGTCGAACACCTTCACGTACCCGGTACACCGGCACAGGTGCGCGCCCATGTGGCGCTGCAGGTCGTCGCGGGTGAGGTCGGCACCCTTCTTGTCGACGAGGTACTTCGCTCGCACGACGATGCCGGGGATGCAGTACCCGCACTGGAGGCCTCCGTGAGCGGCGAACGCCTCGGAGTAGGTCGAACGTTCCTCGTCGGAGAACCCTTCGAGGGTGGTGATGTTCTTGCCCTCGACCTTGGCCACGTCGAGCGTGCACGAGATCTGGGCCTTGCCATCCACCAGCACGGTGCAACAGCCGCACTGACCCTGGGGCGAGCAGCCGTCCTTCGGTGACGTGACCCCGACGTCGTCGCGCAGCGCCGACAGCAGGTGGGGATGGTCGTCGGCGACGCTGACCGGCTTGCCGTTCACCCAGAACTCAGCCATGGGGGTCTCCTTCGGGTGGGGGGATGGCGCTGCGCCGTTCGGTGATGAGGCCGTAGTGCTCGACCATGCGGTAGTGCTCGAAGTCGAAGAGCGTCTTTCGGTAGCGGTCGCACCAGTCGAGATCGCAGAACGCGGACACGACCTCGTCGCCCTGCGTGATCGACTGCGCCACGATCTGGCCTGACGGGGCCACGATGATCGTGTCGGCCAGCGAGTCGACGCCCTCCTCGATGCCGCCCTTGGCGACACCGACCACCCACATGCCGTTCTGGTACGCCCCGGCCTGCATCACGAGGGCGTTGTGGAAGCCAGCGAGCGAGTTCTGGCTCGGGTCCGGCACGTAGTGGATGGGCGTGTTGTAGCCGCAGAAGATCATCTCGGCGCCCTGCAACGCCATGACCCGGTACGTCTCTGGCCAGCGCCGGTCGTTGCAGATCATCATGCCGACGACACCACCGAACGCCCGCCACGCGCCGAAGCCGTCGGGCCCGGGCTCGAAGTAGCGGCGCTCGGCGTGCTGGAAGGGACGGTCGGGTTCGTCGTCGTCGTGGCCGGGGATGTGGACCTTGCGGAACTTCGCGATCACCTCACCGTCGGCTCCCACGAGCACCTGGGTGTTGTAGCGGTGCGCCGTGCCACCGTCGTCGTCGAGCACCCGCTCGGCGTACCCGAGGCAGAAGCCGATGCCGAGCCGCTTCGCCTCGTCGAACAGGGGTTGGGTGGCCGGCCCCGGCATCTCGGTCTCGTACCAGTGGTCGGCGTGGGTCAGGTCCTTCACGTACCACCGCGGGAAGAAGGTGGTGAGCGCGAGCTCGGGGAACACGATGACCTCGGCGCCTCGACCCGCCGCCTCCTGCAACAGGGCGACGAGGCGTTCGACGACCTCCTTGCGCGTCTCGTCAACGGCGATCGGGCCCAGTTGGCCGGCGGCGACATGAACGGTGCGAGTCATCGGCGGAGTTTACATTTCGTAAAGCTGATCGGGATCGGTGGGGCCCGACGCGAGGCGGCACATCACCTCGAGCAGCACCTGGGTTCCTGCCGTCAGGTCGCCCGGCGACGTGTACTCGGCGGGGTTGTGGGAGATACCGCCGACCGAGGGGACGAACACCATCGCCGTCGGGCAGATACGCGCCATCATCTGGGCGTCGTGACCGGCACCCGACGGAAGCCGCCGGACCTTGTGGCCCAGGCGCTCCGCGGTCGCCTCGACCAGGCCGATCATGCGCTCGTCGAACGCGACGGGTTCGAAGCGTGCGAGGGTGCGCCGCTCGATCGTCACGCCCTCGCGCTCGGCCAGTTCGCCGAGGAACGCCACGAGCTTGGCCTCCGCGGACTGCAACTCGGTCTCGTCGGTGTTGCGGAGGTCGACGGTGAGGCGGGCGGTGCGGGCGACGACGTTGACGAGATTGGGTTCGAGGTCGATCTTGCCGACCGTGCCGACCTGGGGTGGTCCGATCTCGATGGCCAGCCCGCGTACGAACGCCCCGATTGCAAAGGCGGCGAACCCGGCGTCGTGCCGCATCGACATGGGGGTGGTGCCGGCGTGGTTGGACTGACCCGAGATCGTGATTTCCTGCCACGAGATGCCCTGCACGCCGGTGACAGCGCCGATGGTGAGCCCCTCGGCTTCGAGCACCGGACCCTGCTCGACGTGGACCTCGACGAACGCGTGGGGCGCCCGACCGGGAAGGGGAGCGCCGCCGGCGTACCCGATGCGCCGCAACTCGTCACCGACGGTGACGCCGTCGATGCCCACGATGTCGAGCGCATCCTCGATGCCGATGCCCCCGGCGTACGCCAGCGAGCCCAACATGTCGGGGGCGAAGCGGGCGCCCTCCTCGTCGGTGAAGAACGCGACCGCGAGCGGGCGGGTGAGTTCGAGTCCGGCGGTCTGTGCCGCCTCGATGACCTCGAGACCGGCGAGCACGCCGTAGTTGCCGTCGTACCGTCCGCCGGTGCGGACGGTGTCGATGTGGCTGCCGCACATCACGGGCGCGATCTCGGAATCGAAACCCGGTTGGGTGGCGACCACGTTGCCGATGCCGTCGACGGTGACCTCCAACCCGAGGTCCTCCATCCAGCCGACGACCAGGTCGCGACCCGCCCGGTCCTCGTCGGTCAGCGCCAGCCGGGCGCATCCGCCGTCGCCGGTATCGCCGATCTCGGCGAGAGCCTCGAGGCGCGCCATCAGCCGGGACTCCGACACCTGGGGCAGCGCGAGGGGATCGTCGCTCATGGCACAAGGCTACCGGCGCGCTCCTTTACGAAAAGTAAAACCTGGCCCGGGTCCGTGAACAGTTCGCGCGATCGCTGCTGACGATTGTTCAACGCCGTGCAACGATCGGGCGTGCTCGGTCGTCGTGGAGGTGTGGAACCGCTGACCGCGCACTCGATCCCGGGCGAGCCGAGCGTGGAGGCCACGACGCCCGAGCGAGCCTTCGATGCCGTGTTCGCTGCGGAGTATGTGCCGCTCGTGCGCCTGGCGACGGCGGTCTGTGGGGACGTGGGCGTGGCCGAGGAGGTGACGCAGGAGGCGTTCACCTCGGCGTGGCGCCGGTGGGACCGCCTCGACCGGCCCGGCGCCTACCTGCGGCGGGCCGTGACGAACGGCGCCATCGACGCCACGCGCCGCCGTGGCCGCTCCGACCGGCGCCAGCGGGACCTGCGAGTCGTCACTCCCGTCACCGCCGACGCCCCGACCGACCCGTTGTGGGACCTGATCGACGCGTTGCCGGACGTGCGGCGGGCCGTGGTGGTCCTCCGCTTCTACGCCGACCTGACGATCCCCGAGATCGCCGAGATCGTCGAGCGACCCCTCAACACCGTGAAGACCGACCTCCGTCGGGCACTCTCGACCCTCTCCAAGGAGCTGAGCGAATGATCGATCTCGACGACATCGATCCAGCCATCGAATCGCGCCTTCGTTCTTCGTTGCTCGCCCGCGCCGACCTGGCGTCCGGCGTGACCGGTCCCGACCCGGCGCTGTTCCGGACGTCCGCTCCGAGGCGGGTGCGTCGCCGCAACGCGCTCCTCGTCGCGGCGGCGATCGCCCTCGTCATCGCCGGCCTCGCTGTGCTGCTGCGGTCGCCGGACGGCCGCCGTGTCGACGTGGTGCCGGCCACGACGGTGCCGACGACAGCGGAGGACGTGGCGTTTGTGCTCGACCGTTGGCCGGCGGGATTCGGCGCCGTCGAGAGCGCCGGCATCGACGACGAAGACCTCTCCAACGGGGTGGAAGACCGCAGGGTTCTCGGTCGCGACGGAAACGCCGAGGTCGAGTCCCTCCTGCAGATGGCGCCGTTGGAAACGTCGGAGCGGGTGCCGACGGGTACGGAGGATCTCGAGATCGGCGGTCGGAAGGCGCAGTGGTCCGACCGGCGGGGACTACCGACACTGAGCGTGGAGGTGCGGCCGGGTCTCACGTTGACCCTCGCGAGCGTGCGCGTCGACCGCGATGAGCTGGTAGAGCTGGTTCCGGCCTTCGACGCCGCCGACGGCGCGTTCGACGAGCGGCGTCTGCCACGAGGGTGGAGCGAGATACCCGACCCCATGTGGTCATCGGCGTTGACCGGTGTCGGTTCGAAGGGGCGCCGCGGTTGGATCAGCGCCTCGATCATCGAGGACAACCGCCTGGTCGCGTCGCTCTCGGCGGCGTGGGTCAGCGTTCCCGATCCTGACGCAGTGCTCGAGATGGTGGAGGGCCTGCGGGGAGGCGAGCGATCGACGATCGCAGGGCGACCTTCGCTGGTGCTCCCGGATCCGGGACTCACGGCTCCGACCGTGCGGCTCGTGATGGTGCTCGATGACGGCCACCTCGCCGTCGTCGTCGGCAGCGACCTGTCGCGTGAGGAGGTGTCGGCATCGGCGGCGTCGATGCGCCCGGCCTCCGAGGCCGAATGGGCGGACCTGATCGCCGGCTTGCCCGACCAGGCTCCGGGCGCGGCGGCCGGCCGGGTCGTTGACGGCGTTGAGCTCTCCCCGACCACGAAGGACGTGGTGACGAACGGGCGGCAGGGTGCGTATCGCTGGGTGCTGACGACCGAGGACTTCGGTTCTCCCGGAGTCGAGGCAGGTGCGAACGGTGGTTACACCGTCGATGTCCGGAGCCCCGACGGCACACAGTCTCACGGAGGCACTGGCTGGGGATTCCCGAACGGCGGCGGTCTGTCGACGACCCGCGACGGCGGGCTCATGGTCTACATGACGGTGACGAGCGGCGACTTCACCGTCGATCGGCTCGAACGCGACGGACAAGCGATCGAGACCGTCGTCGTTCCGGTCGTCGATGGGTCGTTGCAGGTGGTCTTCGGCTGGGAGCCGGCGATCGACGTCGGCCCACAACCGAGCGTGGTGGTCACGGGCACGCTGGCAGATGGGACCAGGATCCCGCCGCCGTTCTCGACTCAGCCCACCCCGGGCTCGGGGATGTCGTTCCCCGAGTCGATCGGAGGCAACTGAACTCCTCAGCTGTCAGACCGGGACCAGGTCGATCTGGAGGCCGGCGGCTTCGGCCAGGATCGCGAGGTCGTGAGGGTCCGATGTCAGCACCTCGTCGCGATCCCTGCTGAGGAGCACCACGGCTGCGTCGATCGCGTCGGACGTTCCCGCCACCCCGAGCAGGATGCCGGCGGCCCTGCCGAGCGCGTCGTCGAGCGGGACGACCTCGACAGCTCGGAGCAGCCGCGCCAGGTGGGCCTGGCGATCGTCACCGCCTCGCCAGACCTGCGCCACGACGCCGCCGTGGGTGACGGCGCTTCGTCCCTGCAGCCGTTCGCTCTTGAGCAGGGCGATGATCTCGCGGTCGCCGCGCTCGACGGCGACGAAGGCGCCGGCGTCGAGCACCAACGTCATGCCGCCCCCCGCTTGCTCGGGCGGGTCCGTCGGGTCGGTCGGGGGGTCGGCGCCGGGGTGCCCGTTGCCCGCACGACGACGGCCCGCGAGCGGGCGGCTCTGGTGGCGGCGGCCATCTCGGCCTCGGTGATCTCACCGTGTTCGGACTCGTAGTCAGACAGGAACTCGTCGAACGCCACCAGACGCCGGTCGAGGTCGACCCGAAGCCGGAGCGCCTCGTTGACCCATGCGCTCAAGTTGTCGGCGCGGCCGTCGGCAACGGCGGCGCGTCCGGCCGCGAGGAGGTCGGCTTCGATGGTGGCAGAGATCCGCTCTCGCGTCATACATTCATCCTACTGAGTGTGTATGACACTCATACGAGGAACCACTACCGTTTCGCCATGGCAGCCGCAGACGCCCCGTCGTCCTCTCCCGCTCGCACCGTCTACCGGGGAGCCCGCTGGCCGGGCGACGTCGCCGTGGTCGATGGTCGCATCGTCGCCGTCGGGAGCGTCCCGTCCGGACCGGGTGACGTCGACATCGACTGCACCGGCACCGTCATCACCGCCGGGCTCGTCAACACCCACCACCACCTCTACCAGTGGATGACGCGGGGGTGGGCGTCGGGGTGCGACCTGTTCACGTGGCTGACCACCCTCTATCCGGTGTGGGGTCGACTCGACGTCGAGGACATCCACGCTGCAGCGCTCGTCGGGTTGAGCGAGTTGGCGATGACCGGCTGCACGACCGCCGCGGACCACCATTACCTCGTCCCCCACGGCGACGACGCCGTGTTCGACGCCATCGTCGAGGCGGCCCGCCAGGTGGGCATTCGCCTCCACCTGTCCCGCGGGTCGATGGATCTGTCGGAGAAGGACGGCGGCCTGCCACCCGACCACGTGGTGGAGGAGCTCGACGCGATCCTGGCCTCGACCGAGCGGGTGATCGCCGATCACCATGACGGCGAGATGGTCTCGGTGGTCGTCGCGCCCTGTTCACCGTTCTCGGTGACCGGCGAGCTGATGGTGGCCTCGGCCGAGCTCGCCCGCCGTCACGGATTGAAGATGCACACCCACCTGGCCGAGACGATGGAGGAGAACGAGCACTGTCTCGAACGCTTCGGTCGCCGTCCGCTCGCCCAGCTCGAGGAGTGGGGGTGGATCGGGCCCGATATCTGGGTGGCGCACGGCATCTGGTTCGACGACGACGAGGTGCGCCGTCTCGGAGCGGCCGGAACGGGCGTCGCCCACTGCCCGTCGTCGAACGCCCGTCTCGCCGCCGGCATGTGCCGCGTCACCGACCTTCGCGCCGCCGGTGCACCGGTGGGGCTCGGCGTCGACGGCGTCGCGTCCAACGAGATCGGTGGGCTGTTCCCCGAGCTCCGGCAGTCGCTCTTCACCGCCCGCCTGCGTTCGCTCGACGCGACGTGCTTCGATCACCTCGACGCGTTGGCGATCGGCTCTGCCGGTGGCGCGGCATGTCTGGGCCGCGACGACATCGGCACGCTCGAGGTCGGCAAGCGTGCCGACTTCGCGGTGTGGGTGACTGACGACATCGCCGACATCGCCGATCCGCTCGTGGGGCTCGTGTTCGGCCCGGACCGTCGGGTCGACCGACTCGTCGTCGGTGGACGCTCGGTGGTCGAGGGGGGAGCGCTCGTCGGCGTCGACCTCGCCGAGGCACATCGCCGCCTCGCTCAGCGCGCGTCGCGCCTGTGGGAGCACGCGTGACCGACGCCGGCCCGGCCGACGTGCACCTCGAGTTCCTCGTCGAACCGTTCGTCGCCGGCACGCCCGGTCCCCACGTCGACGCGGCGATCGCCGCTGTCGAGCAGCACGGCGTCGATGTGGAGTCGGGGCCGTTCGCCAACGTCGCCACTGGCTCGTCCGGCGACGTCGCTGCCGCGGTGGCCTCGATGCTGCTCGCTGCGTTCGACCGAGGCGCGACGCGGGTGTCGACCGTCGTCGACCTGGCCGTCCCCGGAGCGCCGGCGCGTCAGGAGCGTCGCGCCGGTGCTTCCGAACCACCGTCGGACGCATCCGTCAACGAGTTCCTCGCAGCGCTGCGTCCCGTGGTGCGCGCCCTCGGCGCGACCGTCGAACGCACGAAGCGGGTGGAGGCCGGCCGGGGCGACATCGCATTGCGGTGGCGCGGCGAGGTGGTCGGTGTGGTGCGGCCCACTCCGCTGACCGAGGCGCTCGATCACCTCATCGGTCAGGTCGAGACCGATCTCGGCGGGCCGCTCGTCTCGCTCGACCGGTCCGGCAAGCAGCGCGCCGTTGCGCTCCTCCACGAACGGGGAGCGTTCGCGCTCCGCCGCTCCACCGACGCCGTGGCCGAGGCGATGGGCGTCAGTCGCATCACCATCTACAACTATCTGAACGCGTTGGAAACACCGCCCGAGTCGGGCTGAGCCCCGAAATCCCGACATCGAACGCTGTCGCCAGAGCGTTTCGCGAACGTTTGTGCAATGTTCGGTCACCGGCAAGACTCGGCGAATCCGGCTGAGCCGGTTCACAGAACGTCGGCTTCGGCCGGCCGAACGTGTCGAACGACATGACCATGCCGGGTGGCATCGAATGGTCATCACGAAAGGGAACACATGAAGCGGAAGGCACTCGTTGCCGCGCTGCTCGCGGGCTCATTGCTCGCGTCGGCGTGTGGGAAATCGGATGACTCCAGCGACTCGAGCTCGGACTCGGGCTCGTCGGACGGCGCGCTCAAGGCGGCGTGGATCTACGTCGGCCCGACCAACGACGGTGGGTGGACCACCGCTCACGACGAGGGCCGCAAGGCCGTCGAGAAGGCCCTCGGCGACAAGGTCGAGACCACCTACAAGGAGAACGTGCCCGAGGGGCCCGAGGTCGCCCAGACGATCGACGATCTCGTGAAGGACGGCAACAAGATCATCTTCGCGACGTCGTTCGGCTTCGGTGACGCCATGAAGGCTGCCGCCGAGAAGTACCCCGACGTGCACTTCGAGTGGGCCGCCGGCGACGCCGCCACCGACAACATGGGCATCTACTTCGGCGCCGGCGAGGAATCGCTCTACCTGTCGGGCATGGCCGCCGGTGCGGCGACCGAGTCGGGCACGATCGGCTTCGTCGCCCCGTTCCCGATCCCCGAGGTGATCCGCCACATCAACGCCTACGCCCTCGGCGTCCAGGCCGTGAAGCCCGACGCGGTCGTCAAGGTCGTGTGGGTCAACAGCTGGTTCGACCCGACCAAGGAGAAGCAGGCCGCCGAATCGCTGATCGCCGGCGGCGCCGACGTCATCGCCAACGGCGGCGACAGCCCCGCACCGGGTGAGGCCGCCAAGGCTGCCAAGGTCGCATGGACCGGCTACGACTCCGACCAGTCGGAGAACTTCCCCGACGAGTGGCTGACCGCCGCCGTGTACGACTGGGGTCCCTACTACACCAAGCAGGTCCAGGCCGCGATCGACGGCACCTGGAAGGCCGGCTCCTACTACGGCGACCTGGCCGACGGGTTCACCAACATCGCTCCGTTCGGCAAGCGCGTGACCGAGGAGTCCCGTACCGCCATCGAGGCGAAGAAGTCCGAGATCATCGAAGGCTCCTTCAACGAGTTCCAGGGCCCGATCGTCGATCAGTCCGGCACCGAGAAGGTCAAGGCCGGCGAGATCATGGACTTCGGCGAGCAGATGTCGATCAAGTGGTTCGTCAAGGGCGTCGAGGGCGAGATCCCCGCGAGCTGATCCGTCCAGCGGCCGGAGATCGAACTCATGGTTGCGACCGCTCACGAGGAGACTGCCGGGACGTCCGTCCCGGCAGTCTCCATGCGGGGCATCACCAAACGTTTTCCCGGTGTGGTCGCCAACGACCACGTCGACTTCGACCTCGCCGCAGGTGAGGTCCACGCCCTGCTGGGCGAGAACGGTGCGGGTAAGTCGACGCTGTCCAACGTCCTCACCGGCATCTACCACCCCGACGAGGGCACGATCGCGATCGGCGGCGAGGTGGTCACGATCAGCTCGCCCCGCGACGCCCTCGACAAGGGCATCGGCATGGTCCACCAGCACTTCCGGCTGGTCCCGACCTTCACCGTCGCCGAGAACATCGTGCTCGGTCACCGTGGACCGCTCCGCAGACGCGAGATCGAGGGTCGTGTCCGCGAGCTCGGCGAGCGGTACGGCCTGACCGTCGACCCGACCGCCAAGGTGTGGCAGCTGTCGGTGGGCGAGCAGCAGCGGGTCGAGATCCTCAAGGCGCTCGAGCGCGACGCCAAGGTGCTCGTCCTCGACGAGCCGACGGCGGTCCTCACGCCGCAGGAGGCCGAGACCCTCTTCGTGACGCTGCGGGCGATGGCGGCCGAGGGGCGCTCGATCGTTTTCATCAGCCACAAGCTCGACGAGGTCATGGCGGTCTCCGACCGCGTCACCGTGCTGCGAGATGCCCGCCAGGTCGGCACGGTCGACGTGGCGTCCTCGTCGAAGCGCGACCTCGCCCGCCTCATGGTCGGCCGCGACGTCGTGTTCAACGCCGACGACGGCTCCGACCGCCCCGTGGTCGACCGCGAGCGTGTGGTGCTCGACGTCTCCGACCTCACCGCCGACGACGACCGTGGCCAGGCAGCGGTCGACGGTGTGTCACTGCAGCTGTACGCCGGCGAGATCGTGGCGTTGTGCGGCGTCGCCGGCAATGGGCAGCGCGAACTCGCCGAGGCGATCTGCGCGACCCGCCACCGCACCGGCGGAACGGTTCGCGTCGACGGGGTCGCGACGATCGGGCGGGATCCGCGGGAGATGATCCGCCTCGGCGTCTCCCACGTTCCCGAAGATCGGTTGCACACCGGCTTGGCGGCGTCGGTCACGATCGAGGAGAACCTGGTCCTCAAGTCGTACCGGCGTCCCCCGATCTCGGTCGGCCCGTTCGTGAAGCGCCGAGCGGTCCGATCCACGGCGACGTCACTGATCGAGCGGTTCGGCGTGAAGGCTCCGAGCCCGTCCACGTCGACGCGACTCCTGTCGGGCGGCAACGTGCAGAAGGTGCTGCTGGCGCGGGAGTTCAGCGCCGCACCGAAGGTGCTCATCGCGGCGTCGCCAACGCGGGGCCTCGACGTCGGTGCGATCGAGACGGTTCGAGCGCTGTTGCTCGAGGCCGCCCGATCCGGGGTGGCGGTGTTGCTGATGACCGAGGACCTCGACGAGGCGATCGCTCTCGCCGACCGGATCCTCGTGATGTACGAGGGCCGAATCGCCGGCGAGGTCCCCCGGGGTCACGCGGACATCACCGAGATCGGCCTCCTCATGGGCGGCGGCCGCCCCGACGAAGGAACCGGCGGCGAAGCCGACGCCGGGAGCGCGCCGTGATCCATCGCGAAATCGTGGACCAGACGGTCGATCCTGTCGGTCGGCACACCGGGTTTCACTTCCGGAACCAGCATGTCGAGGCAT
>WBZX01001322.1_pt1 | contig 18917 bp, 18 predicted proteins | sample 5204211 | NCBI WGS metagenome assembly WBZX01 (sample SAMN12344362, study PRJNA552823) | activated sludge metagenome | biome: Activated sludge suspended growth; feature: Nitrification reactor; material: Wastewater; isolation source: activated sludge from nitrification reactor of wastewater... | reverse complement strand
GGACTCGAACATCTGATATTTTTCCGAGGCCGACGCCTCCATCTTTCCTTGCAACACCTGGATGACTTCGGACTCCACCACGGGAATATCGCCGCCGTACACATTGCCGGTCGAACCGTTGACGGAGAGATAGTCGCCCTCACGGAACGTCTGCGTCCCGATGCGTACCGTTTGATTGTCCAGCACCTCGATGGCCTCACAACCGGCCACGCAGACCTTCCCCATCTGCCGGGCGACAACGGCCGCATGGGACGTCATACCGCCGCGCGCGGTGAGAAAACCCAAGGCGGCATTCATGCCATGAATATCATCCGGGCTGGTTTCCTGCCGGACCAACACGACGCGGTTGCCTGCGGCTTGCATCTCCACCGCACGGTCGGCGGTTAAGGCAACCTTTCCGGCTGCGGCGCCAGGACCGGCCGGCAACCCCTTGCCGAGCGGTGTGCACTGCGATTCTTCCTTCGCATCGAAAATCGGATAGAGATACTGCGCCAGCTGGTCCGGGCCGATCCGCTGCAGGGCTTCCTTCTTCGAGATCAGCCCCTCCTTCACCATGTCGACCGCAATCCGCACCGCCGCCACACCGGTCCGTTTCCCGACACGGGTCTGCAACATGTACAACTTGCCCTCCTGGATGGTGAACTCCAGGTCCAACATGTCGCGGTAGTGACGCTCCAGTCTCTTATAGGTCGTTTCCAGATCTTTGTAGGCCTGCGGCATGAACTTTTCGAGCTGATTCACGGGCAGCGGCGTCCGGATGCCGGCGACCACATCTTCTCCCTGCGCGTTCGTCAAACACTCGCCGAAAAACTGCCGCTGACCGGTCGCCGGATCGCGCGTGAAGGCCACGCCGGTACCGCTGGTCTCGCCCATGTTGCCGAACACCATGGCCACGACGTTCACCGCCGTGCCCCAGGTCTCGGGAATATTGTAGAGGCGCCGATACGTCACGGCGCGGGCACCGTACCAGGACGAGAACACGGCATTGATCGCCATCCGCAATTGTTCGAGCGGGTCATCCGGGAAATCGCGCTTGGTTTCCTCTTTGACGAGTTCCTTAAAGCTGACGACGAGTTCCTTGAGCGCTTTCGCATCGAGATGCGTATCCTGCGTGACCCCGAGATCGCGCTTTTTATGTTTGAGAATGTCCTCGAAATGCTCACGGTTGATGCCCATGACGATGCTGCCGAACATGCCGATGAAGCGGCGATAACTGTCCTGCGCAAACCGTTCGTTCTTGGTCTTGAGCGCCAAACCGTGCACGGTCTTCGTCGTCAATCCCACGTTCAGCACGGTATCCATCATGCCGGGCATGGACGCACGGGCACCGGAGCGGACGGAAACCAATAAGGGACTGTCAGGATCGCCGAACCCCGCTTTCATCGACCGCTCGATCTTCTTGAGCGCCACCAGCGCCTCCTCCATCATGCCGGGAGGGTAGGCTTTGCCGCGCTTGTAATATTCGACGCAGGCCTCGGTGGAGATCGTAAATCCGGGGGGCACGGACACTTTGAGATTGGTCATCTCGGCCAGTCCCGCACCTTTGCCGCCGAGCAGTTCCTTCATGTTGCCGGTGCCTTCGGCTTTTCCATCTCCAAAGTAATAGACGTATTTCTTGGCCACGCGACGCTCTCCTTGTGCTATGAGGTCAATGAGTCGGAACCGAATGGCGGGCGGCGGCTTCCAGTCGCAGACGATAGCGGTTGACGACGTGCCTGGTCACGCGAATGCCACACACGATGATCCCCACCACGAACGCGCCGACCGCAAACAGCCGGTAGTCCACGAACGGTCCATAGTCGAAATAGAATGTTCCGTCTGCGCCCTGCTTGAGTTGTGCGTCTTTCTGAAACGTATGGGTTTTTCCGGTTGGATCGGCGAGGTTGAGCCACTCCGAACAGAACTGCACGGGGTTTTCCGAACCCGGAACATGTTGGTAGGCCAGTCGCAAGCAAATGTCTTGTCTGGAGTCATAGATATCCGGTGTCCGCACCAGCCGTTCGAAATTGAGGCCGGTCACCCAGATGCCGAAGAGAAAGACCGCGTTGCACACCACCATCATCACGACGCTGATGCCGGACGCAAATCGACGGACCTTGGTCGCCCTTATGTGAGCCGCGGCACTTGCCTCGGGTGACTCAGGGAGGCTCTCTGAAGTTGAGTCCACACGTTCACCATCCGCTACGTCCCTTGTACCATAATCTGGGAGAAATCAGCGAACGACATGAACAAATCGTCGACCGTTTTCAAGAGCGACAGCCGGTTGCTGCGCACTGCCGGATCGTCGGCATTCACCATCACCGCATTGAAAAAGTCGTCGATCGGACCCTTCATCCGGACCAGCACGTCCAGGGCCTGCCCGTAGTCCCCGCTGCGCATGGCCGCCGCATAGGCCGCATGACTGTTCTGGACCGTCTCATGCAAGGCCGATTCGGCAGCCTCGCGGAACAACCCGGATTCCACGGGCTTACGGTCCCACTGCTCTTTTTCGGTCAGCCGGTGCGCACGTTTGAATCCCACGATGAGCGGATCGAACTCCGCCCGCAGGGTGATCTGCTGCAGCGACTGCATCTTGTCGAAGAGGTCGGTGAGATCGATAGACTGGCGATCGGCCGATTTCAGCACGGCCTCCATGACATCGTCCCGCAATTGGTGCGCACTTTTTCCATAAAAACGGACCCGCTCGAACAGAAATCCGATCACATCCGGCGCGCCGCCTTTTCCCGTAGGAGGCGCAGCCGCAACCTGCTGACTGGCCAATCCCTCCTGCGCCGCCCGCACAGCCTGCGCTAGATTGAGCCGAAACCGGCTCTCGATGAGAATCCGCACGATCGCCGTGGCGTGGCGTCTGAGAGCAAAGGGATCCTCGGAGCCGCTCGGGACCAAGCCCACCAGGAAAAATCCGGCAATGCTGTCCAACCGGTCGGCCAGAGAGAGCACCTTGCCCGCCAGTGACTCCGGTAACTCGCCTTCCATCGCCCGTGGCAGATACTGTTCGCGAATCGCTACGCTGACGGTCGCCGATTCCCCGTCGTGTTTCGCATACTCCCCGCCCATCATGCCCTGCAGGGTCGGAAACTCGCCGACGATCCCCGTCAATAGGTCGGCCTTGCTGAGTTCTGCCGCACGCCGACACTCGTGAATCAATGCCTCGTCACCAACCTGCCCGGCCACATGCGCCGCCATCGCCACCACACGCTGCGTCTTTTGATGCAGACTGCCGAGTTTCTGGTGGAATGTCACCGCGAGCTGTTTTGCTACTCGATCCGCCAACGACGTCTTACGATCCTCGTCGAAGAAAAATTTCGCGTCCGCCAATCGGGCAGCCAGGACCCGTTCGTTACCCTCGCGGATCAGCTGCATGTTCGACAACTTCATGTTCGTGACCGCGAGGAAATTCGGCAACAACGCGCCCTTGGAGTCCACGAGGGAAAAATACCCCTGGTGCTCCTTCATGGAGGTCATCAGAATTTCTTTCGGGAGTGCGAGATAGTGCGGCTTGAAAGACCCCAGAATTGTCAGCGGGCATTCCACCATATAGACGGCCTGCTCCAGCAACTCATCGTCCTGATGCAAATGTCCACGCGCGGATTTGGCCAACGCGGCCAGTTGCTCGAGGATCATGGCCCGCCGGCGGTCCTGATCCACAATCACGCTGTGGCGCTCAGTCTCCTTCACATAGTGCGCGATGGATTTAACGGGAAAGCCCTTCGGGCTGGACACCTTTGCACCCAGAACGCGATGCCCCTGACTGAGATTCCCGGCCTTGATCGTCGCAAATTCAATCGGCAGGACTTTGCCACCGCAGAGGGCCACCAGCCAACGCACCGGACGGGCAAAACGCACGCCGGTCCGATTCCAGTGCATGGCCTTGGGGAACGACAACTTGGCCAACAACTGCGGCAAGGCCTGCGTCAGCACCGCAGCTACCGCCTGCCCCTTCTCCTGCTTCACGGCAAACAGATACTCGCCTTTGGGCGTCTGGCGAACTTCCAGCGATTCGACGGGCACGCCCTGGCCGGCAGCAAACCCGATAGCGGCTCTCGTGGGCTGACCTGACTGATCGAAAGCCACGGCTTTTGACGGCCCCATCGCTTCCTTCACGGCGGACGCCTGTTGTCGCGCCAAGCCTTCGACCAGCAACACAAGCCGCCGCGGTGTACCCATCGTCCGCACAGCGCCATAGGTGAGACGCGATTCCTTCAGCAACGTCTCCGCGCCCTGCTGCAAGGCGCGTAAGGCCGGGGCGACGAACTGATAGGGCAACTCTTCCGTCCCGATTTCGAGCAGCAATTCCGTTGTGGCCGGCGTCTTGGCGCGTGCGGGAGATGCAGATTTCTTCGCGCGTGAAACAGACTTGGTCTTGGGTTTTTTAGATGGCATCGTGGAGTTGGGTCCGCAGGCTACTTAGTAGTGACCGGTGAGTGGGTGGTGGTTCCTTTACCCGCCCGGGTCGATTGCTTGATCAAAGGATGCCCCATGGCCTCCCGGTCGGCCACATACGATTCCGCACAGCGCCGCGCCAGCGCCCGCACCCTGGCGATGTACGACGTCCGTTCGGTGACGCTGATCGCCCCACGCGCATCCAACAGATTAAACATGTGCGAGGTCTTGATGCAGTAATCGTAGGCCGGCAAGGTCAACTTCTTGTCGAGCAGACGCTGACATTCCCCTTCGAACGCTTGGAAGGTGGCCATCAGCATGGGCACCTCGCCCTCTTCGAAGTTGTAGCGTGAGAACTCGACTTCGCTGCGGTGATGCACGTCGCCGTAGGTCACGCCGTCGGTCCACTGGAGATCGTAGACGTTATCGACCTGCTGCAGATACATGGCAATGCGCTCGGTTCCATAGGTAATTTCGCCGGTGATCGGATTGAGCGGAATCCCGCCGATTTCCTGGAAATACGTAAACTGGGTAATCTCCATCCCGTCGAGACGCACTTCCCATCCCAATCCCCAGGCACCCAAGGTCGGCGACTCCCAATCGTCCTGCACAAACCGGATATCGTGCTTCCTGGGATCAATCCCCAGTTGCTTGAGACTCTCCAAATAGAGTCCCTGAATATTATCGGGAGCGGGTTTCAGCACCACCTGATACTGGTAGTAATGCTGCATGCGGTTGGGATTTTCGCCGTACCGCCCATCGGTCGGACGGCGGCAGGCTTGCGGATAGGCCGCGCGCCAGGGTTCCGGTCCGAGGGAACGGAGGAACGTGGCAGGATGGAAGGTGCCCGCGCCGACTTCCAAATCATAGGGTTGATGGATGACGCACCCGCGGTCGGCCCAAAAGCGATGCAAGGTCAGAATGAGGTCTTGGAAATTCACCGGATGTCCAGATCTAGCCGCAGGCTGCTCGTGGTGACGGACAAAAATCACGCTGAAGCTAGCAAGAACGGTTACAGGGTGTCAAGAAACTGAAGCTCCATTTTCAATGGGTTGCAGTATGGTATCCGTCAGAGAGACGCACGAATTTCTTCTTGGCCGTCTCGTCATCGAATTGCTTGAATCACGGCACGCGCTGGTTTATTCTGCAAAATCTTGAGCAACTCACTAGACAACTATCCAAGCGATGAAGTTCTCGAAGAAGAGTGAATACGGGCTCCGCGCGCTGCTTGAGCTCTGCGAGACCTACGGGGGACGCGTGCTCCAGCGCCATGAGATTGCCGAGCGGCAGAACATTCCCGTCGAATTTCTCGAACAGATTCTGCTCGCACTCAAACGCGCCGGGCTGCTGGCAAGCCGGCGCGGCATTCGTGGCGGCTATTCGCTGATCAAATCCCCTGAGGAGATCACGCTGGGTCAGGTCATCCGTATCCTGGACGGACCGCTGGCGCCGATCAGCTGTGTGAGCAAAACCGCCTATCAGAAATGCTCCGACTGTCCCTACGCTGCTAAACCCTCCTGCCCGTTACAGCAGGCCATGGGGGAAGTGCGCGATGCCATTGCTAACATTCTCGACCATTACACCCTGAGTCGATTTGCCCGTACTCAACCGGCGGAAGGATCTTGATGCGCACCATCGGCCATACGATCACCACACTGATGCTTACCGTCACCGCAGCTTGGGGGCTGTTCGCGTTCCCGGCTGCATCGGGCCACGCAGCCGAAACGCGTGATTTGATTCTGGCCGCCTATAGCGTGCCGAAAGAAGCCTACGAGCGACACATCATTCCCGCCTTCCAACGGTATTGGAAACAGAAGACGGGACAGGATGTTCGCGTGCGCAGCTCCTATGGAGCCTCCGGTGCCCAGGCCCGCGCCATCATCGGCGGGTTTGACGCGGATGTCGCCGTGCTCTCACTGGAAGGGGACGTCGATCAAATCACCAAAGCCGGCCTGATTACGCATGACTGGCGAAAAGCCCCGCACGGGGGCATGATCTCCGCCTCGGTTGTGGCGCTCGGCGTTCGGAAAGGCAATCCCAAAGGCGTGAAGGGCTGGGAAGACGCGGCGCGGCCCGGTATCGAAGTCTTGTATCCCAATCCCAAAACGTCCGGCGGCGCCATGTGGGATGTGATTGCGATTTATGGCGCAGGACTGAAACTCGCCGAACAGCGGGCAGGAAAACCTGTGGATCCAGAAGCGGCAGCGACGCAAGCGGTCGACTTGCTCACACGCATTCAACGCAACGTGAAAGTGATGGATAAAAGCGGCCGTGAATCGGTGACCACCTTCGAACGCGGCGTTGGCGATGTGATCGTGACCTACGAAAACGAATTGTTGCCGCGCGTGAAGAGCGGACGTCCCTACGAACTCATCGTGCCGGCCGAAACCGTGTGGATCGAAAACCCGGCGGCGGTGGTCGATACGTATGCCGATCGGCATAAGGCCAAGGATCTGGCCGAAGCATTTGTTGCGTTTCTCCATGGCCCGGAGGCGCAGGCCGCGTTTATCGAATTAGGATTTCGTCCGTTGGATCGTGGCGCAGCGGCTCCAGCATCAGGTGCCGCCCTGCCGCAACCGGCCCGGCTCTTCACCATTGCAGAGCTCGGCGGATGGGAATCCGTAAGCAACAAACTCTTTGGCACGCAAGGACTCTGGACGAAGATTGTCGAAGACGTGTCAAAGAGGTAGCAGGATGCTGAACACGCCAGCCAGCGGCGTTCTCGCATCGTTCAGGCCCTCAACGTACCGCAAGGGTACGCCTCAGGCCTTCACTCGCTGCGGCCTTGCTGGACTGACCTATTGAGCACCCTGTGAACGAACTGGTGGCGCATGAGGGCCACGACTGGAAATGATTGCATGCCGAACATAAATGACCGCCACCAAAGACACGGAACGAGCGCATGACCTCACACATGCTCTTGAGCCTGGCACTGCGGTCTGCAGCGGTAGGATACGTCCTGCTGCTGATTTTTCTCCCGCTGGCCACCCTCACGCAGCAATCTATCACGTCGGGATGGGACCGCTTTATCCAGGATTTATCAGCTCCTCAGGCGGCGGCCGCGCTCTGGCTGACGATTGAGACTTCCGCGATCGCCACCGTCATCAATGCCATCTTCGGCACCCTCTCGGCGCTCGTCCTGGTGCGGTATGAATTCCCAGGCCGCTGGCTCTTGAATGCTCTGGTCGATCTGCCCTTCGCCATCCCGACGCTGGTCGCCGGTTTGATGATTGCCGCCATCTATGGTCCGACCAGCGTCCTCGGCACCTGGCTCCAGCAGGGTGGTCTGACGGTGCTGTATAACCAGCCCGGCATCATTCTGGCCATGCTGTTTGTCACCATGCCCTTTACGATTCGCTCTCTCCAGCCGGTGTTGATGGGACTGGAACGTGATCAGGAAGAAGCGGCGTTCACCCTCGGAGCGAGCCCCTGGACCACCTTTTGGAAAGTCACGGTCCCGTCGGTTCTGCCCGGACTCCTGACCGGCGTGTTCCTCACCTTCGTGCGAGCGCTCGGCGAATTCGGCTCCATCGTCATCGTGGCGGGCAATATCCCGATGAAGACACAGGTGGCGTCGGTGTACGTGTACGGAGAGATCGAGAGCTACAATCCCCAGGCGGCGACCTCGGTCTCGGTGTTGATTCTGCTCATTTCGTTTGTGGTGTTGCTGCTGTTGGAACGCCTGACGCGGCGTCCCGGTGAACGGTTACCTAAGTTGTTTCGCTGGTCGAGCCGGCATGAAGAACCGGGCCATGATTCGGCTATGCCGACTGTTGCGCCGTGAAAGATACACCGGGGCTGAGATTGTGGTGAACGTGACGGGAGTGCGGGCATGCGTTGGCTGTTGATCGGGATCGTCTGGCTCTATTTTCTGGTCCTCCTGGTGGGCCCGATCCTCTACATGGCGAGTCAGAGTTTCAGTGAGGGCCTGACGGCGTTCTGGACGGAGATCACGCGTCCGGAAGCGCTGCACGGCTTTACGCTCACGGCGGAAATCACCCTGATCGTCCTCGTTCTCAATCTGATCTTCGGCACGCTCACGGCACTGGTGTTGGCTCGCCAACAGTTTTGGGGCCGCAGCCTGATCAGCGGGGTGATCGATTTGCCGTTTGCTGTGTCGCCGGTCATCGCCGGATTCATGCTGATCCTGCTCTTCGGCCCGGACACGATGCTCGGGGCGTGGTTCGGCCAGGCGCATATCAAGGTGCTCTTCGCGCTGCCCGCCATGATTCTTGCGACCCTGTTCGTCACATTTCCATTCATGGTGCGGGAACTGACGCCACTGTTGCAGACGCTGGGAACCGAGGAGGAAGAGGCGGCGCGGACGTTGGGCGCCAACGAGTGGCAAGTGTTTCTCAAGGTGACGCTCCCCGCCTTGCGCTGGGGTCTGGTCTATGGTGCCACCCTCACGGTGGCGCGTGCGATCGGTGAATTCGGCGCCGTGCTGGTGGTGTCCGGCAATATCCTGTTGCTGACGCAAACCGCCACCCTGCATATCTATCAAAGTTATGTCGATTTTAATTACGTAGCAGCCAATGCCGTGGCATTGACCCTGCTCGCCGTCTCCTTCGCGATTCTCACCGTGCTGGAGATCGCCAAGGCCAGAGCGGAAACGACCGTCGCGGAAGCGGGAGCGCAGTAAAGCGGTGAAAATAGAAGTACGCGGGCTCACCAAGAAATTCGGTTCCGGCACGGCGGTCGGCAATGTCTCCTTCGTGGTGAACGAAGGCGAACTGCTTGGCTTGCTGGGGCCCAGCGGCAGCGGGAAAACCACGGTGTTGCGGTTGATCGCCGGCCTGGAAGTCCCGACCTCCGGCGATATCTTTATCGACGGCAAGCGGGTCAACGACCTCACCGTACAGGAACGCAACATCGGCTTCGTCTTTCAACACTACGCCCTCTTCAAACATCTGACGGTCTTCGACAACATTGCCTTCGGCCTCAAGATCAAAAAGTGGAACCGGCCCGATATCGAACAGCGTGTCCTGGAACTGCTCTCCTTGATGAGCCTCGACGGACTGGGCAGCCGCTACCCGCACCAGCTCTCCGGCGGGCAACGGCAGCGTGTCGCCATCGCGCGGGCACTGGCGCCCCGCCCTTCCGTGCTGTTGATGGATGAACCCTTCGGCGCCGTCGATGCGAAGGTCCGGCAGGAGTTGCGCGAGTGGCTCATCCGCCTGCATACGGACTTGAACGTCACCAGTCTCTTCGTCACGCACGATCAGGAAGAGGCGATGGAAGTCTCCGGCCGCATCATCGTGTTCTCCAAAGGCAAGCTGGAGCAGGCCGGCTCGCCCGCCGACGTCTACGAAGAACCGGCCACGGAATTCGTGGCCCGCTTTATCGGGTCGATGAATATTGTGGAAGGCAACGTGCAGCGTGGACAGGTGCAGGTGGGCTCACTCGAATTCCCCGCTCCCGGCTTTTCCGACGGCCAGAAGTTGCAAGTCGGATTCCGCCCGTACTACGTCAAGGTGGCGGAAGATGCGACCCGGTACCGTCAGCAGGCCAAACTCCGCCATATTTATTTTCTCGGGGTCGCGTACCGACTGGAAATTGAAACGGCGGATGGGTTGATCCTCCGCTCGCGCATGAACAAGGAAGAATTTCGCCGCTGCAATTTTGTCGTCGGGCAAGCCGTCTCGTTTGCCGTTACCCACTTCCGCATCCTGCCGCAAGAAGGCGCGGGGCCATCAAGCGAAGCCAAACCCGACAGTCCCATCACCGGGCCGCTCACGCCGTAGCGAGTGCCGCTCCCGCAGCAGTTTCCCCCACAAGCCCCCCGTTGATACGCTCCTCAACCTGCACCATCAGTCTTCCTGAACATCTCAACCACAGACCACAATGTACGGGTCTGCTACACACAGAACCGTCGCCCCTCCTTCTGTCTCAACACTGACACGGTACGCGCTCACCATTGAGATACGTAGTCCGTTTACCTTTCTTCCCGGTTGCCGTCTTACTTCATGACAGTTGATTGAAGCGTGCCGCCGGATGAGAGAGCCGACACGGCGCCCTTCAACGACTATCACGAAGCGCAACCCTCACCGCACTCTCTCACAGAAGGAGGAACCATGATCAATCACACCCTGCTAAAAGCCGGACTGATCGCCAGCCTGGTTGTAGCCGTCACGGCGCCGGCGGTGATCCCGTCGATCGCCCTTGCACAACTCGACATTCGCCAGGAAGATCGTCGTGCCGACCGGCAACAAGACCGGCAGAATGATCGCCGGGAAGACCGACAGCATGATCGCCGGGCCGATCGGCAGCAGGATCGGCAGATGGACCGGCAGCAGGATCGCCGGGCCGATCATCAGCTGGATCGACAACATATCCGCCAGGAAGACCGCCGCGCCGATCGTAGTGCCCGCTTCCGCTAAGTTCACACTCCCACCAGCAGTGACGGCGTCAGGACCGAGGTCCTGACGCCGTTTTCTTATGCGCAATCCCGCGCGCGGCACGCCAACTCGTCCCGAGATCCCGACCGTGAGGAGCGACTGTCAGTGCCTCAACAACACCACGGGAGGCCCTAAACAAGAAGGGCCGCTTCTTTCGGAGCAGCCCTTCCGCGGTTCCATCCTATTTCTATGGCATCAATGATCTCGGCCGCCGTGTCCACCCCCGCCCCGATCAGCGCGTCCCCCGCGATCAGAGCCGCTCCCACGATCGCCACCGCCACCGCTTCCACTCCGATCTTCTCTCGCACGCTCTCCATGATCGGAACCCCCGCTGCGGTCGCCACGATCTCCGCTACCGGATTCGCCATGATCGTCCCTGAAGAGTCGATCCGCCCGTTCGCCGCGACGCACCTGTTCACGCAGTGCCTGGATGCTGGCACGACCGCGTTGAAACTCACCCCCCCGCCGCTTGACCTCGCGACTGAGGTCGAGTAACTCGGAAGACTTGTACCCCTGACGTATCCCTTCACCGATCAACGCCGCGCTGTCTTTGGAGGAAATTTTTGCTTCCTTCATGACCGCCAGGCTTTTGGCCCCGGCCGCCAACGATTCTTGGGTGACCTTCTGTTTCCCATCCTGCGAGAGGCGCGCAAGCTCCCTCACTTCGTCAGCCGTGGCACCGCGGGAAAACGCTTCGGCCAGCGTCTCGACGGCAACCCGCCGATTCCCTTCGGCCACGCCGCGCGCTTCGGCCTCTCGCAGTGCTTCTTGCGCCGATTCAAAATGCGTGACCATTTGCCGCAGGACCGGATCGATGCGTTTGGGATCGACCCCTTTGGCCAGGCCTTCCTTCACCTTATTCGCCAGCGGCTCAGCGGGAATGCCTCGCGCGCCTGCGTTGTTGACCTGTTCGAGCAACGGACTGATCTCTTCGGCTGCGAACCCACGAGCCGACTGCAGGCGCGCAATCTCCTCGCGATCCTGCATAGAGATCGAGTCAGCGCGCGCGGGATCGACTGCGCTCAGGAATATGAATGCCAGGCCAAGGTATGTGATCGGTGTTCGCATCAGGCCATCCCTAGGGGACTATCACCACACCGTTGGTGTTCCCGAAACCGTCTGTGACAAAATCGTCCGCCGCCGGGGGCACCAACCAAGTCTTGCCGTCGATCACATACATAAAGGGATGTTCCCCGCCCGACAAGGGAACCACCACCGACCAGGATCCGTTTGACCCCACTCGGGTCATGACATGCGTCGTGGATGACCACCCGTTGAACGCCCCCACGACCGCCACCGACTCTGCCGCTGGAACAGCCACCAGAAAGCGCATGCCTCCTGACACCGGCGTGGGTGCCATCTGAACAGATGTGGACGTGCAGCCCACCAACCAGATCAAGGCCGTCAGACTCGCAATCAATCGCCTCAGCATCAACATCGTACGTAGAGTACCGAAGCGCTGAGAGTGATGCAAGCGTATGACAGCGTCTGCTAGAGTGTCGTGCCGACATCGAGCACCGCGTTGTTGGATCCAAAGCCGTCTCCCGCATCTTCAGTTGCCAACGGATCGGCCAGCCATTGCTTCCCATCGATCACGAACATGTACTGATACCGCCCCGGCTTCAATCGAATCGTCGTCGTCCAGACTCCGCCGTCCGACCGAGTCATGCTCGCACGACTCGGGTTCCAGCCGTTGAAATCCCCGGCGACCGAGACGGACTGTGCCCCAGGCTGCACCAACACCAGTCGTACATACGTGCTCGGCTCCTGCTCAAGCGACACCGTCTGAGCCGGCGGGCTGCTGTACGGCGCCTCCACGATCCGCGCAGGTACCAGCCGCAACAACCCCGCTGCCGCCACGATCGCCACGGAGGCCACCGCGATGGCGCCGCTCAGATTCCATTGTAAGGTCCGAGGAGCGGTCACCCACCCCACGAACCGGTCGAGGATACTCTTCGATTCGGGCTCGAGGCCCGCCAACACCCGCGCCGTAAAGTGCGTCGACGGGGCGATCCGTGGGAGACGCGCGGCCTCCGCAACCACTAATTCTAGATTCAACCACTCGCGGCGTAGTCCCGGATCGGCATCCACCTGTTGCAGGAACTGCACGCGCTCGTCGGGCGTCAGATCGTGATCGAGAAACCGCTGGATCGACACATCCTGTTCGTCCATATTCACCCCGCCACCGGCGCCTGCCTGTCATTCCACTGTGACAACTCACGGCTTAACTGCACACGCCCCTTATAGACACGCATTTTTAACGTATCGGCATTCACGCCGAGCAAGTCCTGCATGTCCTCGTAACTCAGCCCTTCGATATGCTTCAGCACAAAGGCCTCTCGATAGAGCGGAGGAAGGCGCTGGATCGCTTCGTCCAACTGTTGCGCCACCTGCTGCTGAGACAGCAGCCGTTCCGGCGTATGAGGCTCGACAACGTGAGCCGCCACAGCCTCGTTGTCGTCAAGTTCGACGGCAGGAGGATGCTTCGCTCGAAGCCAATCTTTACACTTGTTTGCGGCAATACGATACAGCCAGGTCGAAAACTTCGAATCGGCGCGAAACGTCGGCAGGGCCTTGAACGCCGCCAGGAACGCATCTTGAGCCAGGTCCTCGGCATCCGCACGATTCCCCACCATTCTATAGGCCAGGTTTACAATCACGCTGGCATGCCGATCGACCAACTGGCCGAAGGCCTCGTGATCCTGCTGCTGACTGCGAGCAATGAGTCTCGCCTCATCACCCCCCGCCTGTGGCTCACCCAGCATGTCCACCGTTTCGTGTCGGTTTTGCTGTCCTGCGCCTCGCTAGCACGAGCGGCCGGACGATTCGTAAACAGGTGCCCACTCCACTTAAAAGCGATAGCTGGCGCCGACGGAAAATGCATAGTCCGGAGCTCCATTGGAGACACCGACGGTCACACCGCTGTTCAGTCGCCACGCGGGAGATACCGTATAGTTCATGGCCACGAAGATATCGCGCGCATTTACAAATCCCGGCACGATGGCGCGATACTCCTCGAAATATACGCTGGCCAGAAGATCCCTGGTCACGAAGTATCCCGCGCCCACGTCGTACCAATGCTGGTTCTGAAATTGAATGCCGTCCGGATCGCCGATGATGTTGTACCCGGCATCCAGAAAGCCGATCCAGTTCTCCCCGAACATCTTGGACATTTCGACGCCGAACCCGTAATCCAGGGCTCCGGTTCCCAACCCCTGACTTGCGTTGGCCGTGGGCAACTTGACCCGAGCCGTCAGGGCCACCAATGGCATCGTATCCCCTTCCTCAGCGACATAGTACCGGCCTTTCACAATCACGTCACCGAGACCGGATGTCGTCACCTTTTGCCCCGGCACTCGGGTGGTCAGACCGCAGACCCGATCTTTCCCGGACCCCGATTGTCCCTTGCCGCTGCAGCCGCCATCGTCATCCGTCCCACCACCGCTGCCCCCGGACCCACTCTTTGAATTGTCATCCACTCGCGTGACATTCCCTCCGACAATGGTGGTCCGACCATCGGTAGTCGACGTGACAAATGGAACAATCACGGTAAGATCGCCGTCTTTGAACAGACGGCGTATGGAGACTGGCGCATATAAAAAACTGCTGCTCGAACTGGTTCCGAAGTTTCCCGTGGAATAACTCGGCGTGAACCCGATCTGCCAGTTCCGATCGGAAGATGGAGGGCCCTGATCCGTCTTCTCCATTGCATGTCCGCTCGCCGCGGTTCCGAACAAGCACAGAACGACGCCCACTACTCGCCTACCCCACACCCCCATTCCGATGCTTCCCCCTTCTGCCGACATCATGCGCAGGCTCTATGTGAATTACGTATAATACGTCATCGCTACGACGGCCACAACCTCATCAATCCCTCTGCGTTTTTTCAACCATTCGTCTCATAAGAACCATGCAGAACATGAAGCGAACGATGTGCCCATCCCCCTTCACACGTCGTGTGTTGACGATACGACCGGCCTTTTTAGAGGACGCGCGCTAGTGACGTCCCGACCGTTCCGCTCGTTCCGCGTGCGGCGAAGGGTCAGATCGCTCAACTCGCTCCGTACGACTCCCCCGGTTCATCTGAACCGCGCGCGCATCGTCGCGGCCCGACTGTCCATGCTCATCAGCCACATGATTGGCCCGATCAAGCCCTCGAAGGTCGCCGCCGCCGTTGGTCCGACGATCACCCCGTCGTTCCAGGTGACGATTTTCCTGACTCATCTCTCCGTCCGGAGCCACGCGAACATTATCCCCTCCACGACGGCCATGGTTGTCCTCTCGTCCCGGACCGCTATTCATCGACCCGGGGCCGCGATTGTCGGTGCGGACTCGCTCGCCGCGCTCTCTCAACATCTCTCCGTCTCCGACCGCCGACACCTGGGCCGCTCCCCCGACAACCATGCCCGCCAGCGCCATCATTCGTACCATGTGTTTGGCCAGACTCATCTGTCGACTCCTTGCGAGTGAGTGTGTTGCGACTCATCTGCGCGCTTTCACGCAAGACACCTTACGAACGGCTCTCCCCTGACAAGGCTTCGCGCACCACCCTATCGGATTTCTGGCCCTCAGGCAGGACGTCCGCCTTCCAAGACACGTGCGACGGGCACCACTGCCAGACACCCAACGTCACGATGCGGGTGAGTCCTGCAGGAATGCAGGCCGTGCGGTTGACCGACACCTCTCGATTCACCACTCGCGTACTGTCACCGCAGCGACTCAGATACGGTTCACTGCTCACCTTATTCAGGTCGAAATGGGGCATAAAGAACGCGACGACGGGAACCGGCAACACAGCAACAGATGAATTGTCCGCCCACTCGCTGCCTGTGCAATGGCGCTGAGACGATACGGCGTGTTTCATCTCATCATGAATTAACGTCGTCGTACAGCCGGACAGCAACACCCCCAGAGACAGCACCATCGCAAGAGATTTTGAATAGGTCACCGATACCCCCCTTTCGCCATTTGTCTGATGGATTAGACGAGGGGAGATCAAAAAGGTAAACAGACGGCAACCAGCCGGTATTGTTGGACGATTTGAACGTTCGGAGGAGCCGGAATCTGGAAGGAGGATCAGCAGCCCTCATCGCAGCGGTCGGTCATACACAACCGGCAGACACTCAAGGTTGAGCCTGGTTGAGCACATCCAGCCGTCTAAGATGCAGGAGCGCATACCCGGGAAACGGCACGGTGAGCAGGCGCTCGCTGCCGCCGATGAGGGTGTCTGCGTGTTTCGTTGTTCCGGTTTCGAGGTCCGTCCACTCCGCGGTGAAGGCGCCGCTTGCACCGGTCAGATTGACGGTCACCGGTCGAGTAGGCTTTCCAGCCCCGGACTCTGCCTTCACGCCGGCGGCAAGAATGTAGATCAAATACTCATGCCCGCGATCAGCGAGGCAGTACCCGGTCGAAGCCAGCTCGCCTTGCGGAGTCACACGCTTCATGTTCAGCCTGTCGGCCCATCGGCGGGTTTGCCCCATCGCGACTCGCGCGCGCTCATGCTGCGGCTCGTTCAACACCGGCTCCCCGATGGTCAACTCATGAACCGCCTCGAAGGGGTCCATGTAGATGGGGTTATACCCGCGCATGAAGCTTTCCCAGACGTACTCCTGATCGCCGCCGATGCCGTGGATATGATCGGTATCCAGCACCTGCACGTGGCGCCCGTCGGTCGGCGGCGGATTGCGTCCATACTTGGTGTATCCGCCGGGTGAGATCCAGTCGGCCTCGCTCTCGAACAGGGTGCGATTTTCACCGCCGCCGAACTCTCCGAGCTGAAAGAAGGTCATGCCGACCGGATGCGCCATGAAGCCTCGCTCGCGCTCATAGCGTTTGACGAAGCGAATGAAGTGGTATTGCCAGCCGACCGACTCGGGAGTGGCCTCGTTCACCACCTCGTACAACACGTTATCCAGGTCGTGCAGCGTCTCCAGCACCTTCCGCACATAGGCCTCTTGAACCTGTAGCACCTGAGGCCCTGGCGCGCGATGCACTTCCAAACCGAGCCCGTCGCCGTTGGCATCGCCGTCGATGCCGTTCACATTGTTTTCACCGTTCAGCGGGTGCGCCTTCCAGGCTCCCGGCGTCACCACACTGAATCCTTGAAAGAACATCACCGAGACATACAGGCCGCGCTGCCCCGCGTGCGTCACCCTCGCTCGAAGCCGCTCGAAGTAATCCGGGTTGAAGCGGGATACATCCAGTCGTGGCCCGCCGTCTAGGGCGAGGCCTGGCCCGGTGCGGAGATACGGGAGCGGCGCGATGTCCTTTTCATTGGGAGGAGGATTCATGAGCCACCCGCCGTCTGAATGGATCGATTCGGTGACCCACAGGCGAATGAAATTATGGTGGAGCACCGTCAGACGATCGAGATAAGCCGGATAGTCGAACGACTGCGTGACGTCCTGAAAGTTCTCCCACGTGTGGGACCCGGTCACATAGACAATCCGATTCTCCGCATCGGCAAAATAGCGTGGATTGTCAGGGGACTGCCGCAGGGGTCCGTGAGTGCGTAACGACTGGGAAGTATCGGCGGCCCAACTTCCCGCCTGGCCGGCGACGCTCAGCAAGAGGACAGTCAGCACCCATTGTAGTAGCGTTGAATTGTGCACCTTCGTCCTCCGCCAATAGCGCGCCTTGCGCATCGAATAGGCCCGCCTCAGAGACGCCCGTTCCTCAATTTGCGTGATACCGAGAGCTGACACACCGGACGCCCGCCCTGCACGATGCGTTAGTGGTAGGTGATCCGCCGCTCGCGGATATGGGCTTGTTTGATGCGGGGCTCACGCTCACGCAGTTCCCACCACTGGAACGTCTCCGAAATCCAGTTTCCCACCGTGTCGTATTCGTACCGGTAGGTTTTACGGTCAGTGAGCCGTCCCGCGGCATCATAGTTGCGCTCTTCTATCTGACTACCCCGTTCATCGTAGCGAAACTCCGAATGCCCTTGCCGCTGTCCTCGCAGATCCGACACGATTTTTTGCTGCACCTGTCCGCGTTCGTCGTAGGTGATCGCCACATCGTGTCCGGCATCGAATCGATCTGTCGTGACAATCTGATGCCCCGTTGCGTCATACCGATAGTTCCGTTCGAATCGCTCCCGTACCAGGCGCCCGGCGGCGTCATAGGTATAGAGGTTCCGATTCACGACCTGCACGGCATTGTAGTGAAGACCGCGTTTCAGTCGCCGGAATTCGTCGTAGCCATACAGGGATACGTTCTCGAAGGTCCCATCGCCCCATGCCGACAACTCGGCAGAGCGATTGCCCTGGGCATCATAGACCGCGCGGGTCTCCTTCACGAGGTCGCCTCGGGCATCGCGTATCACTTCGGCGACACGTCTTCCATCCTGGTTGTAGGCATACGTAAATCGCAGCGGCCATACGCCTTGAGACGTGTCTTTCCCGCCCTGAATCCGTTCGACAATCTGCCCCTGCGGATCGTAGTAGTCGGTTTGCGCCAGGAGGCTGTCGAAGGTTTCAACGGACTGAACGGTCCCGATCAATCCGTCTTCCTCTCTGGCGGTGAGCTGCGCAGAGAGAACAGGCGGCGGCAGGCCCGCCGGCTCCAAGGTGAATAGACAGAGGAAAAGAATGAGTGGAGAAAACACCGCCCGATACCATGGCCGCCGCACCTCGAATGAGCCAAGGACGACGCGCAGCAGGGATCGGGCGGATAGGATGGTGGGCTCCCTAGTCGACAGACGCGAGAGAGCCGAGAATATGATATCCCCCATCGACGTAGATCACCTCTCCGGTGATGCCGCGGCCTAACGGACTGACGAGGAATAGTGCCGTGTCGCCGACTTCGCCCTGCTCGGTCGCCCGCCGCAGCGGCGCGAATGCGCGATGATGGTCGACCATTTTACTGATCCCGGACACCCCGCGCGCCGCCAGCGTTTTGATCGGTCCTGCGGACACGGCATTCACCCGGATGTTCTTCGGTCCGAGGTCGTGGGCCAGGTAGCGCACCGTCGCTTCAAGAGCAGCTTTGGCAACGCCCATAACATTGTAATGCGGGACGACCCGCTCACTGCCAAGATAGGTCAGCGTGACGACTGAACCGCCTTCCGTCATCAACGGCATCGCGGCCCGGGTCACGGCGACGAGGGAATAGGCGCTCACGTCGAGGGCCGTC
>WBZX01001318.1_pt1 | contig 18939 bp, 19 predicted proteins | sample 5204211 | NCBI WGS metagenome assembly WBZX01 (sample SAMN12344362, study PRJNA552823) | activated sludge metagenome | biome: Activated sludge suspended growth; feature: Nitrification reactor; material: Wastewater; isolation source: activated sludge from nitrification reactor of wastewater... | reverse complement strand
GTACGTGTACCGGTGGTACACGTACAACCGGTCCTCGGCGCGCATGCGCGACCTGGGCCGCCCGATCTCCTCCGGGTCGGTCGTGACGATCCGACCCATGCGCACGCCGACGCGCAGCAGCTCGACGGTTCGGGCCCACAGGTCGTCGAACTCCTCGTCGCTCAGCGACGAGGCGGGCCGCGCCGGGTGGATGCCGGTGAGGAACAGCAGCTCGGCGCGGTAGACGTTGCCGATCCCGGCGATCACCGACTGGTCCAGCAGGTAGGCGCCCACCGGACGTGACGACTGCGCGAACTTGCCGCGCGCGCCCGCGACGTCGGGCGCGCGTCGCAGCGGGTCCGCTCCGAGCCGGTCGGTGATCGCCCGCACCTCGTCGGGCGGGAGCAGCTCGCAGCGCGTCGGTCCGGACAGATCCCAGGTCGCCGTGTCGCCCTCGAGGCGGAGCCGGATCATGCCCACGGGGTCGGGCGCCGGTGCCGGGCGGCGGCGGAACTTGCCGATCAGGCCCAGGTGGACGTGCAGGACCTCGCCGGTGCCGAAGTCGCAGAACAGGTACTTGCCCCACGCGTCGGCCCGCACCAGCGCCGCGCCGTCCAGTCGGTCGGCGCCGTCGGTGAACCGTCCCTGCGGCGACCACGCGTGCACGGGCGCGCCCGCCAACGTGCGCTGCAGGTCCCGGGCGAGCCGGTGGATGGTGTGGCCCTCGGGCATGCGGCGCAGTCTGCCGCGGCACCCGGCGCGGGTGTCAGTCGAACACGACGGTGCGGTTGCCCCAGGGCAGCACCCGGTGGTCCAGGTGCGCGCGCAGCGCGCGGGCGAGCACGACCACCTCCAGGTCACGGCCCTTGCGGGTGAGCTCCTCGACGCCGTCGCGGTGGGTGATGTGCGCGACGTCCTGGGCGATGATCGGGCCCTGGTCGAGCTCCGCGGTCACGAAGTGCGCCGTCGCCCCGATGATCTTGACGCCCCGCTCGTGGGCCTGGCGGTAGGGCTGCGCGCCGACGAACGCGGGCAGGAACGAGTGGTGGATGTTGATGATCCGGTTCGGCCATGCCGCGACGAACTCGGGCGAGAGGATCCGCATGTAGCGCGCCAGCACGACCAGCTCGATCTGCTCGTCCGCCAGGAGCTGGCGCATCGCGCGGTCCTGTCCGGCGGGATCGTCGACCACGGGAAGGTGGTGGAACGGCACGCCGAAGAAGCCGCAGAGCTGCTCGTGCTCGGCGTGGTTCGAAGCGACGAGCGCCAGCTCCGCAGCCAGCTCCCCGGCGTGCGATCGGCCGAGCAGGTCGACCAGGCAGTGCGGCGCGGTCGAGGCCAGCACCGCCATGCGCGGCCGGTCGTCGGAGAACCGGATGGTCACGTCCATGCCGAAGCGGCGGGCGACGGGGTCGAACACGTCGGCCAGCTCGGAGCGGTCGAAGGCGAACCCCTCCAGCTCGAACTCGATGCGCTGGAAGAACACGCCGTCGGTGGTGTCGGTGTGCTGCTCGGCGTGCACGATGTTGCCGCCGTTGCGCCACACGAAGTCGGCCACGGTCGCGACCACCCCGGGCTGGTCCGGGCAGGACAACAGGAGCACGGCGGTGGGTCCCACGGCAGACCACGCTACCGGTGCGACGTCGGGACCCCTCGCGGGGTGAGCTGCCATACTCGGTCGGTCCGAGGGGAGTGACATGGCACACGATCTGGTGATCAGGGGCGGCACGGTCGTCGACGGCACGGGGGCACCGGCCCGCCGGGCCGACGTCGCGGTCGACGGCGACCGCATCGTCGCGGTGGGGGAGGTGGACGCCGGTTCGGCGCGCCAGGTCATCGACGCCGACGGTCGGCTGGTGACACCGGGGTTCGTCGACCTGCACTCCCATCTCGACGCGCAGGTCGGGTGGGACCCGACCATGTCGTCGTCGTGCTGGCACGGCGTCACCTCGGTGGTGATGGGCAACTGCGGCATGACCTTCGCCCCGGTCCGCCCCGGCCAGGCGGAGCTGCTGGCCACCGCGATGGAGTCCGTCGAGGACATCCCGGCGAGCTGCATCCTCGACGGCCTCCCGTGGGACTGGGAGGGCTACGACGGCTACCTGGACACCGTCGAGGGCCTGCCGAAGGGGATCAACGCGGGTGGCTACGTCGGGGATGTGGCCGTGCGGCTGTACGTCGCCGGCGATGCCGCGTGCGAGCCGGACTTCGTCGCCTCCGACGAGCAGCTCGACCAGATGGCCGGCCACGTCGGCGCCGCGATGCGGGCGGGCGCGTTCGGGTACTCGATCTCGCGGTCGCTGTTCCATCGGGTGCCCGACGGTCGCAACGTGCCCGGCACGTGGTCGGACCCGTCGGAGTTCTTCCGCATCGCCGCGCCGCTGGCCGAGCTCGGACGGGGCGTGCTCGAGAGCGCACCCCGCTACAACCTCGAGAACCAGCCCGGGGACCGCGTGGACGAGGAGCTGGCCTGGATGGCCGAGATCAGCCGTGTGCTGGGGCGCCCGTTCAGCTTCAACCTCCAGCAGATCCGCTCGCTCGACGACCACTACCGCCGCGTGGTCGAGCTGGCCGTCGAGGCCAACGCGACCGGGGCCCAGCTCCGCCCGCAGATCACGCCCCGCAGCGTCGGCGTGCTGTTCAGCTTCGCTGCGAACACCCTGGTGGACGCCCTGCCGTCGTTCCAGCCGATCAAGGAGCTCGACCTGGCGGGCCGGTTGGCGGCCATCCGGGACCCGCAGGTGCGCGCACGCCTGGTCGAGGAGGGTCGGGGCCAGCCCGGCGGCTCGTTCGAGATCATGTACCTGATGCCCGACGACGGGCAGGCGCGCTACGTCTACGACGAGTCCGACTCGATCGCAGCGATCGCCCGCCGTGCCGGGGTGAGCCCGCTCGAGGCGTACCTGGATGCCATGGACGCCTCGGACGGCCGGGCCATCGTCAACTGGCCGGTCATGAACGAGCGCGAGGAGGCGATCGAGGAGCTGGTGTCCTCACCGGTGACGATCCTCGGCCTCGCCGACGCGGGCGCCCACGCGACCCAGATCATGGATGCGTCCCAGCCGACCTACCTCCTGTCGCACTGGGTGCGCGACCGGGGGCTGTTGTCGATCGAGGAGGGTGTGCGCCGACTGACGTCGGACACCGCGTCGTTCATCGGCTACCGCGACCGCGGCGTGGTGGCCGAGGGCGCCTTCGCGGACCTCAACGTGATCGATCTCGAGGGGCTCGCCCTGGAGCTGCCCGAGATCGTGCGGGACTTCCCCGGCGGCGCGCCCCGGTTCGTGCAGCGTGCACGAGGCATCGACCACACGATCGTCAACGGCGTGCCGTTCATGGACCACGGTGAGCACACCGGCGCGCTCACCGGGCGGCTGTTGCGCAGCACCGACTGAGCAATCTCTCCCGCTGCGGGCGATACCGGCCCCCGCCGCCTTGCGCTCGCCCGGGGAGCTGCCACACTCGGACCCCGATGCCTGCTGCGAACCGCCGTCCCATCTCTCCGACCACCCGCCGCGCCCGGCAGCGTGGTGCCGGTCTGCTCGCGCTGGCCGTGGTCGCGGCGCTGGTCCTGGGCGCGTGCCAGCCCGAGCGACCCTCGGTGGGTCGTGACACACCCGTGCGCCGGGTGCTGATCGTCGGCGACAGCATGACCTGGGGTCTGTTCGGCACCACGCCGCGGCTGCACGAGCGGGTCACCGCCGTCATGGCGGACCGGGGCATCGACACCCGCATCGTCGGCTCCGCCGGCGGCACCATCGTGGACCCGTGGCCCGGGAACCCCCGCTGGGTCGACGAGGTCCGACCGCAGATCGCCTCGTGGAACCCCGACGTGGTGATCGTGCAGTCGACGCTGTTCCCCGGCGCCACCGACCCGGCCCGCCAGCAGGCCTACATCGCCGCAGCGAGGGAGCTGTTCGCCGTCGCCGGCTCGCGGGGCGCCCACGTCTACGTGGTCGGCCACCCGGACCCGCCGGCGGCCAAGGAGCGCAACGAGCGCGACATCGCCCAGTACATCCAGGCGCTCGTCGCCGGCCCCGGCGTGTCGCGCATCCCCATGGACTGGTGGATCGCCCGGTGCAACTCGCCGTTCTCGTCGGACGGCTGGCACCTGAGCGCCTCGGGTGAGGAGTGCCACTCGATGGCCATCGCCGTGGCGATCGACCAGCTGCGGGCACAGACCGGCTGAGCCCCCCGGGCCTGCGGGCATGGTGCGGACGGGGGGATTTGAACCCCCACGCCCTGTCGGGCACTGGGACCTAAACCCAGCGCGTCTGCCAGTTCCGCCACGTCCGCACGTCGGACGCAGCGTAGCGGTCGACCGTCACAGGCCGGTCGGGGCCGGCCGGCGCGGGGAATGTGCGGACCCGCGTTAGCCTCTCCTCCCTATGCAGTCACTCGACACTCCCGCACTCCCGCCGCTGGCCGGCGTCCCCGACGTCGCCGCGCAGAACGGCACCGGCATGGAGCCCTCGGCGGACATCTACGCCCGCCTGCTGAAGAACCGCATCGTGTTCCTGGGCTCCGAGGTCAACGACCAGGTCGCCAACTTCATCACCGCACAGATGCTCTACCTCGAGGCAGAGGATCCCGAGAAGGACATCTGGCTCTACATCAACTCGCCGGGTGGCTCGGTCACCGCCGGCATGGCGATCTACGACACCATGCAGTTCGTCTCGCCCGACGTCGGCACGATCTGCATGGGCCTCGGCGCCTCGATGGGGCAGTTCCTGCTCTGCGCCGGCTCGCCGGGCAAGCGCTTCGCGCTGCCCCATGCCCGGATCATGATGCACCAGCCCTCCGCGGGCATGCAGGGCCAGGCCTCCGACATCGCCATCCAGGCCGAGCAGCTCAAGTACATCAAGTCGCTGCTGGCGGACCGGATCGCCGAGCACACCGGTCAGACCGCCGAGCAGGTCAACCTGGACTCCGACCGCGACCGCTGGTTCACCGCGGCCGAGGCCAAGGAGTACGGCATCATCGACGACGTGATCCAGCGTCGTGGCCAGATCGCCGAGGATCTCGGCGACAGCTGAGCTGCTCGGCGCACAACGCGACGCCACGCGGAACGGCCGGCCCCTCGGGGCCGGCCGTTCGTGTTCGTGCTCGAGGGGTCGTGGCGGTCAGCCGGCGTAGACCTGGACGGTGTAGAAGCGTCCGTCGACGATGGCGACGCCGACGCCGACCCGGTCGTAGCGGCCGTTCAGCATGTTGGCGCGGTGCGACGGGCTGTCGAGGAACAGCGAGTGCATCTCCTCGACCGAGCGGGCCCAGCCGACGTTCTCGGCGAGCACGCTCCAGTTGTCACCCACACCCTGGGTCAGGTTCGAGTGGCTGACGGACCCGGTGGCCGCCATGTGGTCGGCCCACGCCTGGGCCTTGGCGACGAGGGTGTCGTCGAGGTGGACGTCGCGCACACCGCTGGCGTGGCGACTCTGGTTGATCAGGACGGCGGTGTCCCAGGCGGCCTCGTTCTGGGTGCATCCCGTGGCCACGACGGCCAGAGCGACGACGAAGGCGGTGACGACGGAGAGTCGGCGGGTACCTCGGGTCATGAAGGAGATCCTCCTGGTGAGAGCGGCGGGAACGGTCCGACTCGTCGGTCAGAACGAACCGCCTCGGAAATGCAGCCCCAGCTGACATTTCGAATGTGGCGATCTGATGACGAATACATGACTATCACACCCATCGGCCGCAATGGTCGTTCGGTGAGGAAAACGATGTGGGATTCGTCACCTCGTGGGGTTCGTCACCTTGTCGGTGCGCGGGTGCCTCACCTTGAATCCAACCGGACGCCGCACTCCTGCAGCGCCCAGTCCGAGACACGCTCGCTGCGCTGATCGAGCTCGGCGAGCTCGGCGTTGAGCTGCTCCCGCCGCCGCTCGAGCTCGCCGGCATCCTCGGCGCCCGCCTGCTCGTCGGCCAACAGGTCCACGATCTGCACGACGGCGTCGCCCAGCGCCTCGACGTCCGCTCGGATGTCAGCGGGCGCCTCATCGGCCAGGTCGGCCAGACGGCGTGCCTCGGCGGAGGCCACGTCCAGGTCGCCGGCGTCGAGCGCCTCGGACAGCGCGCCGAGCTGGGCGTTGTCGCGCAGCGGCGCGCAGAACGACGGTGTGCCGTCCGTGCAGCTGGCGACGCCGAGCACCGCGCTGGCGAGCAGGAGGGTCGCAAGCACCCTCGCGCGGGCTGTCACCCTCGCGCAGCCTCCGCGAGTGAGCGGATCTCCGAGACGGCGTGCTCCAGGCCCTCGGGGTCGCGGAAGAGCGCGCTGCCCGCGACCAGGACGTCCGCGCCGGCCGCGGCCGCGCCGGCGACGGTGGCCGGCCCGATGCCGCCGTCGACCTCCAGGTCGATGTCGCGCCCGGTGAACTCGATCATCCTCGCGACCTCGGCGATCTTCGGCTCCATCGTCTCGATGTAAGCCTGGCCACCGAAGCCGGGGTTCACCGTCATGACCAGGACCAGGTCGACCAGGTCCATGACGTGGGCCACCGCGGACGCGGGCGTGGCGGGGTTGAGCGCGACCGCCGGACTGGCACCCAGCTCGCGGATGTTGCCCAGCGTGCGGTGCAGGTGCGTGCAGGCCTCGGCGTGCACGATGACGATCTCGCAGCCCGCCTCGACGTAGAGGTGCACGAGCTCGTCGGGGTTGACCACCATGAGGTGCGCCTCGAAGGGGATGTCCACATGGGGTCGGCAGGCCTTGATGACGTCGGGGCCGAAGGTCAGGTTCGGCACGAACACGCCGTCCATCACGTCCCACTGGATCCGGTCCACCCCTGCCTTCTCGAGTGCGACGCACTCCTCGCCCAGCCGGGAGAAGTCCGCCGGCAGCACCGACGGGGCGATCTGGATGTCACGGGTACTCATCGGGTCACCTTCTGTGCGGGGCCGTCGCGCGGGTCCGGGCGCCGGAGTCGCCGAGGCTATCCGCGCGCGTCGCGTCGCCGGGCCTCGACCGCCCTACGGTGGAGCGATGCCCCCTCGTCCGCGCCACCACGGCCGCCGCCGTGACGCCGCAGGGACCTCGCGTGCCGCAGTGCCGCTCGACGTGGCGCCGCTCGAGGTCGACCTGGAGCGGTTCGTCGCCGGTGGGGTCGCGCTCGGGCGCGAGCCGGGCGGCAGGGTCGTGCTGGCCGAGGGAGCGCTGCCGGGCGAGCGCGTGGTCGTCGAGCTCACCGTCGACAAGCCGACGCTCGCACGAGGTGTCACGGCGGGTGTGCTGCGGGCCGCGCCCGGTCGTGTCGAACCGCCGTGTCCCGAGGTCGACGCCGGGTGTGGTGGCTGCGACCTGCAGCACGCGCAGGGCGAGCTCCAGCGCGCGCTGAAGGTCGAGGTGGTCCGCGACGCGCTGGCGAGGATCGGTCGCCTGCCCGACGTGGAGGTGGGTGCCGGCGAGCACCTGCCGAGCGCGGACCATCGCACCGTGCTGCGGTGCGCGGTGCACGACGGCCGCGCCGGACTCCGGCGTCGCAGGAGCACACAGGTCCACGAGCTCGAGCGCTGCCTCGTCGCCCACCCGTTGGTGGAGCAGATCCTGACGGAGGGCCGCTTCCCCGGGGCGCAGGAGGTGATCGTGCGCGTCGGCGCGCGGACCGGTGAGCGCATGGTCGTGGTCAGCCCCGGTGCCCGCGGATGTCGTGCCGGTGGGCGCCGACGAGCTGGCGGCCGGTCGCGAGGCGTGGGTGCACGAGCTGGTCGGTCGCCGCCGCTTCCGGATCTCGGCGGATTCGTTCTTCCAGGCCCGACCCGACGGCGCCGAGGCAGCGATCCGCGCGGTCGGTCGTGCGCTCGCACCGTTCGACCCGGCCACGGACCGGCTCGTGGACCTGTACGGCGGCGTGGGCCTGTTCACCGCCGGGCTGGGTGCGAGCCGCTCGGTCCTGGTGGAGCGGTCGGCCTCGTCGGTGCGCGACGCCGCGGTCAACCTGGCGCCGCTCGGGGCCCAGGTGGTGCAGTCCGACGTCGAGGCATGGACGCCGGTGCACGCGGACGCGGTCGTGGCCGACCCCGCACGGGCGGGCCTGGGTGCCGGGGGAGCGGCGGCCGTCGCCGGTACGGGAGCCGCCCGGGTCGCGCTCGTCAGCTGCGACCCCGCCGCGCTCGCCCGCGACGCACGTCTGCTGGTCGACCTGGGCTACACGGTCGAGGGCGTCGAACTGGTCGACATGTTCCCGCACACGCACCACATCGAGGCGGTGACCTCACTGCGCCGAGGGTCGGGGTCGTGACGCGCACCACCCGGCTCGTCGCGGTGCTGGCAGCGGTGGTCGCCGTGGTGCTGGTCGCGATCGGGGTCGCCGTGCTGCTGGGCCGGGACGGCGACAGCACCGCCGCCGACCCGTCGGCACCCGCCCCGACGACCGCGGCGTCGGCCGACTGTGCGCCGTCGACACCCGAGCAGCTCAGCGTCGACGTGGTGCGCACCCTGCCGCATGATCCGACCGCCTACACCCAGGGACTGGTCGTGCACGACGGGGAGCTGTTCGAGTCGACCGGCCGGGAGGGAGCCTCGACGGTCCGGCGGGTCGACGTCGCCACGGGCGAGGTCCGCCAGCAGGCATCGCTCGACCCCGCCGAGTTCGGCGAGGGGCTGGCCGCGACCGACGACGGCCGGCTCGTGCAACTGACCTGGCTGTCGGGCGTCGCCCACCAGTGGGACCCCGACACGCTCGAGTCGTTGGGCACGTTCCGCTACGACGGCGAAGGGTGGGGGCTGGCCGCCCTGGGCGACGGCACGTTGGTGATGAGCGACGGCACCGACGTGCTGACCGTGCGGGACCCCGAGGACTTCTCGGTCCTGGACGCCCGCACCGTGCAACGCGTCGACGGTCCGGCGGACCAGCTCAACGAGCTCGAGTGGGACGGAGCGTCGCTGTGGGCGAACCGCTACCAGACCGACGAGCTGCTGCGCATCGATCCGCGGTGCGCGACCGTGACCGGGGTGGCCGACCTCGCCGCCCTGCGCCAGGACGCCGGCGACGCCGCCGCCGAGGCCGGCACGCCGATCGACGTCACCAACGGCATCGCCTGGGTGCCGGGGACCGACCGCTACTACGTGACCGGCAAGTGGTGGCCCACGCTCTACGAGGTCACGATCTCCTGAGCGATGCACGACCGCCACATCGGGCCGGACGAGCTCAGCTCATGTCGGTCGGTGCCGCCACGCAGCCGGTCGGCACCGGCCCACCGTGCTCGGCCATCCACGTCAGGGTCTCGCACACCGACGGGCCCAGCACCCGGTCGTGGTCCAGACCCGGGTAGACGCGCTCGGTCACGTCCACGCCGAGCTCGCGCAGGTGCGCGACGAGCTCGGCGGTGATCGCCGCAGGGATGTCGTGGTCGGTCTCGCCCTGCACGACCAGCAGCGGCCCGACGGTGGGCTCCCGGTCGGAGTCGCCGACCTGGCCCAACAGGTCGGAGAGCCGGGCCATCTGGTCGTCGGGCAGGTCGAACACCGTCGTGACGTCGGTGCCGCTCAGCTCCGCCAGGGTGTCGAGCAGGCAGTCGCTGGTCGTGACCCGGTCGAGCACCGCGGCACCGGCGGGGCCGACTAGCTGGGCCGGGTCGATCGACGGGTCGACGACCGACAGGCCCACCAGCAGGTACAGGCCGTAGACGACGTCCGCGGGCAGCCCACCCGCCGCGATGACGGGCAGCGCGAGCTCCAGGTGGCTCGAGGGTGCGATCGCCACCGTGCCGGCGAGCGGGAGGTCGGGGTGGCGCGACGCCGCGCGGCTCGCGAACAGCGCGGCCTGTCCGCCCTCGGAGTGGCCGACGGCGAACCAGGTGGGCGACAGCGCGTCGTTCGCCGCGTGCGCAGCAGGCACGATGTCGGCCACGGCGTTCCCCAGGTCCTCGCCGACGGAGTACGAGTGCAGCCCCGGTGTGCCCAGCCCGACGTAGTCGGTTGCTGCGACGGCGTAGCCGGCGTCGAGGAACCAGCGGGCCTGCTGCGCGTACTCGTTGTAGAAGAGGTTCTCGGTGGTCGACGGTGCGCAGACATCCGCGACGCCCGTCGTGCCGTGCGCCCACGAGACCACCGGCCAGCCGCCGTCCGGCGCCGGGCGGCCCGGGACGAGCAGCGTGCCGCTGACCGCCACGTCCTGCCCGGCGCCGGTCGTGGACCGGTACAGCAGGTCCTGGCGGATCGCGCCGTCGAAGGTCGTGGCGGCGGTGGGCTCGCCGACCGCGAGCAGGTCGCCCGGCGCACCTTCGGGCAGCGGGTCCGGCACGGACCAGGCGTCGCCGTCGCGCTGCAGGGCCGGCACGGTGGTGGCGGTCGCGGAGGTCGTGGTGGTGTCACGCTCCGATGCGGTGTCGTCCGCCCCGTCGGACGAGCAGGCGGCGACGGTGAGCGCGAGTGCGACGCTCAGGACGATCGCCGGCAGGCGCAGGAGCCGCACCGTCAGGAGCTCAGGACTCGGCGTCGGCCTCGGCGGCCCGGGCGGCGTCGCGGGCCTTGATGCGACGCGACTTGAGGATCTCGAACGCCATCGGCAGGACCGAGATGGCCACGATCAACAGGATCGCCACCTCGAGGTTGTCGTGGACGAACGCGATGTTGCCGAGGAAGTAACCGATCAGCGTGACCCCCACGCCCCACAGGAAGCCGCCGAGGATGTTGAACTTCACGAACGTGCGGTACTGCATGTTGCCCGCGCCCGCAACGATCGGGGTGAAGGTCCGCACGATCGGAACGAAGCGGGCCAGCACGATCGCCTTGGGCCCGTGGTGCTCGAAGAACTCCTCGGCGGACTCCACGTGCTCGCGCTTGAAGAACCGAGAGTCGGGTCGGTTGAACAGTGCCGGGCCCGCCTTGTTGCCGAAGGCGTAGCCGACCTGGTCGCCGGCGACCGCCGCGATGAACACGCCGATGAGCACCACCCAGATGTTCAGGTGCACCGCGTCGGAGCCCGTCGCCTGCTCGAGGGTGCCCGCGGCGGCCATGCCAGCGATGAACAGCAGCGAGTCCCCGGGCAGGAAGAAGCCGATGAGCAGCCCCGACTCGGCGAAGATGATCGCGAACAACAGCACGTAGCCGCCGCTGCGGAGGATCTTCTCCGGGTCCAGCGAATCCAGCAGTGCGACGATCGTTGCGAGGGTGCCCACCGCAGCGACGCTACACAGCAACGACCCGCGAGGGACAGAACGCGGGCGCCGATGGCGCCGCGCCGCGCTCGGGTCGACCGTCGGCCGTCGTCCGGTCGACAGAATGCACCGATGGACTACCTCTGGTTCTTCGTCGGCGTGCTCACGGGCGCCGCGCTGGATTCCCCGATCCGCTACCTGGCGACCTCGCTGCGCGAGCGTCGACGGGTCACGCCGGACCCCGCGGTGGTCGTGTGGCAGCTGTTCCTCATCGTCCTGCTCATAGAGTTCTGGGTCGCCTCGATCTCGGTGTCGAAGGCGGACATGGGCCTGGCGCAGTTCCTGCTCTTCCTGCTGCTCCCGTTCGGCGCAATGGTGCTCTCGACGCTCTCCAGCCCGACGGTCGACCCGGACGTGGACCAGTTCGAGGAGTTCGAGGCCCAGCGGCCGGTGTTCTTCGGGGTGCTCGCGCTCCTGCCGGTGGTGTCGCTCCTGCGGGAGGTCGTGGCCGGCGAGTCGATCCCGCTCGACGCCGATCTCGTCTACCGCCTGCTGGTGCTCGGCGGCGCGCTGCTCGGTCTCGTCCTCCGGTCGCGCCGCGCCGCGTTGCTCCACGCGGTCGGGATGCTGGCCCTGATCTGCGTCTACCTCTTCGACGTCTACGCGACGGTGCCCGCCTAGCGGCGAGAACGCCGACGGGGTTCCGATCGCTCGGAACCCCGTCGTTGCAGTGCCTGTGTTGTGCGCCCCCTGGGACTTGAACCCAGAACCTGCGGATTAAGAGTCCGATGCTCTGCCAATTGAGCTAGAGGCGCAGATCTCCGTGCCGGCCCGGACCGTCACGGAGCACTGATGTTAGCGACCCGGCGGCGTCGGGCAGAAAACCGCCGTCCGCCGCCGGGCTCTCAGGGTGACCGAGGGGACTTGAACCCCCGACCTCCAGGGCCACAACCTGGCGCTCTAACCGGGCTGAGCTACGGCCACCATGCGAAGCGAGGATCATAGACGAGCCGTCGGGGCGTCCCGAATCCGTTGCCGTGGGGCGTCCGGCATCGGTCGCTGGTCGAGCCGATACCGTGAGGGACCTGGCCTCCGTAGCTCAGCTGGATAGAGCATCGGACTTCTAATCCGACGGTCGCAGGTTCGAATCCTGCCGGGGGCACGATCGTGGTGCGGCACCGCGGGCTACGGTCCGTCGGGTGCTCGCCCAGACCGAGGTGATCGGGCCGCAGGTGAACCTGCCGGGCTCCCAGCAGCTGGCCCCGGTGTTCTTCGGGGTCCTGACCCTGGGATGGTTGGTGCTGCTGGTCGTGACCTTGGTGGTCCGCAGGGCGCGCAACCGCGACGGGCACCGGCCGGTGCCGGTGGTCAGCATCGTGGTCGGCCTGGCGACGCTCGCCTCGCTGGTCATGACCGTCGTGTCGTTGCCGCCGCCGTTCACCACCCCCGAGTTCCCCGCGACGGGGCAGCTGTTCCCGGCCGAGGCCTTCATGTACCGCCCCGCCACCGACCTGCCGGTGTCGGCCGACAGCGGGCGCTTCATCGAGGCGCTCGGCGACGACGCGCTGGCGGCCGGCTTCGGCGGTGAGCCGGTCGACGGCGTGGTGTTCGGTGTGCCGTTCAACCTCGTCGACGCCGCCACGCCCACCACCGACGTCGAGATCCGCTTCAACCCCGGCCGCTCCTACGACGGCCCCTATCCCGTCACCGACCCGGCGTACATCGAGTCGATGCCCACCTACGGGTTCGACAACCACTACGTCGCGCTCGACCGCGACGCCGGGGCCATGTGGGAGCTGATCGGCACCACCGTCTGGTTCGGGAACTGGCAGGCCGACGCCGGTGCGAAGTGGGACCTGGACTCGCTCGCACTCGGCGGTCCGGCGACGACGGCGAGCCGGTTGCCGCTGCTGCCGGGGGCGCTCAGCTACGACGAGGTCGCGGCGGGCCGCGTGGAGCACGTGGTGTGGGCCGGTTCGCCGCGCATCTCCTCGTCCCGCTTCGTCTGGCCGGCGTCGGCGACCGACGGTCTCTCCGACGACCCCGACGCCCCGCCGATGGGTACATGGCTGCGTCTTCGGGCGGACGCGGACCTGAGCGGGCTCGGCCCGCAGGCCCGGGTGATCGCCGAGGGGCTCCAGCGCTACGGGCTGGTGCTGGCCGACACCTCGAACGAGCGGTTCGGCCTGCGCGGCACCGCGGACGGGCGTTGGGATCGCTCGGACCTGGCCGCGATCGGTCGGTTCAGCCCCCAGGACTTCGAGGTCGTCGACCAGGCCGGGATCATGGTGTCGCCGGACTCGATGGCTGCACGACCGGCCGGCGGGTAGGGGCGCGCCGCCGCGTCGGTGCAGGATGTGCGGCCATGGCTGCACCCCTCCCACTGATCCTGCTGCCGCCCTCGGAGGGCAAGGCGCCCGGTGGCGACGGACCTGCGTGGTCGGCCGGCACCATGGCGGTCGACCTGGACGCCGAACGCGCACGGGTCATGGCGGGCCTGCGACGGGCGATGCGCGCCAACCAGGCAGCCCGCGCCCAGCTCCTGGGGGTCAAGGGCGAGGCGCTGGCGGCGGCGACGGCGGCCAACCGCGAGCTCGCCACGGGGGCGACGCTCGCGGCCCTCGACCGGTACACGGGGGTGCTCTACGGCGCGCTGGACGCGGCGACCCTGGACCGACGCTCGAGACGACGTCTGGACGACGCGGTCCTGGTGGTGTCGGGGCTGTGGGGACTCGTCGCTCCCACGGACCCGATCCCCGACTACAAGCTGAAGATGGGCGCCTCCCTGCCCGGCCTCGGCAAGCTCTCGACCTGGTGGCGGCCCGCGGTCGACCGGGCGATCGCCGCGGTGCTCGACGACCGTCGGCGCGGCGCGGTGTGGAACCTGCTGCCCCAGGAGCACGATGCCGCCTGGTCGGGTGTCACCGACCGCCCCGTGTTCAGCGTGCGGTTCCTCGAGCCGGGCCGAGGCGGAGAGCTCGTCGCGGTGTCGCACTGGAACAAGTTCCTGAAGGGAGCGCTCGTGCGCTTCCTCGTCGAGCACCCGGGCGCCGGCCCCGACGACCTACTGGGCTGGGAGCACCCGTCGGGCTACGTGCTCGACCCCGCGCGCACCGTCGAGTCGCCCGACCGTGTGGTGCTCAGCTTCGTGCGTGCAACCTGAGGCGCTTCACGGCCTGCCCGGTGGGCGGTCCGCCGGATCGGTAGCGTCGTGGTCGACCGCGAACACGTCGCGGTGGCTCGGAAGGAGCGATGACGATGCGGCAGGGGTCGATCCGACTCGGTCGGATCATGGGTGTTCCACTGGCGATGGACCTGGGTGTCCTCCTCATCGGAGGACTGTTGACCTGGACGCTCGCGACCGCGGTGCTGCCATCGAGCTCACCCGGGCTGCAGAGCGCCGCGTACTGGTCGGTCGGCGCGATCGGCGCGCTGCTGTTCCTCGGTTCGCTGCTGGCCCACGAGGTCGCCCACTCGGTCGTCGCCCGACGCAACGGGGTCGAGGTGCAGGGCATCACCCTGTGGATGTTCGGTGGCTACGCGCAGTTCGCGGACGACCCGCCCGGTCCGGGTGCCGAGTTCCGCATCACCGCCGCCGGGCCCGCGACCAGTCTCGGTCTGGGGGCCGGGTTCGCCGGCGCCGCCTACGCGCTCGCCGCGGTGGGCGCGCCGCAGCTCTACGTCTCGCTGCTGGGATGGCTCGCGTTCATCAATGCCTTCCTCGGCGTGTTCAACCTGCTGCCGGGTGCACCGCTCGACGGCGGCCGGATCGTCGCAGCGGCGCTGTGGAAGCTGCGAGGCGACCGCATCGCCGGGCATCTCGGCGCGGCGACCGCCGGCAAGTTCGTCGGCCTCGGACTGATGGGCCTGGGTGTGTTCGAGCTGCTCGCCGTCGGGGGCATCTCGGGGATCTGGACGATCTTCATCGGCTGGTTCCTGTTCAACTCCGCCCGTGCGGAGCACGCGCACTACAGCAGCGAGCGGGCGATGGGCGACATGACCGTGGCCGAGGCGATGACGTCGGACCCTCCCCGGGTCGCGTCCTGGACGTCGGTCGCCGAGATGGTCGAGGGACCGTTCCGTCACACGCACCACTCGGCGGTCGCCGTGACCGACGGCCAGGGTCGCGGCGTCGGACTGGTCACCATGCAGGACGTGCGCCGGCTCCCCGCGGAGCAGTGGGCCACCACGACCGCCGCGCAGCTCATGGCCGCGGCGGGTCCGCCGGCGGTGCTCGCGCCGGGGGAGCGGTTGGCGGACGCCGTCACCAGGATCGACCCCGCACACGGCGGCTACGCGGTCGTGGTCGCGGACGGCACCCTGGTCGGGCTGCTCGGTCCCGACGGCGTGCGACGTGCGATGGAGGTCGGCCGGCTCCGCAGCACCCCGCGCAGCACCACGCCGCCCCCGCCGCCGATGTCGGTGCCGTCGCAGCGCTGGGAACCACCGGTCACCGCCCGCTGATCGCCGGGGAACACAGGTCCGATCCACCGGGTTCACCTGGTGTTGATCGCTCAGTAACTGCCGAGTCAGAGAATCTGCTCGCCGATGCCGGGCCCGACCGATGGAGCAACCCATGCCAGCGGTGACCGCCGACCCACTCACCCTCCCCAAGGTCCGCCGCCCCGGGCCGGACAGCCGCGCCAGGAGCGTCGTGTCGGTCACCACGGCGCCGTCGGGGTTCGAGGGCGAAGGCTTCCCGGTTCGTCGGGCGTTCGCCGGTGTGCATCCGTCGCGTCTCGACCCCTTCATCCACATGGACCAGATGGGGGCCGTCGACTACGGCCCCGGAGAGCCCCTCGGCACGCCGTGGCACCCCCACCGCGGCTTCGAGACGGTGACCTACATGATCGACGGCGTCATCCAGCACCAGGACTCCCACGGGGGCGGCGGCCGGATCCTCGACGGCGGGACCCAGTGGATGACCGCCGGGTCGGGCATCCTGCACATCGAGACCCCGCCCGAGGAGCTCGTCGTCAGCGGCGGGCTGTTCCACGGCGTCCAGCTCTGGGTGAACCTGCCGGCCCGGGACAAGATGATCTCGCCGGCCTACCAGGACCTGGCCGGCGACGAGGTCGCGTTGGCGGGCTCCGACGACGGCGGTGCCCTGCTGCGGGTGATCGCCGGCGAGCTCGACGGCCACCGCGGGCCGGGCTCCACCCACACGCCGATCATCGTGGTGCACGCGACGCTCGCACCCGGCGCCCGGGTCCGTCTGCCCTGGCCGACCGACCACAACGCGCTCGCCTACGCCCTGTCGGGCAGCGGCGGTGTCGGCGCCCAGGATGCGGCGCTCCGGGCGGGACAGCTGGCCGTGCTCGACGGAGGGGACCACCTGGAGCTGGTTGCGGACGAGTCCCAGATCGGCGACGCCGACGCGCTGGACGTGCTGCTGCTGGGTGGTGTGCCGATCCGCGAGCCCATCGCGCAGCACGGGCCGTTCGTGATGAACACCCGCGCCGAGCTCGTCACGGCGATCGAGGACGTGCAGGCCGGACGCTTCGGGCGCGTGCCGCCGGGGGCGCTGCAGCCCTTCCGGCCCGGCGCCCGCTGAGCGCGACCTCCCCTGAGCAGGGCCTCCGCGCCCGACTGCCGAGCCGAACGGCGGCGACGGTACCGTGTCGCATGCTGCTGGCAGAGGTCGAGACCTACCTCTCGCGACCGATCGCCCCGACCCGACGCGTCGCGCTGGGTCGTCTCGACCTGCCCACCGATCCGGCGCCGGGCTTCGGCGGCATCCTGCTGGGGGGCATCGTGGCCCGCTTCGCGCCCGACCTCTCCGAGGACTTCCACGAGGAGGTGCTCCACCTGATGTACGAGCTGGAGCACGGCGGGCGCATCGCCCAGCCCCGGCTGCGTCACCGGCTCCAGGAGGACCGCATCGGCCTGCAGCAGTGCGTGCACCGGCTGGTGGGGGAGGGCGAGACGATCGAGTTCCGGTTCGACGCCGACAAGGGCACTGCCGCCCAGCACGTGCTGTGCGCGGTCTACGCGGCGGGCGCTGTCGCACCGCCGCTGCGCACCACGGTGATGGACACCGTCCGCAAGGGGTTCCGCTGGCGCGGCGACGTGGGTGTCCGACTGGTCGGTCACCTCTCGGGCCAGGGTGGCGCGACCTCACTCGGTGCGCTCGCCGACCCGGTGAGCTGGGCACTGCAGCTGCTGGACCTGCGCGGCACCTCGACCGCGGTGCCGTCGCGACGTGACATCCAGCGGGCGTTCCGCGACCAGCTGCGCGCCGCGCACCCCGACCACGGTGCCGCCGACGTCGGCGCAGCGGACCGGATCGCGGAGCTGAGCGAGGCGCGACGCATCCTGTTGGGATGAGCCCTCGTCGATCCACCCGTCCGACCGAGGTCCACGCCGTGGCGCTGTGGCCCGGTGCGGGCACCAGTGCCGAGCACCCGTCGCTCGTGGCCATCGAGCAGGGGCTCGCCCCGCTGCACGTCGAACGCTTCGACTTCCCCTACCGGCGCGAGGGCCGGCGGGCCCCGGACCGGGCGAACAAGCTCATCGCGTCGCTGCGGGCAGATGTGGCCGACCTGTGCGAGCGAGTGGGCACGACACCCGAGCACGTGGTGCTGGGGGGACGCTCGATGGGTGGGCGCATGTGCTCGATGGCGGTCGCCGGCGCGACCGGCGCGACGGCGAAGGGCGCGGCGACGACCGAGGAGCCGTTGCCGGCCGCCGGGCTGGTGCTGCTCGGCTACCCGCTGCACCCGCCGGGCAAGCCCGAGCGCCTGCGTACCGAGCACCTCCCCGAGGTGCGCGTGCCGACGCTGTTCGTGTCGGGTGACCGTGACGCCTTCGGCACCCCCGAGGAGCTCGCCGAGGCCCGTGCACTGGTCCCCGGCCCGGTCACCTCAGTGACCATCCCGGGTGCCCGCCACGAGCTGAAGGGTGTCGACGACCAGCTGGTGGCAGCCATCGCGACGTGGCTCGGCGTCTGACCGCCTGCGCCGGCCGTCGCGCTCGGGGTCGCCGGCCGTCGGGGCGAACACCAGTTCGCTTCGTTGTCACACCGGGTTCGTAGGGTGTGGTGCATGGAGTCGATGGTGCTCGGCGGCGTCGCCGGGGCGACCGAACTGATCGAGCCCGAAACGGTCGATACCGAACTTCTCGAGGCGGTCGCCCACGAGCGGGCGTGCTCGGCGCTCGATGACCGAGTGGGGGTGCTGGCGGCCCAGTTGCACGCGCTGTCCGCAGAGCTGGTCGACACGATCGCCGAGTTCGACGAGCTCGACGGTGCGCAGGGCTACTCGTCCACGGCGCAGTGGCTGTCGGTGCGTGGCGGGTTCACCGCGGGTGAGGCCCGCAGGTTGTGCGCGCTGGCCCGCCGCCGTCAGGAGCTGCCCACGCTCATGGCGCATGCCCGTGCCGGGCAGCTCTCCTCCGGTGTGCTCGCCGCCGCCGCCCGGGTCGTGACGGCCGACAACGAGTCCCGCGTCGCAGAGATCGCCGTGTCCTGCACGCCTGCCCAGGCGGCACGGGTGCTGTCCACCTATCGCACCGTCGCCCCGCCTCCGGACCCCGACGCCGAGACCGATGCGGACCGGGCCCACAGCGAGCCCACGTCGTGGTGGCGGTCCTGGTTCGACGGTGCCGGGCGCGGCCGCATCGACGCGGCCCTCCCCGCGGACGTCGCCGCGCTGGTCGAGCAGGCGTGGGCCGCCGCGGCGGCCGCCGGCGAGGCCGATCGTGCCGCGACCGAGCCCGCCGACCCCGCGGATGCCGCGCTCGACGAGCTCGTCCGTCTGGGCCCCGCCGAGATCGCGTCGCGCTGGGCGACCACGATGCTCGACCACGCCCACGACGGTGGTCTGTGCCGGCCCGGCGGCGACCGCCACGGCGTGCTCGTCAACATCG
>WBZX01001317.1_pt1 | contig 18941 bp, 14 predicted proteins | sample 5204211 | NCBI WGS metagenome assembly WBZX01 (sample SAMN12344362, study PRJNA552823) | activated sludge metagenome | biome: Activated sludge suspended growth; feature: Nitrification reactor; material: Wastewater; isolation source: activated sludge from nitrification reactor of wastewater... | reverse complement strand
CGTGTTCCTCGGCGACGGTGCCGATGTCGAACAGGCTGGTCTGCATCGCATTGCGCTCGGCCTGCTCGGCGAAGTCCATGGCGATGCCGGTCGATGCCAGCAGCTTGTGGCGGTCGGCGTCGATGCTGTCGAAGGCGCCGGCCTTGATCAAGGCCTCGATGGTGCGGCGATTGACCATGCGCTTGTCGCAGCGCTGGCAGAAATCGAACAAATCCTTGAACGGCCCGCCGGCCTCGCGCGCTTTGAGGATCACATTGACCGCCTGCTCGCCGGTGCCCTTGACCGCCCCCAGGCCGTAGCGGATGGTGCTGCGGTCGACCGGCTCGAAACGGTAATTCGAGGCATTGACGTCCGGCCCCAGCACCTTGACCTTGTTGGCGACGGTGTCCTCGTAGAAGATTTTCACCGTGTCGGTGTTGTCCATGTCCGAGGACAGGGTCGCCGCCATGAAGGCCGCGCAGTGGTGCGCCTTGAGCCAGGCTGTGTGGTAGGTGACGACGGCGTAGGCGGCGGTGTGCGACTTGTTGAAGCCGTATTCCGCGAACTTGGTCATCAGGTCGAATAACTGCTCGGCCAGCGCCGGGTCGTAGCCCTTCTCTTTCGCACCGGCGGCGATGGTTTCGCGGTGCTTGGCCATTTCCTCGGGCTTCTTCTTGCCCATCGCCCGGCGCAGCATGTCGGCGCCACCGAGCGTGTAGCCGCCGATGATCTGCGAGATCTGCATGACCTGTTCCTGGTACACGATGACGCCGTAGGTCGGCGACAGGCAGGCGGTCAGGTCGGGGTGGAAATAGTCGATCTTCTGCTGGCCCTTCTTGCGCAGGATGAAGTCGTCCACCATCCCGGAGCCGAGCGGGCCGGGACGATAGAGCGCGAGCACGGCGATGATGTCTTCGAAGCGGTCCGGCGCCAGTTTCTTGAGCAGCTTCTTCATGCCCTCCGATTCAACCTGGAAGATCGCCGTCGTGTTGGCGTCCTTGAGAATCTGGTAGGCGGCGGGGTCGGTGAAGCCGAGCGACATGAGGTCGAGCTTCTCGCCGGTCATCCGGCGGATGTACTCGACGGCGAGTTCGATAATGGTCAGGTTGCGCAGGCCAAGGAAGTCGAACTTGACCAAGCCGGCCTTCTCGACGTCGTCCTTGTCGAACTGCGAGACCGGCGAGGCATCGCTGCCGGTGGCCTGGTAGATCGGGCAGAAATCGGTGATCTTGCCCGGCGCGATCAGCACGCCGCCGGCATGCATGCCGACGTTGCGCGTCAGATCCTCCAGGCGGCCGGCCAGGTCGAACAGTTCGCGGATGGTCTCGCCATCCTGCTCGCTCGCCATCATCTCCTTGAGCTGCGGCTCCTGCTCCAGCGCCTCGGCCAGCGACACCGGCTTGTTCTGGACGATTGGAATCAGCTTGGAAATCCGGTCGCACATCGAGTAGGGCAGGCCGAACACGCGGCCGACGTCGCGGATCACCGCCTTCGACGACATGGTGCCAAAGGTGGCGATCTGGCACACCGCGTCCGCCCCGTAGTGCCCGCGCACGTACTCGATGACGCGCCAGCGGTTGTCCTGGCAGAAGTCGATGTCGAAGTCGGGCATCGACACCCGCTCCGGATTGAGAAAGCGCTCGAACAGAAGCGCGTATTCCAGCGGATCGAGGTCGGTGATGCGCAGCGAGTAGGCGACCAGGGAACCGGCACCGGAACCCCGGCCCGGGCCGACCGGCACGCCGTTGTTCTTGGCCCAGTTGATGAAGTCGGCGACGATCAGGAAGTAGCCAGGGAAGCCCATCTGGAGAATGGTCTTGCACTCGAAAACCAGCCGCTCGTCGTATTCCGGCCGGCGCTTCAGGCGCTCCTCGGGGTCGGGATACAACTCGGCGAGGCGAACCTCCAGCCCCTTCTTCGCCTCGTCGACCAGGTATTCGTCGATGGTCATGCCTTCCGGAATGGGGAAGTCGGGCAGGAAGTTCTTGCCCAGCGTCAGCTCGATATTGCAGCGCCTGGCGATTTCCAGCGTGTTTTCCAGCGCCTCCGGCAAATCGGCGAACAGTTCGGCCATCTCGGCCTGGGTCTTGAAATACTGCTCTTGCGTGTAGATCTTCGGCCGCCGGCTGTCGCCGAGCACATAGCCCTCGGCGATGCAGACGCGCGCCTCGTGCGCCTGGAAGTCGTCACGGTTCAGGAACTGGATGGGGTGCGTCGCCACCAATGGCAAGCCCAGTTCGCCGGCCAGATCGGCCGTTTGCTGGACGATCGCTTCCTGCTGCGGCTGGCCGTAGCGCTGCACTTCGAGATAGAAAGCGCCGGGAAAGACCGCCTCCCAGGCCTTCGCCCGTTCGCCCGCCAGCTCGAAATTGCCGTTGAGCAGGGCTTCGCCGACATCGCCGAGATGCGCGCCGGAGAGCGCGATCAGGCCGTCGCTGCCGATCTCGGCAAACCACTCGCGGCGGATTTCCGCCCGGTCGCGCCGGCCTTCGACCAGGTAGGCCCTGGTCAGCAGTTCGCACAACTGCTGGTAGCCCTGCCGGTTGCGCGCGAGCAGCAGCAGGCGACAGGCATCGTCCGGCGAGGCCGGGTTGGCGATCCAGACATCGGCCCCGGCGATCGGCTTGACGCCCTTGCCGCGCGCCCCGGTATAGAACTTGACGAGACCGAACAGGTTACCGAGATCGGTCAGCGCCATGGCCGGCATGCCATCGCCGGCAGCGCGCTTGACGGCGTCGCCGACGCGGACGATGCCGTCGGTCACCGAGTATTCGGAATGGAGGCGGAGGTGGACATAGCGCGGGGGATTCATGGCCGCAATTTTACCCCGCCCAGGCTAGGGCAGCAGAATTCGCGGCAGCGCAGAGCCCCCTCAGTCGCTGCGCGGCGTGATGTCGAATTCGCAGACGAAGGGCATGGTTGCCAGCTTTTCCGCCAGGCGGTGCAGGCTGTTCTTGTCGAGGGTCTTGATCAGCGTCCGGAACTCGAACCAGCGCCCTTCGCCGACCAGCCCGTAGCTCATGCCCGACGGCTCGCACCCGCAGTCGGCGAGCACCGCCCGCAGATCGCTTTCGGAAAGCGCTTCGTCGCGCGCGAAGCGAACGTGGAAGTGGGCGTAGAACTCGGAACGCATGCGGCTTTCGATCAGCCGGAACACGTAGTTGATGTTGAAGGTGGCGAAAGTCGCGGCGCCCGCCGCCAGGTAATAGCCCATGCCGATCATGATGCCGATGGCGGAAATCATCCAGATCGACGCCGCCGTGGTCAGGCCGCGAATCGCGAAGCCTTCCTTGACGATGGCACCGGCACCGAGGAAACCGATACCGGTCATGATGCCCTGCGCCATGCGGGTCGGATCGAGGAACACCGGCTGATGCGTCGCCGCCGCGACGTGGATCACGTGGTAATCGGCCAGCAGCATCAGCATGCAGGACGAAATGCAGACCAGCGTATGCTCGCGGAAACCGGCCGGCCGGCCGTGATAGCTGCGCTCCAACCCGACCAGTCCGCCGGCCGCAAGCGCCAGGGTAAGCCGCAGGATAGTGCCGAGTAGTTCGCCCTCTGCCATGATCGCCCCTCCCTCGCCAAATCTTATTCCAACGCCCGGCGGCCGTGGCGACAATTTGGTGGCTGCCCCGGTGCCGGTTACATTTTGGCCGCCCATCGGCTAGATTAGCGGTTCCGAATAAAACTAGCCGGAGACAAGCCATGATCCTCGAAGACCCTCTCGTCCTGCGCACCGACCGCGCCGACGGCCTGACCACGCTGACCCTGAACCGCCCCGGCCAGTTCAATTCGCTGTCGAAGGAGATGTTGACCGCGCTGCAGGGCGAACTCGACGCCATCGCCGCCAGCGAAAGCGTGCGCGTCGTCGTCATCGCCGGCGCCGGCAAGGCCTTCTGCGCCGGCCACGATCTCAAGGAAATGCGCGCCAACCACAGCAAGGAATTCATGCAGGCGCTGTTCAAGCAGTGCGGCGACCTGATGCTGGCGATCACCCGCATGCCGCAGCCGGTCATCGCCCGCGTCCACGGCATCGCCACCGCCGCCGGCTGCCAGCTGGTGTCGATGTGCGACCTCGCCGTCGCCGCCGACGTCGCCAAATTCGCCGTCTCCGGCATCAACGTCGGCCTCTTCTGCTCGACCCCGGCCGTCGGCCTGGCGCGCAACCTCGGCCGCAAGGCGGCGCTGGAAATGCTGCTGACCGGCGACTTCATCGACGCCATGGAGGCCAAGGGCAAGGGCCTGGTCAACCGCGTCGTTCCGGCCGACGCGCTGGATGCCGAAATCGAGCGTCTGGCCGGCAGCATCCTCGCCAAGAGCGCCATCGCCGTGCGCATGGGCAAGGGCATGTTCTACCGGCAGCTCGAAATGGGCCTGACCGACGCCTACGCCTATGCCGGCGAGGTGATGGCCTGCAATATGATGAGCGACGACGCCGGCGAAGGGATCGATGCCTTCATGCAGAAGCGCCGGCCGGAGTACAAGGGGCACTGACGACGGGAAACCGGACCTGCCTGTGCCTGATATATCGGTTTTGCTTGAACGCCGGGTCCCGCGCCTGACGCGCGGGCGTACTTTCTTTTTGATGGCAAAAAGAAAGTAGCCAAAGAAAAAGCCACCCCAGGTTGCGCGGTCGACTGCGCCGACTCCCCTGCGCTACTCGAAGGGCCGGGCGGCTGCGGAACTCGGGGCTGCGCCCCTCAGACAGTCCTCGCCGACGACCCCCGGCCCTTCTGCGTTGCTCGGCGCTTCACATGGGGACCTGGAAAGTCGTCGCGGCACAACGGCTCTGCCCCACCAATAGCCTGTTGCGGTCAACAACGAAAAACGGCCATTTTTGCCCGTCGACCGCAACACCCATTTCGGTTCACCGGGCCCCTTGGGAGGTGCCGAGCAACGCAGGCGTTGGCGGATAAAGGGCGAGGACTGTCTGAGCCGCAAAGCGGCGAGTTCCGCAGCCCCCGCCAGCGCCGAGTAGCGCAGGGAACCGGGCGTAGCCCGGCGCCGACCCAGGGGTGCCTTTTTCTTTGGCTACTTTCTTTTGGGCAAGCAAAAGAAAGTACGCCCGCCGACAAGGCGGAACCCGGCGTCTCAGACAAGTACGCCCGCGCGTCAGGTGCCGCCCCCGCAAACAACGACATCACCTCATGTCTCCCCAAGGCAGGCAAAGCGAAGCGGGTTAAAATCCCGCCCCATGCCCATCCTTTCCCCCTCCCGCCAGACCCTGCTGCTCTTTCTGCTCGCCCTCGCGGTGCTGGTGCCGGGCATCTGGGAAGCGACCGGGCTGACCGGCAAGGACGAATTCTTCCTCGGCCTGCGCACGCCGATGGAAATGATCGAGGGCGACCACTGGCTGGTGCCCTTCCTCGACGGGGCGCCGCGCATTCGCAAGCCGCCGCTGCTCTACTGGCTGGGGCGCGCCAGTTTCGACACTTTCGGCATTTCGCTGGTGAGCGCCCGCTTCGTCGCCGTACTGTTCGCCGCCTTGCTGGTCGTGTCGACTGCCGGCATCGCCCGACGTCTTTCCGGCCGCAGTGAAACCGGCTGGATCGCCGGCTGCGTGCTGCTCGGCTGTCTCGGCATGGCCAGCGAGGGACGGCGCTTCATGCTAGACGTGCCGGTCGCCGCGCTATCCACGGCGGCTTTCTGGAGCCTGCTGGTGTGGCTGGATTCGGGTCAAAAAAGGTGGTTGACCGCAACAGCCCTGCTGCTGGCCGCCGGCTTCCTGACCAAAGGGCCGATCGTCGCGCTGGTCTGCGGCGGCGGCGTCCTGGCGCTGCTCGCCAGCGGCCGCCTGCGCCTGGCCGAAGTCCGCCGCCAGTGGCTGCCGCTGGCCGGCCACGCCCTGCTCTTCGCCATGCTGGCGCTGCCGTGGTTCTTCATCGTCCGCGCGCTTTACCCGGAAGCCGCCGATCTGGTGCTGGCCGGCGAACTCGAATCGCGCCAGTTCTTCAATTTCTCGCCCGGCATCCTGCTCGGCCTGCTCAACATCGCGCTGCCCTGGGTCTTCGTCTTTGCCGTCGCCGCCTGGGCGGCCCTGAAACGCCCGGCGGTCGACCGGCTGGCGCTGTTCTGGTTCTGCGCCACCTTCCTGCCCTTCGCCTTCATCCGCAGCTTCGACCGTTACCGGATCGGCTCGCTGGTGCCGCTGACCATCCTGGTCGCGCTGGCGCTGCCGGACATGCGCGCGCGCTGGCCCTTCCGCCTCGGGCTGATCGTGGCCCTGCTGCTCGGCACCGCCTTTGCCGGCTTCACCTTCTGGTTCGGGCTGGGCGGCTGGTACTGGCTGCCGCTGCCGGCCCTCTACTTCGCCTGGGCCTGGTGGCGCGAACGCACACCGGCCCACACGCTGGCCGCGCCGATGCTGTACTGGCTGGCCCTGCTGTGGGGAATCTTTCCGGCCATCGGCGTCAATGCCGTCCCCGACGAAGTCCGCCAGCTCGGGCGGACGCGCGACATCGCCATGTTCGACGGCCCACAACCGGCGCTGCTGCCGATCCTCAGCCAGCGCACGCACCGTCATTACGGCGGCTTGGACAAACACGACCTGGCCGAACTGAAGGCGCTGAACGCGCTGGTCTTTCTCGAAAGCCAGGACATTCCGCGCTTCCAGCAAGCGGTCGCCGCCGCCGGGCTGCAGGCGAAGCAGGTCGGCAGCTACCGCAACCTGGCGTCGCATGGTTCCGGCCTGCGTTTCGCCCGCGTCGGCGCCACGGCCGACGACTGGCAGCAGGCTTTCGCGACCCGTGATCTGGCGCCGTTGATGACGACCATCGTCTGGTTCGAGATCGTCGCGCCATGACGCTGCCGCGCTGGCTGCCGTCGCTGCTGTTTCTGCTGGCCCTGGCCGGCGCCGCCTGGCGGGCGCCCTTACCGGCGGCGCCCGCTTTCGTGCCGCCGCCCGCGGCGCACCCCGACCGCAACCCGCCGTCCTTCGCCGCCGCCCTGCTACCGACCGCCGCGCCTTCGGCCCATGCCGCAGCGCTGGCCGAACTCGCCGACGGCCGCATCGCCGCCGCCTGGTTTGCCGGCACCCGCGAAGGCGCCGCCGACGTCGCCGTCTGGTTCGCGACGCTCGGTGCCGACGGCTGGAGCCAGCCACAGGCAATCGCCACGCGCGAAGGCACGGCCGCGGCGACGCGCGCCTACGTGCGCAAGGTCGGCAATCCGGTCCTTTACGCCGAGGGCAGCCGGCTCCACCTGTGGTTCGTCAGCGTCGCGCTCGGCGGCTGGGCCGGCAGTTCGCTGAACCACAGCCTTTCCGAAGATGCCGGCGCCATCTGGTCGCCGGCGACCAAGCTGCAGACCTCGCCGTTTTTCAACATCAGCACCTTGGGGCGGGCGCCGCCGGTGGCGCTGGCCGACGGCGGGCTGGGCCTGCCGGTCTATCACGAGTTCATCGCCAAGCACGGTGAATGGCTGCGCCTGGCAGCCGACGGGCGCATCGTCGACAAGGTGCGCATGGCACAGGCGCAACGGACATTGCAGCCGGCGGTGGCTGTCCTCGACGAACAGCATGCGTTCGCCGCCCTGCGAGATGCCGGACCGGGACCGGGCCAAATCCGCGCCGCCACGAGCGCCGACGGTGGCGGCCACTGGCCGGCTGCCGACGCCCTGCCGTTGCCCAACCCGAATTCGTCGGTCGCCCTGCTGCGCCTGAGCAGCGGCCGCCTGCTGATCGCCGGCAACGCTGCCGGCAACCGCAACCAGTTGCTGCTGTGGCTTTCGGACGACGCGGGAAAAACCTGGCGCCTGACGCGAACGGTGGAGAGCGACGCCGACGACCTTGTCGAATTTTCCTATCCGGCGCTGCTGCAGGGCCGCGACGGACGCATTCATCTCGCCTACACCTGGCGCCGCCAGGGCATCAAGCATGCGGTGTTCAGCGAGGCCTGGCTGGACGGCGGGTCGCCATGAACCCGAGCGCGATCTACGGCTGGCTCGCCCACGCCATCATCTTCGGGGCGCTGGCATCGCTGCTGCCGCTCGGCGCGAAACGGCGCTATGTCGGCCTGGCGGCAATCCCGCTGGCGCTGCTGGCCGGCATCGCCACGCTGCTGCATGGCTTCGCCGGCCCGCCGTCGGCGACGCTGCTGGCGCTCGCCGTCTGGCAACTGGCCTGCCGCGGCGCGTCGCCCCTGGATCAGCGCCCGGCCTGGCTGGTGATCGGGTTCGCCGTGGTGTTCTATCCGCTGGCGCTCGGGCTCGGGCCTTTCGACCCCTATGCCATCGGCTACCAACCGTGGCCGCTGCTGCTGGCCTGCGGCGCGCTGGCGGCGGGGTTGTGGCGGTGCCGGCGCAACGACTGGCTGCTCATCCTCGCCGTGGCGCTCGCCGCCTACGCCGGCGGCCTGTTCGCCAACCTGTGGGACGCGCTGGTCGACCCGCTGCTGGTGTTGGCGGCGCTCGCCGTCGCCATCAGACAGTTGGCCCGGCGGGCGCCAGCCAGCGGCAAGACCGCCGGCTGAAACTCCCTTAGTTCAGGCGCGTTGCCACTTCGGCGACGCGCTGGCCGTAACGCTTGGCGGTATCGAGATCGCCCTGGGGAATCTCGTCGACCGCAGCGTCCGACGGCGAACGCACGAGCAGGCCGACCGAGCCGCCCAGGTGGTTGATGTCGGCATGCGTCGCCGCCTTGCCGTTGGCCGGCAGCAGGCCGAGGCTGACCCAGATGCCGCCGTGCTGCGAGGCCAGCGTCTGCAACTGGGCCAGCGTCGCGCCCTTGTCGCCGACCGGGCTGGCGCTGTTGGTGAAGGCGCCGAACACCTTGTCCTGCCAGGCGCGGGTGAACCAGGCCTTGGACGAGGCATCGGCGAATTTCTTGAACTGCCAGCTCGGGCCGCCCATGTAGGTCGGCGTGCCGAAGATGATGGCGTCGGCGGCATTCAGCTTGTCCCAGCCGCCTTCCGGCAGGTTGCCTTCGGCGTCGATGGGCAGCAGTTCGGCGCCGGCGCCTTCGGCGACATGCTCGGCGACGCGCTGGGTATGGCCATAGCCGGAGTGGTAAACGACGATCGTCTTGCTCATGGTGTTCTCCTTGGGGTTGGTTTGGTTATTGCGAAACGGGGGGCAGGTCGAAGAGCAGGAATTCCGTTTCTTCGTCGGCCCGGAAATCAAGGCGGGCTTCGTCGGCGATCTTGGCGGCATCGCCGGTGGCCAGGTTTTGGCCATTCACGGCGAGTCGACCGCGGATGACATGGACGTAGGCCAGGCGGCGCGGCGCCAGCTTGTAGCCCAGCGCCTCGCCGGGCGCCAGCAGGCTGGCCCACAGCGTCGCATCCTGGCCGATGGTCGTGCTGCCTTCGGCGCCGTCGGGCGAGGCGACGAGCCGCCAGCGGCCGCGCAACTCGCCTTCCGGCAGCGGCTGCTGTTCGTAGCTGGCCGTCGTGCCGAGCTGTGCCGGCTCGATCCAGATCTGCAGCAGATGCGTGCCCTCGACCGGCGACGGGTTGAACTCGCTATGCAGGATGCCCTTGCCGGCGCTCATGCGCTGCACCTCGCCACGCCGGATGACGCCGCCGTTGCCGAGGCTGTCCTTGTGCTCCAGCGCGCCGTCGAGGATGTAGGTGACGATTTCCATATCGCGGTGGCCGTGCCGGCCGAAGCCGGCACCGGGCACGATGCGGTCCTCGTTGATGACGCGCAGCACGCCCCAGCCCATTTCCCTGGGGTCGTGGTAGTCGGCGAAGGAGAAGCTGTGCAGCGCCTTGAGCCAGCCGTGGTCGGCATGGCCACGCTCGGCGGAAAGTCTGGGGACGATCATGGCGTTCTCCTTGTGAATTGACGATATAGCTTAGTCGCCATGTTAGGCGTAGAGTTCACCCGCATCCAGCGAATAATTCTGGACAAATCGTTCAACAAAATTCACATGAAGATTTCCCTCGATCTCCTCCACATTCTCGACGCCATCGACCGCCACGGCAGCTTCAGCGCTGCCGCCGTCGCCCTCCACCGCGTTCCCTCGGCGCTGTCGCACGCCATCGCCAAGCTGGAAGGCGAACTCGACATCCAGCTCTTCGTCCGCGAAGGCCGCAAGGCGACGCTGAACGAGGCCGGGCGCGCCCTGCTCGACGACGGCCGCCACCTGCTGCGCGCCGCCGACGAGCTGGAACGCCGCGTGCTGCGCATCGCCAAGGGCTGGGAAACCGAACTGCGCATCGCCATCGACACCATCGTCCCGGTCGAACGCCTCTACCCCATGCTCGAACGCTTCTACGCCGTCGGCTGCGGCACCCAGGTCCGCATCAGCCACGAAGTGCTGGGCGGCACCTGGGATGCCCTGACCACCGGCCGCGCCGACCTCGTCATCGGCGCCCCCGGCGACATGCCGGCACGCGGCGGCATCGCCACGCGCCACCTGTGCAACCACGGCCAGTTCGTCTTCGCCATCGCCCCGCAGCATCCGCTGGCCGCCAGGCCGGGGCCGATTCCCGGCCGCGAACTGCTGCGCCACCGCGCCATCGTCGTCGCCGACACCTCGCAGGAACTGATCGCCCGCACCCTCGGCGTCCTCGAAGGCCAGGACACGCTGCGCGTTCCCGACATCCGCAGCAAGGCCAGCGCCCAGGCCGCCGGCCTCGGCATCGGCCATCTGCCGCGCTGGCTGGCCGAGCCGGAGATCGCCGCCGGCCGGCTGGTCGAAAAGGAACTCGCCGACCCGCGCCCAGCCATGCCGCTGCACATCGCCTGGCGCAGCCGGCAACCGGGCAAGGCGCTGACATGGTTCCTCGCCGAACTGGAGAAGCCGGAAGAAATCGCCGCGCTTGCCGCCGGCCTGTGAACTCCGTTGATGCGGAGTTCATAGGCGAACCGGCATAAAATCCCTTCCGCATAACCAGTCTAACCCGCCACCATCCACCCCATGACCAACGCCGAAGAAATCGAAATCCGCATCAAGAGCATCGAGCAGCTGTTCAACAGCCTCGACCCCGCGCCATTTCGCGAACGCGAGCTCGACCGCGAAGCCGAGCGCCACATCGTCTCCTACGCCCGCGAAGCTGCCGCCGATCAGCCGCTAAAGCTCGTCGTCTACCTGCCGCCGGCGACGCCGGAACCGGCGCTGGAAAAGGAACTGGAAGCCGCCATCGGCCACCATTTCGCGCTCCAGGCCCGTGAACGGGAAGCGGAACTAGGCGAACTGCGCCGCCTCGGGCGCAAGGGCCTGGCGGTCGGCCTGCTGGTCATGCTCTTCGCCACGCTGGCCGGCGTCGCGCTGACCAATGCCTTCCCGGATTCGCGCTTCATCGAAACCATCGAGCACAGCCTCATCATCTTCGGCTGGGTAGCCCTGTGGCGGCCGATCGAAATCCTGCTCTACGACCGCTGGCCGCTGATCCGCGCCCGCAAGCTGTTCCAGCGCCTGGCGACGGCGCCGGTGGTCGTCCGACCTGCAACGGCAGGCCGATCGGAACGCCCGTGAAAATCGGCCATTTTTCACGGTCGACCGTAACAGCCCCGATATCAAACGATCCGGCCGGCTTGTCGCTCGCCGATTTTCATTTAGCATCCGGCGAAATCGGCCAGAAGCTGCCAATCGTTATGCGATATGATTGTTTGGCCACGATTGAACGAGTAAGCAGATGCTAGATAAATCGGACGCCAAAAAAGCCTGTATCGCATTCGCCATTGGAACTTGGGTGATGGCCTTGGTTGAGTTGTTCTACCCGACTATTACAACCCCAACGGGTAGATGGAGTTGGCTGACAGGCAGCATTTTTAATGCAGCCGGTAGTTTGGGGCTTGTTGTGCTTTGGGTCGTCGTAGGCAGCTTCCTGTTTCTAACAGGCTACAAGAAGAATTGAACGCTTTGGGCACTTTCCAGCCCCCGCCCACCTGATCGAAAAGTTGACTCCCGGAACCGGCATCTTCGGCACCTGCAGGCAGCCAACCGTAGTCAGGCAATTTGACTACAATCGCCACCACAACCGAACAACTGGAGACAAACCATGGCCAAGGCGCAATTCTGCTGGGAAGACCCGCTGCTGCTCGACGCCCAGCTGAGCGAGGACGAGCGCCTGATCCGCGATGCGGCACGTAACTATTGTCAGGAGCGCCTGCTGCCGCGCGTCCAGGAAGCCTTCCGCTACGAGCGGACCGACCCGGCGATCTTTCGCGAGATGGGCGCCATGGGCCTGCTCGGTGCGACCATCCCGCCCGAATACGGCGGCGCCGGGCTCAACTACGTCAGCTACGGACTGATCGCGCGCGAGGTCGAGCGCGTAGACTCCGGCTACCGCTCGATGATGAGCGTGCAGTCGTCGCTGGTCATGGTGCCGATCTTCGTCTTCGGCACTGAAGACCAGAAACGGAAATACCTGCCGAAGCTGGCGAGCGGCGAATGGATCGGCTGCTTCGGCCTGACCGAGCCGAACCACGGTTCCGACCCCGGCAGCATGGAAACGCGGGCGCGCAAGGTCGACGGCGGCTACCGGCTGTCGGGCAGCAAGATGTGGATCACCAATTCGCCGATCGCCGACGTCTTCGTCGTCTGGGCCAAGAACGACGCCGGCATGATCCGCGGCTTCGTGCTGGAGAAGGGCATGCCCGGGCTGTCGGCGCCGGTCATCCACGGCAAGGTCGGGCTGCGCGCCTCGATCACCGGCGAGATCGTCATGAACGAGGTCTTCGTGCCGGCCGAAAACGAGTTCCCCGAGGTGCGCGGGCTGAAAGGCCCGTTCACCTGCCTCGACTCGGCGCGCTACGGCATCGCCTGGGGGGCGCTCGGCGCCGCCGAGTTCTGCTGGCATACCGCCCGCCAATACACGCTCGACCGCCAGCAGTTCGGCCGCCCGCTGGCCGCCAACCAGTTGATCCAGAAGAAGCTGGCCGACATGCAGACCGAGATCACGCTCGGGCTGCAGGGTTGCCTGCGCCTCGGACGCATGAAGGACGACGGCACGGCGTCGCCGGAAATCACCTCGATCATGAAACGCAACTCCTGCGGCAAGTCGCTCGACATCGCCCGCACGGCGCGTGACATGCTGGGCGGCAACGGCATTTCGGACGAGTTCGGCGTCATCCGCCACGTCGTCAATCTGGAAGTGGTGAACACCTACGAGGGGACGCACGACGTGCATGCGCTGATCCTCGGCCGGGCGCAGACCGGCATTGCCGCTTTCTGAGATGCTGCCCGCGGGCGGCTGAAAATCGCCCTTTTTCGGGCGTCGACCGCAACAGGCGTGCTGCTACTCGCCTAATCCGCCTTTTTCTCGCCGGCTTCTGCCCAGTCGATGATCGCCTGCCATTGTTCGAGGTCGCGTTCGGCGCGCGAGCGCGGCAGGTCGAAAATGGTCATGCCGGCGCCGGTCGCCTGCACATACACCTGCGTGTCGCGCAGATAGGTCAGCACCGGCAACTCGAAGGTGGCGAAGAAGCGTTCGAGTTCGCCGGCGGCGCGCGTGCGGGCGTCGACCCGCATGCCGATTACCGCGACGTCGGCCCGGCCCTTGCGCACAGCCTTTTCGGCAAGCAGTTCGCTGAGGAATTGACGTGTCGCCAGCATGTCGAACAGCGACGGTTGCACCGGCACGATGACGCGCGTGGACAGCTTCAGCACCTTGTCCAGCGCCTTGCCGTGGAGGCCGGCCGGGGTATCGAGCACGACATGACTGGTGCCCTTGGGCGGGCGGGCGATGTGGTCGGGGCCGATTTCCCAGGTGTCGATGGTCGGCAGCTCGAAGGGGCGGATGGCCAGCCATTCGCGGGCCGACTGCTGGCGGTCGATGTCGCCGAGCATGACGTCGCAGCGCTTGCTGGCGAAATAGCCGGCCAGGTTGGTCGCCAGCGTGCTCTTGCCGGAGCCGCCCTTGGGGTTGGCGACGAGAAATGCCTTCATGCCTGAGCCTCGCTCTTTTCGAGAATGTGGCGCACCAGATTGACGTGTTCGCGCAGCGTATAGACCAGATCGGTGAAGCCGAGCGGGACGCGTAGCTGGCTGGCCTCCTCGTCGAGCGCGTCGAGCCGGGTGCGATAGTCGGCGAGTTTGGCCGGGTCGAAATGGTGCCGCACGTCCTCTTCGAGGTACTTCAGTTCGCCGTAGCAGCGGAAGACCTTGGAGCGCACGCGCCAGGTGTAGATCGCCGGCGCCACCTTGAGCAGCGGGATCATCAGCGCGAAGACCGGGATCAGCAGGACGATCAGGCGGTCGACGAGTACCGCCAGCCAGAACGGCAGGTAGCGCTGCAGGAAGGGCGGACCGGACTTGAAATAGCGCGTCGCTTCCGGCGACAGCGGCACGAGGCGATCCTTGTAGGCAGGAAACTCGCCGGCGCGCTGGAAGAAGCCGGCACGCCCGTGCACCTCGCTGGCCGCCTGCAGCAGCAGGCTTTGCAGGGCCGGATGGAGGTCGTCGCGGACGACCAGGTTGGCCGTCGGCGCCAGCAGGGTAATGTCCTGCGGCGGGTAGTCGCGGACTAGGTCGGCGACGCCTTGCGGCAAGGTCAGCTTGCTCAGGAAGGGGAAGCGACGATGGTAGGCGTCGGCCTGCGCGAAGCTCATCACCTTGACGCCCGGCGAACGCAGCAGCACCTGCACCACCGGCGCATTCTCGGCGGCGATGATGAAGGCGGCGTCAATGCGCCCCTGCTGCAGTTCCTCGGCCGCCTTGAGGCCGGACAGCGAGACCAGGTGATCGCCGGCCTTGATCTCGTTGGCGCGCAGCAGTTGCTGCGCCAGCTGGCGTACCCCGGAGCCTTCCTGGCCGATGGCGATGCGCTTGCCGCGCAGGTCAGTCAGGCGATCGAGGCGCCTCTCGCCGCGGTAGAAGACCCAGACCGGCTCGTAGAAGACGCTGCCCAGTGACAGCAGGCCGGAGTCGTCGGCGGCGTCCGGGTCGTCCGGCAGTTCGATGACGCCGCCCTGGACGAAGCCGATCTGCGCCTCGTCGTTCTTCAGGCGCTCGATGTTCTGCAGCGAACCGGCCGAGGTCTTCACTTCCAGCGTGATGCCGTTGCGCGCCAGGATCGCCGCGTAGCGGTTGGCGAACTGGTAGTAGGCGCCGGAATCGCTGCCGGTGGTGATGACGATCTTCGTCGGCGGCGCCGGCTCGACGAACTGGTAGGCGACGTAGAAGCCGATGCCGACGATCAGGAAAATCCACCAGGCGGTGGCGAACAGGTCGCGCAGCGACAGCAGGCCGGCCTTGAAGCGCGCCATCATGGGACCAGGATGGTCGAGCCGGTGGTCTTGCGCGCTTCGAGATCGCGGTGGGCCTGCGCGGCGTCCTTGAGCGGATAGGTCTGGTTGACCTCGATGCGCACCTTGCCGGAAGCGACGATCTCGAACAGTTCGGCGCCCAGCGCCTCCAGGTCGGCCCGCCTGGCGGTGTAGTGCACGATCGTCGGGCGGGTCACGAACAGCGAGCCCTTCTGCGACAGCAGCAGGAGATCGAGTGGCGGCACCGGCCCGGAGGCGTTGCCATAGGTGACCAGCATGCCGAGCGGACGCAGGCTGTCGAGCGAGCCCATGAAGGTATCCTTGCCGACGCCGTCATAGACGACCGGCACGCCTTCACCACCGGTGATCTCGCGCACGCGCTGGGTGAAATTCTCGGTCGAATAGTTGATCACGTGGTCGCAGCCGTGCGCCCGCGCCAGCGCCGCCTTGGCCGGCGAGCCGACGGTGCCGATCACCGTCGCCCCCAGCGCCTTGGCCCACTGGCAGGCGATCAGCCCGACGCCACCAGCCGCCGCGTGGATCAGCACGGCATCGCCCGGCTGCACGCGATAGGTGCGGCGCAGCAGGTAGGCGGCGGTCAGCCCCTGCAGCATCATGGCGGCGGCGGTATTGAAGGTGATCGAATCCGGCTGCCGCAGCAGGCGATGCGCCGGAATGTTGCGCACCTCGGCATAGGCGCCGACCGGCCCGCCGGCGTAGGCGACGCGGTCGCCGACCTTGACCTCGGTGACACCGGCGCCCACCGCCTCGACGACGCCCGCGCCTTCGAGGCCGATGCCGGCCGGCAAGGGCAGCGGATAGAGGCCGGTGCGATGGTAGGTATCGATGAAATTGAGGCCGACCGCGTGGTGGCGGACCGTCGCCTCGCCCGCCGCCGGCGCCGGAACGTCGACTTCCTCCCAAAGCAGCACTTCGGGGCCGCCGGTCTGGTGGATGCGAATGGCGTGGGGCATGGTGGTCTCCTCGTTATCTTTTTGGCAAGAAACCGAGGTTATCACTGCGCTGTAGTTCCTTCCACCGTCAACGCGAGCCAGGCCATCCCCAGCCATTCGTGCAGGGCGTAATACGAATTGCGCAGGGCCTTGCTTTGCGGCAGCAGGTCGAGCGCCCCGAGCGGCGAACGAGCAGCGCTCTTGAACTGCGTCGGCGCCGGAACGACTTCGAGCCCGGCGGCGCGGAACAGTCGCACGGCGCGCGGCATGTGGAAGGCCTGCGTCACCAGCACGACGCGGCGAATGCCGGCCTCGCGCAGGATCGCCGCCGACCGGGAGGCATTCTCGGCGGTATTGCGTGATTCGCCCTCCTGCCAGCGGGCCTTGACGGCAAATTCGCGCTCCAGTATCTCGGCCATGACGGCGGCTTCCGTCCGCGTCGCATCCTGCGGACGACCGCCGGTGACCAGCACCGGCAGCCCGAAGCGGCGAGCCAGCACGGCGCCATAGCGGAGCCTGAGCAGGGTCCGTTCGCCGGCGGTATCGCCCCCGTATTCCGGCTGATCCAGGTCCAGTCCGCTACTGAGCACGACGATCGCCTGGGCGCCGTCGGCATCCGCGATCACCGGCCCGGCCCGCCGCTCAAGGGACGCCATCAGCGCACCGGCCACCGGCGGCAGCGACTGCAGGACGAGCAGGGCCGTGGCCAACGCCGCCAGCCCGAAGGCCCAGCGCCGCCGCCGGCCGAGGCCGGCGATGCACAGCAGCAGCAGGCCGTTGCCCGGTGGCAACAGCAGGATGACCAGCAGATCCTTGAGGAACCAGGCGGCCGACATGGCGTTCAGACCGGCGTCAGCTTCGCGTATTCCAGCGCCAGCCACTTCATGCCGCTGCCGCCGAAATTGACCTGCGCGCGCGCATCGGCACCGCGGCCCTCGGTCGAGACGATGACGCCGATGCCGAACTTGGCGTGCTCGACGGTCTGGCCGATACGCAGGCCGCTGGCGGCCGGCTCGGCGTAGCCGCCGCCGAACGCGCCGTAGGCCGGCACCGCAGAGGCCGACTCGGCTTTCTTGTTCAGCTTGAGCAGCAGTTGTTCCGGGATTTCCTCAAGGAAGCTCGACGGCACGCAGTAGCGCGTCTGGCCGTGCAGCATGCGCGTCTGCGCGCAGGACACGTAGAGACGCTGGCGTGCACGGGTCAGGGCGACGTACATCAGGCGGCGCTCCTCCTCCAGCCCCTCGCGGCCCTGGTTGACCGAGTTTTCGTGCGGGAACAGGCCCTGTTCGAGGCCGGTGATGAACACCACGTCGAATTCCAGCCCCTTGGCGGCATGCACCGACATCAGCTGCACCGCCTCCTGCCCCTCGCCGGCCTGATGTTCGCCGGCTTCCAGCGAGGCGTGGGCGAGGAAGGAAGCGAGCGCGCCGCCTTCGCCGATGGCGCCCTCGTCGTCGACAAAGGTGGCGGCGGCGTTGATCAGTTCGTCGAGGTTTTCCAGCCGCTCCTGGCCCTCCTTCTCGGTGCGGTAGTGCTGCGCCAGGCCCGACTTCTCGATGATGTGCTCGACCACTTCGGGCAACGGCAGGCTCTGCGTTTCCTGGCGCAGGCTTTCGATCAACCGGATGAAGGCACCGACCGTCTGCCCGGCCTTGCCGGTCAGCGACGCCGCCGCGTTGTACAGGCTGGAATTTATCTGGTGCGCCGTCGCCTGCAGGTTTTCCAGCGAGCGGGCGCCGATGCCGCGGGTCGGGAAATTGACGACGCGCAGGAAGGCCGTGTCGTCGTCCGGGTTGCCAAGCAGCCGCAGGTAGGCCAGCGCATGCTTGATTTCCTGGCGCTCGAAGAAGCGCAGGCCGCCATAGACCTTGTACGGCACGCCGCGGGCGAACAATTCATGTTCGAGGACACGCGATTGGGCGTTGGAACGGTAAAGCAGGGCAATCTGCGTCTGCGGCACGCCTTCGCGCACCAGCTCGCGGATTTCCTCGACGATGAAACGCGCCTCGTCAAGGTCAGAATAGCCCTCGAAGGCACGGATCGGCTCGCCCGCGCCGGCGTCGGTCCACAGGTTCTTGCCAAGGCGTTCGCGGTTGTTCTTGATCAGCGCATTGGCGGCGGCCAGGATGTTGCCGTGCGAGCGGTAGTTCTGCTCCAGCCGGATGACGTTGTCGCCAGCGTAATCGCGTTCGAAATCGCGCATGTTGCCGACTTCGGCGCCGCGGAAGGCGTAGATGCTCTGATCGTCGTCGCCGACTGCGAAGACCTTGGCGCCGCCACCGGCCAGCAGTTGCAGCCAGGCGTATTGCAGCTTGTTGGTATCCTGGAATTCGTCGACCAGGATGTAGCGGAAACGCTCCTGATAGTGCCGGCGGAGCGGTTCGTTGCGCTGCAGCAATTCGTGACAGCGCAAGAGCAGTTCGGCGAAATCGACGACGCCTTCGCGATTGCACTGGTTTTCGTATTCGGCATAGAACTCGACGCGCTTCTGCGTGTAATTGTCATAGGCCTCGGCCTGCGCGGCGCGCACACCCCGCTCCTTGTGGGCATTGATGAAATGGCACAGCTCGCGCGGCGGGTATTTCTCGTCGTCGATGTTGAGGTTCTTCAACAGGCGCTTGACCATCGCCAGCTGGTCGGCCGAATCGAGGATCTGGAAGGTCTGCGGCAGCCCGGCTTCGCGGAAATGTGCCCGCAGCAGGCGGTTGCACAGGCCGTGGAAGGTGCCGATCCACATGCCGCGCGTGTTGATTGGCACCAGCGCCGACAGGCGCGCCGTCATCTCCTTGGCCGCCTTGTTGGTGAAGGTCACCGCCAGCACGCCGTGCGGCCCGACCTGGCCGGTGGACATCA
>WBZX01001316.1_pt1 | contig 18956 bp, 14 predicted proteins | sample 5204211 | NCBI WGS metagenome assembly WBZX01 (sample SAMN12344362, study PRJNA552823) | activated sludge metagenome | biome: Activated sludge suspended growth; feature: Nitrification reactor; material: Wastewater; isolation source: activated sludge from nitrification reactor of wastewater... | reverse complement strand
CACGGAGCCGGGGCTCCTCACGTTCGGGATGCGCACGCAGATCGTCTTCGTCGCGGTGGGCGCGGCCGTCCTCTTTCCGGCGGAGCGCGCGCTGCTTCGCCGCCCGGCCTTCCTCGCGGGGATGGCGCTCGTCTTCGCAGGGAGCCTGTCCATGGTGCTCCTCGGCGGCGCCCTCCGCGGCGCGACGGGGGAGGGCTTCGGGCTGGCCGTGCTCGCGGGGGTGCTCTTCGCCTGTTACGGGCTCGCGGTGCGGCGCAACATGGCGGGGGCGCCGCCGATCCTCGCGTTCGCCACGATCAGCCAGCTCACCGCCGCGGGGATGGTCGCCGCCATGCTCCTCCTCGGCAAGGAGTCCGGCCTCGTGGCGACCCGACTGCCAGGCTCCGAGATTGCCCTGCTCCTCGGCTCGTCGGTGATCGGCATCGCGCTGGGGCACGTGTTCTATTACACGAGCATCGCGCGACTGGGGGTCACGGCGACGTCGGGTGTGATCCAGATCCAGCCTTTCTGCGTGGCCGCGGCGTCGTACTTCCTCTACGGAGAGAGGCTCTCTCCGGGACAATGGCTCTCGGGCGGAGTCGCCATCACAGGCGCAGGCGTCATGCTGTGGGCGCAGAGCCGCCTCGCGTCGTCCCGGAGCGGATAAAGTGGTAGGAGGAGGGGTGAGCGACCTCTCCCCACCGACGCACGACGGCGCCCGGACGCGCCGGCTCCTCCGTTGTTCGGGGTGCTGGCTCCCACAGGCCTCCTGCGTCTGCGCGGAGCTCCCCCGGATCCAGGTGGCCACGCGCGTGGTGATCGTGATGCACCACGTCGAGACGCGCCGCGCCTCGAACACGGGGCGCCTCGCCGCGCGCATCCTCGACGCGGACGTGCGGATTCGGGGCGCGCGGGGGCCGGCCGAGCGCGCGCCGATGCCGGAGGGCCGCCGTCTCCTGCTCTTCCCCGCCGCGACGGCGCGCCCGCTGCGGGCGGAGGACGGCCGCGAGGGGCCTCTGGTGCTCGTCGTGCCGGACGGAAACTGGAAGCAGGCGAGCCGCGTCCTCCACCGCGACGAGGCCGCCGCGGGCGCGGAGATTGTCACTCTGCCGGCGGGCGCCCCGAGCCGCTACAGGCTCCGGCGGCGCCCGAACGAAGGGGCCCTGTCCACCTTCGAGGCCATCGCCCGGGCGCTGGCCCTCCTGGAGGGGCCGGCGATCGAGGTCGAGATGATGCGCGCGCTGGACCTCTTCGTGGAGCGCACGCTGGTGCTCCGCGGGGGGATCCCGGCCGCGGGGTTCGACTGAACAACGATCGGGGTCGCGCCCCACTTTTGATCTTCTTTTCGGCTATTTCGAGAAAATCGTCCTCGAAAACTGGCCACTCGTTCAGCGTGCCGGATAGGGTGCACCCATGAACATCCGAACCCTGTCGACGTACATCCTTCAGGCTGTCTTCGCCGCCCAGATCGAGGGCCGCCGCTCGAACCTGGAGACCCTCCGGGACGAGCTCCAGGTCCGCCGGACCGACGTCCGCGCGGCCGTGAGCCAGCTCCATCGCGAGGGGGTGCTGGACGCGCTCACCATGCGGCTCACGCTCCAGGGATTCGCGATCGGACAGGCCCTCTCCGGCGCCGAGCTGCCCCCGCTGCGGGCGGCGATCGCGGGCGACGCGGCCGGGTCGCACGCGCCTGTGGTGAAGGCGGCGTGAGCGGTCTCGCGAGCGCCTCGAGCTCTGCGGAACGCGGACGCGTTCGGCGTCACGCAGAGGACGACCCGAGCTCAGAGCGGATCGACGATGGCGACCGCGGCGAGGAGGTCGTCCAGATCCTCGAGGATCGGGCGCAGGTCTCGGGCCGCGACGGAGTCCGGGGGCGCGTCGAGGATCGCGTCGAGGGCGGGGCAGCGGCCGCGCATGCGCTGGAGACGCTGGAGCACGGAGCGGCGCACCTCGGGATCCCACAGGAGCGCCCCGTGCGGCACGTCCGCCAGCACCTCGCGGACGAGGCGCGCGTCGTGCTGAAGCAGCTCCTCGCGGCGGTTGACTTCGGAGAACATGGTGATCGTGGCGGCGATGTCCTGGAAGAGATGCAACCCCGCGGCCAAGTGATCCGGCGTCTCCTCGCGCCGTAGCAGCCACTCGCGTACGCGGGCCCGGGACATCATCAGCAGGGCGCGATCCTCGGTCCGGAGGTGCACGGCGATCGGGAGCCCGAGCGTGCGCGAGATCGCCGCCGACGCAGACAGCAGGCGATCGCGGACGTCCGCCGCCGTGGGCGTGCCGTCGCGCAGCACGAACCGCGCGAGCTCGGCGTACCGCTGCCGCACCTCCAGCGACCGCTCGACGACGCGCTCGTGGAACCGGACGCTCGGCTCGACGTCCTCGACCCGCGAGAGGGCGCGATCGACGGCGCTGAGGGACTTCTGGATCGTCCGGAGGGTGCTGCCGATCACCGCCAATCGCTCGAGCGAGGGGCGGGCGCTCGCCGCGCGGAGGAGCCGCATCCGGCTGTGGAGGCCCATGCGCGCGAGGAGCAGGACGTCCTCGATCGAGTTGCCGTCGATCGGCGGCGTGGACGGACGATCGTCCCAGTCGGCGGACGTCTCCCCGTCGACCGCGGCGTCGACGCTCTCCACCTCGACGTAGAGCACGTCGACCACGTCGAGCGTCTCCAGCGCGCTGACGGCGAGCGCCTCGGCGCGCCCCATGATCTCGGCGACGTGCGGATCCGCCCGACCCTCGTAGTCGGCCACGACCACGCTCGCGGCGTCCGCGCAGAGCTGCGCGAGGTGCGCCTTCAGCATGTCGATCGCGGTGCCGAAAGGGAGCTCGGGCTCGCCCGAGGGCAGCGCCTCGGCCGGGGCCTCCGTCATCGCATCTCCCCTCCGAGGGAGCTCGGCTTCCCCACGCCGCGCCACCGAGGACGCGGCGAGCCGTCCCGAGGGCGAGGACAGGGTACTGCTTGCCGACAACATCAATGTCGCTCATCGCTAGAACCATGCCGACGGCAGCCCCACCCCAGGCCGTCGAGAACCCGCGGCGATCCGGCCCTCGCCTCGACGAAGTGAGGGGCGGAGACCTCACCCTCTGATTGATCAAAACATCAGCAGCTCGGGCTGCGATCCTCGGCTCGCGGCCGCCGGTGACGCGCTGTGCGGACCAAGATCGGCCGGCCGTGCACGGAGCGAGCCCGCAGGGGTTGCGGTCTGCGGCGGGCTGGCTACGGTGAGGCACTTCATGGGTACCTTCGAAATCGTCGTCGGCGCGGTCCTCGTCGCGCTCGTGTCTTTCCAGATCTGGCTCACGGTGCGCGTTCACCGCAGCAAGCTGTACGAGCCCAAGCAAAAGGTCTGGCAGACGCAGCTCATCTGGCTCCTCCCGATCATCGGCGCCGGTCTCGTGTTCTCGATCCTGCACGAGGACGAGCGGGCCCAGCGTCCCTCCTCCGAGCTCAAGGGCTGATTCGCCGCCGCCGCTCCCTCGCCCGCCCCGCCGCCGCTCCCCCATCAAAATCCGTCGAAGCAACCCTGCCGCTGATGCCGGCTCGAGGTCGCGCCGCGCCTGCTCGAAAGAGGCTGACGGCCGAAAATTCCCGCACGCTCGGACGGCGCGCGAGCGCACCTCCACCGCGCTAGGCGCACCGTTGAGAAAGGATCGGCTTCGGCTGTAACGTGGGGCGGTCATGAGCACGCAGGCGACCGCGCTGTCCACTCCCTTGCCCGCCGGGGCCGTCATCGTTCCGGGCTCGCTCCGCGCCGAGATCGAAGCGCGCCGGGCGCAGGGCCGGACGTTCGATATCCGCGACGCGATCGCGATCGGCGTCCCGCTCTGCACGCACCTCGCCAAGCTCCACGACGGCGGCAAGCGCATGTACGTGTACCCGTCGATCATCCGGTACGCGGGCCCGGGCCTCGTCGAGATCATGGAGGACCGAGCGCACGTGGCGCCCAACCTCCCGCGCGATCGGGCCTGCCTCGCGCCCGAGGAGCGCAAGGGCAACGAGGGCGATCCCGGGGGCAGCGTGTTCGCCGTCGGGGCGATCCTCTACGAGCTGATCACGGGCGCGCACGTGGGGCCCGGCATGCGCCGGCCGGCGGATCTCGTCCCGGATCTCCCGTCCTCGCTGGAGGTCATCCTCGGCAAGGCGCTCGTGGCGGATCCGAAGCACCGCCCGCACGATCTCGGGGCCCTCGCGCAGGCGCTCCACCACGTCGCGCCGAACGCGTCGATCGCGCCGCCCCCCGCCGACGAGTCGCACATGGACGGCGAGGACGGCCTCGAGGTCGACGTGTCGCTCTCGCTCTTGCCGCCGCCGCCCAAGATGGACTCGGTCGCGCACCTCCCCAAGGCGCCCGCGGTGCCGCGCATCGCGAACAACGGGCCCTACGTCGCGGTGGTCTCGGCCCCGCAGCAGAAGCCCCGCAACGACCCGACGCAGCGCCTCGCCGACATGAAGGCCGCGCTCGAGTCGGATCCGCGGCCGCGCTACGTCGTCGTGAAGGAGGGGATGGACCACGGTCCGTTCTCCGCGGTCGAGCTGCTCCAGCAGATCGCGCAGCACATCTTCCTCGGCGACCACGCGCTCCGCGACGTGTTCACGAACGACGAGCGCTTCATCAAGGACTGGGAGGAGTTCGCGCCGTTCGCCGAGCACGCGAAGCTGAACCAGGACATCAAGATCGAGAAGCAGGCGTTCGAGGCGACCGTCCAGAAGGAGAAGGAGGGCGCGCAGTACAAGACGCTGATCGGCGTCGCGATCCTCGGCGTCGTGCTCGCGGGCGGCCTCGGATTCTGGCTCAAGAACCGCGCGGATCGCGAGAAGGCGCTCCAGGTCGCGGGGCAGACGTCGGACGTCGTGGACGTGGACGCCGGCATCGGGGCCGGCGCCAAGGGGCCGGGCGCGGCGGGCGGCACAGGGCGCGTGTTCGGCGGCTCGGCGCCGGGAGGCGGGAGCTACCCCGTCCTCGGAGGCGGCATGAGCTGCGAGGGCGCGGCGGCGAAATACAGCGAGGAGTACAAGATCGGCGGCAACAACGGCCCGCCGGATCTCACGGCGGGCGCGTACGGCGCGGTGCTCAACAAGGGCAGCTACCTCAACGCGTGCGGCGTGCCGCCGAGCATGGGCGTCAACATCTGCGCGGCGGTGCAGAACGGCCGCGCCGTCGGCGTGAGCGTCTCGACCGATCCGCCGTCTCCCGGCATCGCGTCCTGCGTCGCGGGGCAGATCCGATCGATGGGCTTCCCCTCGCACCCGCGCCTCGACGTGACGCGGACCACGTTCGCGGCGCAGTAGCGGCGGCAGGAAGAGCTGATGGCCGAGGCGCGCATCCGCATCGAGAACGTCAGCAAGAGCTTCGGCAGCCGCTCGGTCCTCCGGGGCGTGAACCTCCAGGTCCCGGCGGGCTGCCTGTACGGGCTCATCGGCCCCGGCGCCGCGGGCAAGAGCGTGCTCCTCAAGCTGATCACGGGCCTGCTCAAGCCGGATCGCGGCCACATCGTCGTCGACGAGAAGGACCTCGCGAAGATGAGCGAGCTGGAGCTGCAAGCGTTCCGGCTCAAGTTCGGGATGCTGTTCCAGAACAACGCGCTGTTCGACTACATGAGCGTCGGCGAGAACATCGCGTTCCCGCTGCGCCGCACGACGAAGCTCGACGACGAGGAGATCCTCTCCCGCGTGGCGGAGCGCCTCCGCGTCGTGTCGCTCCCGGGCTTCGAGGAGCGCATGCCGTCGGGCCTGTCGGGCGGGCAGAAGAAGCGCGTCGGCGTCGCGCGCGCGACGATCACGCAGGCGGAGATCGTCCTCTACGACGAGCCGGCGGCCGGCCTCGATCCCGTGACGTCGCAGCGGATCTTCGAGATGCTCCGCGCCGAGCAGCGAGCCGCGAACGCGACCGTGGTGATGGTGTCGAGCGATCTCGATCGCCTGCTCACCGTGACCGATCGCGTCGGCATGCTCTACAAGGGCGAGCTGATCTTCGACGGCACGACGGAGGAGGCGAAGACGAGCCAGGAGCCGCGCGTCCGCCAGTTCGTCCACGGCCTCACGGACGGCCCGCTCTGAGAGGCGGGGGCCGCCGGTGACGGGAGCGGTCCCTTACTCTTTCGGTCCTTCGTTGTAGCCGCGGGGGCGGTATTTCGGATCCACGCCGTTGTGCTTCTCGCTGTTGTCGAGGGTGTCGACGGCGAGGTACGCGATCCAGCTCCCGGGGTGGGCCTCGGCGAGATCGCGCAGCTCCTTCTCGTGCGGGTAGAGCTGCTTCTCGTCGTAGAGGCACTGGAGCGCGAGCGAGATGAGGCTCTGCTCGTTGGGGCCGATCGCGAAGCCCTCTTTGTAATAGGGCCAGGCCTCGACGGCGCGGTGCAGGCGGCAGAGCGTGTCGCCCGTGTAGATGTGGGCCATCGGCCAGTCGGGCGCGAGGCGCATCGCCTCCTTGCTCTCGACGAGGCGCGTCTCGAGATCGCCGCGCGCGCCCTTCATCACGGAGTAGTTGAGGTGCGCCTTGGCGCTGTTCGGGACGGCCTCCTTGGTCGCCTCCCAGAAGACGAGATCGTTGCGGTAGTCCATCGCGTGGCGGTACGCCTGCACGCACTGGAAGCCGAAGAACGCGGCGAAGATGGCCGGCACCGTCCACAGGTGCCTGGGGCGCTTCTTGAGCAGATCGTGCGCGGCGACGAACGCGACGGCGATCACCGGCGCGGTGCCGAGGGCCGGGAAATACCAGAACCTCTCGGCGCGCACCGTGGGCAGGATCACGGGGATGTTCGAGTGCGGGAAGTAGCTCACGACCATCCACACGAGGCCGATGGCCGCGAGCAGGAGGCCGGATCGCCCGAGCGGGATGGGCTCGTTCTTCGGCTCCGGGCGCGTGAGGGGAGGGAGCCCCTCGGCGACGAGGCCGAGGCCGAGCACGCCCAGCGGGAGGAACGCGAACGGCCACGGGATCGCGTGCCAGAAGCGCCCGTCTCCCGACTTCGACAGCCAGAAGGGGATCGGGAAGTTCCACGCGACGCCGGCCATCTTGTCGCCGAGGACGAACGCGTCGAGCGCGAAGGCGCCCACGGAGATCACGACGAGGCCCAGGCCGACGAAGCGCATGACGCGGCGTCGCGCGCCGCGATCCACCCCTGTCGCGCCGTCGCTGACGATCGCGCCGTCGGCCGCCGCCGCCTTGCGCGCCGCGCGCTCGCGCACCATCGCGAGGATCCAGAAGACCACCGAGGCGAGGAGCGGCCCGACGAGGAGCAGCGCGCCGAGGACGCTCTCGGGGAACACGGTCTTCTCCGGCACCGGCTCCTGCGGGAACGAGTAGTCGCCGCTCAACGTCTTGGGGAAGAGGATCTGGCCGACGCCGCGCGCGTAGACGCGGAGCGCGCCGGCGACGCGCAGCTTGGGCTCCGCCTCGGCGAGGGGGTTGTTGAGCGGGTCCTTCGGCAGCGGCGCCTGGTGGAACCAGACGAGGAAGTCGTGCGCGAAGACCTTCATGCGAGAAGCGTCCGCGGGCAGCTCCTGCTGGAGCTCGGCGGGGAGGGGCGACGGGAACCAGCGCTTGCGGAGCTCGACGTAGATCACGAACGCGGCCGTCGCGGCGACCAGCGAGCCGAGCATGCGCAGCACGCGGGCGGGCCGCTTCGGGTGCGTGAGCGGCGCCGCGAGGAGCGCGGCGAAGGGCACCAGCGGGACGCACACGAGGCCGCTCTCCTTGGAGAACAGCGCGAAGAGGATCGAGCCGAAGACGGCGAACGGCATCGCCCAGCCGGGCAGGCCCAGCGAGAGCAACGCGAGGAGCGCGCCCACGCCGCCGAAGACGTCCGCGATCCCGACGATGCCGCTCACGGCCTCGGTGAGCACCGCGCACCCGACGAAGACGAAGCCCGAGAGGTACGCGACGTCCTTGCGACGCGTGATGCGGTAGGCGAAGAGCGTGAGCAGCGCGCCGACGAGCGCGTGGAAGAGCACGTTGTAGAAGTGGTGAACGAAGGGCTGCTTGCTCACGTGCCAGAGCAGGCGCCACATGAAGTTCGGGATGGGGCGGTAGGAGCCGACGCTGCGATCGGGCGGGAGACCCCAGAAATCGCGGTGGATCGCGTCGATGAAGCCGAGGCCCTGCGTCCTGTTGACGTACGGGTTGGCGAGCAGCGCCTCCTGCTCGTCGAAGATGTAGTTGGTGTTGGGGAGGCGCGTGAACAGGATCGCCGACAGCACGAGCAGCGGAGCCGCCGCGATCCAGAACGTGGGCTCCTGCGCGAAGTAGGCGCGGGCGCGGCGGAGCACGCCGTCGCGGAGCTGGACGAGCCGCTCCTGGAAGGTCGGGGGAGGCGGGGCGGGCGGCCCCTTGCTCACGGTGGGGGCGCCCGGCTCTTCGGGGAGGGACGCGTCGGTGATCGTGACCTCGCCGATCGGCGCGATCGTGATCTCGGCGATCGGCGCGGGGGTGCTGCTCGCCGCCACCGGCGCGGGCGGCGCCGGGCTGGCGGGCGGCGCCGCGTTGCTCTCGTCGTTGGAAGAGGCCATGGGCTCGCCGCTCTCAGGCCGGTTTTCCTGCGGGTTCCGGGATCGTCCAGATGTCGCCCCAGAGGGGCTGTCCGCCGTCGATGCCCCAGATCGAGCCGGTCACGAAATCGGCCGCGTCGCTGGCGAGGAAGACGATCACGCGCGCGACCTCGTCGGCGGTGCCGAGCCTCTTGAGGGGCGTCGCCTTGCGCGTCAGCTCGAGGAGATCCTCGCCGTACTGATCGGTCCCGCTCGTGCGGATGTTGTTGCCGGGCGCGACGGCGTTCACGCGGATCCCGTACGTCGCCCACTCGATCGCGAGGGACTTGGTGAGGTTCTCGACGGCGGCGCGGGCGGCGCCCGTGTGGGACATGCCGGGGAAGCCGCGCGAGACCATCGCGGTGATGTTGACGATGCGGCCGCGCTTGGCGGGGATCATCGCGCGCGTCGCGACCTCGCGGGTCATGAAGAAGGTGCCGTTGAGGTTGTTGCGGATGACGGCCTCCCACCCCTTGGGCGCCATGTTCTCCGCGGGGCTCGGGAACTGGCCGCCGGCGTTGTTGACGAGGACGTCGACGTGCTTCCACGCGTCGATCACGCGGGTCACGAAGGCCGCCACCTGCTCGGTGTCGCGGATGTCGCAGACGCCCGCGAGGAGCCGGTCCTCGGCCGCGCCGCCGTCGATCAGCTGCTTGCGGGCCGCCTCGATCTTGTCGGGCTTGCGGCCGCAGATCGCGACCTTCGCGCCGAGCGACAGGAGGTCCCGCGCGGTGGCGAGGCCGATGCCGCTGCCGCCGCCGGTGACGATGGCCGTCTGGCCTTCGAAAAGGCCATCGGCGAAGACTTTCCTGGGTGCTTGGGTCACGCGCGGGCTGTTACAACGAAGCCGCTCCGCGCGCCAGCGGCCCGCAGGGTGCGGGTCTCGCTTGTGGCTCCGCAGGGCGGCGGAGCCGGCAGGCTCAGGCCTTGGCGGCGCGATCGGCGGCGCGCTTGGCGACCTGGTACTGGTCGTAGAGGCGGGGGACGGGGTACGTCTCCAGGCGCTTCTGGTAGCCGGCGTCCTTGGTGCGCTTCTCGAGCTCCATCACGGCCTCGATGAGCTTGGCGCGCGTGCCGAACTTCTCCTTCACGGCGGAGAACGTGTCGTGCAAGCGGAGGAGCTTCGCGTTCGAGACGTACTCGACGCCGCGATCCTTGCCGCGATCCTCCGCGGTGCGCTTGACCCAGAGGTCGTCGCTCATGAAGGCCTTCACGGCCTCGACGAGCTTGTCCTTGTCGCCGAACTTTTCCTTCACGATCGCGAGCGGGGATTTGCGAGCCATGGCGTCTCCAGAGTGCACGAGATGACTCGTGCGGAAAAAGGGGACGCGTCAGTAGCCCGGACGGCCCCCTTTGGCAAGCGAGCCGCGATCCGAAGGGATTGCGAGGGGCCGCGGCTGCGGGCGCGGAGGGGGCTGCGGAGACGCGGTGGCGACGCTCCCGGTGGAGGAGGCGAGTGGCGCGCCCCCAAATCTCTCGTCTGTCGTCTGTCGTCTGTCGCGTGTCGCTACGGGACGTAGACCTCGCAGCAGCCGTCCGGGAGGCCGCACAGCGGGCCGTCGGACGGGGCGCACGTGCCCATGTAACCGCCGTCGTAGTGGCACTCGCAGATGATCATGCCGTCGGAGTGGACCTTGCACTCGGCGCGCAGCTTGGGGCCCGCGCACGTGGTCTCGCAGGAGCAGGACTGGCCATTTTGCGTGCAGGCCGCGGTGGGGCAGTCCTTGGGGTTGCCACCGTTGTTGCCCGCGCCGCTCCCGCCGCCGCCGCTGCCGCCACCTCCGTCGCCTGTGCGATCGCCCCTGGAATCGATCACGACACCCCCGCACCCGCCTGCGATCGCGATCGCGAGAGGAACGAGCAAGACGAAAATGGTGGCGACTCTCATGGGAAGGCCCTCCGTCTTTCAGTGGTCTCGGCGCGCGACGCATTCACGGGATTCGGGATCGGCGTGCTCGCCGCAGGGGCGCCGTCGGGAGCGGCGCTCTCGCCGAGGAGGGCGCCAGGAATTGCACGTGCGCACATCGCCGATCGCCTCGAAGCAGCGCTTGAACGGCAAAGGTCACGCCACCTGAAGAGGCACCCGAAAACGCAGAGATGAGGTGGCTGCGAGGCCGCCTCCCCGACAGCCGTGTCATGCACGCCGTGCGCACGTTGACACGGCCGCCGCGGGCGCTCGACCATCGGTGCATGGGTCCCTCCTCCACCGCCCGCCGGTTCTCGCTCCCCGCGCTCGTCACGCTCGCAGCGCTCACCGGATGCGGGCCGGAGTCGAGCGGCTCCGGCGGCTCCGGCGGCGGGACGACGACGACGACGAGCGGCACGTCGTCGGGCGGCGGCACGACGTCGACCGGCGGACAGGGCGGCGGAGGCGAAGGCGGCGCCGGCGGCGCGACGACGACAGGCGGCGGCGGCGCCGGCGGCACGACGACGACGACGACCGACACCGGCGGCTCCGGGCCCGCGTGCGGCGCCTTCGCGCGGCGCTGCGGGGGCGCGCAGGCGACGGACGCGGTCGCGATCGCGGGCGCCGTCGTGGACACGAGCGGGGGCGTCCTCGTCGCCGGGGAGCTCTCGGGGACCGTCGCGATCGGCCCGCAGCAGCTCGCGAGCGCGGGCGGGCAGGACGCGTTCGTCGCGCGGCTCTCGCCGGGCGGCGGCGTGGCGTGGGCGAAGCGGCTCGGCGCGAACTACGACGATCGCGTGAAGGGCATCGCGGCGACGGCGGACGGGGGCGCGGTGCTCGCCGGCACGTTCGACGGCGTCGTGGATTTCTTCGGCAAGACGCTGACGAGCATCGCGGGGCCGGACGCCTTCGTCGCGCGGATCGACGCGGCGGGCGGGCTCGTCTTCGTGCTGCAGATCGAGAACGCCGACGCGCGCTCGGTGGCGATCGCGGAGGGCGGCGACATCCTCGTGGCGGGCGATTTCACGGGGAGCAGCGCGATCGCGGGGCTGCCGATCACGGCGGGCGGCGCGGACGATCTGTTCGTCGCGCGCCTCACGCCGGACGGGGGGCTCGTCGCCGCGCGGCACGTCGCGTTCGAGGTGAAGCCGGGCGTGATCGCGATCGCCGCTGGCGCGGGGCGCACGTACGTCGCGGGGTCGTTCCAGGGCACCGTCGATTTCGGGGCGGGGCCGCTCGTGAGCGCCGGCTCCAAGGACGTGCTCCTCGTCGCGCTGGACGACGCGCTGGGCACGGTGTTCGCGAAGAGGTTCGGGGACGACTCGACGCAGGAGGCGCGGGCGATCGCGGTGCTCTCGGACGGCAGCGCGGCGCTCACCGGGTCGTTCAAGAGCGCGCTCGACTTCGACGGCACGACGCTCACGGCGGACACGCTCGACGACGTGTTCGTGGCGCGCGTCGACGACGCGGGGGCGGTGGTGTTCGCGAAGCGCTTCGGCGACGCGGCGGCGCAGATCGGGCGCGCCGTGGCGGCTACCGCGAACGACGACATCCTCGTCGGCGGCGGGTTTCAGGGGACGATCGATCCGGGCGGCGGCGCGGTGACGAGCGTGGCGGGAGAGGACGCGTTCCTCGCGCGGCTCGACTCCGCGGGGGTCGCGATCGAGACGCTCCGCTGGGGCGAGGCGGCCGATCAGCGGCTGCGCTCGGTGGCCGTCGATCCGTGCGGCGCGGTGGTGCTCGGCGGGGATTTCGACGGCGCGATCACGTTCGGCGCCGACACGCTCGACGCGAGCGGCGCGCTCGACGCGTTCGTCGCGCGGCTCGCGCCGTGAGAGCGAAGGGGGCGGGGTCGGGCGCCGCAGGGACGCGCGGGGGAGAGAGAAGGGGAGCGGACGGCGGCGCCCGCTCGGCGGGGGCTCAGAAGGTGCCTTGCAGGCCGACGTACGAGGGGCTGAGCACGGCGTGGACCTGGGGTTTCTCCGAGGCGCCCTCCTTCTTGGCCCCGCTGTCGCGGCTGAGGAGGAACAGCGTGACGCCCGCGGCGAGGCCGACCGAGCCGATGATGAGGCCGGCGTTCGCGAGGTCCTTCTGGAGCTTCCCGCTGTCGATCTGGCCCTTCGCGCCCGAGTCGCAGAAGCGCGTCGTGCCGGCGCCGCACTTCTTGTCGAGGTCGGCGTAGGTCGACATGGCGAGCGCGCCGCCGACCGCGAACATCGCGAAGCCCGCGACGCCGACGCCCGCGGCGGCGTACGAGATCGGCCGGAGGAAGCGGCGCGATCCGCCCGTGGAGCCGCCTCCCGGCGGCGGGGGCGGGGGGCCGTCCCCGCTCTTGGCCGCCGCGTCCAGCGAGATCGGTCGCTTCTCGCCGGCCTGGAGCTGGAGCTGCTGCGTCTGCGGCGTGCCGGGGGGCGTGATCAGCGAGACGTCGACGGCGCCGGCGGCGAGCGGGATCGGCTGGCCCCACGCTTCGCGCGGGATGTCGCGGCCGCCCACGGAGAGGCGCGTGCCGGGGGCCGGGTTCGCGACGTTGACGGTGAGCAGCGCGATCTTGTTGGCGGCGTCGTCGCGCTCGGTGACGGCGCTGTCGCGCGCGGGCTGGTACTTCGGATCCTTGCGCTGATCGACGTCGGCGATGAGCGCGTTGAGCTCGATGTAGGCGCCGACCTGATCGCCCGTCGCCGCGAGGCAGCGCGCGATGTTGAGCTGCGTGTTGGGGCTCGCGACGGTGGCGTAGGACTCGCGGAAGATGGGGAGCGCCTCGGCGAATTTGTTCGCCTTGTAGAGGGCCTGGGCCTTCTTGAAGAGCTCGACGGCCTTCTTCGTGGCGTCCGCGGGGGCGGCGGCGCCTCCCTTGGGTTGCGCGAAGGCGGGCGAGGCACCGGCGACATGCGCCACGGCGAGGCTCGCGACGAGGGCCACGATGCGAGGACGATGGTTGGACGAGGTGCGCGGTGTGGGGCTCATTCGGGCTTTCGACCCGCATGGTACCGGAAGTGACCGTCGCAACGTAAGTGTGCATGCGCGCCCCCCGCACGAGGCGCGCCGGGCGGGGGGAAACTAGATGCCCTGCGGCTCGAATTTCTTGGGCGGCTTGGTGGTGGGCTTGGTCGTCGGCTTGGTGGTCGCGACCGGCTTGGTCACCGGCGGGATCGGCTTCGTGGTGACGGCCGGCTTGGTCACCGGTGTCGACGGCTTGGCGATGACGCCCGGCTTGGTGACGATCTCGGGCTTCGTGGGCGGCGTCGGCTCGGCGCTGGCGACAGGCTCCGGGGTGGCCGTCGCCGACGCCGCGGCCGGCGCCTCCGTGGCGGTGGGCGCGGCGGGGGCCTCGGTGGCGGTGGGCGCGGCCGTCGCGGGCGGAGCGGTCTCCGCCGGGGCGCCCGTGCGCAGCGCCTCGGGGTTGCCCGCGGCCGCGACGACGGTGCTCGGCGAGGTGGCGGGTTTGTCGCCGCCGGAGCGCGCGATGGCGATCACGCCGATGAGGGCGCACGCGCCGAGGATCGCGCCCACGACGACGATCGGGGTGCGGCGGCGCTGCGGGACCGGCTCGGCGTCGACCGCGGGCTCCGTGGACGCCGCGGCCAGCGTGTCGACGGGGACCGAGGCCGGCTCGTTGTCCGAGCCGAGGCTCGGCGCGGTGAACAGCGGATCTTCGGCGGAGGCGAGCGGCGGCGGCGGGATCGCGGGCATCCCGGCGGGCTTCGGGATGGCGGGCGCGGCGTCGAGCGGCGCGGCGTCTCCCTTCCCCTTCGCGGCGTCGCCGCCCAGCTCGTCGCTGATGTCGACGTCGTCGATGTCCACCTTCTCGGCGTCGGCCGCGACGTGCACGCCCGCGGGCGGCGTCTCCGACTTGGTGGAGTCGGGGACGGAGGCGCCGCGAGGCTGGATCGGCTGCTTGCCCGTGTCGGCGAGCGTGATCGCCTCGCGCAGCGCGGCGCTCCGCTTCTCGAGGCCCTCGCCGGCCACCTTCCTCACGAACGCCGCGACGTCGTCGTCGTTCACGGTCTGGCCGATCGACGCGGCCAGCGTGTCGAGCGCGCGCTGCATCTCCGACGCCGTCTCGAAGCGGTCGGCCTTGTCCTTGGCGAGCGCCTTGAGCACGATCGCCTCGAAATCAGGGTGGATCGCGGGATCGATCTTGCGGAGCGGCACCGGATCGCGGAGCGCGATGTTCTCGATCGTCTTCGCCTCCGTCTCGCCGCGGAAGGGGTGCAGCCCCGTCGCCATCACGTAGAGGACGGCGCCGAACGAGTAGAGATCGCTGCGCCGATCGATCGGCTGCCCGGCGAGCTGCTCGGGGGACAGGTACGGCGTCTTGCCCTTGATCATCCCGCCGACGCGCGTCGTGTACATGCGCGCCTTCGATTTCGCGACGCCGAAGTCGACGATCTTCACGAAGCCCGTCCGCGACACGAGGATGTTCGCGGGCGAGATGTCGCGGTGCACCAGATCGACGAGCGCGCCCTTGTCGTCGCGCAGCTCGTGCGCCGCGTGCATGCCGGCGCACGCCTGCGAGGCCAGGCGGAGGAGGATCGGCAGCGGCACCCCGCCGTGCGTCTTGGCGCCGCGCTGGAGCGCGCCGAACGTCTCGCCGTCGACCCACTCCATCACGAGGTAGAGCGTCTCGCCCTCCTCGCCGAGGTCGAAGATCTCGACCACGTTCGGGTGCCGGATCCGGGCGGCGACGCGGGCCTCGTCGAGGAACATCTCCTCGAAGTCCACGTCGGACGACATCCCGGGCAGCATCGTCTTGATCGCCACGGTCTTCTGGAAGCCGGCGGTGCCTTCGAGGCGCGCGGCCCACACCGAGGCCATGCCGCCGGACGCGACCGGGAGCAGCAGCTCGTAGCGGCCGAGCGTGTCGCCCGGCTTGAGGTTGCCCGCGAGCGCCGGGCGCTTGCCGACGGAGGCCGGAGAGCCGCCGCTCGAGGCCGGGGTGCGCTCGCTCGCGGTGGTGCCGAGCCCGCGATCCGCCGGCGTCTTGCTGGCGGGCGGGGACGCCGCTTCCGCCGCGTCGCCGGTCTTCTTCATCGAGCCCTGCGCGGGGGTCTTGGACGCGGGGCCGTTCGTCTCGGCTGCGGCGTCGAGCTTCACCGTCTCCGCCTTCGCCTCCGACGCGGGCGGCTTCGGGGAGCTGTCGGTGGTCGCCTTGGCCGCGCCGCCGGCGGGCGGCGGCGCCATCCCGAGGAGCGTCCCCTTGCGCGGGAGCGGGGCGCGCTTGGCCGCGAGGCCGCCGGCCGCGGGGGCGAGCGGCGCCTTCGGGGCGCTCGGCGCGACCTTGGGCGCCGCGGCGGGCTGCGCGGAGAGCTTCGTCTCCGAGCTGGGCGCGGCGGTCTCCTTCGCGCCGGTGCTCGCGGGCGCGGCCTCCACGTCCTTGGTCGAGGGCGCTGCGGCCTCCGCTTCGGGGGCGGCGGGGGGCGCCTCCACATCCTTCACCGGAGCGACGACGACGTCCGTGTCGGCGGTCGCCTCGATCGTCTCCATCTCGGCGGGCTTCGCGTCGGCGGGCCGCGGCGGCGGGGGCTTGGGCGGCGCCGGCTTGGGCGGGGCCACCTTGACCTCCACGGCCTTCGTCGGCGGCTTGAGATCGGAAGGCTTCGCGATCGGCTTCGGCGCCGCCTTCGGCGCGACGGGCACCTTCGGCGGGACGCGCACGACAGGCGCCGCCGCCGGGGCGTCGTCGGACTGGACCCACAGCTCGTCGAGCGTCGGGATCGTCGCGCGCGGCGGCGGGACGATCAGCTCGCCGGTGGCGGACGTCGCGCCCGCGGCGGTGAGGCGCTCGCGCAGCTCTTCGAGGGGCTTCTTCGCGAGATCCGCGACGGCCTGCGCCACCTCCTCGTGGGTCGCCGCGCCGCCCGTGAACGCGGCGCCGAGCGCGTCGGCGAGCTCCCGCGCGCTCGTCGTGCGCTTCGCGGGATCGCGGTCCAGCGCCTTCTGGATCGCCTCGTCCACGCCGTCGGGGAGGTCCTCCACCGAGGACGCGAGCGGCGGCACGGGCGCCGTCAGCACCTTCTGGAGCACCGCGGACTCGAGCCGCCCGGAGAACAAGCGCTGCTTCGACAGCATCTCCCAGAGCAGCACCGCCGCGGAGAACACGTCGCACTTCGGATCCGCGGCGGGCGAGCTGCCCGACGCCGCCGCCTTCACGCGCTCGGGCGCGATGTACGCGAGCCGATCGCTCGGCGTCTTGGGGGCGAGGGCCTTCCCCAGCATCTTGGCGATGCCCGTCCCGAGGACGCGCGCCTGGCCGTCGGAGCCGACCCACACGAGGTGCGGCCCGAGCTCGCCGTGCGCGATGCCCGCGGCGTGCGCGGCCGAGAGCCCGTCGAGCACGTCGAGCGCGATCCGCAGCCCGACCTTGTGCGGGAGGCCCGCGGCGCCGGCCGCCGCGATCAGCGTGTGGAGCGAGACCCCCTCGACGTGCTCGAACGAGAGGGCGAGCCGCCCGTCGACGCTGTCCACGTCCAGCAGCCGCAGCGTGTTCGCGTGCGCCAGGTTCTTCACCTGCGCGGCGGCGCGGTTCACGGCGTCGGTGTCCGTCCCGGCGCGGGCCACGAGGAGGATGCGCGCGAGCTGGCCATCCTCTCCCCGCCCGATGAAGCTCGATGCGGCGAGCGCTTCGGGCGATTCGGCGGTGAGGGTGTGGCGGCCGACTTTGCTACCGACGGCGGGCGTCAAGGCTTGAGACATCCCCCGAATCGTAACAGCAGCCAGATTGGTGGATCCAGCCTGACGCCGTCCTTTCCTCCCGGAACGTTTCCCGGCTCGCCGGTCCGTCCCGTCCGAAAAGCTGATATTCAGGGTCCATGCAGCCCGGTCCGCAGGTTCCCTACGGGGGCTCCGCCCCGCCCGCTTCCAAGTTTCCCGTCTGGATCATCATCATCTTGGTGGTGGTCGGTCTCGGCGTCGTCGGCATCGGCGTCTTCGCGGCCCTGGGCATCTACGGGACGCGCAGGTACCTCGCGGCGGCGAAGACCGCCGAGGCGAAGAACACGATCGGCGCGATCGCGCGCGGCGCCCAGGCCTCGTACGAGCGCGAGGGGGCCGACCCTTCGGCGCCGCACAAGCTCTGCGCGTCGGCGACCACCGTCCCGGCCGCGGTGCCGGCGGGCACCAAGTACATGCCCGCCGCCGCGGGGGCCGACTTCGACACCGGCGACGCGGACACAGGGTGGAAGTGCCTCCGGTTCTCGATGACGATGCCGATGTACTACCAGTACAGCTACCACCAGGGCTCCGGGTACCTCGCCCCCTCGCTGAGCGCGGGCGCCACCGGCTTCGAGGCCGCCGCGCGCGGCGATCTCGACGGCAACGGCAAGACGAGCCTCTTCGCGATCGCCGGCCGCGTCTCCGGCGGCACGGTCACGGTGACGCCCTCCATCTACGTCGAGAACGAGTTCGAGTGACCTCGCTCGTGCGCGCGCGCGGCTGACCGATCCCGGGGCGATCCGGCGAAAACTTCGCTCCCCGCGGGAGCGTTCGCCTTGACGCCCCGCCGCCCCACCGTCACGAAAACCGGCGATGAAGCCGCTTGTTTTTCCCGGACCTTCCCGTCCGGTCGCGCTGCTCTTCTCCTGTGCGCTCGTCGTCGCCTGCGCGAAGCCGAGCTCGGGCACGACGGGGGGCGGCGGCGCGGGAGGCAGCGGCACCACCTCGGGCGGCGGCGGCGCGTCCACGACCACGACCGCCATGGGCGGCGGCGGCACCGGCGGCAGCCTCATCGGCGGCGGCGAGACGGGCGGCGCGCCCCCCGAGACGCCGCCCATCCTCTACGTCCACACCAACACCACCCTCTTCCAGGGCGACGCCACCAAGCCCGATCTCGGCATCACCCCCATCGGCGATTTCACCTGCATCGGCGGGCCGGGCCAGGAGACCTCGCTCACCGACGTCGCCGTGAGCGCCACGGGGGAGCTGTGGGGCATCACGCAGACGACCGTCTACAAGCTCGAAATCTCCGGCACCAAGGTCAACTGCGTGCAGCCCATCCAGCTGCAGAACCCCAACGCCCTCCGCTTCTACGGCCTCACGTTCGCGCCCAAGGGCGTCATCGATCCGAACAAGGAGGTCCTCATCGCGGGCAACACCGCCGGCGAGCTCTGGCAGGTCGACGCGGGCGGCGCGCTCACCCAGCGCGGCACGCTCGGCGTCGTCCCCGCGAACGACGGCAACGGCCACGTCTACCCGAACGCCGGGAAAAAGTGGGAGCTCTCCGGGGACCTCGTGTTCCTCGACAACGGCGGCAGCCCCGCGGGCTTCGCGACGCTGCGCGACTGCCCGAACCCGCCCTCCACGCAGAACTGCGACCCCATCGACACGCTCGTCGAGCTCGACGTCCCCAAGCTCAAGACCGCGACGACCCAGTCCGTGGTGAAGAGCCTCCGCGGCCAGATCGTCAAGGCCGCCGGCTGCCCCGACGCCGAGGCCGGGTACGGCGCCGTGTTCGGCATCACCGCGTGGAAGGACAAGGTCTTCGGCTTCTCGCGCGCCTCCGGCACCCTCGGCTACGCGCTCGCGATCGACAACGACAAAGGC
>WBZX01001314.1_pt1 | contig 18984 bp, 15 predicted proteins | sample 5204211 | NCBI WGS metagenome assembly WBZX01 (sample SAMN12344362, study PRJNA552823) | activated sludge metagenome | biome: Activated sludge suspended growth; feature: Nitrification reactor; material: Wastewater; isolation source: activated sludge from nitrification reactor of wastewater... | reverse complement strand
GGTCATGGCGGCGATGGTCAGCGACGGGTTGACCCCGAGGTTGGCCGATACGGCCGAACCATCGGCCACGGACAGACCTTCATATCCGAAGACCCGTTGGTAGGGGTCGATCACCCCCGCGTCCGGTGAATCACCGATCACGCATCCCCCCAAGATGTGGGCGGTGGTGGGAGCGTCGAGAAGAGTCTCGTTCCATGCTCCCCAGGCATCGCCCTCGAGCATCTCAGCGGTCCGCCGGGCGGCCTCATTGGCTACCGGCAGGTACGTCGGGTTCGGTTCACCGTGTCCAGGCCGGCTCACCAACATGTCGAGGCGGTCATGGCGGCGCAGGCTGATGCTGTTGTTTCGGCTTTGCATCACCAGCAAGATGATCGAGCGCTCCGACCATCGACGAACCGACAGCGACCGCACGAAGGCGATGGGGTGGCGGACGACTTTGGCGGCGAAGCGGGCCTGGCGGGGGACTCGGCCTCCACCGTCCACCAGAACGGTGGTGAGCAATCCCATGGCGTTGGAGCGCGGCGGGTAGCGAACGGGCTCAATGTGGGTGTGGTCGTCGGGGTGAATGGACGAAGTGATGGCGACCCCATGGGTGAGCTCAGGCATCGGGGTACGAGCCGATGCCCCCACGATGGCTTCGCTGTTGGTACGAACCACGTCACCGAGCCGGTCCGACAACTCCGGCAGCCGGCCTTCGTCACGGAGACGCAACAGCAGCTTCACCGTGCCGAGCACTCCCGCCGACAACACGACCTTCTCGGCGGTGAAGGTGCGGGGACGATGACGAAGCACCGCGCCGGGCCGATCGGTGGTGATCCGCCAACCTCCGCCCGACAGGGGTTCCAGGTCGGTGACCTGGGTGTCGGGGTGGACCACGGCGCCCTTCTTCTCGGCCAGGTACAGGTAGTTGCGGTCGAGGGTGTTCTTAGCCCCCACCTTGCAACCCACCATGCAGCTACCGCAGTGGGTACAACCGACCTTGTCGGGGCCTTCGCCTCCGAAGTAGGGGTCTGGGACCTGCTGACCCGGTTCACCGAACCACACCCCAACCGGTGTCCGGTGATAGGTGTCGGCCACACCCATCTCGTCGGCCAACCGGCGTATGTACTCGTCTGCTGGGGTGTCCTCAGGCACCTCGTTCACGCCCAACATCCGCCGGGCTTGGTCGTAGTGGGGGGCCAGCTCGTCACGCCAGTCAGTGATGTGCCCCCATTGCGGGTCGCTGTAGAAGGGGTCGAGCGGTTCGTAGAGGGTGTTGGCGTACACCAACGATCCGCCGCCAACCCCAGCTCCCGACAACACGGCAATGTCCTTGAGCGGGGTGATCCGCTGGATGCCCCGCAGGCCCAGGCCCGGCGCCCACAAGAACCGCCGCAGCTGCCAGCTCGAACGGGGCAGCGTCTTGGTGTTGAACCTTCGGCCCGCTTCCAGCACCCCGACCCGGTACCCCTTCTCGGTGGCCCTCAGCGCGGTGACGCTGCCCCCGAATCCAGAACCCACCACCACCACGTCGAAGTCGAAATCGGCCATGGCCAGCATCGTTCCATGCCCACCGCCGCTGTGCCCACCGCATCGTCGGATTGGTGACGACCATCACGCCCGAGAGGCCGACCGCCCCGAACATGGATCAGCGGGCGGCCACCACCACTGCCGGTTTGACGGTGTCGCCTCGGAACTTCTCATAGACGGCCAACAGCTCACCCTCGGCATCGGTCACAGCCCATGGCCCTTCACCCTCGGCGCCGATGGCGGATCGGTCCAGGACCTTGCCCACCCCCACCGCCTCTGCCATATCGGCGTCCGCCGGCAGGATCGCCAGGTGTCGAACTGCTTCGGCCATGGGCCGCACTGCTTCCGGGCCGACCTGCTCGAGTGGTACGGCGTCTTCCAGCGTGAACGGGCCAACCGAGGTGCGCCGCAGGTTGTTCAGATGAGCGCCCCCACCGAGGGCGTGGCCGAGGTCGGCGGCCAGGGTGCGTATGTAGGTGCCAGACGAGCAATGGACGTCGATGGTGGCCACCGGCGGGTACCCGACGGGTCCCGACAGGACCTCCAGGGAATGGATCGTGACCGGGCGCGGGGTGCGTTCGACCTCAATACCCTGTCGGGCCAGTTCGTGGAGGCGCTTTCCGTCCACCTTGACCGCCGACACCATGGGTGGGATCTGGTGGATTTCGCCCACGAAGCTCGCAGCCGCGTCGGCCACGGCGCGGGGAGTGAGGCCGCTCATTTGGTGGGTGGCAACCACGTCACCTGAGGCATCCAGCGTGGATGTCTCGGCGCCGAACACCACATCGCCCACGTAGGACTTTCCCAGTGGGGACAAGAACCGCAACAGCTTGGTGGCTCGGCCCACCCCGAGCAGCAACACGCCAGTGGCATCGGGGTCGAGGGTGCCGGCGTGACCGACCTTGCGGGTGCCGAGAAGGCCCCGGCTCTTCGCCACCACGTCGTGGCTGGTCCAACCAGCGGGCTTGTCGACCACCACCAGCCCGTTGGGGCCGGCATCGGCACGGCGGGGGCTCAAGATGCGGGCGGAACGGCCGGGCCCGTTGGGTCTCCCGGATCTGCGGTCTCGACGGCCTGGAGGCCCCGGAGGACGTCTTCGATCCTCAGGGCGTTGCGTATCACCGTGTCGGTCTCGAAACGCAGTTCTGGGGTGCGCTTCACCTTGGCTTGACGCCCGACCGCGGCCTGGAGCCGAGGCCGCAGCTCACTGAACGCGGCCTGGATGGTCTCCTCGGCTTCCTCGCCGAGACCATGGTCGTAGTGGACGACGGCACGGGCCAGATCCCCGTCGACCACCACTGAGGTGACGGTGACCAGCTCCAAGCGTTCGTCGTCGATGCGCTCCAGCTCCTCGGCCACGATCTCCTTGACCAGGCTGTTGAGCCGGGCGGTCCGCGGGTAGTCGCGTGATGGAGTGCGCTTCTTCATTCTTCCTCCTCCAGCCACCCCCGCCGGGAGGTGACTACCTCCACCTCGGGAAACGACCAGACGAATCGATCCACGGCATCGAGAATCTCCCGAGCCTGCTTCTCGCTGGACGCCACCGTGGCGAAGCCCAGCTCGCTGCGACGCCAGTCGTTCTGATGACCGACCTCAGAGGCTGCCACCCGGTGACGGCGCCGGGCTCCTTCGAGCACAGGAGTGATCACCGACCGCTTCGCTTTCAGCGAGTCGGCGTGGGGCAGCCGGAGATCGACGATGAGGACACAGGCGAACACGGCTGGGTCAGTGTACCGACCCCGGTCCGGAGCATGTCACGGTTGGGTCAGACCCGGGGGATCTCGCGCTCGTCGAAGGTCTCGATGACGTCGCCGGGCTTGAGGTCCTGGAAGTCGGTGAGGCCGATGCCGCACTCGAAGCCCTGTTTGACCTCACGCACGTCGTCCTTGAAGCGGCGGAGCGAGGCGATGGCACCCTTCCAGATGATGGTTCCCTCACGCAGGAAGCGAACCTTGGAGCCGCGGGTGATCTCGCCGTTGGTGACGTAGCAGCCGGCGATCTTGCCGACCTTGGGCACGCTGAAGATCTCGCGTACCTCGGCTTCGCCGGTGACCACCTCTTCGAACTCGGGTGCGAGCATGCCGACCATGGCAGCTTCTATGTCCTCGATGAGGTGGTAGATCACCTCATAGGTACGGATCTCCACGTCTTCGTTGTCGGCCAGTTCTCGGACCTGCCGGTCGGGGCGAACGTTGAAGCCGATGATCGTGGCGTTGGACGCCATGGCCAACTCGATGTCGCTCTTGAGGATGCCACCCACGCCCTGACGGACGAAGGCGAGCTTGACGTCGTCTCGTTCCAGCTTCTTGAGGCTTCCGACCACCGCTTCGAGCGAACCGGTGACGTCGGCCTTGACGATGAGGTTGAGCGTGGCGACCTCGCCAGCCTGGATCTGGCTGAAGATGTCTTCCAGCTTGGCGCCACCGTGCACCACCGACGCCGAGCCGGAGATGCTGGCCACCCGCTGATAGTGCTCACGCTGCTCGGCGACCTTGGCGGCGGTGCGTTCATCCGGCGCCACCACGAAGTCGTCGCCGGCGTCGGCCACGTCGGACAGACCGAGAACCTGGACCGGTGTGGACGGTCCCGCTTCCTTGACCTGCTCGCCCTTGTCGTTGATCAGGGCACGGACCCGGCCCCAGGCCGCACCCGCGACCAGGGGGTCGCCGACCTTGAGCGTCCCGCGCTGCACGAGGATGGTGGCCACCGGTCCACGACCGACGTCGAGGTGGGCTTCGAGGACCACACCACGGGCCCGGCCGGCGGGGTTGGAACGAAGGTCTTCGAGCTCGGCCACCACCAGCAGGTTGTCGAGCAGTTCGTCTATGCCGATGCCCTGGAGAGCCGAGATCTGGCAGACGATGGTGTCGCCACCCCAAGCCTCGGGCACCAGATCGCGCTCGGCCAGCTGGGCCAAGACCTTGTCTGGGTCGGCGTTGTCGCGGTCGATCTTGTTGACCGCCACCACGATCGGCACGTCGGCGGCCCGAGCGTGGTCGATCGCCTCCAACGTCTGGGGCATGACGCCGTCATCTGCGGCCACCACCAGCACCACGATGTCGGTGGCATCGGCACCACGGGCCCGCATGGCGGTGAACGCCTCGTGACCGGGGGTGTCGATGAAGGTGATGGGACGGCCGTCCTTGACCACCTGGTAGGCACCGATGTGCTGGGTGATGCCACCGGCCTCACCGGCCTGAACGTTGGCGTTGCGGATGCGGTCGAGCAGCTTGGTCTTGCCGTGGTCGACGTGACCCATGACGGTGATGACCGGGGCGCGGGTGATGGCGTCCTCGTCGTCGTCGTCCATGAGCTCTTCGACACCGAGGCGGGCCTGAAGCTCTACCTCCTGCTCCTCGCCGGGGTTGACCAGGCGGATCTCGGCGCCGATCTCAGCGGCGAACAGCTCGATCATGTCGTCTGACAACGACTGGGTGGCCGTGACCATCTCTCCCTGCTGGAGCAGGAAGCGCACCACGTCGGCGGCGGTGCGGTTCAGCTTGGGACCCAGGTCTTGGGGGGTGGAAGCCCGTTCCACCACGATCTCTCCCTCGGGGACCGGGGAGTTGTCTGGGGTGTAGGACGGGAGGTCCATGGGTTGCAGCTCTTCACGGCTGCGACGGCGACGGCCCTTGCGACGCGGGGGTCGACGACCAGCGGGACCGCCGGGACGGCCGCCAGGGCCACCACCGGGTCCACCGCCAGGTCCACCACCGGGCCGACCTTGGCCGACACCGGCGCCGGGAACCGAGGCGCGGGGGCCACCAGCGGGACGGGGGGCTCCGGGGCGGGCCGCACCGGGGGCACCGGATCGGACTCCTGGGGCCCCGGGACCACCGGGTCCCGCGGGTCGGGCCGCAGCGCGACCACCCATGCCGGGGGGTGGCGGGATCGGCTTGCCGCTCATCGACCGGGGCGGCGGCGGCGGTGGGATGGGCTTGCCCGAGGACGACACTGGAGGTCCGGCGGGACCGGCATCGGGGCCGGGTACGGGTCGAGGCCGGGGTACCGGCGGTTGCGGTGCACGGGCCGCGGGCGCGGCGGGAGCCGCCGGCGCGGCCGGGGCCGGACGGGCCGGGGCCTCTTCTCGGGGCGGAGCGGGGCGGGGCGGCATCTGCGCCCCGCTGGAACGCACGACGGGCCGGTCGGCGGGAACAGCGGGGGCCGGGCGAGGCTCAGCCGAGCGCGGCTCAGCCGGAGCCTCGGGGGCCGGCGTCGGGGCCACCTCGGCGGCCTCAGGGGCCGGCGGGGCAACAGGCTCGGTCGGAGCGGTCGCCACCTCTGGCGCAGGCGCGGGCGGGGCGTCGGGGGTCTGCTCGGCCTCAGCCACCACCGGGGCGGCGGGCTGAGCGTCCTCAGTGCCAGCGGGGCTTTCGTCGGCCTTGTTGGCCGCCTTCTTGGTGGGCTTCTTGGCCGGAGCCGGCTCTTCGGGCTGCTGATCTCTGACCAAACCCTCACGCTCGGCCTTGCGGCGGACGCGGTCGGCCTGCGCCTCTTCGATGCCCGACGAGTGGGTCTTGACCCCGATGCCGAGGTCGAGAGCCAGGTCGAGGGTCTCTTTGTTGGTGAGACCGAGCTCTTTGGCGAGCTCGTGGACGCGGATCTTTGCTGCCAAAGTGGGTTCGCCAGCCCTTCTGTTCAGTGCGTGCGGCGGTGTGCCCCGGTGGGCACGGTTTCCTAGTCTCGCGCAGCCGGGGTGCCGGGCACGAAGTGGGTTCGTCAGTCGGGGGCTCCGCCGACGAGGTTTTGGTGGAGCGCGTCGATCGCGGAGCGGTCGACCCTGGTCTTGAACGCCCGGTCGAAGCCACCTCGGCGGGCGGCTGTGTCCGGACATGTGGTGGAGCCCGGGCAGAGCCAGGCCCCTCGACCCGCCAGCGTACGGCCCGGGGTCAGAGTTCCGTCGGCGCTCAGTACCACCCGGACCAACTCGGTGGCTGGTCGGGTGGTCCTACAACCGACGCAGGTACGCAGCGGTACCCGGTCACTGCTCGTCGGTCGACTCCGGGTCGGTCGAATCGTCGACGGCATCGGACTCTTCGCCGTTCTCGGCGACGAGCTCGACATCGGATGGTTCGCCGTCTCCGGCCTGGTCGACGACATCGCCGCTGAAGTCACCCTCGGAATCGGTCGACTCGGCGGGCTGTTCGTTGGGCGATTCGGCCGATTCGGCATCGGTCGATGCCTCGGCATCGCCGGTGGGGTCGCCATGGGCCCATTCCTCGGCCGACACAGCTTCGCCACCATCGGCGGGCACCCAAACCTGCTCGCCGGATTCGGGGTCTATGACCCATTCGCCCTGCGCCCAGTCGTCGGTGCGGTAGGCCTCTTCCTCGGCCAGTTGGGTCTCACTCTTGATGTCGACGCGCCATCCGGTGAGCCGGGCGGCCAGGCGAGCGTTCTGACCCTCCTTGCCGATGGCCAGCGAGAGCTGGTAGTCGGGAACGATCACCTCGGCGGTGCCGGTGTCCTCGTGGATCCTGACCTCTTTGACCTTGGCGGGCTGGAGGGCCTTGGCCACGAAGTCGGGCAGGTCCTCGGAGAACGGGACGATGTCGATCTTCTCGCCTCGGAGTTCGTTGACCACCATACGAACACGAGCGCCGCGTGCCCCCACGCACGCCCCCACCGGGTCGACGTTGGAGTCGTTGGACCACACCGCGATCTTGGTGCGATGCCCGGGTTCACGGGCACAGGCCTTGATCTCCACGATGCCATCGGCGATCTCGGGGACCTCGAGGTCGAACAGCCGCTTGATGAGACCGGGGTGGGTACGGCTGACCACGATCTGGGGGCCCTTGGCCGTCTTGCGGACCTCGACGATGTAGGCCTTGAGACGGCTGTTGGGCTCGGGCCGCTCGTAGGGAACCTGCTCGGCCTGGGGCAGCAGGGCCTCAACCCGACCGAGATCGAGGAGGGTGTAGCGGGCGTCGGTCTGTTGGATGATGCCGGTGACGATGTCTCCCTCGCGCCCGGCGTACTCGTCGTACTTCATCTCCCGGTCGACCTCGCGCAGGCGCTGCATCATGACCTGCTTGAAGGTCTGCGCGGCGATGCGGCCCAGCGTGTCCTTGTCTGGCGTGACGTCCAGCTCGGGGCCGTAGGGGTTGCCGTCTTCGTCCAGTTCCTGGGCGGTGACGCGCATGTCTCCGGTAACGGGGTCGATGGTGGCCCACGAGTACTCATACGCGTCGGGCAGACGCTTGTAGGCCGATTCCAGGGCGTCGGCCAGGGCACCCATGAGGGTCTCGGGTGTGATGCCCTTCTCGGTGGCCAGGGCCCGCAGGGCCTCCATCATGTCGTCGTTCATGACTTCGCTGCCTTCTTCTCGGTGGAGGACTTTTCGTTGCTTGATGTCTTGGGCTTCCTGGGTCCCGCCTTGGTGCCCGCCGCCTTCTTGGCCCCGCCGACGGGTTTACCGGGCTTGGGTGCCGGTCCCCAGTCGAAGACGGTGCGCACTCGTTCGATCTCCGTGTAAGAGATGGTGCGGGCCTCATCGGTGCCATCGGGGCAGACCGTGAACCCGTCGGCGTCGGCCGAACTGAGCACGCCCTTGACCCGACGGTCTCCAGGCACACCTGCCCGCGTCTTCACCGTGACGGTGGACCCGATGGCTCGCTCGAAGTGTTCGGGCGTGCGCAACGGCCGCTCCAGCCCGGGGCTCGACACCTCGAGCGTGTACTCGCCGGCGATGGGGTCGGCCTCGTCGAGCAGTCGGGACACGGCCCGGGTCACGGTGGCGATGGTGTCCAGTCCCACTCCGTCTGGTCGGTCCAGGGTGATGCGCAGCACGCCCCCGGTCATCTCCACGTCGTAGATCTCGGCACCGGCCGCAGCCACCGAAGGGGCCACCAGCTCGCGGACGCGCGCAACGGTGTCCATGGGGCTCTCCTCTCTGTGACCGACCCGCAAACGGGTCCCGACAAACAAGAAGCGTGGGCCAAGGCCCACGCCCTGCCACCCGGAGGTGGACGTCGCCAGCATAGCCGCCACACCCCCGGTGGCGCCCGTCACGATTCGAAGTGGCGGCCCGTAGCCCCCCGGGTAGACCGATGCGTGCCTCGCGGGTAGAAGTTTGGCCATGGCGTCAGCCGTTCTGCTCCTGTCGTGCCCCGATCGCCGCGGGATCGTGGCCGCGGTGGCCAACTTCCTGCTCGAACACGGCGGCAACGTGCTCCACGCCGATCAGCACGTAGACACCGTAGACGGGGTGTTCTTCCAGCGCGTCGAGTTCGACCTCGACGGCTTCGGCCTGGGCCGCCACGAGATCGAGGACGCCTTCGGAGCGGCGGTGGCGGGCCCGTTCAAGATGGATGCAACGATCCGCTTCTCCGAGGACAGGCCCGCGATGGCGATCCTGGCCTCCCGCCAACCCCATTGCCTGGCCGACCTGTTGATGCGGTGGTCGGCCGGTGAGCTTCCGGCCGACCTGCGGGTGGTGATCTCCAACCACGCCGACCACACCGATCTGTGTGCGGGACTTGGGGTCCCCTACCTCCACCTCCCGGTGGGTCCCGGACCCGAAGCCAAGCTGTACCAGGAGGCGCAGGTACTAGCCGCCCTCACCGACCACGGCATCGAATTGGTCGTCCTGGCCCGCTACATGCAGATCCTCTCACCGGCTTTCGTCGCCGCCCACCCGAACCGGATCATCAACATCCACCATTCGTTCCTGCCCGCGTTCGTCGGCGCCAACCCGTACCGGCAGGCCCACGACCGGGGGGTCAAGGTGATCGGCGCCACCGCCCACTACGCCACCGATGACCTCGACGAGGGCCCGATCATCGACCAGGAGACCACCCGAGTCACCCACCGTGACGACGTGGCCCGCCTCACCCGAGCGGGCCGGGATCTCGAGACCACCGTTCTGGCCCGAGCCGTTCTGGCCCACCTCGAACACCGGGTCCTGGTATACGGACACCGCACCCTCGTCTTCTGACCCGCTTCCGCACTCCCTTGCGGACTCAGTAGGCGCGGGCCACTACTGCCACCACTTCGGGGTCGTCCTCGGCCTCGGGCACCGAGCCGTCGGGAAGTTGCAGGCAGCGGACGGTCACCGCTGTCTCGGCCAGCACCGCCTCCCCCGCCTCACCCAAGGTGGCCCACGGGATGCGGGCGAAGCCGGTCTGGGCCGCCTCTCGGGCTTCGTCGATGGTGGCGACGTGGACCGTGTTGTCGTCACGGCGGCGAGTGGCGTCGGCCAGCATCGTGGCCTGGATCAGATCCAGCATCCCCGGCACGGCCACGGCCAAATCGGCGAGGCGGGCCTGCTGCTTCTCGTTGGTGTCCCGCCGGACCAAGGTCACCTCGCCGTTCTCCAGGTCCCGAGGGCCGACCTCGATCCGCACCGGAACACCCTTCAACTCCCAGTCGGTGGCCCGCCGCCCGAACGACGTGTCGGTGCGGTCATCGACGCGGACCCGTACCCCTCGATCGGTGAGGGTTTCCGAGATCCTCGACACTGCCGCCAGCACCGCGGGATCGTCACGGATGGCCAGCACCACCACCTGGATCGAGGCCAGGCGAGGCGGGACCCGCAGCCCGGCGTCGTCGCCGTGACCCATGATCAGGCCACCCATCATGCGGGTGGACACCCCCCATGAGGTAGTCCACGCCGTCTGCTGCACACCTTCGGAATCCTGGAACGTGATGTCGAAGACCTTGGCGAAGTTCTGACCAAGCTCGTGGCTGGTCCCCATCTGGAGGGCCTTGCCGTCGCCCATCATCGCCTCACAGGCCAGGGTGTTGGTGGCGCCGGCGAAGCGTTCCTGGCGGGTCTTGCGCCCCACCAACACCGGCAGCGCCAACACCTCAACCATGAAATCGCGGTAGACGTCATGCAAGATCCGCAGCGCGTAAGCGGCAGCATCGGCCTGGGTGGCATGCGCGGTGTGTCCCTCCTGCCACAAGAACTCGCTGGTACGCAGGAAGATCCGGGTCCGAAGCTCCCAACGCACCACGTTGGCCCACTGGTTCAACAACAGCGGCAGGTCACGGTGGCTCTGCACCCACTTGGCCATGAACTCACCGATGACGGTCTCGCTGGTAGGGCGGACCACCACCGGCTCCTCCAACTCCTTGCCGCCGGCGTGGGTGACCACCGCCAACTCGGGGCTGAAACCCTCTACGTGCTCGGCCTCGCGGGTCAGGTAGCTCTGGGGGATGAACAGCGGGAAGTAGGCGTTCTCGGCGCCGGCCGCTTTGATGCGCCGGTCGACCTCGGCCTGCATCCGCTCCCACAGCCCGTAGGCGTAGGGCCGGATGACCATGGTGCCCCGCACCGGCCCGTTGTCGGCCAGCTCGGCCTTGGCCAGAACATCCTGGTACCAGCGGGGGAAGTCGTCAGCCTGGGGAGTGAGAACGGGAGCCTTGGCCATGGCCGCCGAGCGTAATGGCCCCCTCGTCGCCTCCTCGTCGCCACTTCCGCAGCGGGCGACGTCTGCTTCCCTGCATCTCGCATCGAGGGTCAGAGGCGTGAACCTCGATCGTGGTGTGCCACACAGGCGACCGTGACGCTCAGTCGTCGGGCTGGGCCCACAGCTCGGTAATGGAGCGGCCGAACTCGGCCAGCAGGTCGCGCAGGGTTGGCAGGCTGAGCCCCACCACGTTGGTGTGATCGCCCATCACTCCATCGATGAAAGGGGCAGACCGGCCGTCGAGGGTGAACGACCCAGCTACCACCAGCGGCTCACCAGTGGCGACGTAGGCGTCGACCTCGGCGTCGGTCATGGGACCGAAGTGGACGGTGGTGGCCGCCACCCTTCCCGCGGCCTGGCCCGAGGCGGTGTCGATTAGGTGATGTCCGGTGTAGAGGGTGCCCTCCCGGCCCCTCATTGCCCGGATCCGTTCGGCGGCCTCGCCCGGCCCCGACGGCTTTCCCCACACCCGACCCTCGATCTCGAACATGGAGTCGCATCCGAGCACCAGGGCATCGTGGACCCGGGTGGCCACCTCCTCGGCCTTGGCCCGGGCCAGGGCGCCGACTAGTTCGGTGATCGGAGTCTCGCCGATCACCGAACTCACCTCGTCTTCGTCGACCCGGCTCACCACCACCAACGGTTCGATGCCTGCTGCCCTCAGCAGGGACAGGCGGGCCGGTGAGGCCGAGGCCAGGACGAGGGTTGAGGTCATGGCCACAATCTTGACCGGCGCGTTCGCCCGCTTTGAGCCATACCGCCACGCAACCGGTCTCGACGTCGGCCACAATGGCCGGGTGACCGAGGAGCATCAGCCCGCCGCACACTCCGGCGCACAACCGCCGCAGTCACCGATCGAGGAGCCATACGGGGTGCGGGCCGAACTGGCCGAACGCCTCGAGGTGCTTCGTGATGCCGCCATCGAAGCTGAGTACGCCACCGGCAAACGCGAAGCCACCGAAGAACTGGCAAAGCGCCACGTGCTGATCCGGTTGGCCACCATCGTCGTCGGTTTCGTGGTGCTGACCGGCGGCTTGGCCATGCTGGTACTGCCCGGCCCCGGGGTGGTCGGCGTGGTGGCGGGCTTGGGCATACTGGCCCGGGAGCTGCCGTGGGCGGCCCGGATGGTTGAGTATGTCAAGCGCAAGGCTCGCTACGAGGACATCCAGGCCCAACCCATGTGGCTCCAGGCGTCGCTGGGGCTGTTGGCGCTCACCACCATGGCCGGCTCGCTGGTGTACTTCACCGTCATCCGCTGACTCGGTCGGCCGATGACGTCGCCGCGCTCGCGCATCGGGCCTCGGCCAGACGAGTAGTGATACCGAAACGGGGACTCACTTCGTGAGGTGATCGTCACCTCGCTCTCGGTGGTCGTAGGCAAGGCCATTTGGGTGTGGTACACCATGGCCAACCCAGTCAGTCGTTCCCGGATCCACGGGAACGGGAACGAAAGTGGTGCAGCATGCGGGCACGGAAGTACTTCACCGTGGGGGTGGTGACCCTCGGGTTGCTCGCCTCTGCCTGTGGTAGCAGCGGCGGTGGCGACGCCAAGAAGGATGACGCCAAGGGAGGCGACAAGCAATCGACCTCCTCCGGTGCTGTCGACAGTGTCGAAGATGTACAGACCGCGGTGGTCCAGATCATCGCGGCGGGATCCTTCGTGGAACCCTCCGAATCCATCGCCGTCAGCGAGACCTATGAGGGCAAGAGCAGCGGCACCGGGTTCATCATCGACCCGTCGGGCATCGTCGTAACCAACAACCACGTGGTCACCGGCAACGCCAGCCTCGAGGTGTACGTCGACGGCAAGGACAAGCCGGTCAGCGCCAAGGTCCTCGGTGTGTCCGAGTGCAGCGACTTGGCCGTGATCGACCTGGAAGGCGACGGCTACCCGTTCCTGGCCTGGTCCGACAAGGACCCCAAGGTCGGCCTCGAGGTGCGGGCCGCCGGCTTCCCCCTCGGTGACCCCGAGTTCACCATGACCAACGGCATCATCTCCAAGACCGAAGCCGCCGGAGACACCAACTGGGCATCGGTGGACAGCGTCGTCGAGCACGACGCCAACATCCAGCCCGGTAACTCCGGTGGTCCCCTGGTCGACGCGGCCACCGGCAAGGTCGTGGCCGTCAACTACGCCGGTGGCGACGTAGGCGGCACCGGGACTTCGCAGTTCTTCGCCATCTCCAACGTGCTGGCCGAACCGCTCGTGGAAAAGCTCCAGAAGGGCGACGTCGACTCGCTTGGCGTGAACGGGCGGGCGATCTACGACGAGGAATCGGGTCTGTCGGGCATCTGGGTGTCGGGCGTGGACACCAACAGCCCCGCCGGTGAGCTGGGCCTCCAGGGCGGCGACATCATCGAGAAGATCGAAGGCCTGTCAATGGGCGCCGACGGCACCATGGCCGATTACTGCAAGGTGCTGCGGTCCCGCAACGCCGACGACAAGCTGGCCGTCCAGGTCCTGCGCTTCGATGAAGACGTCCGCATGCGGGGAGAGTTCAACGGCGACGAGTTGGAGCCCATCGAGTCGCTGGGAACCGCGGTCGAAGAGGAGACCGGACCACTCCAGACCGGTGGCGCCTACTCCGGCTTCACCCGGGTGTCAGACGACTCTGGTGCCATCAGCGTAGAGGTGCCCAACGAGTGGACCTCGATCGACGGGGCTCCGGTCACCCTCGAGGACGGCAGCACCTGGGCCAACGTGACCGCATCCACCAACGTGCAGGGATACAACGACACCTGGAACACCCCTGGTGTGTCGATCACCGCAGCACCTGGTTCAGCGGTAGACGCTGATCCGACCACGGTTCTGAACCTGTTCTCAGAGGGTGCTCTCGGTGCTTGCACCAACGACGGCCAACAGCCCTACGACGACGGGCTCTACACCGGCACCGTTCAGTACTTCAGCAACTGCGGTGGTAGCGGTGCATCGGCGGTGTACCTGGCGGCCAAGCCAGCCGACGGGTCCTTCATGGTCCTGGTCCAGGTCCAGATGGTCACAGAGGCCGATCTGGCCGCCCTCGACCAGATCGTGGCCACCTTCATCGTGACCGTCTGAGTCACGCGGGCCGGCCCAGGCCGGCAGCCAGCTCCCTCGGGGGCGGAGTCTTCGGACCCGCCCCCGAGGCGCGTCACAGCCCGGGTTCAGACGATCGGCCCGAACCTTCGACACAGAGCGGACAGGTCACTCCCAAGTCGGCTCATGTCGCGAACCGCGGCCGGGACCGCCCGTCGAGACGTCAGTTCTCGGCCAGGTGACGGCGGATCAGCTCGACCGTCTGTTCACTGTGGTTGGCATCGGCGCCCTTGTCGTCGAGCAGCGCGGCCCGATCGGCGTCAGCCTCGGCTTGAGCCTTGGCATCTGCGTGGGTGAGCGCCCCTTCGATGCCTTCGTCATTGATGCGGTTGGCCCACTCGACCAAGGCCTCGACCATCGCTCCCTCGGGCACCACCTTGACCACTTGGCCCTTTACGAACAGGTGACCCTTCTGACGACCGGCGGCAATACCCAGATCAGCATCTCTAGCCTCTCCCGGCCCGTTCACCACGCAACCCATGACCGCCACCTGGATGGGGATCTTGAGCTCCTCCAACGCCACCTGGGCATCGTTGGCCACCTGGATCACATCTACCTCGGCCCGACCACACGAGGGACATGCGATCAAGTCCAGGCCCTTGCGTTCGCGCAAACCCATGGCTTCGAGCAACTGGCGCCCCGCCTTGGCCTCCTCCACCGGATCCGCGGTGAGCGAATAGCGGATGGTGTCGCCGATGCCCTCGGCCAATAGCGCCGCAATCCCGGCGGTGGCCTTGATCAGGCCCGCCGGTGGAGGTCCGGCCTCGGTGACCCCGAGGTGCAGAGGGTGGTCGGTGACTTCCGATAGCTGCCGGTAGGCCTCGATCATGAGCGGCACGCTGGACGCCTTGACCGAGATCTTCACCTGGTCGAAGCCGACCTCAGCGAAGTAGGCCAGCTCCATCTGTGCCGACTCCACCATGGCCTCGGGGGTGACCCGGCCGCCGTACTTGCGGTAGAGCGACTCGTCGAGTGAGCCGCCGTTGACCCCGATGCGAATCGGCACGCCACGATCTCGAGCTTCACTGGCGATCAGCTTTATGTGTTCAGGTCGGCGGATGTTGCCAGGGTTGAGGCGCAGGCAATGAACGCCAGCCTCCAACGCGGCCAGCGCCATCCGATGGCTGTTGTGCACATCGGCCACGATCGGCACCGGAGCCCGGGGCACGATGTGGGCCAGACCGGCGGCAGCATCGGCGTCGTTGCACGTGCAGCGCACGATGTCTGCCCCGGCTCCGTAGAGGGCGTAGATCTGTTGGAGAGTGCCCTCCACATCGGCCGTCTTGGTGGTGGTCATGGACTGCACCGACACCGGGGCGCCACCCCCGACCGTTACCGGATGAGACCGATGGTTCAACAACAACGCCCGGGTGGGGCGACGTTCAGCTACAGCAGCCGTCTCGTTCATCGGGCTACCAACGGGTTGGCGATGTCGAGGTAGATGGTGGACACGAACAGCATCCCCATGAGCACCACCACCGCATAGGTGAACGGGATGAGCCGACCTACGTCGGCCAGGTAGCGGCGACGGCGCAGTCGGACCTCTTGGATCCGTTCGTACACAGCGATGGCCACATGGCCACCATCGAAGGGAAGCAGGGGCACCAGGTTGAACACGCCGATGAACACGTTGATCATGGCGAACAACACGATCAGAGCGCCCGGATCGATCGCAGCCATGTCCGAGCCGATCGACACCAGCCCGTAGATCGACAAGAGCCGGTTCTCGCCCGAAGCGGATACCTCGCTGTCGTCGACCAGCCTGGTGGTGTTCTCTGTGACCGGGGCCGACGACTGGCGCTCCTCCTCCACCACCGCGGCCCGATCGGTGCGGGCGCCGGTCACCTGACCGGCGAAGTCAGAGATTCCGCTGGGGGTGAAGAACTGGCCCAGAGCTGCCACCGAGGTGACGGTCAGGTCGAAGAACTCCCGGGGCGCCGCCACAAGGCCCTCGACCACGCCGAGCCGTTCTGGCTCTGGCATCTCCCGACCGATGCCCACATATCCAGGCGATCCGGCCAGGGCCAAGGTATCCACCTCCATCGATGTGGTCCTGACCACCTCGTCTCGTTCATAGGTGACCTCGACGGGACCAGAGACCCCGGCCAGCATCTCCTCCAGCAACTGAGGGGTGGTGGCCTTGCTGAGCAGGTTGCCGTCTATGCGAACGATCTGATCGCCGGTTTGAAGGCCGGCTTCAGCGGCTGCACTCCCCTCGTGGACCCGTTCTGCCAGCCAGGTCATGAACGGTTCGAGGGTGACCGGAACCTCATGGCTTTGACCATCGCGCTCATAGACCACCGGGACGGTCTTGCCCTTCAACGGTTCGACCACCTCTCGTAGGTGGGTGAAGTCGGCGATCTCGTGACCGTCGATGACCGTGATTCGGTCACCGGGCTGGATCCCGGCCGCTTCGGCGCCGGATCCCTCCACCACGCCACTCACCCGCCAAGACGCCGCCTGTTCGGCACCGTCGAGGGTGCCGGCCGGCTGGCCGACCACCACCAGGGCCACATAGATCAGCACCGTGGCCAACATGAAATGCATGGTCGACCCGGCCACCGCCACCCCCACACGAGGCCAGAACCCCTTCTGCCGGTAGGTCCGGTCCTCGTCGGCGGGGTCGACAGGCTCGATGTTGTGCATCCCGATGATCTTCACGTACGCACCTGCCGGTATGGCCTTGATGCCGTACTCGACCTCGCCGCGCCGGGTGGACCAGATCCGAGGTCCGAAACCCAAGAAGAACTCGGTGACCTTCATGCCCGCTCGGCGGGCCATGACGAAGTGGCCCAACTCGTGCAAGAAGATCATGAGCACCAAGGCCAAGACCACCACCAGCGTCCACGGGCTTGAAACCCCGAGCAGGACCAATGCCCCAATCAGGCCGGCCAGACGGAGACCGGCAAATCGCACCCCGCCGGAGCTTCGACGGGAGGAGCCGGGGTGACCAGCACCCACGGCGACATCCGACTCGGTGTGCGCCTCGGCGGCGGGAATGTGGTTCTCGAGCTCGGTCATGGTCCCGTGGCGGTCGACGGCGGATCAGCCATAAGGGTACGGGCAACCGAGCGGGCCTGGGCATCGGCCTCTACGACATCTTCCACCGTTGCCAACGGGCGCCCATCGTGGCGGTCCAGCACCGCGGCGCACACCCCGGCTATGTCCACCCAACCGATCGCACCGGACAGGAACGCCGCCACCGCCTCCTCGTTGGCGGCGTTCAACCAAGCTGGCGCCGAACCCCCGGCCCTACCGGCGGCGTAGGCCAGACTCAGGCAGGGAAACGCGTCCAGGTCAGGGGGTTCGAAGTCCAGGCGAGCCAAGCTGGTCCAGTCGATGTCACCAAACGGTGTGCCCAGCCGATCGGGCCAGGCCAGGGCGTAACCGATGGGTAGGCGCATGTCGGGCATGGATAGCTGAGCGATCGTGGAGCCGTCGGTGTAGGTCACCATCGAATGGACCACCGACTGGGGATGAACCACGACATCGATCTGATCGAAGCCGATGCCCACGCCGTGGACGCCGGCTGGGACGCCGAACAGCTCGTGGGCTTCGATCACCTCCAAGCCCTTGTTCATGAGCGTCGACGAGTCCACGGTGATCTTGGGACCCATCGACCACGTCGGATGGGCCAAGGCGTCGTCGATGGTCACCCCGGCCAGGTCGGAGGCGCTGCGACCCCGGAACGGGCCACCACTGGCGGTGAGGACCAGGCGGTGCACCCGGGCCGGACCGGTCTCGTCGCGGGATCGGAGGCACTGGTGGATGGCCCCGTGCTCGCTGTCTACCGGGACCAGCTCGGCCCCTGGGGTCAGCCGGGCCTCCTGCACCACCGGACCACCGGCGATGAGCGACTCCTTGTTGGCCAGGGCCAAGCGCCGCCCGGCCTCCAGCGCGGCCAAGGTCACCCGGAGCCCGGCGAAACCGACCACCCCGTTGACGCAGACCTCGGCCTCGGCCCCGAGGCTGGCCAGGCCGTCCTCACCGGCACGCACCTCGATGCCGGGAAGACGAGCCGACAGCTCTGACACGCCAGCCGGATCGGCCACCGCCACCACCCTCGGATGGAACCGCTGGGCCTGGTCGATCACCTCGTCCAGTCGACGGCCGCTGGCCCCCAGCGCCACCACCTCGAACCGATCGGACTCGGCCTCTACGACCTCGAGCGTCTGCGTGCCGATCGACCCGGTGGACCCGACCAGAGAGACAGTGGTCACCCTGCGAGGGAGACGGTGAGCCAGTACATCACCGGCACCACGAACAACATCCCGTCGATGCGGTCCAAGGCCCCGCCGTGGCCGGGGAGAAGACCCGACATGTCCTTGACCCCGAGATCACGTTTGAGCAGCGACTGGCACAGGTCACCCAGCGGCGCCGCCACTGCGGCCCCGATTCCGAGCAGGATGCCGGGCCCGGCGCCGGTCTCGACACCCCATCCAAGAATGGCTACGCAGATCAACGTCACCGCGAAGGCCGCGCCCATGCCTCCCAGAAGCCCTTCGAGGGTCTTGTTGGGGCTGGCTGCCGACAACGGCCGGTGGCCCATGGCTCGCCCGACGAACAAGCCTCCGACGTCGTAGGCCACCGTGGCCAGCAGGGCGACCAGCAACAACCAGCGCCCGTCCTCGGGGATGGCGAGCATGGCCGCTGCCGTGGCCCCCAGGCCACCGATCCAGGCGATTCCCAGCAGGGTTGCCCCCGACCCTTCGAGCACGCGGGGATCAGACCCGCCCGCACCCACCAGGTACCAGCACAGGATCGCCACGACGGTGACGAACCCGACCAGCGGATAGGCGACCGGCCCTCGCCAGTAGACGGCGAACGGCAGCAACGCACAAGCGGCCAGACCCAGTGGGGTGGCGGCCTCCCAGCCAACCTTGCGCAGCACCGAGAAGTACTCGCCAGCCGCCGCGGCCAGGGCCAGAGCGATCAGGACCACCATTCCCTTGGGAAAGGCGATCAGCAACAGCAACGCCCCAGACC
>WBZX01001313.1_pt1 | contig 18991 bp, 13 predicted proteins | sample 5204211 | NCBI WGS metagenome assembly WBZX01 (sample SAMN12344362, study PRJNA552823) | activated sludge metagenome | biome: Activated sludge suspended growth; feature: Nitrification reactor; material: Wastewater; isolation source: activated sludge from nitrification reactor of wastewater... | reverse complement strand
CCAATGCCCGCTAAGCCTCGACGACTTGATCGCCCCAACCCGATGGAGAACACATGACCCTGGATCCCGCCTCTCTCACGATTGTCAGCGTCGATGACCACCTGGTCGAGCCGCCCGACATGTTCGAGGGGCGGTTGGCCGCGAGGTTCGCTGACCGCGCACCACGCGTGGTCGAACGCGCCGACGGGCGGGAGATGTGGCTGTTCGAGGGCGTCGAGATTCCGAACTTCGGACTCAACGCGGTGTCGGGCCGGCCTCAGGAGGAGTACGGGATCGAGCCGACCCGCTTCGACGAGATCCGCAGGGGTTGCTGGGACCGCGAGGCCCGCATCGACGACATGAACGCCGGTGGGATCCTCGCCTCGCTCAATTTCCCATCGTTCCCGCAGTTCTGCGGGCAGATCTTCGCCAACACCGAGGACAAGGAGCTCGCCCTCGCTGTACTCCAGGCGTACAACGACTGGCATATCGAGGAGTGGGCGGGGGGCGCTCCGGGCCGGCTCATCCCCCTGTCCCTCGTTCCCTACTGGGACCCAGATGTCATGGCAGACGAGGTGCGTCGGGTGGCGGCCCTCGGCGTGCGAGCCGTCACATGGTCCGAGAATCCGGAGAAGATCGGGGTGCCCAGTTTCCATAGCCCGCACTGGGATCCGTTCTGGCGCGCCTGTGACGACCTCAAGATGGTGATCTGCCTCCACATCGGATCGTCATCCGCGGTGAAGCTGCCGACGGTCGAGGCGCCGTTCACGACGATGCTGAATCTGCAACCGACTGCGGTCATGGACACTGCGGCCGACCTCCTTTGGTCAAGGGTCATTCGCTTGTTTCCGAACATCCGCTTCGCACTTTCCGAAGGCTCGATCGGCTGGATCCCATACCTGCTGGAGCGGGCCGACTACGTCTACGAGCATCACAACCGATGGACCGGTTCGGACTTCGGGGGTCGCCTCCCGTCCGAGGTGTTCCGCGATCACTTCATCGCCTGCTTCATCACCGACAGCGCCGGCCTCCGCATGCTCGACCTGATCGGCCCCGAGATCGTCTGCGTCGAGACGGACTACCCGCACTCTGACTCCACATGGCCCGCGAGTCCCGAGCGGCTTACCGGGCAGCTCGAGCACCTCCCTCGCGAGACGATCGACGCGATCACCCACGGCAACGCGATTCGGCTGTTCGGCTTCGACCCGTTCGTACACCGCGCACCGGAGGATTGCACAGTCGGCGCACTGCGAGCGAAGGCCGGCCACGTCGATGTGGGTCCCCTGGAGCCACGTGATGCGTTCGTCGCGCCGGATCGCCCGCTCACCTTGCTCGACATGCTGTCGCGCGCCGAACACCCGCTGCTCGAGAAGCAGGCTGCCGACGCTGGAGTTGCCAACGGGGGACCTACCTAACGGCATCCGAGGGAGAATCAGCTCTCGGCAGGCGATCGCTTAGTGACGCGACAGGCAATGAACTCATCGCCTCGCAAGCGCATCTAGGCGCGGTACGGGGGAGGTCGCCTTCTTCCGGGAGTGGTGAGGCTCACGGTCGTGGGCTACCGAGCTCGAGTCGAAGGCGGTGGAGGCCCTGTCGAAGCACGTCGTGTATGACTGCTCGCGCGCGCAATGCTCGATCTGCCGGTCCGAGTTCGACATGGGTCCTGATTTCGGTTCCGGAGTGCAAACTCGCGCACACGCTGAGGTGTGCACGAAACCAGAGGTCGCCAGTGGTCCCGACTACCAGGAGTGCACCCTCATCTCGCTTCCATTCTTCGTAAGCGCGCTCGAGCACGAGGTCGCCAGCAACAGACGAGATGGTGGTGCGAGATCCTTCGCGCTTGCAACCGAACCAGCTGGCGATCGCCGTCGGCCCATCCAAACGCGTGAGAGCGTCCTGCGCAGGACACGCCACGATGAGGTGCTCGTCAACATGGAGGATTCGATCGTTCACCCTGGCCCCCTCAGAGTGCGGCAGCGGCAAAGGGATTCTGCGCGGAGCGTGAGTAACCCGTCATCGAAACGGCCGAGGATCAGAGCGCTGTGGCTTGACGGGAACGATGAGGACGGGTCTTTCGCACCGCTGAGAGAGGCGCTCGCTCATGGTTGAGTGGGATCCGTAGGAGAAACGGCGTCGAAGGCTGCGCCCTACGGCGACGCAGATCGCGTTGTGTTCGACTGCGGCTCTCGCCATCTCTGTAGCTGGATCGCCGCGTCGCACCTCGAACTGCCACGGGACGTCGGTACCAGCAAGAACTAACTCGCAGTCCAGATGGCAGCGATCCAGGGCTTCGTCGCCAGCAGCGGCGAAGGCGCCGGCGCCTGTGAGAGGGGCAGTAGGCGGAAGGGGTTGAGTGCACACGACGTAGACGGCGACGACGCTGTTGCCGGTCATGGCGGCAACTCGAGCACCGGCAGCGAGTGCGGCCAAGGATCCTTCGGACCCGTCGAGGCCAACGACGACGGCTAATGCCTCCATGGCCTCGCTCCATTGTTCACGAGCCGCTCCACAAGGCCCAGTCGGGGTCGATGGTGGTCGGACTGGTCAACTCACCCTCCGTCCGCATCGATGGGTGCAGTGATGGTGTTGTGGACCTCGGCGCCGGCCATCTCCGAATGGTCGCTTAGGTGCAGGCGGGGCTCCGCTTCGGCCGCAGTCTTCGGCCCTCGGAGCGCGGTGAAGATGGCTGCGGCCAGAGCGACAGCCGCTCCCAGGTACAGGGCTGGAGTCATGCCGTCGACGAACGCCTGGCGAGAGGCTGCGACAACAGCTTTCCCGTCGGCACCCATCTGTCCGGCCACGGCGAGAGCGCTACCGATTCCTGAGGCCACCGGTTTGGCGACCTGAGGCGGCAATGACCCGGCGATCGGCTCGATGTTCGACCGGTATGCGGAGTTCAGGACTGAACCGATGAGGGCGATGCCCACGGCGCCGCCCATCTCGCGCACCGTGTCGTTGAGTGCTGACGCTACACCCTGCTTCTCCTCCGGGAGAGACGAGGTGATCGCTGCTGTCGACGGGCTCATGGCGAGTCCGACGCCGGCGCCGAGAACCAGGATCGCGGGGAACACAGACATATAGCCGCCGGTGGGATCAGCGAGAGCAGCGAAGAGAACGAGGCCGCCTGCCAGTAACAACATGCCCATGACGAGTGTGCGTCGAAACCCCATCCGTTCGGCGATGGTCGGGGCGATGGTCGACAGCGGCATCATGATTGCTGCCATGGGCAACAGCCCTGACGCTGCCCGTAGCGCCGAGTAACCGAGGACGGCTTGGAGGTACTGCACCAACACGAGGAATAGCGAGAACATCACTGCGAACACGACGAAGAGATTGACCGAACCGGCCGCGAGGCCACGGAGAGCGAAGACGCGGACATCGACCAGCGGGTGATCCCGACGAAGCTCGACAAGCACGAACGCCAGGGTGCCGAGCAACCCGGCAGCCAACGCGGCGAGGGTGAGGGCATCGGTCCACCCTCGCTCTGGCCCCTCGTGGAAGGCCAACACGAGCCCACCAACTGCGAGGACTGACAAGAGCGAGCCAGCGATGTCGAATCCCGCCTCGGTGTGTTCGACCGAGTGGGGGACGAATGCTGCGGTCAGAGTGAACGACACCGCGGCCAGGGCGATCGGAAGCGCGAAGACCCACGGCCAGGTGGCGTTGTCGATGATTGCGGCCGAGGCGAACAGTCCGATGATTCCGCCCGCACCGGCGAACCCGGCCCAGGTGCCAATGGCCTTTGCCTGTTCCTCGCGCGGGAAGCTCGTGGTGATGACCGACAGGGTGACTGGCATAACCATCGCTGCGGATACCCCAGCGAGGACGCGCAACGCGATGAGCACGTTTGGTTCAGTCGCGAATGAGGAGGCTAGGTTCGTTAGCGAAAACACCACCAGACCGACCATGAGCACGGGCTTCCGTCCCCACCGGTCGCCGATCGCTCCTACCGGCATGAGCAGGGCGGCGAGGGCGAGGGTGTAGCCGTTGATGATCCACAAGAGCTGGCTCTGTGAGGCGTCGAGATCGGCGGCCAAGGCCTGCTGGGCAACGTTGAGGCCCGATACCGAGGCGACGACGGCAACGAGCGCAACGCACATTGCCGCCAGGATGAACAATCGGCGACGCGAGTCGTCGATGACGTCGTCGTGAGGCGTCGGGACCTGAGGCGACGGCCCAGATCCGGTGGTAGTGGGCAAGGCGTGGCTCCTGGGGCGATCGGTCCGGCAGCTGTGTCAGATTTCTAGCACACTTCGTTCTGTAGAGATCAGTTTGTAGTGAAGGAACGGGCCAGAGGAGTCGTCGCTCGAGTCCTGGGAGCCCGAACAGAGCTCTCAGGCGTTGCGAGAGCCGTTCGCCGGTGTCCAACGCGGGTTCTTGGGGAACCACGAGCAGATCAACCGGGGACCTCAACCTTGGCTGTCCGGTGGCGCGTCCGCCGGGTCGTCCGGGCGGCCGCGGGATATTCGCGGGATGAGCGGCACTGAGGCCGAGATGCCGCGGCACTACGTGTTGCGGGGGCCTGGAGCATTGGCGGGATCGCTGGTGTCGCGTCGCCAACTTCGGTGCACATGACTTCGAATCGAGGACGACTGAGCTGCGCACGCCATCCCGCGAATATCCCGCGACCGCTCTCAATCGCGGTCGTTCGCTGGGGTCCGCCCTGTCGGGCAGACCCCGAGAACCTGGCCGTCAGCGTTCGTCGACGTCCGCTGACGACCGGCCAACGGTCCCTCTCAAGGTGGCGGCACGGGTTCGAATCCCGTTGGGGGTACAGCGCCAGAAGCCTTTAGTTGTGGGGTTATCAGGCCCGGGATGTCAGGAACACCCTGACGCAAATACCGCGAAAATCCCGCGGAACCTCGCGGGATCTGTGCACCAGATCGGGAATCGATGGCCTGAAACCCGCATTTCTTCGCTGTCCCGTGCCGCCACCTTGCCGTGCCGCCACCTTGAAACGGAGAAGTCGCGAGTCAGCCCGGTGCCGGGTCCCCGGCGTACCAGTGCACGGTGTCGCGCTCGTGGCCGTGGTCATAAGCGTGCATCCTCCAGGCCGAGATGCTCGAGATGCTCGCCTGATACTCCGACGACGACGTCCGCGGATGTGTGCGGATCCAGCTGAAATGCGGACCTCCCTTCGCAGCGTGGTGATCACTGATCCAGCCGGGCTGCCACGTACGGATCGCGCTCCTGGTTCGACCCTCGGAGCTCGGTCGGCTTCCGTCGCTACCATCACCGGCGGGGCGATCGAGCTCCATGATCTGCGGCTCGACCCGAACTTCGGCGAGACCTGCAGATACCGCGAGAATACTGCGGACTCCGCAGTTCCTCACGCCAGCTTGGCGTAGCGCATTCGATTCCTTGACCTCGATGGGTCGTTGTGTCGTGGGGGTTTCAGCTGGCGATCTCCGTGGAGGACATGCGCTGGTCCTGCCGGAGGTCCCTGGGGTTCGAGGTTCAGATACCGCCCGGCTTGGGCGAGCACATTTGCCCAGAGAGACAGCTCCCGAGTGAACGGGTTCGATGCGATCATCCGACGATGGGTCCTGTCGTGTTGTTGGTCGCCGATCGTGGCGTCGGTTGGTATGTCGGCTTCTACGGGTTTCGGCTGATGCTCGTCGCCGTCGTGGTTGGACTGATCGTTGCCGGGGTTCGCTCCGTGTCGAATCGAGGAGACTCGTCGGGCGAAGCGCACGGCAGCGCGGCCCTTCGTGGCACAGCGGCGGGTTGGTATCCGGATCCCGATGGGTCAGGCCGCTATCGCTGGTGGGACGGTCGGGTCTGGACGGACCACTTCTCGTGATCAGCGGGCCGGCGATGTCGGCCGCCGAATAACTCGGCTCGCGGCCCCTTCGGTGTCGTTGGAGCGACCTGCATTGACAACTCGACGCCTTCCAAAAGCGCGGCCACATCGATCGGGTGGGTCCCTGAGTCGGCGCGACGGCGTGCAGTGTTGGCCGACCGGGTTGGACGCTGGGTGATCTCGCCCGATCCGTTCAGCATCTGCGAACGACCTCCCGATGGAGAGGTCGTGCCGTCTCCCGGAGGTCAGTCCGTGCGCTTGTCGAGGGTTCGTATCGTGTTGGCGTCGTTGATCGTGGTGGGGTTGGTGACGCCGGCCGAGATCGTGAGTGCGCAGGAGTCGAAGGGCGATGCGACTTCGAAGCGCCGCCTGCCGGTGCCGCGGTCGGTTCCGAAGTCGTTGAAGGAACTGGGCGCCCTGCCAACCCAGGATTCGCCACGGGCTGATGGTTCGGTCCCGGGGTTGATCGAACCGTCGGGTCCGGCCGCGTTGGCGGAGCCGCTGAACCGCAAGCCAGCGCCGGACCCGATCGCGGACGCAGTCGCAAAGCTGCCGGCACCGGGGGAGCCAGCGGCGTTGACGAAACCGCGGGAGTTGGCGTGGGCGAGGACGGAGACGAGCCGGGTGTTCTTGAACCCCGATGGGACGCATTCCGTGGAGGTCAGCAACGACCGCGTGAACTTCAAGGACGACGCCGGGGAGTGGCAACCGATCGACTCGAGCGTCGGGCCGTCTCAGGCCGACCTGTCGGTCCTCGAGAACGCGGCGAACGACTTCACGGTGACGTTCGCGCCGTTGTCGAAGGGCGGAGTGAAGGTCGTTGGACCCGATGGCGCTGAGCTGTCGTTCGTTCCCGACGTCGCCCGCGATGTCGCACCGAAGGTGGGGTCGAAGCCGAACCACGTGATCTACCCCGAGGTGTGGCCCGGCGTCGATGTCGAGTACATCGTCCGCCCCTCTGGTGTCGAGGAAGTGCTGAACGTTAAGCGGAACCCAGGTCGGGGAACGTTTCCGTTCTTGGTCGGTGGCGCTGAGCTACGCCCGAGCGAGGGCGGTGGCTTCGACACGTTCACGAAGGGCAAGCCGTCGTCGTTGACGGTCGCGCCTGTCTCGGTCACGGATCGCCGTGGCGTCGCGATCGACGCAGCGAAGGCGAAGCCCGCATCGGCCGTTGGTGAGGTTCCACAGGACTCGGCGCGCCGCAGCAGCCCGGCGGTGAAGGAACGTTTCGCGAGCCCTCGTCGTATGGACGTCGCGGTGGACGCTGGGTGGTTGGCGTCGTTGCCGGCGGGTGAGTTCCCGGTGCGGATCGACCCGACGATCGGTTCTGCTGCGCCGGTGTGGGTGCAGCGGCGGGTCAAGGACAACCCCTCCGCGAGTTGCTACGACGTGCCGGCCGCATGTCAGACGAGAGTCGGAACGTTGGCGGGCGCGAAGGTTCGTTCGTACTCGCGGATCGAGCTCGGCCAGATCTGGTTCTGGCGCACACTCCTCGATCTCGATGTCGAGTCGGCGTCGATCGAACTCCGCGCCGATACGACCGGCGTGGCCTGGCCACCCGCGTCGACGTCGGTGTCGGCGTTCGACAGCATGTGGCCGACCGGCGCCGGCGGCACGTACGCGTACGCGGATATCGAGGACCCCGCCGCGATCCCGTTGGGTGACGTCGATATCGACCCGGTGTCGCTGAACGGATCGATCGACATCAGCAGCTTCTTCGATCTGTGGCAAGCAGTGGAAGAGTCGTCACCCGGTTCAATCAACTTCCGTGACCTGGGTATTGGGGGCAACGAGTCGGGGGTGTACTCGTGGATGAACCTCGATCCGATGTGGATCCGGGCCACGTTCGTGAACCAGGCGCCCGGTGCGGCGATCGCGTGGAGCGGTGTCAATCAGACCGCGAACCCACCGGTGCTGCACGAGCTGAACACGATCAACACCAGCGTGCAAGCGACCGTTGTCGACCTCGACGGCGACACGATGTCGGGCTACTACGAGATGTGCACCCTGGCCGCGGCCCAGGCCGCGGAGCCCGGCGAGGACTGCGACGGTCAGGTGAAGTCGGAGCACAGCGGGCTGACGAACACCTCGGGTGTCCCGGCATGGAACGTGCCGTTGCGGTGGCAGGAGTACTACGTCGTGCGGTTCGTCGTCGACGACGGCGTCGACGTGGCTCCGTCGCCGTGGGTCCTGCTCCGCTCGGAGATCCCAACGGTGACGCCAACGTGGCACACCGGGTCGGATCCCTACGGCGGCTTCGCCGGAGGGGTGAACCTGGCGAACGGCTCGTACTTCGCCTCCCAGACCGACGTGACGGTCGCCTCGGTCGGGCCAGGGTTGGCCAGCACGCGTTCGTACAACTCGATGGACACCCGTAACGGCGCCTTCGGCAAGGGCTGGACGTCGCCGTACGAGATGTCGGTGGAGTGGATGCCCGCCGCACCCGGGGTGGCCGTGCTCCGTCCCGACGGCAAACGCGAGTTCTACGGCAAGAACCCCGACGGCACCTACGGCGCCCCGCTCGGCTCGTCGGCGAAGATGGTCGAGACCGCCGGTCCGACGTGGACCCTCACCGACCCGGATTCGACGGTGTACACGTTCGACGCCACCGGTGTGTTGACGGGCATTGTGGACGAGGCGAACCGGGCGTTGCAGCTGACGTACACCTCGGGCCTGTTGTCGCAGGTGAAGGACGCTGTGTCCCAGAGATCGCTGTTCTACACATGGTCGACCCCCGCGGGCGCGACGCGAGCGCACGTGGCATCGGTGTCGACCGACTCGGTGACCGGAGCCGGTTCGTCGACCTGGACCTATGGGTACGCACCGGGCGATCTCCTCTCCGATGTGTGGGACCCGATCAACCCGTCCCCTTCCGCGAACAAGAATCATTTCGACTACGACGGGTCGGCACGGTTGCTCACCTGGACGAACTCGAGGATCAAGACCGAAGCTGCCTTGACCTACGACGGGTCTGGCCGGGTAGCGACCCGTGCCGACGGTGTCGGCGCGACGTTCACCTACGCCTACACGGTGCCATCACCCGTCGCCGGTGAGACGCAGCAGACGACGGTGTGGGATCCACGCCGCACGGCTTCGGAGCCTGTTGGGGGAGAGACGACGTGGGGCTTCGACCAGTTCCACCGCCTCGTTCGACGGACCAACGAGGCCGGGAAGGACCGCAAATGGACCTACGACCTCAAGGGCTTCCTGCAACAGATCAACTACGAGGACTCGTCTGCTGAGGTCTTCACCAACGACGACAACGGCAACGCCGTGGCGAAGACCGACCGGTGGGGCAAGACGACCTACTTCGTGTTCGATGCCAAGAACCGCGTCACCGAGGTCCGCGACGCCCGATCCGCCGACAAGGACGACACCACCTATCGGACGACCACCGTCTACAACGCGCTCGGCAACGTCGAGCGCATCACCCCTCCAGCACCGCTCGGCGAGACCGTGACCTCATACACCGACGGGTCAGAGACGCCGGTCCCGGCCGGCGGTACCGTTCCGGTCGGGTTGCCGAAGCAGGTCACGTCCCCGCTCGGCGGACAGACGACCACCAGCTACAACGCGAAGGGCGACGTCACCCGTATCGTCGACCCAGCTGGGAAGACGACGAATATCACCTACGACGAGCTCGGGCGCGAGATCTCCCGCACCGACACCGGTATCGGCATCCCGGTTGGTGCGACGTGGTCGAAGACCTATGACAAGGTGTCGAGGGTCCTGACCGAAACTGAGCCGACGGTCACCAACGTCGTGACGGCGGCGAGCCGCCAACGCCGCACGACCAACACCTACGACCCGAACGGCAACCTGACCCAGTCCCAGGATGGGCCGGTCACCGCCGTCGCGGCGGACCCGCCACGTACCCAGGCGTTCACCTACGACAACAACGACCGAGAACTCACCCGCACTGTCACGGTCGGGGTCACAGCAATCACGTCGACGAAGGAGTACGACCGCAACGGCAACGTCATCGCTGCGATCGACCAGGAAGGCCGTCGCTTCGAGACCGCCTACAACTCACGGAACCTCGAGACGACTCGCACGCTCAAGACGTACCAGGCAGACCCGGTCGGCGGGTCGACACCGTTCGATCTGGTGGTCAGCTCCGTCACCTACGACGATGCCGGCCGAAAGGCCACGGTCACCGACGCCGAAGGCCGCGTCCAACAGTTCACCTACACGATCAATGACGAGATCGACGTGGCCAAGCTTCTCGCCTTCGACGAACGCGACACCACGACCTCGGACCTCGTCATCGCTGACAACGACTACGACAACATCGGCAACGTCACCGCGACCTGGGACGGCAACGGCACCCGGCAGACCGTCACGACCTACGACCCGGCAGGGCTGAAGTCGAAGGAAACGGTCTTCCAGGGAGCGGCTGTCCCAGGAGTCCCAGCCGCTACCAAGCTCCGCGAAACGACCTACGCCTACGACCTCGCGGGCAACGCAACGTCCATCACCCAGAGCGGGCTCGGAGTAGTCAGCGACCGCGTGCAACGGTCCCACATCGCGAGCAACGGGCTGAAGGATTGGGAAGAGATCGAGAACGGCCCTGGTGTCAACGACGACTTGCGGACCTTGTTCCAGCACGACGCCCGTGGGCTCGCCATCGTGGTGACCGATCCCGACGGCAAGAACGTCACGACGACCTTCGACGTCCTCAGTCGAGCGACGAACATGAAGTCGGCGTCGGTCCCCAACGAGAGCGGCGGCGGTTCGCCGGTCTCGTCACAGCCCGAGTCCAAGCTCGGCTACAACACGTTCGGAGAGGTGACCCACCAGGCCGACGCCAACGGCCGGGTCACCACCCATGAGTTCGACCAGCTGGGTCGGGAGACGAAGATCACCCAGCCCACGTACACGCCGCCGGGTGGCGCGGCGGTGACCCCGTTCGAGTCGATGACCTACGACAAGGTCGGCAACCTGGTCTCGAAGGTCGATCGTCGTGGCAAGACGTCGACGTTCGAGTTCGACAAGCTGAACCGGGTGTTTCGGTCCACGACCCCGGGGACGGTTGCGGGGACCCCCGCGGTGACTCTTTTGAAGTACGACAAGGTCGGCAACGTCACTTCGACGACCGACCCAATCGGCGCCGTCACCCTCAACACCTATGACGACCTCAACCGGACGCGCCTCACGACCAAGGTCGTGCGACAGCCGTCGACGCACAACGTCACGACGACCTTCGACTACGACCGGCTCGGGAACCTGACTTGGAAGCAGGACCCGGCTGCTGCGACGATCGCCGGCTCGGTCGCTGCAGTCACGACCCAGGTGTTCAACGCCGCCGGTGACCGCCTGTCGGTGACCGATCCGTTGTCGCATACGACCACATTCACTCCGTCACCGTTCGGCGAAGTCCTGTCGACGGTGAACGCGATGAACCGCCAGACCACCGCCACCTACGACCAGGCCGGTCGCCAGATCACTGCGACCAACGTCGGCAACATCGGCGGAGGACAACCGGCCCTCACGACAGCGTTCACCTACGACGAGCGCTCCAACCTCCTCACCACCACCTCCCCCGCAGGGCGCGTGTCCAAGTCGACCTATGACAATGCCGGTCGCCTGACGGACGTCACCCAGGGGTTTGGCACGGCCGCGGCGGTCACGACGAGCTACTTCTACGATGCTGCCGGGAACAACACCCGGATCCGCAACGGCCGTGGCTTGGACACGATCATCGAGTACCAGCCGTGGAACCTGCCCGAGTCCCGCATCGAACCCGCGACCGTCGCCGGGCAGCCGGTCGCCAACCGGCGCTGGCGCCGTTCCTACGATGCTGCGGGTCTGCCGGCCAAGGACGAGCAGCCCGGTGCGGTCAGCGTCGCCCGCACCTTCGACGAGGCCGGTCGCACCAAGACCGAAACGGCGACGGGTGCGACCGGTAGCCGGACCTTCACGTACGACGTCGCCGGGCGCCCGGCAACGGTGTCGCACCCGACGGCGACGATCAACGCCACGTTCGACGACCGCGGACTGCCGCTCACGGTCACGGGTGGGGCGTCGTCGACGACCTACAGCTGGGACGACGCGTCACGCCTCACCCAGCGTGTCGACGCCGCCGGAACGACAGGGTTCGCCTACGACGCCGCCGGCAGGGTCGCGGCCCAGACCGATCCGAACACGGGCAAACAGCTCACGTCGTTCTACGAGGACGACAACCGGCTGATCGCCGCCACCTACGACCCGATCGGGTCGGGCGGTTGGTCCGGTGGGGCGTTCGTGTGGCAGTCCGCCGACGACTACGGGCGCACCGGCCAGAACCTGTACTTCCCCAACGGGTCGGACCCCGTCACCTACGCCAAAAACTACTACTACGACAACGACAGCCAACTCGCCTACGAGTCCGTCGACGGCACCTCGACACCCGCAGACAACGGCTGGCACTCCTACACGTACACCCCGCTCCATCAGCTCGAATCGTGGACCAAACCATCGGGCGCGGTCGTGAACTACGCGTACGACGGCGCCGGGAACCGCACCCAGGCCGGCGGGTCGACGTTCGTCTTCGACAACCAGAACCGGGTCACCTCCGGTGCTGGTACCACGTTCTCCTGGTCGTTGCGTGGCACTCAGACCTCGAGCGTCACCGGTGGTGTCACCACGAACCGCACCTACGACGCGTTCGGGTTGGAGCTCACCGCCGGCACCGTCACCTACACCTACGACGGACTCGGTCGCATCGCCGCCCGCAACGGGACAGCGCTGAAGTACAACGGCACAGGCATCGACCCGATCGCCGATGGCACCTGGACCACCGTCCAGAACCAGAGCGCCGCACCGTTGTCGATCAAGTCGGGGGCCACGGCGAACTGGGCGCTCCTCGATGCGCACAACGACCTCGTCGCGCTCATGTCACCTGCCACCGGGGCGGTCTCGAACACGACGTCGTACGACCCGTTCGGCAAGGTCGAAGGACGCACCGGCTCGATCGTGCCCACCGTCGGGTTCCAAGGTGATTTCACCGACCCGACCACCAGCGAAGTGTGGATGGGTGCCCGGTTCTACCAGCCGGCCAACGACACGTTCACGAGCCGCGACACCTACGACGGCAAGCTCGAGACCCCCATCTCGCTGAACCGGTACACCTACGGCGACGACAACCCACTCAACGGCGTCGACTGGGACGGCCACCGCATGACCTACGGGACCAGTTCAAGCTCATCGTTCGTCTCGCCCAACCCCGCCCAACGCAAGGCCATGACCAGCCCGGCGGCCAAGAAGAACCTTCGCATGAGCGAGTTCCGTGCGAAGCGGAGCGCGAAGAAGGAGGCGGATGCGCGGAAGGCGCGGCTGAAGAAGTCCGGCAAGAAGTACGACCCCTGGATCGTGCCAAAGAAGGCGGCGCCGACCGTCCGGGAGATGACGCTCACTGTCGGGTTCGGGCCGTTCAGCATTTCCAAGACGATGCACAGCGACGAAAACGGCGAGATCCACCTCGGCGGCGCGAAACCGAACCTTCTCGACCAGATCGCGGACGGGATCACCTACGGCGGTAAGGACTTCGGCGAAGGCCTCGCCGGCGTGGTGTCACTCGCCAAGGACGGGGTGTGCGTCACCAACAACATCAAGGCCGACACCTGTGAAGGAGCAGGCGACCGGGTCTCCGCCGCAGTGAAGTCCAACGTCAAGCTCGGTATCTGTCTGACTGGCGTGCAACATCCCGGCTGCGCCGAGACAGTCCGGGACTTCGGAAAGGGCCTGATCTGCTGGGACGCCGGGGCCAGGGAAGGCATCGCGAACGCCGCCTCCCGCTGCGGCACCAAGTACCTCCTCGACTACGCCACCGGCAAGACCGGTCAAGCCGCCACCGCAGCACTGCGAGCACGAGCGCCCGTGCCCGTCGCCCCGGCGGAGTCGTTGATCGACGATGTCGCGAGAGCGCCAAGGTCGTCGACGCCGCTTAAAGACATGGCGTCAGAGGTTCGCGACGCTGGGCTTCATCCGGCGGCTCGAAACCAGCGCGTCATCGCAGTTGGTTCCGATGGCAGCGGCGGTCTCCATGCTGGTTCGAGCAATGGCTTCGACGCAGGTCAGCGGGCCGCCCTTGAACGTCTTGGAATCAATCGAGTGCCCGGTAGTGCCAAGCTGCATGCCGAGGAGGAACTCCTGCGAGCGCTTGACGATCTCAAGAAGGTCGGGACGTCTAAGCGAATGCCGTGTGGTCCGTCCGAGCACGACTGCCTTCGGCAGCTCGTCGAGAGAGGTGTGGAGATAGAGGAGTGACTGCGTTTGATGACTTGCTGCTCCGCCTAGGACGCGAGATCGATCTGCTGCCACGGCGAGCGATGTCGGCCCTGTTCCTCGTTTGCGGACGGGCCCTGCTTGGCACCTACGAGGGTTGGGCTGGTTCGGTAGGTGGTGTCGGCCATGGTCTGCTGGAGCAGGCTGACGACGCCGCCGCGCGGTTTGCGATGGGTGGCGAGGCCGATGGTGACCTGTCTCTACTCCTCGACTCGATGGCCGGGTTCACACCTGAGGCGGACTCCGCGAACGGTGTCTCAGCCACTGCCGCGCAGGATTGCTGGATTTGCTTCGACACGGCGGTGCGGCTGATCGTCGATCGCCAGTTCGAGCCGGGCGCCTGTATCGAATTCGCACTTCAGCCCGTGACGGAGGCGGTTTCGGAGCGGTTGTTCGGGGTGTCGCAGATCGGTGGTGGCCCGAACGAACGGATGCAGTCGGCTCGGCTCATCGACGATGCCCAGTTTCGAGAGGCCTTGGGCTTTTGTGAGCACGCCATCGAGGAGCTCGGGAGGCGTCGTGCTATCACCGTTCAAACTCTCGACGAACTCGTTTCGATCGCTCGGCTGGTTCCGCGCTCGACGTGAGCCGGAGGATCTCTCAGGTCTGCGTCCCCGACAGGTATCGTCGCCCTGCCGATCGCGTCGGCCCCGGTGCCCTGCCGACCCAGACCGGAGAGTAGCCGAGCTGATCGGCGATCCGTTTCACCGTCCCGTGATCGGTCTTCAACTCGTCGCGGAGCTGGCGGACCAGACCCACCGCCTGCGACTTCTCCGTGTCGGTGTACCGCCTCGCGGTCGGCTTCCCTGACTTCGTTTCTTGTGGCATAGCTCCATCCTCGTGTCCAAGGTCAGGAGCCTCCAAGTAACCCAGTGCGATTCAACCCGGACTTCGAGCAGTACCTGCGGGGCGATCTCAATGGGCCGGTGAAACCGATCTCCGCGGTCTGGCCTCAGTGCATGGTGTGCTCGTCGTAGCAGGGACAGACAAACTCAACGCTCAGCAAGACGGATGACCAAGGCACTCCAGAATCTCTTCGCCGTCATTGGCGGGCGGCTGAAGTGGAAGGACGAACCGTGGCGATCGGCACGAGTGAATCAGCCTGGACGATGCCGCAGCGCGAGCTGGCGGCCCGTCTCGGACTGTCGTACTCCGAAGCCCTTCCCAGCGACATCGTGGGCGTAGCTGAGAACGTGCGGCCAAACGCGGTCCCATTGAACGGACTCCGCCACCCCCCTCAACGCGGTACGAGTGGTTGGTACCTCTGGGCAGGTGAGGAGATGTCGACCGCCCCGGACTTCTTCGTGCCCGTACACGCTCAGCATCTGGTGGACAGGTGTCCAAAGGTCGTTCCCTATCTCGGTTTGCCGCCTGGCTCGAGGTTCCTGATCGCTCCAGGTTGGGAGGACGTGTGGTTCGATGAGCTGCTGCTCGACGTATGACGGACCGGTGTGAAATCGCCCAGGTCGATTGGGCTCGCCGGATGACCTGGTCAGCCCGAGTCGGGCGGGGTGTTGCTCCTCGAGATGGTGATCGGCGAGAGCGGCGTGGACTCAAACCTCGCTGCTGGTCGGGGAGTCGAGCCCCCACGACGTCGGCTCCGGGCGCTGACCTCGACATTATCGGTGGGCCGTTCGACAATGGGCCGATGATTCAAGTGCTCGGGGAGTGAGTCAGGTGGAACTTGACCGGTTCTGCCGGGTCTACGTGGGCGGCACTGAGCGATCAGTCGCGATCTCGACAATTCTCCTGGACATGGGAGCGACACGTGACGGGTTCCTCTTCCGTCTTGGTGGCGTTGAATTTCAGGTCGGCCCGAATCCAGACGGTTCGGATGGCGGCGACGACCATCTCGGCGCGTTTATCGGTGACGCTGGCTTCTCGATCGAGGTGGATGCCAGCGACGGTTCCGTGTCGATCGTTGACATGGTCGGTTCACTCGATCGACTCACCAAGGCGTTGGAGGATGCAGATCTCTACTTCGCGTGCAGTTGCGACTACGAGGATCAGTTGCGCTCGGACGGTCGGCGCCTCCCCCTCGGCCGGGACGAGGGTCTTTGAGAGTGCGGTGATCGGCCGCCTCCGGCGGGGATGCCGGCTCTTCGGATTTCGGGGACAGCTGACCGAGCCGAGGGTCATCCGGTGTTGAGCCATGGGAGGGCGGGTGCGATGCCGGAGTGGTCGAGCATGATCATGGTGATGAACGCCTCGGGTTGTGGAACCCGCGGGCGTTGGTCCGGATCCGCCCGATCGACGCGTTCTTGGACTCCGCCATCCCGTTGGTGAGCCGCCACTCGGTCGTTGCTTCGATCGCAGCCCGATAGGTGCGGATCGTGCGAGCCAGCTTCACGAAGACTGGCAGCCTCGAACGGGAAGCGTCGAGGGCCCGCCGTGCCGCCAACAGCGGCAGGGCGAAGATGTCACGCGGCGCCTCTTTCGACAGAGTCCCGTGGAGTGGTGGGGTTAGCGGTCCACCGGTAGGTGGGTCACCGGCGTGATCCTTGGTGTGTTCCTTGCACGAGCACCCCAGGAGATGCACGCCGATGACCCAACACGATTCTGCCCTGCCCGAACTTCTCGCCGCGCTCCAGACCGGCGACGGTGTCGACTTGGTCCGCGAGCTGGCCCGCTGGGCCCTCCAAGAACTGATCGAGCTCGAAGCGACCGCCGCGATCGGGGCGGGCCGCTACGAACGCTCTGACGGCCGGATCACTGAACGAAACGGCCACCGGCCGAGGGTCGTGTCGACCAAGGCCGGCGACCTCCAGATCGGCATCCCCAAACTCCGCCAAGGCTCGTTCTTCCCGTCGCTGCTCGAGCCGCGCCGCCGCATCGACCAGGCGTTGTACGCGGTGATCATGGAGGCGTACGTGTCGGGTGTGTCGACGCGCAACGTCGACGACCTCGTCGCCGCGATGGGTATCGACACCGGCATCTCCAAGTCCGAAGTCAGCCGGATCTGTGAGCGGCTCGATGAACGTGTTGGCGCGTTCCGCAACCGCACCCTCGGACATGTCGAGTTCCCCTACGTGTACCTCGACGCCACCTACGTCCACGTCCGCGACGACGCGTTGGGCCAAGTCGTCTCACGCGCTGTCGTCGTCGCCACCGGCATCACCGCTGCAGGCGGCCGAGAAGTCCTCGGCGTCGACGTCGGCGACTCCGAGGATGAGACGTTCTGGACCGCGTTTCTCCGCTCCCTCAAGGCCCGCGGGCTCGGCGGTGTCCGGTTGGTGATCTCTGATGCCCACGCCGGGCTCACCGCGGCGATCCGCAAGTGCATGACCGGCGCGTCGTGGCAACGGTGCCGGGTCCACTACGCCCGCAACCTGTTGGCGTGCGTGCCGAAGGGCAGCCAAGAAATGGTGGCTGCCGCGTTCCGGTCGATCTTCGCTCTCAGCACCAAAGAAGAGATCGAGGCCCGGTGGGACGAGGTCACCGACACCCTCGGCGACCGGTTCCCCAAGGCCGCAGCGTCGATGCGCCAGGCCCGCACTGACGTGTTGGCGTTCACCGCGTTTCCGCGGGCGCACTGGCGCAAGGTTTGGTCGAACAACCCGCTCGAGCGACTCAACAAGGAGATCAAGCGGCGCTCCAACGTCGTCGGGATCTTCCCCAACGACCCCGCCGTCATCCGACTCATCGGTGCCGTGCTCGCCGACCAACACGACGAGTGGGCCATCGCCCGCCGCTACCTCTCCGAACACTCCATGGCCACCCTCAACACACCGCGCGATACTGACCCCGCTCAGCTCGAACAACCGGGCTGAGCCACACCAGGGAACGCCGGCGCGAACCCCACCACTCCGCGGGACTCATACGTACTCGGCCGGTACCGGTGCCCGCGACTACTACGGGGCAAAGAAGTGCTACCGCTCGAACAACAGCTGGGCGAAGCACTACGTCGCGAAGCTCGATGAGCTCGGCGCGCCGGCTCAGCTCGACGATGTGTTCGCGTGCAGTGGCGCGGTAGCCAGGAACCTGTATGCGGAGAACCAGGAGCTGTATTCGAAGACTCATCGTGAGTCGGACCTGCTGGGCCGCACCGAAGCTGAGTGGTATGCGTGGGGGGTTCAGGCATGCCGGGACGGACTCACTGCCGACGACGTGATCGCTTCCGCCGACGTACGACTTCGCGGAGGGATCGCTGGACGATTCATCGATGCCAAAGTCGACTGCAAGTATCAGCTCGAGTTGCAGGCCACCGATCACGCGGACCAGCTCGCCGAGGCCGATGAGGTGGTCCTGACGATCGGCGGCAACGACCTCGGCTTTTCCGACGTCGTGATCCACTGCTTCGTGTTGCCGTGGGACAACCTCACCTGGGACCCGGTCAACCTGCCCGGAGGAGCGTGCCAGGACAGGGTGGACGACGCCCGGGAGCAGATCACCGAGCCGGAATCCGCCGCAGCGACGGACATTCTGGGCGCGTTTCGTGATCTGAAGAGCCGGATGAACAGCGATTCGCAGATCACGTGGCTGACGTACCCGTACCTCGACCTCGGAACCTACGTTCACGGTCCGAGCGATGTCGACTGCGACGCCAACTACAACCCGAGCTACTGCTACCGGGTGGGCGAGAAGCTGCGGGCGTTGCAGGATGAGGGCGACCAGTTCCAGAAACGCCTTGCCCGCCTGCTCAACAGCGAGGGCGGCCCGCAGATCGATCTGTTCAAGAAGACAAAGAGTGTCTTCGCCGGCCACGAGCCGGACGGCTCGAGGTTCCGACAGAACGATGACGGGTGGCTCTGGGAGTTCCCGAACGTGACCACGTCAACTGACGAGTTCTACCACCCGAAGAACATCGGGACGAAGCCGTGGGGCCGAGCGCTCGCTCGATACCGTCTCGACGACATCGCAGCTCACCTCAACCCCACGACCACCACCTCGACAACGACCACCTCGACAACGACGTCGGTGGCGCCGACCACCACGACCTCGCCC
>WBZX01001312.1_pt1 | contig 18992 bp, 27 predicted proteins | sample 5204211 | NCBI WGS metagenome assembly WBZX01 (sample SAMN12344362, study PRJNA552823) | activated sludge metagenome | biome: Activated sludge suspended growth; feature: Nitrification reactor; material: Wastewater; isolation source: activated sludge from nitrification reactor of wastewater... | reverse complement strand
CGGCCGCGACGACATGCGCATCGACGAGCTGATCGACGGACTGATCGATCCGAACGCCGTCGAGGACATCGAAGCCCTCGCCGAGAGCGAGGAGCTCGAGGTCGACGAAGCCGAGGAAGAAGAAGACGACGGCGACGACGAAGGGGGCGGCGGCGCACAGTCCGCGTCGCTGATCAAGATGAAGGCCGAAGCCCTCGAGCGCTTCGCCAAGCTGCGCGAACTCTACGAAAAGATGGACGCGACCCTCAAGAAGAAGGGTTACCAGGACAAGAACTACCTGAAGCTCCAGGAGCAGATCTCCAGCGAGCTGATGAACATCCGCTTCACCGCCCGCACCACCGAGCGCCTGTGCGACGCCGTGCGTCACATGGTGGATCAGGCCCGCGGCCACGAACGCAAGATCCTGCACCTCTGCGTCGACAAGGCCGGCATGCCGCGCCCCCACTTCATCAAGAGCTTCCCCGGCAACGAGACCAACCTCGACTGGCTGAAGGACGAGATCGCCTCGGGCCCGAACAACGCGCCGGTCCTGATGCGCATGCAGCCCGCGGTCCTCGAAGAGCAGCAAAAGCTCATCGACCTGCAGGAGCGCATCGGCATCCCGCTGAAGGAACTCAAGGACATCAACAAGCAGATGTCCACCGGCGAAGCCAAGGCCCGCCGCGCCAAGCGCGAAATGACCGAAGCCAACCTGCGTCTGGTGATCTCCATCGCCAAGAAGTACACCAACCGCGGCCTGCAGTTCCTCGACCTGATCCAGGAAGGCAACATCGGCCTGATGAAAGCCGTCGACAAGTTCGAATACCGTCGCGGCTACAAGTTCTCGACCTACGCCACGTGGTGGATCCGCCAGGCCATCACGCGCTCGATCGCCGACCAGGCGCGCACCATCCGCATCCCGGTGCACATGATCGAGACGATCAACAAGATGAACCGGATCAGCCGCCAGATCCTGCAGGAAACCGGCAACGAGCCCGATCCCGCGACGCTGGCCGAGAAGATGGAAATGCCCGAGGAGAAGATCCGCAAGATCCTCAAGATCTCCAAGGAACCCATCTCGATGGAAACCCCCATCGGCGACGACGACGACTCCCACCTCGGCGACTTCATCGAGGACAACGCCACCCTGGCCCCGGCCGAAGCGGCGCTGTACTCCAGCCTGCGCGACGCCACCAAGGAAGTGCTGGACTCCCTCACGCCGAGGGAAGCCAAGGTGCTGCGCATGCGCTTCGGCATCGAGATGAACACCGACCACACGCTGGAAGAAGTCGGCAAGCAGTTCGACGTCACCCGCGAGCGCATCCGTCAGATCGAAGCCAAGGCCCTGCGCAAGCTGCGTCACCCCAGCCGCTCGGAACGCCTGCGCAGCTTCCTCGACAACGAAGCCTGACCTCCCCCGGGCCGCCCTCCGCGGCCCGCCCCGTCTGCGGGCCGTTAGCTCAGTCGGTTAGAGCAGGCGACTCATAATCGCTTGGTCGCGGGTTCAAGTCCTGCACGGCCCACCAATAGCATCAAGCACTTAGGCCAGTCCTTCGGGGCTGGCCTTTTTGCTTTTGGGCTTCGTGTAAGCACTTTGTAAGCGCCAGCAAAGCATGTAAGCAGGCAGCACCAGAAACGAAAAACCCGCCACGCGGGCGGGTCGGTTCAAGGTTTTTCGGCCAGTACGCGCACGCGCGCGATGCGTCCGGAAATCGCGTCAGGAGCGGCAGGCAGGTTTCAAGCTCTCGGCCTCCCTCTCGAAGTGCGACGCCCAGGTGTCGGCGATGTTCTGCCCGATGCCGATCAAGCGGCGGGCGTCGCCGTCCGTGCCGGGCTTCCCGTGCATCAGAGCGAGCGCATTCAGCAGGGATTCCAGTTCGCCGATAGCGCTGGCTGCAGCGGTCAGGTGGCCGTAGTGCTGGCCGCGCTCCTGCTCGAGAAGGTCGGCGGCGGTGGTTGTGGTGGTCATTGTGCCGTCCCCCCGGCTTGGGCGCCGATCTCGCTCTTGTGATTCCAGCATCCCACACAGACTGATTTTTCGTGAGCCAGACAGCGGGCCTTCCATTCCGCCTCCCGTACCCGCTCGTAGCTGGCATCTTTCAGCGATTCGAGGTCATCAGGTGCAAGTGCGGCCTCGATCGTGCGGCGCCGTTCGGGGTCGAGGTCGAGGTAATGGGCAATGCGACGGATCAGGTTGCCCTTTGCCATTTCACGGGCAATGGCCTTGATGTCGATCATGCTGCTCATGCTGCGGCCCTCCACGCGAAGGCGACCCGCCAGGCCAGCACGGGGCCGGTGACGGGGCGCGGGGTACGGTAGAGGAAGAAGCGGGCATGGTTGCTCATGTCGTCACCCCCTCTGTCTGATCGTCCTCGTCCTCTACGATTAGGGCGACATGCGCGACGAGACAACTAACTTCTTGGGCTATCGATTGGCACGCCCACATGAAACGGCTCCGCGTATCGAAGGAGAGCGAACGCAGCGCCGCACCGGACTCCTCAGTGAGCACATCCAGCATCGCCGTCAGTTGCGCTTGCCGACCGCTGATCTGATCCAGAATATTCGACAGCTTCGCTTCGGGGTGCAGGCAGTAGGTGTCTTCGCCAACAGTGAAGTTGAGAGTGCGAAGCGATTTTTTGCGGGCGTTCATTGCACGACCCTCCGGCCAAGAGTGAGGCGATAGGCCCAAACAGGGCCGACCACGTGGCGCAGCGTGCGATAGAGCGTGAGACGGGCGTGAGTGCTCATGCGGCACTCCCCTTCTCGTGTGCGACCAGGGAAAGCTGGCGATCCGCGAGGAGTCCGTGCATGAAGTCTTGAAATCCGAGATCAAACTTCGCGGAGCGGATGCCATATATTCGAACGTTGCAACGACCATCCGCATTGCGACCGACGCGGACTTCATGGAGATGCCTGCACGAGCCGCGAGCTGGAAGACGGCCCCGAATAGGGTCTCGTCGTCGTGCTCTGCCGCAGCACAGTGAACGGTGCGCAGGGTCGATGCCAGGAGGCAGGAAGCGATTTCAAGGGCACCCTTCACGGAGATGCCAGGACGCACGGCAAACAGGTCTTGCCGGTCTGGAGTGCAGGAATGGAAGGTCTTGGATGCGGTAACGAGGGCGGGCGCAGCGGCGCTGGTCGCGGTGGTGGCTTGCATGGTGTTGCTCCTTGTTTGCGGTCTGATTCTCCGCAGCCCACTTTCCACTGAGGGCGGCGGAACCGTGCGGGGGTGGAAATACCGGACACAAGGAACCGGCCAGCCCGAAGGCTGCCCCACACGGCCCGCCATTGAACAGGCGTCACCATGCAACCGACGTGAAAAAGCCGCTTGCGCGGCCTGTCGGCCTTGTGATTTCCGGGTTTCCACGCCCGGCCCCTTCTGTCTCAGGGGCATTCGCAGTATCAGCCGGGCATCATGCGGTCGTCAAGCCCCGTGCCGATCATTTCGGGGTTGCCCGGTCTCTCGCACCGCCCGCTTCACCTTCCGCCGGTGCAGCACCGCCAGCGACTTCACCAGATCCCGGCGCTCTTCCGGCGTGAGTCTGGCCAGCGCCGCGCGGCCCTGCTCGATCTGCTCTTTGTTCGGCGTCATGCTTCCCTTTCTGTGCTGTGCCCGCTACCGCAGCGGGTGCGGTTCGGCGTGCTGATCCTGCGGGCTGCGGCGGGCGAGGTGGGCGGACGTGCCCTTGCCCCGCGTGGCGGTCTGGCTGGCAATCTGCTGTTCGACGAAGGCTAGCACGTCCCGCGCCAGCAGCACATAGGCCCGACCGATCTTGGCGGCCGGCAGGCGCCCGTCCCGCGCCATCGCTTCGACGGTGCGCGGGTGGACGTTCATCAGGGCGGCAGCGCCTCGCAGATCGAGCGTGCTCATACCGCCCCCGCGCGATTCCGGTCGTTCGGGTTTCCACCACTGGAAAGCGCGTCCGCCAGCACCGGCACACCATTTCGCACCTGGTACATCTTCCCATCCTTCCCGCGCAGCATCGCGCCTTCCTGCTGGCGCGGGCCCGAGGTCGCCATGCCAGCCGCGCGCAGCATCGGTGCCGCCCAGGTTTCGAACGGCACGGGCTTCCTGTCCTCGCCGACCGGCTGCATCTGGGCATACTGCTTGCCCAGCTCGCCGATCAGGTTCGTCCGCGCCACCGCCAGCCCGTGGTCGGGCTTCATCGGCTCCTTCCCGCTCAGTTCCCGCATTTGCTGGGCGAGGGCGCCGCGCTGCGTGGGGTCTTGCTCGGCCAGGTATTGATCCTGCAGCGTGGCGAGCCGGCGCGCCGCCGCCGACTGGAAGCCCTGCGCTTCGCTCTTCAGGCCAAATTCCCCGGCGGCGATCCCCTGCCGCGCCTGCGCCTCCTGCTGGCGCAGGGCAACGTCCTGTTGCCCCAGGTCGTAGCGGTCGGCGGCATCCTGCCGGCCCCCCATGAAGCCCAGCGCCGTCGCCCGGTCGCGGGAATTGCCATTCACCACCATGTCGCGGATCGCCTCATCGGTCCCGACCTTGCGGAAGCCGATGCCGTTGCCGCCGTTGAACCCGATCTGATCCTGCAGCGCCCCCATGCCGGCGCGAATCTGGCTCTCGCGCTGCAGGATGCCCAGCACGTCGGAGCCGCTGCCCATGCCCGGGCGGAAGCCGAACCCGCTCGGCGGCGGAGCGGTTCCGCTGGCGCCGTCCGTCCCGACGTTCGTGAAGAGCGGCGACTTGCCCGGCTCATCGATTCGCCGGATGCCCGGTACGCCGGTGGCGGTGGCGGCCGGCGCGGCAGGCGTCGGCGACGGTGCAGGCGGCGCCGCCGACAGGCCCGGATTCGTCGTCATGGGCTGCCCCGGCGTAACGGACGGAGTTGCCGGCGTGGACGGCGTCGCGGGTTCCGCAATCAGCCCCGCACGGTTCTGCGCCTGGGTGTCGTCCGCGCGGGAATCGAAGGCGCCGAACGTCATCTTCGCCGCCGTCGCGCCGTAGGCCGTGCCCATCGCATCGAGCGGCCCCTTGATCGGCGACGCAGGCGCCGCCGGCTTGACGCTGGCCGGCCCGCCGATCTGGCCGTAGGAGGCGCGAGCAGTGTCCCGTACCGGCAGATCGTCCCGCTCCGCGCCGGGGATCGGGCTGGGCTGGGTGGCCGGGGGCGTGCTGCCGGGTGGCCGGTAGGCGAACGGGTCGCGTTTTGGGTCATCCACCACCCCGCCGTCGGCGAAGAACAGGTCGGGGCGCGCCTTGCCGTCGCCCTCCATCTCGCCGGGCTCCATCGCCTCGCCCGCCTCGTCGGCCGGCGCGTGGGTCGCCGCCTTGATACCGTCGAGCACCTGGGCGCCGATGGCGTGTACCTGCTGCGGCGAAATCCGAAACTCCCCATTCGAGAGACTCACCGGCACGGTTCCGGGGCGGAATCCCAGCCCCGGGCCGCGCGTCCCGGCCGGCGGCTGCTCGGCGTCCCGCTGCGCCCTGGACTTGAACCCCAGCGGCAAGTCCGGCACCGCCTGGGCGGCCTGCCGCATGCCGGGCCGGAAGCCCAGGCCGGACAGCCGCTCCGCGCCGATCTTCTCGGTACTGTCGGCCGGCATGATGAAGGTGCCCGGCGGAACGGCATCCTTGACTGAGTCGGATGTGCCCGTTCCGGGGCCGCGGACCATGCCGCTGGTGAAGGGGGCGAGCTGGGAGGCGGGTTTGAAGCCGAACATGACGGGGTTTCCTTTGAATTTGATTCCCAAGTCTCACAGGCGTGCCCGGATCACTCAAACCCTAAACCGGTGCTGTGGCGTCATGTGCTGCGTTGTGGCGCGTTAGGCTGGATCGATGATTTCGCGTTCGGTAACCCAGGCTTCCGTGTTTAGCTGCGCGTTTAGCGCTGCTTTGTTTAGCTCTGCGTCGGCTTTCTGAGCAATCTTTCCAGACAGATCGCGCGACCATCCGTTGCTCTGAAATGCGGGTTTCCGTGGAAACCTCGCTGGTAACCGCTCCTTTGGTAACCGTGGATACCTGCCTGGATACCGGGCCGTTGGATACCGCCATTCGCTGTTACATCGCCTGTTACAGCCCGATCCGTTACAGCGTCACCAGCCTTCGTCCGCGCTCTGTCCTGCGGACATCCCCAATCCGGTTCGCCCTGAAACTGGACGGTCGGTTTCCGCCGTAACCTTGCCCGTAACCATCCAGTTGTAACCGGCCAGGGGCGGTTCCAAGAACGACACCCCTCCCACCTCTGGCGGTTTCAAAGGGTTCGATTTCAAATGTGACCCTGCCAGCACGCTGATTCCCTGCGTACCCGCCTGCGTACCGCGTGACCGCGTACCGGTCTGGCCGGGATTCCGTACCGATTCAGGGCCGGATCGGCGGTCACGCCCCGCCCTCGACACCTTCCGACGAACTGGCCTCGCACTGCTTCTCCAGCCGGCGAACCCGCGCCCGCAGATCACCCGCCACCTGCGTCGCGTGCTGTTCGCTGTCGATGCCCAAGAGCTGCAGCGCGGCCCCGGCCTGGATCGATGCCAGCAGCCGATCCTCGCGGGGCGTGAGCGAAATCACCTCGTCGCCGATCTCGATCTTCACGGAGCCATCGGGCATCAGCGTCTTGCTGATCGGCCGCGCCGGTGGGTGCTGGATCGCCGGCACGAAAACGCCGCGGCCCTTGCGGATCACCGCGCCCTCGTCCACCAAAGTGGCCACGCGGTCATCGATGATCGTTAGCTTCAGACCGGTGACTTCCTGAAGCGCCTCGCGCGTCACCAGCTGCTCGGCGTTGTGCAGGTCGCTGATCGCGTCGAGGATCTGCTGCTTCGTGGTGCGGTTGATCGCCATCACTGTGCCTCCTGGGTTTGGTTCATCGTGGGTTCCGCATTCCTGCAAATCGGGCCGCTGGCGCGTTTGTTGGGGGTAGGGTGCGGGGCGAGGTTATCCGATGCCCGGAAAATCGAATGGCGGCCCATCACGGCTCCCACAGGGCAGGGCTGGTCATGTCGCGGGGGTGTTGCTCGGCGTGCTCCACGTACTGCATGGAATCCCTGTCGAACCAGAACGCGACCTTTCCTTCAAACTCGCCGTTGCGCTGCTTGTCGATCACCATCAGCGCGTCGGGCTTCGTGCTGTCGATGGGCTCACCGGCCTGAATGGCGTTCTCCTTGGCCTTGTTGCGCCACCAGATCACGACGTTGTCGACCTGGTCAGTGATTGAGCCCGAGCCTTTCACGTCCATCTTCCCGGGCGCCTGTGTTTCGTCGCGGGCTTTCCGGCTGTGGGCCACGAGGTGGATGTGTATCCCGGTGTCGCGGGCGATGGTGCAGAGCGCATCCACGAACAGCTTCTGAGCCGTGTAGTCGTCCTCGGCCATGCCGCACTTCATCAGGCTGTCGAGAATGAAGTGCTTCACCCGCAGTTCTTGTGCCGCGTAGCGCATCACCGACAGAATCCGCTCGCCGGTCACCTGCCCCTGCTGGTCGTACAGCCACAGCCAGTCCGACCAGATTGCGTGAAGCTCTACCACCGAATCCCGATCAGGCTGCCGTGCGCCGGTCGTCTGCCGCGTCATCCGTGCCAGCGTCACCACCGGACGCATCTCGAAGCTGGCGATGCATACCCGCTCTCGCTGGCAAACGAAACCAGCGGCGGCCTGCCCGAGCGCAAGGCTTTTGCCGTGGCCGTTCATGCCGGACCACAACGTCACTTCGCCACCGCGGAAGCGGATCAGGTCATGCGTCTTGCGCCAGGGCAGCTTTGCCCCTGTGAGTTGGAGCCCGTTCAGCAGATAGTCGGCGACTTCCGCGGCGTAGGCGCCTGCCGGAATCAGCTTGTGGTTTGCTTCCGTGCTCGCCATGTAGGCGCCGAAGTCGATGTCGTCGCGGATCAGATTTGCGTTCATCCCGTCGTTGCCTCCTGTTGGCGCTGATCGCCAATGCCGATCCAATCCTGAGACTGTCCGCGTTCCCAGCGCATCCCCAAGTCGTCCGGCAGCCAGTCGAGGACGAAGCAATCCACGCTCAGGGCGTAGTCCTTCAGGCGGTTCAACAGGCGCAGCAGCGGGCGTGTGTAGGCCGGGGCCAGCACGATGACGCGGAGGCCGACCAGCGGGCGCAGGTCCAAACGCTCCATCGGTGCGTCAGTCGGTACGACGGCCTCGGCGGTGGCGCCTCGCCAGATCCACCACCGCACCGGCTGCCATTCGTCGCCCACGTAGAGCCACGCCGAACCGACGGGTTTCTCGCCGGCCATGCGCATGTCGGCGAGTGGCGACAATGCCTGCAGCTGCATCACAGCGCCCCCCGAAAAGGGTCGGGCGCCCCGGTGGGCAGGCTACGTGCCGGGGGCGTGCTGATGCGCTCTGCCTCCCGGCGCACCCAGTTCCGCCAAGTGGCCAGCCAATCGGCTTTGATCGCCTCGCGTCCGGGCTTGGCGATCCAGTAATCGCGGAACTTGTCGGCGACCTTCCGGACTTGGTCGGGCGTCCAGCTCGGGACTTCGGCGACCGCCCACTCGCCCCAGGGTTTCGGCAGTATCCAGTCGGCAGGAAGTCGTGAGCCCTTCGATTGCTGCTTGCGCCCTGCGTCGCCGGGGGCGGGCTTGCCCGCGGCCTCTGACGGTTGTTGACGTTTACTTACGGTTTGGCGGAACGTCGTTCCGGGGTTACCGGAATATTGTTCCGGGGTGGCAGGAACGTCGTTCCGGAGCGGAATATTATTCCGGGGCGGAACGTCATTCCGGGGTTCAGCTTCAAGCCAAGTCAAAACGAATGTCGTTCCGACTCCCGGCTTCACGGCTCTGGTGAGCATCCCGGCCTCTTCCAAAAATTGAATTTGGATACGGACGGCACGGTCGGTCAGGGAGCACCGCTTGGCGATTTGGGGCTGGCTTGGCCAGCAGGTGCCGCTGTCGTTCGCTTGGTCGGCGAGCGAGAGAAGAACGAGTTTCGACGTTGCCGGGATCTCAAGTGGCCAGACGCGGGCGATCCATATGACGCTCATCTCGCGGCGTCTCCTTGGATTTGGAACCAATGCGGCGAGGTCTGAGTCATGAACCCGCGCTTCAGGAGGCACCCGATCACCTTGAGGGCCTCGGGCTGCGTGACACGGATCTTGCTGGCCAGTTCCAGCGCGGTCACGAGGGCGCGGCCGTCGTCATCGGCCCAATCGGCTATTGCCAGGGCAGCGAGCTTCTCGACGGCATGTCCGTCGAACGTATCCCAGGTGCGGGCGTAGTGCATGATGCTCATCGCCTACACGCCCAGCTTGCGCGCCAGGCGGCGCACCGCCCGGGCATACATTTCGGGGGTCAGGCCGGCGGCGGCGATGAGGGCCTTACCGGCCTCATAGCTCGCCCAGGAGGCCCGGCGGCGGGGCTTGCGGGGAGTGGGCGGCGTGGTGCGCGGGGCGGGCATCACGCAGCCTCCCCGCGGGCCAGCGCATCAATCGCATCGGCAGGCCACGCCAGCATGCGATTGATGCGCTTGACGGGGCGCACGCCGTAATACGCGCCATCGCGGCACAGAGCCGCGCGCAGAGTCTGCGGGCGGACATGGAGGGCGGCGGCGGCCTGATCTGTCGAGTAGGTCCGGGCGCCGAGCGGCGCGTCATGGCGCCGGGCGGTGGAGATATTGGCAGCCTGTGCCGCCGGGAAAGTAGTGTCGTGCATGATCGCATCCATATGTGCCCGCGTGCAGCGGTATGGATGCGACTCTGCGGACGGTCACGATCTGGGCTAATCGGCCATATTGCGTTTTATGACCGGAGTGTCGGAGGGGAGCATCGCGGCCAGATTCTGATTTGACAGGAATTGGAGGCATTCCTTGTATTGGGAGTATGCCGTTTCCATTGCTTTATCACCCCGGTCGTCGCTGAAAAATAGATTTGCAGCCTCGCCTTTGGCGTCCTGCCACGTCCAACCATTTCGCATCAACAGAACCATGTAAGCGGCTCCGGCAACATCGCGATCAAAGGTTGGCTCACGTAGGTATTTGCCTCGTCTCAGCTTCAACCCGAATGCCTGATCGGCGGTGCATTTGTTCTCCACGATCTCAGAAAAAACGTGGGCCATAAGTTCATGGAGTATGTCCAAATCGTATTGCTCGCCATCTCTCATCCGTTCATGAAAATACTCGATGAGATTGCGAGCTGCGTCTGGATCGTGCGAATACTTCACCGCGGCAACCGCCGCCTTAAGATCAGCGTTCGTTACATCCACCCATTTCATTCAATGCCAACTCCTTCGTGCTCCCTTCAATTGGGCACCGCGCCAGGCGGGTGAAGGTGTCCCGCTTTTCCTCCCGTCGGAGTAGGCGCAGCGGTGGTGCTCGGTCAGGCGGCGATAGGCTCGCGCAGCGCGTAGGGCTGAATCAGTACGTCAGCAGGCAACCCCAGCCCTGCACACAGCCGACGAATCATCCCCACAGACAGCGGGCGCGTCCGGTTCATGATGTCGGCCACCCGCCCCCGCGGGCCGATGTACGGCTCCAAGTCTTTACGCGTCAGCCCGCGCACGTCCATGACGTACTCTAGAAAGGCCACCGGGTCGGGGGCTTCAATCGGGAAGTGCGCCTTCTCGTAGGCTTCTACCAGCATGGCGAGGACTTCCAGGCGGTCGGCGTCGGGGCTTCCCTCGGGAGCGTCCCAAAGACGTTCAATGTCGGCCAAGGCTTCAGCATGCTCGGCTTCGGTTCGGATGGGCTTCAGTTCCATAGCGACTCCTAGATGGTTTCGGCGTCTATCCGGTCGTACTCTGCATGGGTGCCGACGAACCGGATGAACATCATGGTGGAGGTGTAACGCACAGCCACCACCAGCCGGTAATCATTGCCCTTGATATTGAACACCACGCGGTTGTTTGCCAGAAAACTGGCGCTCCGGTGCGCAGCCTTGATATCAGCCGGGGCTTGCCACGCGGCCCGGCTTGCCTCGGCGTACCAGCCACGCAAAGGGGTTTCGGCTTGCGGGTGCTTCTCCCAAAACTCGCGCAATGCTCGCAGTGCAATGATGTGCATAGCTCAATCTAGCACGCTACCAATTTGGTATCAAGCATGCAGATTCACCACTCCGCGCGGCGGTGGTGCTCGGTCAAGCTGCGTGCTCTTCCTTCGGTTCGAGCCGAATGACCAGGCGCTGCCCGCAGGCTTCCGCATAGCGTCGCAGCGTTGCAAGGGATGGGGCGTGCTTGTGGCTTCCGGCACTGCTCTCAATGCGAGCAATCACCGGCTGGGATACCCCCATCCGCTCGGCAAGTTCCGCCTGCGTCAGCCCGGCACTTTGGCGGGCGCGCAGCAGTTCAGCCAGCGCCGCAAATTCGTCGGCCAACCCTTCGTAAGCCTCCCGGAATGCCGGGTCGCCCTTGCTGGCTTCCTCGGCATAAGCGCGAGGGTCGAGGGAACCGGGTTTGTAGTCGCTCATGGTTCGCTCCTCTCTTTATCGGTCAGGCAGCTTCCGCGTGCATTGGCCGAATCTCTCGCGTCACCTTCTCGCCTATTGCCGCCTCAGCCTGCTTCAGGTCAAAGGCGGTTTGCAGATTCATCCAGAATTGCGGCGTGGTGTCGAAGTACCGGGCGAGGCGCAGGGCAGTGTCTGGCGTCACCGCCCGGCGCTCGCGCACGATGTCGTTGATGCGCGGGGCAGGAACGTGCAAATCCATTGCCAGGGCGTTGGCGCTGAGTCCAAGCGGCAGCAGGTATTCTTCCCGCAGAATCTCGCCCGGATGAATGGGGCGCATATTGTTCGTAGCCATGGTAAATCCCTCAGTGGTAATCCACGATTTCGACGCCTTCCGGCCCCGTAGCCGTCCAAACGAAGCACACGCGCCACTGGTCATTGATGCGGATGCTGTGCTGTCCGGCTCGGTTCCCGCTGAGCGCTTCGAGACGATTGCCCGGGGGCGAGCGCAAGTCCTTCAGTTCTTCGGCAGCATCAAGCATTTGCAGTTTTCGCTCTGCGGCAGCTTCAATGTTCCGGAATCGCTTCGGGTGCAGCCCTTCGTAAAGGGCTTTGGTGTCTTCGCACCGAAATGAACGGATCGTCATGGCCTGAGGATAGAACGCACTATGTTTAACGTCAATCGTTAAAGTTGTAAATGGAGGTTACTTGATGGCCCTGAGGACTGTTGCAACCTCCTCGCCCGGCTGCTCGATGCCGGCCTGTTCGAGAATCCACGCCTCGATCTTGGTGTGCCACATGCGCAGCAGGTCGAGCGGCCGGCGGCGATAGTGCTTTTCGGCCAGGGCGGACGGCTTGTGGCCCTGGATCTGCGCTACCACACCCACCGGGCATTCAACCCACTCCGCCAGCGTGCCGAATGAGCGGCGCAGGTCGTGTAGAGAGAACGGCGGCAGGCCGGCGGCTTCCATCGCGTTTTTGTGCGGCTTCAGCGGCTCTTGCAGCCGGCCGGATGCAGCAGAGGGACTGGAGAACACCCATTCATTGCGGCGCGGCAGGGCCGCCAGCAGGGCCGCAACATAGGGCGTCAGCGGAATGGTGCGCTGCCCTTCAACCTTGTCCCGGATGGTCAGGGACTTCCATTGAAAGTCGAGGCAGTCCCACGTCAGGCCGGCCAACTCTTCGCGGCGGGCACCTGTCAGAAGGAGGGTTTGCAGGTAGGCGGAGTGAACCGGATTGCCGAGCTGGCGGACGTGTTTGAACCACAGCGCCAGTTGCTCCCTCTGCAGACTGTCGCCCTTGGCTCTGGCCGCCTGAACTTGGTCCCGCACTTCACTGGTGCGGCACGCATCGGCCTGGACAAGGCCTGCGTACTCGGGCCGCTCGGCGCACCAGCCAAGGAAGGCGCGCACGAGGCGGAATATCTTTGCGGCCTGCGTCGCCCCGCGGGCGTTGTTGTCCTGCATCCATGTCGTGATACGTGCCGGGGTCAGGTCCAACAGGCGCACAGGTAGCAGCGGGTGCACCATGCCGGACAGGGTGTATTCCCCCTGCCCCGTCTTGCGTCCTCGCGTGATGCGCTCGCCGCCGGGCTTGATGGCCTGCGCGTGGTCGCGCTGTGAGGACTCGCCCCACTTGTGCGAGCGGGCCAGGACATAGGCGGCCCATGCCTCGCCAACGGTCACTTCCTGCCGTGCGGACTCTTCCCGCTTGGCCTTGATGGCAGCGCGCTTGTCGTCCCTCTCCGTGCGCGGGTCGATGCCCTGATCAATCAGCGTTTGCAGGCGACGGGCTTCGGCGCGGGCGGCATCAATGCCCCAGGCGCGCACGTCGCCAATCGTCAGGCGCAGCGCCTTGCCGTTCAGGCGGCCTTGGAAGATGAACCCGCGCGCCTCGCTGCCGGGTGTGGCACGCACTGCGAGGCCGGGCGCTTCCGTGTCCCACAGGAAGGCTTGAGCGGTGCCGGTCTGGCATTGAAATTCTCGGATGCGACCGGCGGTCAGCTTGCTGCGTGCCATGTTCAGGTTCTCCGTGCAAGCGGCTCATGTAAGCAGTTTGTAAGCGGATTCTAGAACATGCTTCAATTTCGCTCAACGTCGAAAACGTCGCAACTACTTGTTTTTCATCAGATTGACGTTTTAAGGAAACGCCCTTCAACGCCAAAAAACACCATAACCATTCAACTCATAATCGCTTGGTCGCGGGTTCAAGTCCTGCACGGCCCACCAATAGCATCAAGCACAAGGCCAGCCTCAAGAGAGCTGGCCTTTGGCTTTCTGGGTTTCGGAAACGACTGGGGGACGACTGGAAAAAATCGAGGGCAAACCGATTGGTTCGGGCCGCCTCTTCTGCCGGACATCCCGCCAGTCCGAGCTTCGACTTTGCGGCCATGCGGCACTCAATCTATGAGTCCGTGGCGCAGGGCGTAACGTACCAGTTCGGCGTTGCTCTCCACCCCCAGCTTCGCCAGCAGGCGGGTCCGGTAGGTGCTGATGGTCTTCACGCTCAGAAACAGGCGCCCCCCGATCTCTGTCAGCGACATGCCCTCGACGATCAGGTTGAGGATCTGCCGCTCCCGCGCGCTCAATGCCAGGTGGGGTGCCTCGTGCGCTTCGCCGCGGGGGCGGGTCAGCAGCTGCACCGCCACCTCCGGCGACAGATACTTGCCCCCGCCCGCCGCAGCCCTGATCGCCCGCACCAGTTCGGTGGCGTCCCGGTCCTTCGACAGGTAGCCATTGGCGCCGCCCTCGAGGGCGATGAGGGCGTACTGCTCCTCCGGGTACATCGACAGCATCAGCACCGGCTGCGCGGGCCATGAGCTGCGGATCCGCTTGAGCGTCTCGAGGCCGCTGCGCCCGGGCATGTTGATGTCGAGCAGGACCACCGCGTAGTGTCCCTTCTGAAGCAGCTCGATCACTTCCTGGCCATTCGCCGCTTCGCCCGACACCCGCATGTCGGGCTCGTCGGAGAGCAGGCGCCGCATGCCGCTGCGAAAAATGGCGTGATCGTCGGCAATCAGAACGTCGATCATCGGGCGTCCTCCAGCGGAATGCGCAGGACGATACGGGTGCCGGCGCCGCTCCGCCCTTCGCACAGCGACAGGCAGCCGCCCAGTTCGCGGGCCCGCTCGGCCATGCTCACCAGGCCGATGCTCTTGCCGGTGGGGCTGGTCTGAGCCAGGCCGCGACCGTCGTCCTCGATGTCCAGCGCCAGCTCGCCGCCATCGCTGCTGAGCGTCACCTCGACCCGCCGGGCGTTGGCGTGGCGGGCAATGTTGGTGAGCGCTTCCTGGAAAATGCGGTACACGGCCGTCGCGCAGTCCGGCGTCAGCTCGGCCCCGAACGTATCCTGGCTGAACACCGTTTCGATCTCGGTGCGCGCCGAGAACTGGCGCAGCGCCGCCTGCAGCGCTGCCTGCAGGCCGAGGTGATCGAGCACGCCCGGACGCAGATCCTCGGAGATCGAGCGCACCACCGCGATGCTCTCCTGCACCAGCCCGAGGAGGTCGGCGGCAATGCCCTTCACCTCCGGCTCGGTGACCCGCCGATCGATGCGCTGGATATCCAGCTTCATCGAGGTCAGCATGCCGCCGACCACGTCGTGGAGCTCGCGGGCAATGCGCGAGCGCTGCTCTTCGCGCACGGTATTGATGTAGCGGGCCAGCTCCCGCAGGCGCTCGCGGGACGCCCGCAAGGCTTCCTCCTGGCGGACCTGTTCGGTGATGTTGACACCCACCCCCACCACCGCCGGACGCCCCCGGAAGATCAGGCTCGAACCATGCACCTCGAGGTGCACGACGCTGCCGTCCTTGTGCATGCCGCGGGTGATGAAGCGGATGCTCGGCGTCTCGCCGCTGACCCGCTGGTGATAATTGCCCACCACCTGGGCGAGGCAGTCCGGCGCCACGAGTTCGCTCAGATGCATGCCCGTCAGTTCCTCCGCGGTATAGCCGAACATGCCCGCGAAGGTGGCGTTGGAATACTGGAATACTTCGTCCTGAATGACGTACATGCCCGCCAGGGCCTGTTCCACCAGCCCCCGGAAAGGAACGTCGTCCATCGTCGTCGGGTCCATCGGCGCGCCCCGTTGTGTGATCCAGGCGGAATCCTACGCTCAGCCGACGGCCGGACAAAAAAATGAGGGGGACGCGCCCCCTCAAAAGCCAGCGCGGCATCGCCGCCCCATGGTGAAATCCGGACGGCTGCGGGCTCCGCCGCAGTCCGTCGTCAACTCAGTCGAAGCGTGCCGGCCCGCGCCCAGACGGCGGGCCGTCAGTTGTCCAGCGTTTCGCGGATCACCTTCTTGTTGATCTTGCCGACGCTGGTGCGGGCCAGCGATTCGACGAAGCGCACCTCGTCGGGCACCGCGTAGCGGGAGACATGGCCCGCTTCGGCAAAAGCCGCCACGTGGGCGCGGATGGCATCCGCGGTGACCGCCTGATCCGCCTTCTGCACCACCAGCGCCAGCGGACGCTCGCCCCACTTGGCATCCGGCACGCCCACCACGGCCACTTCATTCACCGCGGGGTGCTGCGAGATGATGTTCTCGAGCTCCAGCGACGATACCCATTCGCCGCCGGTCTTGATCACGTCCTTGAGCCGGTCGGTGACCTGCACGCAGCCGCGGGGGTCGATCACGCCGATATCGCCGGTGTGCAGATAGCCGCCTTCCCACAGGACGTCGGAGGCTTCCGGGTTGTGCAGATAGCCCTGGGTCAGCCACGGCGCGCGCACCACGATCTCGCCGGCACTCTTGCCGTCGCGGGGGGTGTCGACCATGCTGCCGTCGACCGTGTGCAGGTCCACCAGCGGCACCGGGTAGCCGGTGCGGATGCGCTCGTCAGCCTGGCGGTCCGCATCGGCATCGGCCAGTTCGGCGGGCACCCGGGCGAGGGTCAGGATGGGGCAGGTTTCGGACATGCCGTAGCCGGCAAACACGTCGACGCCGCGGGCCAGGGCCGCCGAGGCGAGCCCCTTGGGCAGCGCCGAGCCGCCGATGATGACCTTCCAGCCGGCAAGGTTCACCTCGCCAGAGAACTTGCTGGACAGCAGCATGTGCAGGATGGTCGGCACGCAGTGGGAGAAGGTCACCTTCTCGTCGCGGATCAGGCGCAGCAGGCCGTCGGGGGCGTAACGGCCCGGGTAGACCTGCTTCACGCCGAGCATCGTGGCGATGTAGGGCAAGCCCCAGGCATGGACGTGGAACATCGGGGTGATGGGCATGTACACGTCGTCGCGGTGCAGGCGCCCCTGATCCGGCGCGCTGCCCAGATGGGCGGCGACCGCCAGGGTGTGCAGCACCAGCTGGCGGTGGCTGAAATACACGCCCTTCGGCAGCCCGGTGGTGCCGGTGGTGTAAAAGGTGGTGGCGCGGGTGTTCTCGTCGAAATCCTGGAAACTGTACTCGGCGGATTCGGCGGCGAGCAGCGCCTCGTATTCACCGGCAAAGGGGATGCCGAAGGCCGCCATCTCGCCGCCGCCATCGGAAATCAGGATGAAGGTCTTGACCGTTTCCAGCTGGTCGATGATGCCCGCCAGCATCGGCACGAATTCGGCGTGGACAATCGCCACCTCGGCGCGGGCGTGATTGAGGGTGTAGAGAATCTGCTCCGGCGACAGGCGGATGTTCACCGTCTGCAGCACGGCGCCCATCATCGGCACCGCGAAAAAGGCTTCCAGGTAACGGTGGCTGTCCCAGTCGAGCATGGCCACCGTGGTGCCGTGGCCCACGCCGCGCCGGGTCAGCGCGTTGGCCAGCCGGCCGATGCGGCGGGCCAGCTCCCGGTAGTTCATGCGCAAGCTGTCGCGATAAACGATTTCCTGCTCGGGCGCGACAGCCAGCGGGGTGTGCAGCAACTGCTTGATGAGCAGCGGATAGGCGTAGGCTTCGGCAGCCGGGGCGAAGGGCGTGTGGGTCATGGCGGTCTCCTCGATTTGTTATGGGGTAGCGTCGGGGACAACGATAAAGGGCGACAGACCGGACGGCCGTCAGAAAGCTCCACAAGCGCTGTAGGAATATTCCTAATTGCCGGACGGCAGCGGCGGGCGAGCCGCCGACGTACGCGGTGGCGAGCGTGTGGCGCTTGGCGTACATTGGACAGCATGAAGGGACAAGGCTTCGTTCGGCGGCTCGGTTACGCCAGCCAGGGCATCGTGACGGCTTTCCGGCGCGAGCGGAGCATGCGCACCCATGGCGCGGCGCTGCTCGGGGTGGCGATCTTCCTCACGGCGACCGGCGCTTCGCTGCTGTGGTGGGCGCTGGTCGGACTGGCCGCGGGGCTGGTGCTGGTGGCGGAGATGGCGAACACCGCCATCGAAACGCTGGCGGACCTGCTCCACCCGGGCCAGCACCCGGAAATCGGCGTGGCCAAGGACGTGGCGGCCGGCGCCGTGCTGGTCGCAACCGTCGTAGCGGTCGGCGTCGGGCTGGCCTACTGCGCGCAGTGGCTGGGCTGAGCGGTCGGCCCGGCTACTGGGTCTTCAGGTATTCGACGAGGGCTTCCTTGTCGCCAGCGGCAAGCGCGGTGCCGAATTCATGCCCCTGGTTGCCGCCGCCCTTCCCGGCGGTGTCCATGCGCGTACCGGTGCGCCGCGCGTCGTCGCCGTCGCTGACGAAACCGACCTTCGCCTGATCGAAGACGTCGTAGCCGCGCCAGAACACCTTCGGACGGCTGGCGGCGGGTTCGAGCAGATCGCGCAGGGTGGGCACGGAGCCGTTGTGCAGGTAGGGCGCGCGCAGCCAGAGACCGTCGAGGAAGGGAATCTTGTAGCCGCCGAGGTCTTCTTCCACCAGCCCGCGGCGCTCGATGCCCATCGCCGCAACCGTCTCGTTGGCCTTGATCGCCGCCCATTTGTTCCACGATTCGAGGCGGCCGGGATCGGTGCCGACCTCGGCCAGCGGAATGCGCGTGCCGGTGCGCTCGCTGGCGTGGCAGCTGGCGCAGTGGGCGTCGAACACGGTCTTGCCGGCGGCGGCGCGGTCGGCGTCGATCGGGAAGGGGTATTTGGGCGGCGCCTTGTGCGTGAGGTAGTCTTGCAGCCATTTGACCTGCCCGGCGAAGTCGGCCTTGTCGGCCGGCGCGGCACCGAGCACGCCGAGCGCGGAATCGATGACCACCGAGTACACATCGTGGCTGTCGCCGGCGTAATTGAGGCGGTGGCCCTTGTCCCAGTGGTATTTGCCGAGATTCCAGATGGCCGGAATGTCGGTCGGGCCGAAGGTGTCGTCCATCGGCGCACGGATCATGAAATATTTGGTCAGGTTCATCGCGTCGTCACGGCCGCGCCCCCAGTCGGGAAAATCCGGGCGGTACAGCCAGGCGAACTGGGCTTCCCGTTCGAGCAGGCGTTTCTTGGTGATCGGAATGATTGCGAAGCGGTAGAGCAGTTTGTCGATCAGATCGAGCTGCGTGACGCGGTTGATCTCGGCCATCAGGATGTCGGCGTTGAAGCGCGGGTCTTTTGCGCAGTCGATCAGCAGACGGAAGAAGTTCTGGATGTTGACGGTGTGCCCGGCCCCCGCGGTGACGAAGACCGGGTTGGAATCGGCGTCGCTGCGATAGCTGGTGGTGTGGCAGGCGGCGCAGTTGTTGGCGACGCGCGGAAAGCCGATGGTCTTTTTGGTGAAGCCGACCGGCAGTTCCTGGCCCTGCTCCCACGCCACGCCGAGGGCCGCGT
>WBZX01001311.1_pt1 | contig 19003 bp, 12 predicted proteins | sample 5204211 | NCBI WGS metagenome assembly WBZX01 (sample SAMN12344362, study PRJNA552823) | activated sludge metagenome | biome: Activated sludge suspended growth; feature: Nitrification reactor; material: Wastewater; isolation source: activated sludge from nitrification reactor of wastewater... | reverse complement strand
CGCGCTCCCCGACTCCCCCGGGTGCAACGCGGCGGACTCCGCGACGGCCAACGACTCGGCGATGCTGTACCTCCGCCTGCGCGCGCCGACGAACGCGAAGGCGTTCAGCTTCAACTCCTACTTCTTCTCGGCGGAGTACCCGGAGTTCGTCTGCACGAGCTTCAACGACCAGTTCATCGCGCTCGTCGACACGCCGAACGGCGTCCCCTCGCCCATCGCCAACCCGATCGACAAGAACCTCATGACGTACACGCAGGGCGGCCAGCAGTGGCCGATCGGCATCAACATCGCGAAGGGCACGCCCCTCTTCGCCGTGTGCGACTCGCAGGCGGCGAACCCGGCCTGCTGGGATCTGGACGTGAGCGCGTCGTCCTGCTCGCTCGGCTCCGGCCAGCTCACCGGCACCGGCTTCGAGGTGAGCGCGGGCGGCTTCGACGACTGCACGATCGGCGGCGGCACCTTCTGGCTGACGACGGCGGGCAACGTGATCCCCGGCGACATCGTCGAGCTCCGCATCGCGATCTGGGACGTCGGCGACACCGCCTACGACTCGCTCGCGATCATCGACGGTTTCCAGTGGCTCTCGAACGCCACGCTCCCCGGCACCGGCAACTGACGCTCATCGGGGGGGGCGCCACAGCAGCAGGCGGCGGCTCCGATCTCGCCGAGAACCTCACGCTGTAACCCCCAGAGACAAAAACACGAAACCCCGCCTCCTTGCGGAGACGGGGCATCGATCTCGAACGAAGGCTCAGGCCGCGAGGCCCGCGCTTTCGATCATTCCTTATCGAGTTTGCCGACGAGGCTGAGCGTGAAGAACGCGCCCATGTACTTGAAGTGCGGGCGCACCTTCATGTCGACCTTGTACCAGCCCGCGTTGCCCGGGACGTCCTCGACCGTGATCTGCGCCTTGCGGAGCGGACGGCGGCCGCGGATCGCGGCGGACACCACGTCCTGGTCGGCGACGTACTGGCCGATCCAGTCGTTGAGCTCGCGCTCCAGATCGGCGCGCTCCTTCCAGGTGCCGATCTGCTCGCGCTGAAGGACCTTCAGGTAGTGCGAGAGGCGGCACATGATCATCATGTACGGGAGCTGCGTGCCGAGGCGGTAGTTCAGCTCGGCGGCGCGGCCCTCTTCGCTCTGACCGAAGTACTTGGGCTTCTGCGCGGAGTTCGCCGAGAAGAAGCACGCGTTGTCGGAGTCCTTGCGGTACGTGAGGCCGATGAAGCCCTCCTCGGACAGCTCGAACTCGCGGCGCTCCGTGAGGACGATCTCGGTCGGGATCTTCGTCTGGATCTCGCCCATCGCCTCGTACTGGTGGAGCGGGAGGTTCTCCACGGCGCCGCCGGCCTGCGGGCCGATGATGTTCGGGCACCACCGGAACTTCGCGAAGCTGTCCGCGATGCGCGTCGCCATCGCGAAGGCCGCGTTGCCCCAGCAGTACGCGTCGTGCTTCCCGATGACGTCTTCCTCGTAGTTGAACGCCTTCACCGGGACGGTGTTGTTGCCGAACGGCAGGCGGAGCAGGAAGCGCGGCAGCGTGAGGCCGACGTAGCGCGCGTCCTCGCTCTCGCGGAACGCCTGCCACTTCGTGTACTGCGGGCCCTCGAAGAGGCTCTTGAGGTCCTTGAGGTTCGGCAGGTTGATGTAGTCCTTGAGGCCGAAGAAGCCCGGACCGGCGGCCGCGAGGAAGGGCGCGTGCGACATGGTCGCGACGGCGGCGCACTTCTGGAGCAGCGCGATGTCCTGCGGCCCGGGGCCGAAGTCGTAGTTCGCGACCATCGCGCCGAAGGGACGGCCACCGAACGTGCCGTACTCGGCCGAGTACACGATCTTGTAGAGGCCGCTCTTGGGCACCTCGGGGGCGTCCTCGAAGTCCGCGAGGAGATCCTCCTTGGAGCAGTTGAGGAGCTCGACCTTGATGTTCTCGCGGAAGTCGACGCGATCGATGACGAACTTCAGGCTCCGCCACGCGCTCTCCAGCTTCTGGAAGGTCGGGTGGTGGATGATCTCGTCGATCTGCTTCGACAGCTTGACGTCGATCTCGGCGATGAGGGCATCGACGAGCGCCTTGTCGATCTTCTCGCCCTCACGCTTCGGCGTGACGAGCTCGGCGATGAACGCCTGCACGCCGCGCTTGGCGATCTCGTACCCCTCGTCGCCGGGGGTCATCTTGGTCTCGGCGAGGATCTCCTCGAGGAGAGATCCGCCTTCGAGCGTCTGCGTTCCGCCGCTCTGCTGGGCTTCGGTCGACATGGATCACTCCTCCTTCTTCAGGCCGAGCTCGTTCACGAGCCGGTTCCGCTGCGCGGGATCGTTGAGAATCGACTGGATCTTGTTGCGGAAGGCCTTCTCGTTGCCGAGCGGGCCCTTGAGCGCGGTGAGGGCCGCGCGCAGCTCGAGGAGCTTCTTCAGCTCGGGCACCTGGTTCGCGATCGCCTCGGGCTCCATGTCGGAGAGGCGGCGGAACTTGAGGTTGACCGTGATCTCGGAGTCTTCGGTCTCGGACAGACGATCCTTCACGTTGAAGGAGAGGCCGAGCTTCTGCTCGCCCATGACCTTCTGGAAGTTGTCCTTGTCGACGCTGATCGGCTTGCGATCCTCCAGGGGACGCGGATCCGGGCGCTGGGTGTAGTCACCGAGCATGAGGAGCTTGAGAGGCAGCTCGACCTCTTCCTTCGCGTTCCCTGTCGCCGGCTTGTACGTGATGTTCACGCGTTCTTTCGGCGCGACTGATCCTTCTTTCGACATCGCTGAGGCTCCTTTCCCCATGCGGGGGTTGGGGCGCAAGACGCCGAATGGCGAACTGAAGCCCCAAACGCGACCAATGAGACGATCGACTCTCGGGCGGCCCCCAAACGAAGGAGCCTGCGGGCACCGTCACGGCGAAGTGGCACGTTGCCCGTTTCCCGCCGAGCGGCGCGGGAGCATAACCAAACCCCAAATGGAAAGGTCCATGTTCCTCACCCTGTCAGGGTCGGGCGAACACTTTTCGGGGGGCTCTTGGAGGCTGAGAAGCCCTTGGGAAATCGGGCTTCTGCGCGTGGAGGTGGGGAGGCGTTGCAGGTCTATGACCGGGCCGAAGGACGATCCGGCTTGACTTTGGCGCCCGCCGCTATTGCGGAACGGCTTCCATCGTCAGCTTGAGCGCGGCGGACGCGTCGAGCTCGCACAGCTTCTCGAACGCGCCCATCTCCTTCGCGCGGGCCTCGGGCGGCGCCTCCATCCCGTACGCGGCGTTCGTCGCGCGGTGCACGAGGTAGAGCGCGCCGTAGAGGTCCGCGCAGAGGTCGGGCTGCCACTCGGCGAGGTGGTGGTACGCGGCCATGCGCTCGAGGCCCTCGAGCTGCGCCTTCGCGATGTTCACCTGGTTCACCTGGAGCGCGATCTTGGCGAGGGCGAGGCGCGCTCGGAACTTGTCGGCCGGCGCGGGCGCCGTCTTCGCGGCCTTGTGCAGGATCGCGAACGCCCCCGGGAGATCCGGCGCGTCGCCCGCGAGCTTGGCCTGCGCCTCCTGGATCGCCTTGTCCGTCGGGTTGGACGCGCGCGGCCCGCCGCCGCCCCCGCCCGAGGCGAAGGCGCCTTTGATCGCCGTCTCGAGCCACGCGAGCGTGTCCGGATCCGCCGTCGGGGTGCCGTCGTTGAACTTGAGCGAGGGCAGCGCGGGGGCGCGGGAGAGCAGCGCCGCGAGCTGCACGAGGACGGTCTGGCGGATGCCCTCGTACTCCTCGCCGAGCTGCTCGAGCGCCTGGATCGAGTGGCGCTGCGGATCGAGCCAGAGCGGGTTCTCGGAGATCATGTTCTCCGCCGCGGTGTGCAAGGTCGCCGGATCGCCGGCGCTCGCCGCGTCGTTCAGCTGCGTGCGCACGTAGTCCGCCGGGCCGGCGACGTTGCTCATGACGCCGCCTTCGGCCGGCGGATCCTGGCTGACCTCGAGCCACAGGCCCGTGCGCTGGAGGCGGTAGCCGACAGGGAGCTTGGGCAGCGCGCCGCGCACCGTGTCGCCCGCGCGCTGGAGGAGGATCGTGCAGCGCTGGAGCGTGGCCGACGCGACGTCGACGTCCGTGATCTGCGCGGGATCCAGCTCCGGCGGGATCGCCTCGACGGTCTGCGCGGGCGCGGACGGCTCGGGCGCGGCGTAGACGGGCGCGGCTTGCTCCGCGGGCGCAGCGGAGGGCTCCGGCGCGGCGGGGCGCGGGGGCGGCGGAGGAGGAGGGGGCGGAGGAGGAGGAGGGGGCGGCGCCTCCTTCGGCAGGCTCCGCTCGATGTTCACGATGATGTTGCGGACCTCGCGGAGGCCCTGGAACGCCTCGCCGAGCTTGTCCGCGAGCTCGTTGTCGACGGCGCGGCTGACCTTCTCCAGCGCCTTGACGACGTCGGCGTCCTTCGCCGTGGGCTGGAAGTCTTTGATGGACGGGAGGGTCTTCGTGTACTCGGCGAGCCACATCGCGAGGTTCGCGCGGGCCTTCGGCCGCTTGAGCGGCGGGTACATCGTGTCCCAGTACGTCTCCATCATCGCCTGGAGGAGGACGAACCCTTCGAGGAGGCCGCGCGTGCCTTCCTGCGTGGCGCGCCCGGCGGCCCAGTAGAGGGCGATGCGGAAGTCCTTCGTCTTCTCGGTGAGGGCCTCCGCCGAGTTGTTGACGACGGCGTTCCAGTCCGTCTTGGCCCCGCCCATCGAGGCCGATTTGTCGATCTCGTTCTTGATCGCGTCGACGTCCTCGAACGAGCAATCGGCGCCGACACCGCCGTTGATCGGAGCGAGGAGGTCCGCCAGCTTCTCTTTGATTTCGTTGATGAGGTCGTCCGCCGCCATGGTGGGGGCGGAGCGTACCAGGGACCGCGGCCCGCATGGAGCGGGCTCGGCTCGGACGGGGGATCAGCGTCGAAAAGGCTCGAAGAGAAGCCTCCCGGAGGAGGAGGCAGGATCGCTAGACGCCGGAGAGACCTTCGAGGAACTGAGCCAGCGAGAGGTCCGTGCGCGCGACGAGCGCGTCGAGCTGGGGGCCGAGCGCGCGGCGCGTCGTGCCCTCGTCGAGCGTCGCGGGGCCGCACAGATCCGCGACGTGGTCGGCCTGCCCTGTCGGCGAGATCAGCTCCCGGAACGAGGCGACGTGGGGCGAGCCGAGGTGCAGGAGGAGGGCTTGCTGCGGCGACCAGAACGCGTTGAGCAGCGTGCTCTTCCACTTGGCGAGGCGCATCGTGATGTCGATCCACACGGCGGCGGCGTAGGCGTCGCCGGGGCCGAGCGGGAGCCGCACCGCGAGGCCCGTCTTGGGCATCTCCTGGCCGCGGAACGGCTGCACGCTCGCGAGGATGTTCTGGATCACCCAGTAGCGGTTCGCGTCGGTGCCGAAGCCCGTGTCCCACAGCGCCTTCATCGGCTGGGACGCGAGCCACTGGCGGTAGCCGGCGGTCACGAGATCCGGATCGTCGAGGGACGGGAGCTGGATGCGCGACACGCGATCGAGGAAGGCGTCGACGGGGAGCGTGCGACCGCTCAGCACGAGCTCGTAGGCCGTCGACAGGAACGGGAACAGCGCGATGGGCACGCCGCCGCCCGCCGACACGAGCTGGCCGTAGTCGTACGAGGCGAACACCGTCATCGGGTAGAGGCGGCCGGCGTTGTCGCCGCTCGGCGCCCACGCGCCGACGATGGCGCGCGCGGGCTGCTCGTCGCCCTTGGCGTCGCCGCGAAAAATGAAGAGCCCGACCGAGCCGTGGTACGCGGTGTCGAACGTGCCGCCCATGAAGCGCCGCGCGAAGTCGATGCCTCCACCCATCCAGCGATCGAACGCGGCGAGCTCTTCGCTCGCGGCGTTGAGCCGGATGAAGTCGCCGGTCGCCGGGAGCTTTCCGAAACAACCGATCTGCGGGGGCGCCGCCGGTGCGCGCTTTTTGCGCCAGAACATGCTTCTTTTTTCTTACACGAACGCGCGCGCCGCGGGGAGCGGGCATCGCCAGGCGACCTCATCAAAAATGGAGGGAGCCTGCCCGCGGGCGTCACGGATCTCGGAGGAGGACGGCCAGCGGGCCGCGCCGGCGGCCTGGTGGAGGCCCCGAAACGCCGAACGCGCGCCGGGAATCCCGACGCGCGTTCATTGATATCAGCGCTCGGCTGCGGACGGCCGAGCAGGTCGGGAGGGCTCAGCCCTTCTTGCCGCCGCCTCCACCGCCGAAGCTGTCGCCGATGCTGGGCGGGCAGTTCGTGGCGCGGAAGAAGCTCGGGACGAACGGGTGGTTCGCGCGCGTCGGGCGCACCTCCATCACGACGGTGACGGGCGGCGCGGTCATCTGCCAGGTGACGGTGAAGACCTCGTCGCTGTCCTTCTGCGCGGTCACCGTGCCGGTCTCGAAGAGCCGGAAGATGCCCCACGGACCCGCGCGCTTGATCTCCTCGTCGAGCCCGCCGGCGCCGCGAACGCGGATGCTCGCGCCCGTCGGGTTCTTCCCCGGCCAGTCGAAGGTGTACCAGAACTCCTTCTCGTTGCGGTACCTGCGCACCTGACCGTCGATGTCGAAGACGACCTCGCTCACGATCGGGCTCACCGTCTTGAGGTTGATCGAGAACGAGACCTTCGGCTTGTCCTCACCGGTGACGAAGAGCGCGTCCGTGATCTCGTGCGCGCGCTTGAGGCAGTTGTAGAGGTTCGTCCTGAACGGCGTGGAGGCCTTCGCGCCCGGGGTGTCGTCCTGGAGCTGCTGCAGCGGGTAGAAGTCGTGGCTCACCTGGTAGTGGAAGCCCTTGAGGTACTTGTCGTAGAAGCCCCACAGCGTGCCCTCCTTCGGCTTGAAGAAGGCGACCGCGTCCTCGAACGAAGCGTCGCGCGTGGACGCGAGGTTGAAGGGGTAGCGGTCCTTGATGTTCTTGTCGTAGCCCGGCCAGACCTCGACCTCCCAGAGCCCGCTCGCGGCGCCGCCCGCGCTGCGCACGACGGCGCGGTACGCCTGGCGGAGCGGGTTCATGAGCAGCGGGCGCATCATCTCCTGGCCCGGCTTGTCGAGCTGGAGGAGCAGGACCTCGGTGTCCTTGACCGCGGCGAGGAAGAGCTCGGTCGCCTTCTTCGTGTCGGGGTTCGGCGGACCGCTCTGGACGTTGCTCATCTCCGCGGAGAGCTGCTCGAGCAGGCCGATGTACTTCGACAGCGACGTCGGCGCGGGCGGCTTCGGGGCCTCGCCCTCCTTGGGAGCGGGCTGCTCCGGCGGCACGCCGAAGCGGACCATCTCGACGAAGTAGTCGGGCACCGGGTCGTAGCGCTCGCCCTTCTCGCTGCCGAGGAAGTCGTTGATGCCGATGCCGCTGCCGGCCGTCTTCTGCTGGACGCGGCGGTTCGCCTTGTCCTTGAGCTGCGCGAGGAAGCCGCCGTCGCCGGTCGCCGCGTCCTTCGCCTGGTTCTTCTCGCTCTTGAACTGCGTGTTCTCGTCGAGGGCCTTGAGCAGGCGGAGGTACGGCCAGTCGCGCGTGGCGAGGACGTTGAACTCCTCGATCGCCTCTTTGTTGTTGTCCGGGACGTCGACGTCGATGTCGCGGAAGAAGTCCTGCCACTGGCGGATGTACGCGGAGTCGTAGTCCTGGCGCACGCGGTCGAGCGCCTGCTGGATCTTCGCGGACTGCTGCTTCTCGTCGTCGGTGAGCGGGATGACCCACTTCTCGCGATCGATCTGCTTATAGCCTTCCTTCAGCGACTCGAGGACCTTCTTGTGGCCTTCGATCGTGTAGGCGCCGCCGACCTCGAAGTACTTGCCACCCGGGCGCTGGCGCTGGCGGCTGCGGATCTTGGCGAGCGCCTCCTGGCGATCACCGAGCAGGTCGGCGAGCGTGATCGGCGGGAACTGGAGGTTGTCGCCCGAGTCGGGGCCGCTCTCGTCCTTCTTCTTCGTGTTGAGCGCCGTCACGAACTGCGCGTAGTAGCGATCCGCAGGCTCGACCTTGGAGAGGATGTTGCGGACACGCGCGATGAGGCCGGCGTCCAGCTCCTCGCCCGGCGTCTCGCCGCGACGGAGCAGCTCGACGTAGTAGAGGACGTGCGGGAGGAGCTTGTCCTTGAGCTCGGCGCGGGGGATGCCCGTGTCGCCCAGCCGCTCGGCCCACAGCGCCTCGAGGCGCGACGCCTCCCACTGATCGAAGTCCTTGAGGCGGAGCTTGGCCTCCGGGCTCTTGTTGTCGAGCAGCAGGTACGTGCGCAGGAGGTTGTAGAACTCCCAGTAGTTCTCGGCGTTGACCGTCTGGAGCTTCGCTTCGAGGAGCTCACGGGTCGGCTGGACGAAGCCCTGCTTGAGGCTCTCGACGTACTGCTTCTTCGTCGGATCGAAGAGCTTTCCGCCCTGGTACATGAACCACGTGTACTCGATGGGCGTGTCGTCGCGCTGCCTGTCGAGGAGCTCCACGTGGCCGCGCAGCTTGTCGAGCTTGCCGACGTTCTCGATCGCGTTCCCGCCGCCCTGCGGCGACCAGGCGATGGCCTTCGCCTCGTCCGAGATTTCGCTCGTCGTCTTGACCAGCGCGCGGTTGTTCACGAACGAGATGATCGCGGGGACGATGAACAGCACCGCCACCGCAGCCGCGGCCGCGGCGATGATGATCTGGCGCATGCGCCGGCGCCGCAGCTCGGCCTCGCTCCGCGCCGCGACGTCCGCGTCGGGGAAGACGATGGTCGTGAAGACGTCCTTGAGGAAGTAGCTCTTCGACTCGACGTTGCCGGCGGGCTCCTCGTACTGCGCGGGGCGGAGGCCGTAGGTGCGCGCCATGTTCGCGAGCACGCGATCCATGGGGCGCCCCTCCTGCGTGCCGCTCGTGAAGTAGAAGCCGCGGAGGATCGGGGTCGGCTGCTTGCCGGCGCTCGGCGCGAACGCCGCGCCCATGAGGTCCGACAGGTGCGCCTTGATCTCGCCGAACTCGCGCGGGAAAAAGAAGATGCGCTCCTTGGCGTCCTTGTTCCGCTCGGCGGCGACGCGCTTCACGCTGCGGAGGTACACGCGCTCCGCCATCTCCTCGAACTCGGCGAGGAACATCTTCTTCGGATCGCTCTTGTCCGAGTTGAGCGCGAAGGTCGCTCCCCAGGGCGCGCCGCGCTCGCTCTTCTTCAGGTCGCCGAAGAACTCCACGAAGCCCGCCACGAGATCCATCTTCGTGAAGAGCATGTAGACCGGCAGCGTCATCTGCAGGATGTCCTGCATCTCGTCGATGCGGGCGCGGACCTTCTTGCCCGTCTCCTGGATCTGCTCCTCGGTCTGGTCGATGAGATCGTTCGCGCTGACGGCGACGAGGACGCCGTTCACCGGCTTGTCGGAGCGGTACTTCTTGAGCTGCTCGAGGAACGCGACCCACTCGTCGTGGTCGTCGTCCTCGGTGGTGTAGCGGCCGGCCGTGTCGAGGAGGATGGCGTCGTTCGTGAACCACCAGTCGCAGTTGCGCGTGCCGCCGACGCCGCGGACGCCGCCGCCCGCCGGATCGAGGTACGGGAACACGAGGCCGGAGTGCCGCAGCGCTGTCGTCTTGCCGGCTCCGGGCGGCCCCACGATGACGTACCAGGGCAGCGCGTAGAGCGCGTCCGCGCCCCGTTTACCGCCGCCGAGCTTGGACGTCTTGAGCGCGTTGATGCCCTCCTGGATCTGCCGGTGCAGCTCCTGGATCTCGGCGCGGCGCTCGGGCTTCGCGGCGAGGGCCTGCTCCTGCGCCTGCTCCGCGATCGCCTTCTCGAGGGCGCGCGCGGCGCGGGCCGCTCGGACCCGGCGGTACACGACGAGGCCGATCAGCCCGAGGACGACCGCCGCGGAGATCGCGATCGGTACCCACATCGGCAGGCCCGGTGTGTCGGCCAGCCCGTTGAAGGCGACGAAGTACACCGCCCACACGAGCAAGATGAACAGGGCGCTCAGGATCCAGAGCCACATCGTACGTCTCCTAGGAAACCGAAACGAACCGCGTCTGCCCGCACGTCGAGCGAGGGCCGCGAAGGGCGGCCGGCTCCATCACTTCGCCGCGCCGACCAGCTTGTTGATGGCTTCGACGACGCTGTCGGCGTTGAACCCGACAACCAGCTTGAGGATGATCACGACGAGCATGGCCAGAACGAGGAAGCCGAGGGCGATCGCGAGGAACGGCAGCTCCTTGCGGACGGTGCCGGTGGCGCCGTCCTTTCGCTCGGCGTTGGGAGCGAGGATGTCCCCGCCGCCAAGGCTGAGCGCCACGTAGTTGCCGAGACCTTCCACGACCGCCGTCAGACCTTCCTGGTTTCGCAGACGATATTTCCCTTGGAAGCCGAGGGCCAAACACAGGTAGTAGATTTGTGCGACGTGCTCACGGTTTCGCTGCCCGTGAAGCTGATCCAGGTTGTTGAAGAAACCGTCGCCTGCGGTGTTGATGCCGAAGAACTGGAGCTGGAGGGGGTTCTGGAGCCACTGCGTCTTCCCCGGCCAGGTCGAGTGGTAGACGATCTCGTCGGCGAACGCGGCGAGCGCGAACTTCGCGTCGATCATGTCCTGCTCCGGGATCCGCCGCTCCTTCCCGTTCTGCATCATCGTCTCGAAGAGCTGCAGGACGCGGCGCTGGAGGATGTCCGAGGCCGGCAGATCACGCGAGCTGCGGAGCTGCAGGATCAGCGACAAGACATCGGAGCAGACCCAGTACATCTCTTGCGAAGTGCTAGCCATGCGTGTGGCTCCTGATCAGTCGGTCCCGTGCCGGAAGGTCACTGGGTCGGGATGGGGGTGGGGGCGGAGGGACGCGCTTGCGCGACCCATGGCCCCATCGTGAGAAACGGGGCTACTTGCTGCCCGCAGCTTTCACCCCAATCAGCCGAAGGTCCACTTTTTGGGGTTCGATGGGCTGGTAGATGGCGATCGTGCCAGAGCCGAGGATGTCGTTCCAGTAATCGCCGGACTGATCCACGCGGAGGTAGACCACGCCGGGTCGAATGGGGATCGCACCCGGGGGGCGGTACTCGATCTGGACGCGGACGCCCGGCATGGCGGCGTTGAGGATGTGACCGATGTGGGTCCACGACCCGATCTTGAGCAGGCGCGGAAGCCGCTCGCGGAGGGTCCCCTCGTCGATGCCCTTGGCCTCGAGGAAGAGCTCGTGGTTGCGCGGGATCTTCGGGTCCTCGAAGCGACCGAGGTACATGCCGTCCTCGCGCTTCTCCATCGGCACGACGATGTAGTCGTCGGCGAGCGAGCCCGCGATGAGCGCCATCACGCGCGCGAAGATCGGCTCGAAGCACTCCGTCAGCTCGAGGTAGTTGAACTTGGGGATGCCCGTCGGATCGCCGTCGGCGGAGAAGGTGCAGAGCTGCCCGATGAGGCTGCCGAGCATCATGTAGAGCTCCTCCGGCGACGCGTCGCCGTGGTCCACGAAGTGCGACGTCACCGGGATGAACGAGTTGCACGTGTGGAGCAGCCAGAACTTCGCTGTGTCGGACGCCTGGAAGTCGACGTTCGCGGCGGAGCGCAGGCGGCGCCCCTCGGCGAGCGACTTCTGCTTGCCGACGAGGGCGGAGAGGACGCGCCGGAGGCTGCCCATCACGTGCTCGGAGGCGCCGATGGTGAAGATGGACGGGATGAACTCCTTGCGGAGGACGATCGCGCCCGTTCGATCGCGCACGAGCTGCGCGAGCCGCACGGCCTGGTAAGCGTCGCGCGGCTCGGTGCCGAACATCAGCCGCAGGTTGCCGCGCGCCCAGGTGACCGCCGTCTCGTTGCGGCCGGTGTTCTGATCCTGCACGGTCGACGACGTCGCGAGGAAGCGGACCGCGGGGCCTGCCTTCGCCGGGTCGAGTCCGATGTTCGCGGCGTTGTCGCGCGCGTTCGGGATCGCGAGGTACACGTCGAGAGACTCGAGCGCGGCGGGGAACGCGCCCTCCAGCGGGCGCGCCTCGCACACGTCTTCGCCCCGATCGCCGACCATGAACGTCGTCCCGTCGGGGAAGACGCCGTGGCACTTGACGAGCTTGAGCTGCCCAGCAGCCAGCGCGCGTTCATCGAATTGAACGCCGCTGATCCCCCAGTCATACGCGGCCAGCGCATGCACACGGGCGTGCATCAGCGCCTCGTGGTAGAGGTCGGACTGCTGCAAATGCTGAGGGGTCATGAAGAGCCCCTCGGTCCAGACAGGCTTGCGCGGGTGGATCATTTCGCCCGCCAACCTCTTTATCAGAACTTGTCACCGGGTGGCGCGACTTCAGGCGGGTGACTTCGATGGGCCCGATTCGCGGACGTGCGCCCGCCTTCGCCCCACGTCGAACGAATCGCCCGGCGCCCCCCACGGCGCTCTCGATCGAGCGCAGAGCGCCGCTTCCCTCCTCCAGCGGAGGTCGGGCCGGTCACGCGGCGTCGAGAGAAGACGAGCGCGGAGCGCGCTTCACCGAGGCGTGGGTGCGCCTTCGGGAGACGCGCCCTTCTTCGGGAGGTTGACCTTCCGGACGGGGTTCGCGTTCGGGAACATCGTCTCGTCGAACTGGCTCCCGTTGTCGATCTTCGCGCCCTCGATGAAGAACGCGGTGCGCGGATCCGCCTCGGGTGCGCCGCCGTCCTTGCCGCGCCCGCCGCAGGCGACCTCGCCGGGCATGAGCGGGAACTGGTAGAACGTCTTCCAGCTCGATCCCTTGGGCCCGTGAAAGAGCGCCACGCCGGCGAGCGTGCTCGCCTCCTTGATGCGCTCGAACTTCACCTCGACCAGGTCGTTCGGGAAGATCGACAGCTCGTCGACCTTGAGGACGTCGTCCTCCAACGTCTCCTTGGCGTTGTTGAGGATCTGATCGTAGGTGGCGTTCTCCATGCGCACCTCGTTCTTCAGCTGGTAGAGCTGCACGCGCACGGGCCGCGGGTTCCCGTTCTCGTTCGGGTTGATGTTGTCCGCCGCGTAGATGTTCAGCGTGACGATCTGCACGTCGCACGGCTTGGGCGGCTCGACGGGCGCTGCCGGCGCACAGGTCGCGCCGAGCGAAGCGAACGCAGAGAGCGCCAGGGAGAGGGCGGCGAGCCGAGGGGCCAGGGAGCGCAAAGCACGCGGGACGACCATGGAGGGTGTCTTGTTCTACGCCGGTCGCCCGGGTGTGGGGCAAGTTCCCAATGCGGGGCCCCGTCGTTTTCGCGTACCATCGCGTGGATTGAAACCGCAGGACCCAAGCGATCTCGCCGGGCCTGGTGATCGGGGCGACCCCTCCGAAGGGCGGACCGCCTCCCCGCCTCCAGCGCCCCGCTCCGGCGAACGACCCGTCCCCGATCCTGCGGACAGCATCGATCTCGAAGCGCTCATGGGCGAGGAGCCCCGCACGCAGCGTCCCCCCCCGAGGCGCGAGGCTCCGACGCCGCCGTCGGGGAGCGCCCTCGAAATCCCGAAGCAGAGGTCGCTCTCGGGGATCGATTTCGCCGCGACGACCACCAAGACGATCCCGTCGGTCGGGTCGCTCGTCGCCGAGGAGAGCCCGGGGAGGTCGTCCGATTTCATCTCGTTCGCGAGCACGGAGAGCTCGGCGCCCCCGCCGGATCCGGACGTCGTCGGCCTCGACGCGTGCCTCGCGCGCGTCGGCGTCGCGATCGTGGAGACGGACGACAAGGGCCGCATCGTCCGCATGAACGAGGCCGCCGAGCGCATCCTCCACCGCAAGCTCGCGGACGGCCCCATCGCTGTCGACGAGGTCCTCCACACGGGCGTCGTGTCCACCGTCTCCGACGGCCCGCTCGCCGAGGGCACCGACACCACCGGGTGGATCCAGCGCGACGGCAACGACATCATCGGCGTCCGCCACGCCATCGCCCCGCGCGACGGGGCCGAGGGCGCGCTCATCGTCTTCCGCGAGTCCCAGTCCGGCGCGATCTTCGCCCCGACGATCGCCCGGCGCGCCCGCTACGATCCGCTCACGGGCCTCTACAGCCGGCGCGGCCTGATGGAGCGCATCGAAGAGGCGCTGAAGGCCAGCCGCTCGACGGGGTCGCGCCACGCCCTCTGCTACATGGATCTCGATCGCTTCCGCCTCGTCAACGCGACGTGCGGCCACGACGCGGGCGACGATCTGCTCCAGTGGGTCGCGACGCGCCTCTACGAGGTGCTCCCCTCCGAGGACTCCGCGGCGCGCATCGCCGGCGACGAGTTCGCCGTCCTCCTCGTCGATCACGACCCGCGCGACGCCGAGCGCGTCGCCCGCGACATCCAGCGGCGCCTCAGCGAGTTCCGCTTCGCCTGGGGCCACAAGACCTTCCTCATCGACTCGAGCCTCGGCCTCTTCAACTTCGGCATCGAGTGCGACTCCGCCGACGCCGCCATGGCGGCCGCGAGCCACGCGTGCCGCATCGCCAAGAAGAACGGCGGCGCGCGCCTGCAGGTCTACCTCGACGACGACGACGAGATGGCGCAGAGCCGCCGCTCGATGGAGTGGGTGGCCGGCATCCAGCACCACCTCGCCTCCGGCAAGCTCCAGCTCTTCGCGCAGACGATCCACCCGATCGGCCCGCGCAAGGAGCCGGGCGGCCACTTCGAGATCCTGATGCGCGTCCTCGACGACCAGGGCCGCCCGCAGTCCCCCGTCGGCATCATCCAGGCCGCGGAGAACGGCCGCGTCATGGACGCGATCGATCGCTTCGTCGTCCGCAAGGCGTTCCAGACGATCGGCGCCCTCCCCCGCCGCGCGCTCCGCAAGCTCGAGCTCTTCTCCGTGAACCTCTCCGCGATCTCGCTCGCGCGCGAGGGCCTCCTCGACTTCATCGTCGAGAACCTCGAGCGCTCCAACGTGCCGCCGGGCAAGGTCTGCTTCGAGATCACCGAGACGGCCGCGCTCAACAACCTCGACGAGGTGCGCTGGCTGATCCAGGAGCTCGGCGCGATGGGCTGCCGCTTCGCGATCGACGACTTCGGCAGCGGCCACGCGTCGTACGGCTACATCGAGCGCCTCCCCGTCGACTACGTGAAGATCGACGGCATGTTCGTGAAGGACATGATGACGAACGCCCTCCACCGCGCGATCGTCGAGTCCGTGAACCGCATCGCGACGACCCTCGGGATCAAGACGGTCGCGGAGTGCGTCGAGACGGCGGCGGCGGCCGAGGTCCTCGCGGGGATGGGCGTTCACTACGGCCAGGGTTGGTACTACGCGCGCCCGGCCCCCATCGCCGACGTCTGCAAGGCGCTCGACACCGACGACTGACACCCCGCCACCCCCGATCCCTCCCCCAGGCGACTTCACGATCGGCGCCACCCCGCGTGAATCCGCGGCCGAGGAGGACATCGCGACGATCCTCGGGACGGGGGGGCGCGCCTTCTTCGTACGGCGCGCCGCGCGCCTTCTTCGTACGGCGCGCGCAATCGGTCGGGGCGATCCCGGTGGGGTCCGCCGCGGCCGGGCCCCGCCGCGAGGGCCGGCCGACCTTTCGCCGAGGGGAACGCGCGTGTAGCTTTCCCGCGTGGACAAGCGGTCGGCCCAATACACGCTGCCGCTCTTCGGTGAGGCCGGGAGCTGGGACCCTCCTGCCCCGCGACAAGCGCCCTCGCCGGAGCCCCCGAAGCCCGCGCGCGCCCGCGGATCCAGGACGGACGCAGCCCGCGAGCCCGCCCCCACGCCGCCGAGCCCCCCCGTGGTCCCCGTCGCCTCGGCGCCGGCAGCGCCGCCCGGCACCACGAGGGACGGCGAGCGAGCATCCGTGGACGTGCCGGCGCCGGAGCCGTCCGTCGACGCGCACGCGACCGCTCCGATGGCCCCCCAGGCGCCGGAGACACCGCCGCCCCCGCCTCCCCCCGAGCCGCAAACGAGGCCGTTTCGAGCAGGATCCGCGAGGGAGCCGCAGGCGACGCCAAGCCAGCGATCGGCCCCGCCCGGCGCGGGACCGCCCTCGACGCAAGGGCGCGCGCCGCGATCAACGGATCCGGAATTCGCCACGCCCATGCCGCGCACGGCGCCGCGATCGACGGATCCGGAATTCGCGACGCCCATGCCGCGCGCCGCGCCGCGATCGACGGATCCGGAATTCGCGACGCCCATGCCACGCACGGCGCCGCGATCGACGGATCCGGAATTCGCGACGCCCATGCCGCGCGCCGCACCGCGATCGCTCGATCCGGACTTCCCGCTCGGACGCCGCGCCCCCGCCTCCCGAGAGCCGGACTTCCCCACTCCGATGGCGCGGCGAGCCCCCATCGCCATGGAGCCGGACTTCCCCACTCCGATGGCGCGGCGAGCCCCCATCGCCATGGAGCCGGACTTCCCGACGCCCGCTCCGCGGAGCCTCCCGCGAGGTGCGCGGGCGCCGGAGGACGAGCCGCAGGTGCTCAGCGTCGCCGATCTGGATCGACGCCTGAAGCGCGTCGTCGAAGGCGCCACCGAGAACGCCCGCGTCGCCGGCGAGGTCTCGAACCTCAAGAAGCACGCGAGCGGCCACAGCTACTTCACCCTCAAGGACGAGGAGGAAGAAGCCTCCATCGACTGCGTGATGTACCGGACCGCGCCGGGCCGCGCGCGCCAGCTCCTCGAGGACGGCGCGCGCGTCGTGCTGCGCGGGCGCGCGACGGTGTTCGTGCCGCGCGGGCGCCTCCAGCTCATCGCGGACGACGCGCAGCTCGAAGGGCGCGGCGCGCTGCTGGAGGCGCTCGAGCGGCTCAAGGAGAAGCTCGGGAGCGAGGGCCTCTTCGATCGCGAGCGAAAGCGCGCGCTGCCTCGCGACGCGAAGGTGATCGGCGTCGTCACGAGCGGCGACGGCGCGGCGATCCACGACATCATCAAGGTCGCCTTCCAGCGCGGCGCGGTGCGGCTCGTGCTGGCGCGCGCGCCCGTGCAGGGGCGGGACGCCGCGCCGAGGATCGCGCGCGCCCTCGCGACGCTCGCGAGGATGCGGGAGGTCGAGGCGATCATCGTGGGTCGCGGCGGCGGCTCCGCGGACGATCTGCTCGCCTTCAACGAGGAGGTCCTCGTGCGCGAGGCGGCCCGGTGCCGCGTGCCGATCGTGAGCGCCGTCGGCCACGAGGTCGACACGACGCTGCTCGATCTGGTGGCCGACGCGCGCGCCGCGACGCCCTCCCAGGCCGCGGAGATGCTGGTGCCCGACGCCTCCGCGCGCCGCGGCGAGCTCGCTCATTTCGCACAGCGGATGCGGCGAGCGCTGCGTCAGGAGCTCGGGAGCGCGCGCGCCGACTTGGCGCTCCGCGAGGGCAGGCTCGCGGCGTTCCCGCGCGCGCTGGCGGAGCGGCAGCAGTGGGTCGACGACGCGCTCTCGCGCATGGAAAAAGAGATGGTGCGGCGCCTCGGGCACGAGCGGACCGCGCTCGCGCAGAAGGATCGCGCGCTCTGGTCGCGCCACCCCCGCGCGGTGCTGGCCGCGGCCCGATCCACGATCGAGCCGGCCGCGCAGCGCCTCGCCCCTGCGACGTCCACGCGGATCGCGCGCGCGCGCCGGGACATCGAGGGCCTCTCCTCGCGCCTCGCGCGCGCCCTGGAGCGGCGCCTCGACGCGGAGCGCGGCGAGCTGGCGGAGGCCGCGAGCCGCCTCCACGCCCTCTCACCGTTGGCGGTCCTCGCGCGCGGCTACGCGATCGCGACGACGGAGGAGGGGCGCGCGGTCCGCTCGGCCAGCGAGGTCGCGCCCGGCGAGCGCCTCCGCGTGCGCGTCCACGACGGCGCCGTCCTCGCGCAGGTGCTGTCTGCGGAGCTCGGAGACGGTGGCGCGCCGGGAGGGTCCCGCGCGGTCCCGGGACGCGCCGCGCGGAGCAAAGACCAGTCGAAGGAATGAGCACCACACCCTACCGATCGTCGGTGAAGCGCTTCGCGGTGGTCGGCCATCCGATCGGACACTCCCTCTCGCCCGTGATGATGCGCGCGGCGTTCGACGCGCTGGGGCTCGCCTGCACCTACGACGCAGTGGACGCCCCAGACGCCGCGGCGATGGAGCGCGCCGTGCTGGAGCTGCGCGCGGGCGAGCGCGACGGGCTCAACGTGACGGTCCCGCACAAGCGCGCGGCGCTCGCCCTGGCCGACGCCGCCGGCGAGGAGGCGACCCGCTCCGGCGCCGCGAACGTCCTCGCGCGCGATCCGCAAGGACGGATCCGCGCGGAGAACACCGACGCCCCCGCGATCGTCCGCGTGATCGAGCCGCTCCTCCGCGCGCGCCGCTGGGCCCTCATCCTCGGGAGCGGAGGCGCCGCGCGCGCGGCGCTCCTCGCGTGCGAGGCGATGGGGTTCCAGGGCGTCGACGTCACGAGCCGATCGTGGACGACCCCGGAGGTGGCGTGGCGGCGCGGGACCGACCTACCGGAGATCGGCGCCCAGGTGCAGTACGAGCCGTGGATCACCGAGTGGGGCGAGCCGGCGCAGCTCGCCGCGCGCGAAGCGGATCTCGTGATCCAGGCGACGAGCGCGGGCATGCTCGGCGCGGACCCCGGAGACGACGTGGCGCGGCACGTCCCCTGGGATCGACTGCCTCGCTCCGCGGTCGCCTTCGACATGGTGTACCGGCCCCGGGTCACCCCGTTCCTCGAAGCGGCCCGCCGCGCGCGGCTCACCGTCGAGGGAGGCCTCGGGATGCTCGTCGAGCAGGCAGCGCTCGCGCTCCAGCACTGGCTCGGCGTGTCGCCGCCGCGCGAGATCCTGCGGCGCGCCGCCGAGAAGGAGCTCTCCCCGTAGCGCCGCCGAGCGCCGGCCCTCCGGCTGCGCGGCCACGACGCGGGGCGGCGCTCGACCGTCGAAGACCGATCGGCGCTCGCGGGCGGCGCATTTCGTGAAGGGGGGCGCTCCGGGCCTCTACTATCCGGCGCGGAGGTTCCATGGCGGAGCGAGGGACGTGGTCGGGGTTCGTGTGTGTGTGCGCGGGCGGCGCGGCGCTGCTGGCGGCGATCGCCGGAGGGTGCGGTCCTGCGCAGCCGGCCGGCGGACCGGGGTCGGCGCCCACGGCGTCCGGCGCCGGCTCCTCGAAGCCGTTCGACCAGTGCGACAAGTCGCCGCCGCTCGCGAAGAAGTACCTGGGGCTGCTGAAGAACGCGCGCTGCGACTACGACAGGTTCCCGATCATGGCGGAGGTGGGGCAG
>WBZX01001308.1_pt1 | contig 19026 bp, 17 predicted proteins | sample 5204211 | NCBI WGS metagenome assembly WBZX01 (sample SAMN12344362, study PRJNA552823) | activated sludge metagenome | biome: Activated sludge suspended growth; feature: Nitrification reactor; material: Wastewater; isolation source: activated sludge from nitrification reactor of wastewater... | reverse complement strand
GGTTGTTGGTTGTTGGTTGTTGGTTGTTGGTTGTTGGTCTCGGTGTGGCCACCATTGGTGTTCAGCCGTTAGGTCGGCGATCGAACTCCGCCGGAAGTTTCTGCCTCTCGTCCGATCGGGTCCTGAGGACCCGATCGGATAGGTCCGGTCGTTTTCGCTGCGAGGGTGATCAGACCGAGGCGTTGCCACGTTTTTCCATGCCGTGCTTGTGGGTCGGTCCGCCTATCGGCGCACCTCGTGAGCTCAGTGACCCATCCCCAGCCCGCCATCGACGGGAAGGACCGCACCGGTCACGAAGGCAGCGGCATCCGAGCAGAGATAGGCGGCAGCTGCGGCCACCTCCTCGGGTTGGCCGAGGCGACCCACCGGAACCTGGGCCGCCATTCCGTCGATCCGTCCCGCCCCGATCTGGGCCAGCATCGGCGTGTCTATGGGCCCAGGCGCGACCGCGTTGACCGTCACCGACCGGGACGCCAGTTCCCGAGCCAGAGACCGCGTGAAGCCGATCAGACCCGCCTTCGCGGTGGCGTAGTTGACCTGGCCAGCCGATCCGCTGAGACCGACCACGGAGGTGACGTTCACGATGCGTCCCCACCGGGCTCGAACCATCGACGGCACCACTCTGCGGGTGAGACGGAAGGTTCCGTCCAGGTTGGTGGCCATGACCCTCGACCAGTCGGCATCAGACATCCGTATGAACAGACCGTCGGAGGTGAGCCCGGCGTTGTTCACCAGCACCGTGACCGGCCCCAGTTCGGCCTCGAGAACGGTGACGCTCCGCTCGATCGACTCGGCATCGGTCAGGTCCAGGTGGACGGCCATGGCGTGACTGCCCGCGGCGGTGATCGCCTCGACCGCCGCCCGGGCAGACTCGGGATCAGATCGCCATCCCACTCCCACCGCATGTCCGGACTGGGCCAGGGCCCGAGCCGTGGCAGCACCGATGGCCCCGGTGGCCCCGCTTACCAACGCCACCCGGGCCTGGGACTTGGCCCCTAGGGCGGTCATCGTCCCCACCTCATGACCAGGCTGGCCCATCCCAGACCGGCGCCGACACTGCTGAGCAGTACCGTCGCACCAGCGTCGAGTCGGCCTTGGGAGCGGGCGCTGTGAAGCGCCAAGGGGATCGATGCCGCCGAGGTGTTGGCCCTCTCGGCCACGTCGACAACTACTCGCGCCGGATCCACTCCCAGCCGTTCTGCCGCGGCAGCGATGATGCGGGCGTTGGCCTGATGGGGCACGAACAGATCGACGTGGCCGGCGGCCAGGCCGGCCCGGTCCAGGGCGGCCGCGGAGGAGGCCACCATGGCGCGGGTGGCGCGTCGGAAAAGATCGGGGCCGTCCATGGTCAGGTGGTCCCGGCCCGGAGTCACCTCGATCAGTCTCAACGTGCGCGGGGCGCCTCCCTGGTCGGTGCCGAGGATCCCGGGAGCTCCCGGGCGTCGGGTGACCTTTTGGATCACCATCGCTCCTGCACCGTCACCGAAGAGGACCGCGGTGTTGCGGTCGGTCGGATCGGTCAGGGACGTGTAGCGGTCGGCCCCGATCACCAGCGCCGTGCCCACCGAGTCGGCCACCAACGCCGCCGCCGCGCCGAGGGCATGAACGAACCCACAACAAGCGGCGTTCACGTCGAATCCGCCGGCGCGAACTCCGAGAGCTGAGGCCACCCGGGCCGCGGTGGAGGGGCAGCCTGAATCGGGTGTGGAAGTGGCGATCACGATCAGATCGAGCGTGGCCGGGGTGATACCGGCATCGCCGAGGGCGTTGACCGCGGCCTGGGAGGCCAGCGCAGTGGTGGATTCGTCGGCGCCCGCCACCCGGCGGGCGTGGATTCCGGTGCGCCCCACGATCCAGGCGTGGTCGGTGTCCATGCTGGCACCGAGGTCCCGGTTCGTCACCCGTTTCGTGGGTAGCGCCACACCGATTCCGGCCACCGCGAAGGCCAGCCGGGGGATCGAAGGAGCGGAGTGATCGACCGACGCGGACGAGGTGTCCCGAGCCGAAACCGAAGCCGTGCTCACACCGAGACCGGGTGGATCAGGGCCACGGGCTGGCCGACCCGGACGTGTTCGCCGGGGTCGGCCAGAAGCCTCATCAAGAACCCGGCGCAGAAGGTGTGGATCGGTTCGTGGTTCCCAGATCGGACCACGTGTCCGATCACGTCGCCGCTGTGGACCACCTCACCTTCGGCGGTCACCACGCGAGGGGTGGCCGGGTGGAATCGTCCATCTTGGGGCGCGACCACTAGGCGCAGGTCGAGCACCACTGCGTCACCGTCAGCGGAAGCCTCCATCACCATCGGGTCGGCGTGGCCAACTTCCGACTCCGGCTCCGGCGCCGGATGTCGATCTTGAGGTTGGGGGGATGTCACGAGGAGGTCAGACCGCCCCCGACGCCCGAGGTTTCGCCTTACCCGTCGGTAGCTTGGAAAAGACCGCCGGGTAACAACCCGGCCGACCGACGGTTCACCATGGTGGGCGGCCCGGCGGCTGAGCCCGTCGACCGCGACGTTGTAACGGTGGGACCGATGGGCGGTCTGAGGACGGGTGATCGACCTGTTGCCGCATAGGCCGCCGTTTCGCTTCCTGGACACCGTGGAGCGGTGCGAGCCAGGAAGGCACGCCGTGACCCGATGGCGGATCGAAGGAGACGAGGCCTGGCTGGCCGGCCATTTTCCGGGTCGTCCAGTCGTGCCGGGGGTGCTCCAGGTCGAGGCGCTAGCTCAGACCGGAGCCTTGGCAGTGCTGGCCGACCCGGCCCACGTCGGGCGATTGCCGCTGCTGGCCGGACTGGAGGACGTCAGGTTTCCCTCCATGGTCGAACCTGGAGATGAACTGCTCCTGGAGGTGACGCTCGAGCGCATGGGTCCCCGGGGAGGTTGGGGGCATGGCACTGCTTCGAGAGCTGGCGTCACCACATGTCGGGCCCGCATGTTCTTCGTGTTCGCTCCAGTAGCCGGCGACCGGATCCGGGCTTAGGAATCAGCGGATGGGGATGAGCTGGAGCGAGTCGGTGGCCTGCCCCGGATAGTCGCTCGATCCCGACAGGACGCACACCAGGTCACCTCGCCGGATGTCTCCGGCTTCACGGGCCACGTTCAGGACGTGGGTGATCACGTGATCGTCGTGGTAGTCGACACCCAGCGGGTGAGGGATGGCCCCCCAGCTCAGCTTGATCTGGCGCAGGGCCTGGGTGTCGGAGCTGAACCCCAAGATCTTGGCCTGGGGCCGGAAGCGGGCGATGGCTCGCACCGTGAAACCGGTGCGGGTGATGCAGATGATGGCGCTTGCCTTCGACTCGCTGGCTGCGCGCCATGCCGCCATCGTCATCGAGTTGGTGACGGTGTCGTCTATGGACGGCTGCATGGTGGTGGCCATGGCGTGGACCCGCGCCCCCCAAGCGTCGTAGTCGAACTCGTCGTCGGCTCGGGCCGCGATCCGGGCCATGGTGGCCACCGCGTTCACTGGATCATGACCGATGGCCGACTCACCCGAGAGCATCAGCGCGCTGGACCCGTCGAACACAGCATTGGCGATGTCGGATGCCTCGGCCCTGGTCGGCGAAGGAGCGGTGACCATTGACTCCAACATCTGGGTGGCGGTGATGGCTGGGCGGCCCAGGGCGATGCAGCGCTGGAGGATTCGCTTTTGGAGGTGCGGCAGCTCCTCGATGGGTAGCTCCGCCCCCAGGTCACCTCTGGCGATCATGACCGCACCGGAGGCTTCGATGATGCTGTCCAGGTTGTCCACCGCGGCCCGGGTCTCGATCTTGGCGATGACCAAGGGGCCGCGAGGGTGGGGCTCAACACCGACCCGGCGCACGTCGTGGGCCGACCGGACGAACGACAGGGCCACCATGTCGATCCCCTCTTCCACGAAGGCATCGAGCATGTGTAGATCTTCGGGGGTGGGTGACGGGATGCGTAGCCGATCCGAGGGGATGTGGACACCGGGCCGACCCTGGAGCAGACCGCCGTGGGTGACCCGGGCGACTAGGTGGTCGCTGGCCCGCTCGTCGACCAAGGCCATGACCCCGCCGTCGCCGAAGGTGACTCGGTCGCCGACGTGGAGGTCGGCCAGAAGGCCATCGTGATCGACTCGGATGGCAGCTTCGGTGGAGCCTTCGTTACCAGGGGTGAGACGGATCAGGTCTCCTTCATCGAGATCCAGACCGCCCTCGGGCATGGCGCCGGCTCGAACCTTGGGACCGGGCAGATCGACCAGGACACCCAGGGGTCGTCCGAGGGAAGCCTCGACGCGACGAACCCGCCGGAACTTCTCGATGGCCTCGTCGAGGGTGCCGTGGGCCAAGCCGATGCGGGCCACGTCCATCCCGGCTTCGGCCAAGTCCTTGATCATGGCCTCGGAGTCGGAGGCGGGACCGATGGTGGCGATGATCTTGGTGCGGCGGGCCATGGTTCCAGTGTCGCACCGTCAGGTGTGGTTCCAACGAACCGGATTCGTCGAGGAGGTGGGCGGCGGGCGAACCCTCGGCGATCCTCGACTCCGAGGCGGGACCCGACTCGGAGAACACCCCGCCTGCTCCCTAGCGTTGGTCCCGTGAAACCTTCTGCTCAGGACCTGGGTCGGGCCGACCAACGCGAGGGTCGTGATGCTGACGCTTCGGACCGCTGGACCAGCCGGTTGGAACCGGCTTCGGTGGCGGTGTTCTGTGCCGTGACCCTGTTCATCTGGACCAACCGGATCTGGTTGGCGTGGACCAACCCAGACGACACCGTGGCCGAGAAATTGATCTGGTCCACCCCGATAACCCTGTTCGTGCTGGCGGCGTTGGCGCTGGGGGCATACATGGTCACCGGTGGAGATCGCGAGGATGCTCGCTTCACCCTGGGTGTGACCGGGTTCGCGGCCGGGACCGTCATCTACTGGGTGGTGCGGATCGCCATCATCGTGACCGCCGACCACCCCGTTGGGTTCAAGGTGGTGCACTCGGTCCTGGCCGTGGCATCGGTGGGCCTGGCGACGTGGGCCTGGCGGTCGGTTCGCCATCCAATGTCCTGACCCTGGGGTGATCGGATAGCAGCATCGCCCGAAGCCATGGGTGGATGACTGGCGTTCAGGGGGTTGGAACTACGATCCCGAGACCATGGGCCAGGTGATCGTCGTCAACGAGAAGCCATCGTCGAACCGCGGGGTCGTCCGCTTCGAGACCAACCGGATGCTCACCGGAACCGGTCACGAGCGCTATGCCCTGGACGAGGAGATCTGGGGCCAGCGCCCACCCGATGTCTTGGCCCGGCGTCTCTTCGCCAGCGGCCAGGTTCAGAACGTGCACGTCAACGGCAACATGGTCACCGTCGATCTGGCCAAGGGGCACGACAGCCAGGGTCTCAAGGAGATCGTCGAGCTCCTCTACCTGTACTACGACGAGGAGAAGACGGCCGCCTACCTCGAGGCCGAGGCCGAGAAGGCGGCCAAGGCCGCAGCAGAGGCGGCTGAAGCTGAAGCCAAGGCCGCAGCAGAGGCGGCTGAAGCTGAAGCCAAGGCTGCAGCAGAAGCAGCCGCCGAGACGGCCTCGGATTCGACGGCCACGGAGGGCTGACCCTTGGAGCATCGCCGCATCCCCGTTCGATCTGGTCGGAAACGGGCGGCGGTGTTGCTCACCGTCGCCGTGGCTCTTGGGGCTGGCGGCGTGCTGTCCGGCTGCGGAGACGACGCCCCAGCCAAGGTCGAGCTGAGCGCAGCGGGTCAACGAGGCAAGGCCGTGTCCGATGCTCAGGGGTGTCATTCGTGCCACACCATCGACGGACAGCGGAGTATGGGCCCTAGCTGGCAGGGGCTGGCCGGTTCCGAGGTGCAACTGGCAGACGGTGTCACCGTCACTGCCGACGAGGCCTATCTGGAGCGTGCCATCCGAGACCCTCGCTCTGAGGTGCGAGCCGGTTTCGAGAACCTGATGCCGGTGGCCTATGGCGATCTCACCGACGAAGAGCTGGCCGACCTCATCACCTACATCACCGAGGTCTCTGGGTCCTGATCTGGCTTCGGCCTTTATCCTGGATCCGCCGAGAGGCAGTGCCTTGGTCAGCCCTGGCAATTGATCTCAGGGATCAGTTGCAGGCATCGAACAAGTGTTCGATACTGGGTCCATGGCCGTCGCAGCACCCGATCTTGCATCTCTGGCATTGCTGGGTCAGCGGGTCAGGCCGGTGGTGGGGGCCACAGAACGAATCCTGGCTGTACCCGATGCATTGGCCTCCCTGCTTCCCCACGGGGGGCTTCAGCGTGGCTCGCTGGTAGCCACCAGCGGTACTGCATCCTCTTCGCTGGCTCTGGCCCTAGTGGGTCCCACCACCACCTCTGGAGGGTGGGTGGCGGTGGTCGGTCTACCTCACCTGGGTTTGGTGGCGGCTGCTGAACTGGGTGTGGATCTGGAGAGGGTGCTCCTTGTCGATGAACCCGGTCCCGATCGGTGGGCGTCATCGGTGTCGGCCGTGCTCGACGCGGTAGAGGTGGTGTTGTGCCAGCCAGCGCGCCCGGTATCGGCCGGTGTCCACCGTCGGCTCAGCGCCCAGGCCCGTGACCGCGGCTCGGTGATGGTGCAGGTGGGGGGTTCTCAGGGGCGCTGGGCCTCCGCACCTGACTTGGTGTTGGAGGCGTCGGCGGCCCGGTGGCGTGGGGTGGGTCTGGGGCATGGTCATCTTCGAGGTCGACTGGCCCAGGTCTCGGTGACGGGCAGACGGGGGGCCGACCGTCCCCGTCGGGCCCATCTCTGGCTCCCGGCTCCCGGTGGGGGGGTGGCGGTGGTGGAGGACCCCGGTGCCGGCACTGGCACTGGCACTGGCACTGGCACTGGCACTGGCACTGGCACTGGCACTGGCACTGGCACTGGCACTGGCACCGGTGCGGGCGTGGTGGGCAGGTCGGTGTGGGCCGACCACCTCGGAGCGGCAGGGTGAGCGGAGATCTTCCCACCCGGACCGTGGTGGTCCACTGCCCGCACTGGCCGGTGGTAGCCGCGGCCCGAGGGAGCGACGGTGGCAAGACGCCCGGGAACGGCGCAGAGGCTTCCGAACCCGAGGCCATGGTGGTGGTTCGGGCCAATCGGGTGGTGGCCGCTTCGCCCGAGGCTCGTCGTGTCGGCGTAGAGGTGGGTATGCGGCGACGGGAGGCTCAACGTCGCTGCCCTCATGCAGATGTCGTGGGACACGATCCCGATCGTGACGCCCGGTGCTTCGAGCCGGTGGCTGCCGCATTCGACGTCCTCACCCCCGGGGTAGAGGTTTCGGTGCCGGGTACTTTGGCCTTCGCCACCCGGGGTCCGTCGCGCTACACGGGGGGAGACGAATCCCTGGCCGAGCGCACCGGTTGGATCGCCACTGGAGCCACCGGGGGGGCCGAGGTGGGGGTCGGCGTCGCCGACGGTTCGTTCGCCGCCCTGCTGGCGGCCCGTCAGTCGATCCGCCAGGGCCAGCCGGTTGTGGTGGCCCCAGGAGAATCTCCGGGCTATCTGGCTTCGCTCCCGGTGGCTGCGCTCACCCGAGCGGCGTTGGACTTGGCGGTTCCGGTCGAGTTGACCGAACTGTTGGCGCGGCTCGGTCTGAAGACGATCGGTCAGGTAGCCCAGTTGGATGGGGCCGATCTGCTGGGTCGCTTCGGTGAGATGGGGGTCGTCGTCCACCGTCTGGCCCGAGGGTTGGATGCCCGTCCCCTAGCTGCCCGTCGTCCCGCTCCGGAACTGAAGGTCAGCCGTGAGGTGGATCCGCCGGCCGACCAGGTCGACCGGGCTGCGTTCGTGGCCCGAGTGCTGGCCGGGGAGTTGCACGAGTCTCTTGAAGGTCGGGGACTGGCCTGTACCCGGGTGCTGGTGGAAGCCGAGACCGATCACGGTGAGACCTTGGCCCGTCACTGGCGTCATGAGGGGGCCTTGACCCCGGCGGCCCTCACCGACCGGGTTCGCTGGCAGCTCGACGGTTGGCTCTCCGGTGGAGCTGCGGTGCGACCCACCGCCGGCATCGTTCGGATCACCTTGGTGCCCGTCGAGGTGGTGGCGGCCCGGGGTCGTCAGCTCGGTTTCTGGGGTGGAGAGACCTTGGTGGATGAGCGGATTCTGCGGGCGGTGGCCCGACTCCAGGGCACCTTGGGGGCCGGTTCGGTGCGGGTAGCTGAGATGCGTGGGGGGCGTGGCCCTGCGGATCGGGTGGTCCAGGTCCCGGTGGAGACGGTTGACCTCACTACCCACAGGCCCGCGGCCCGACTGGTCGAGGTGGACGGTCCCTGGCCGGGTCGGGTGCCCGATCCGGCCCCGGCTTCGGTACTGGAACCCCCTGAACCGGTGCAGGTGTTGGACGTTCACGGCCACCCGGTAGTGGTTACCGGTAGGGCCGAGGTCTCCTCTCCGCCGGTTCGGTTCTCCCGGCGTGGTCAGCCGGCGCGCAAGGTGGTGGGGTGGTGTGGGCCGTGGCCGGTGGAGGAGCGATGGTGGGATCCAACCCGGCATCGTCGTCGGGCCCGGTTCCAATTGGTCGATGACACCGGTGATGCACACCTTTTGGCCGTCGAGTCGGGCCAATGGTGGTTGGAGGCCATATACGACTGATCCGCGAGGTGAGTCGAGGCGGGTCGCCAGTCACCCCGGGTCGGATGAGTCGTGACCAGTCCAACGGGATGTGATCATTCGTCAGGTGTTCAGCGAAGGGAAGACCTTGGCCACCTTGGCAGTGAGGTAGTCCCCATAGGTGCCTCGGTACTCGTGGACGCTGGTCTCGTCCCAGCGGGTCAGGGCATCGTCGGTGGGGGGTTCGCCGTCCATGGGTAGGGGTGTCACCTCGGCATCCCAACTGGGATCGAAGAAGAACGGGAACGACAATCGATCGACAGCGGTGGCCAGAACACGGTGGGGCGTGGAGCGGTACCGGCCTCCGGTCATGCGGTCGAGCATGTCTCCGATGTTGCACACGAAGCTGTCCGGTCTGGGATCCACGTCCAGCCATCGTCCGTCCCGGCGGACCTGGAGACCGCCCGAACCGTCTTGGGCCAGCAGCGTGAGCAGTCCGTAGTCGGTGTGTTCGGCCACGCCCCAACGCGGGGAGGTGGCATCCGGGCCCACCGATGTGGGGGAGTCCACCGGAGCGGCAAGAGCGGGAGGGTAGTGGAAGATGCGGAACAACACCGTCGGGTCGGCGGTGAGGTTGGTTGCGAACCAGTTCGGTCCCAGCCCCAACGCCAGTGCCAGTCCGACCATGATCTGTTGGGCTAGGCCGGTCATGGCCGCCATCCATTCCAAGACGATCGGCTTCAGGTCGGGCGGGTAGGCCGGGAACAGGTTGGGGCCGTGAAGCGCAGTACCGGCCCGCACCCGGGGATGGTCGAGATCGAGCTCGGCACCGAAGTAGAGGCCTTCCTTCAGGTCGGGCTGTCCAGAGGTGAGCTCTCCGCCCACGGGGAACCAGCCTCGCCATGCATTACCGGCTCGGGGCATGGCCACGTCGGCCTTCACCGTGTCGGGGAGATCGAAGAAGGCCCGGGAGGCCCGGTCGAGACGGCGCTGGAGGTCAGGGATGACGCCGTGCCCGGTGATCAAGAAGAATCCGTCACGACGGCAGGCTTCATCGATCTGGCGGGCGACCTCCATCTGGTCGGGGTCCGCAGGTGAGGTCAACGGGGGATCGCGTTTGGCGGTCAGGGCGGACACGTCGATCACCGGTAGCTGCATCGGTGTCGGTCTAGCGCCGTGGCCGGGGTCGGGCCCAGCGACCCGTCAGGAAGTCGCACGCAACATGCAAATATCTGCCAGAATCCGGGGCGGCCCGCGTCAAAGGGGACGCGGGTCATCAGATCGCACGAGGGGTGTACGCGCACATGGCCGACCAAGACCAGGTCGAAGAGCTGTCAGTTCCAGAACCGCCTGCTGGCGGTCCGGACGGAGCATCCAAGCGTCGCATGGTTCGCCGCCTGTCGGTGGCGGGCGTGGCCCTGGGCCTTGCGGTCGTGGGCACCTTCGCCTATCAGCAGATCAAGCCGGTCGTCGACGCCCAGCGCTTCGCCACCGTTACCAAGGAGGTGCCCCGAGCACCTCGGCTGACCCCGCGCGACGGGGAGACCCTCCTGCGGATCGATCCGACCCGTTCCTCGCTCACCTACGAGGTGAACGAACAGCTAGGTGGGCGCACCACCGGCACAGCCAAGGGCTCCACCAGTGGCATCGCCGGTGATGTGGCCCTCAATGAGGGCGCGCTGGAGAAGAGCCGCATCGGACAGATCGTGGTGAACATCGAGCAGTTCGAGTCCGACAACAACCTCCGCGACGCCCGCATCCGCCAGGACTTCCTCCAGTCCAACCAGTTCCCGCTGGCCACCTTCGACCTGGACAAGATCGTCGGGCTCACCGGTGCGGCCACGGAGGGGAAGTCCTATGACTTCACCATCGAAGGAAACGTGACGGTGAAGGGCAAGCCCGCCACCGCCACCTTCGACGTGACCGCCACATGGAAGGACGGTGAGCTCGTCGCGACCGCCACCACGGTGGCCAAGCTGTCTCGCTTCGACGCCGGGCCCATCTCCATCGCCGGGTTGGTCCAGACCGAAGACGACGTCCGGCTGACCCTCGAGTTGGTGGCCGTCGACCCGGCCACCACCGAGGTTGCTTCGACGATCGAGAAGCAGTCCCGGATCGAATCAGATGCCGAAGGGGTGCCGTCTTATGCCCGTGACGTGCAGCCGATCCTCGCCGAGCACTGCGCGTCATGCCACATCTCGGGCCAGTTCGGGGCCCACACGCTCACCATGGACGATGCCGGTGACGTGAAGGCCGTCTCCGACGGGCTCAAGACCGTCACCCAAGCTGGATACATGCCGCCGTGGTTCGCATCCGATGAGGGTGTCGAGCTGGCGCACAAGCCCGACATCTCCGACGCCGAGATCGCCACGCTGGCGGCGTGGGCTGATGCCGGCGCCCCCCTCGACGTGCCGGCCACGACCAAGCTGAAGCCGACCAAGGAAGCAGCCGATCTCCTGCCCCGCCAGGACCAGAAGATGTTCATCCCGAGCTATACCGGCTCCACGGACAACACCAACGACTATCGCTGCTTCGTGCTGGAGCCCGAGATCACCGAGCCGGTCTTCATGACCGGTTACACGTTCCTGGCCGACCAGGTCCCCCAGCTTCACCACGCCCAGGTGTTCCACATCTCCGAGGAGCAACGGACCAACGCACTGGCGATGTCGGGCGAGGGTGGCCAGCCCGGTTGGTCCTGCTACAGCAGCCCGAGCATCCCTGGGCGTCGACCGGATCGAGATCCGGGAAAACCCCGGCACCGAGACGTCGGCTTTGCTGGTCAGGCCAACTTGGTGGCGGGCTGGGTACCCGGCCAGTCCCCGGTGATCTTCCCGGAGAACTCCGGCATCTTGTTGGAGCCCGGCGATGCCCTGGTCATGCAGATCCACTACCACTTCGGTGGCACGCCTGTGGCCGATCGGTCGGGTTTGGCCATCCAGCTCACCCCGGACACCCCCGATGTGAAGGAGATGCGGGTGGTCAATCCGCTGGCTCCCGTCGAAGTGCCGTGCCTACCCGAGGACGCCGACGCTCCGCTCTGTGACCGCGCCGCGGCCATGGAAGAGAACGTCCGGTTGTATGGCCCGTCGGGGGCTGGAACTCAGAACGGGCTTCTCATGTTGTGCGGCCGGTCGCCTGAGGAGTTGGCTGCCACCTTCGATGGTCGGTTCGCCCGGTCATGGTGCGATCTGGTGGTGCCCGAGGACGGCATCATCACCGGCGTGCTCGGACACATGCACACGATCGGCTCCTCGCTTCGGCTCACCCTCGACGTCGACACACCGCAGGAACAGATCCTCTTGGACATCCCTGACTGGAGCTTCGACTGGCAGATGAACTACGGGCTGGCCAAGCCGCTCCGAGTGAAGGCCGGTCAGCCGTTGCGGCTGGAGTGCTCCTGGGACCGGGACAAGGCCGTGGGCCGAGTTCCGAAGTACATCATGTTCGCCGAGGGCACCGAGGACGAGATGTGCTTCGCCACCTACTCACTCATACCTGACCGTCAGGATCGCTGACCTTCTGGATCCGCCGAAAGGCAGAGCCTTCCGGCAGAGTTCGGTCGCCGGCCTGACGGTCGTCGTCCTCGCTGTTGCTAGGACCGTTAGTCGAGGACGAGTTCGGCGAGGCGGCGACGGAGGTCGGCCTGGTCGGGGTCGAGGTCATCACCTCGTGAGGTGATCCGCAGGGGATGGTTGGGATCGTCGTCGACGATGATGGCTTCGCCGTCGTCGAAGGCGCGGTGGCCTGCTACCTCCAACGACATGTACTCGACGGTGAACCCCGAATCCTGCTCGGCCGCAACCCACGCGTCCCACTGGTCTCCGGGAGCGGTGGTCACCTCACCAGAGCTGCCGTCCTCGAAGGACAGGTGGCATCCGCTGGGGTTGATGGTCAGGTCGTCGATGACGATGACCCCACCAGTAGGCCCGGTCGACTCCAGGGTCCCGAACGACTCCGGTGCCATGGCGCCGATCTCGTCGCAATCCATGTCGGCCTCGGTGACCAGACCAGATCCCTCGGCGAGCACCGACTCGGCCAGCTCTCGGGCCAGGGGCAGCGACGGTTCATCGTCGTCGCCGTAGGCGGTGACGAACACCATGGCCCCGTCGACGAGGACCACAATGTCGGTCCCGGATCGGTAGGCATCCTCGCCCAGATCCTCCAGCGGTTCCATGCCGTCGTCTACGAAGTCGGCCTTGATTCCTGCCTCTGCGGCGTCGAAGAACGAGCCGTCGGCGTCGTGGCCCCTGACCCTGGTGATGTTGACCTCGCCGTCGGAACCGTCGGTCAGCTCGTAGGAGCATCCCTCGTAGTCGTAGTTGAAGGATCCTCCGTCGCTGTTGGACGAACTGGATCCGCCAAGGCTCGGGGTCATCTCGGTGGGTCCACCTAGGAGCTCCTCGACCGCGGCGGTGTCGGGGCATCCCGGAAGGTCGTCGATTCCGGCACGGCTGGTGGTGGTCTCGGCCGCGGTGGTCGTGGTGGTGGTGGTGGTTCGTTCGGCCTTGGTGGTCGACGACGACGTCGACTCGTCGCCGCCACCGCAGCCGGCCAGCGCGGCGGTGGTCACCATGGCGGTCAACATCAGTGCCTGTGCAGATCGGGAGCGCATGGCCATTGCGTAGCAGAACTCGGGACGGACTGGCCCGATGGGTGGCTGAGTCAGCCGACTCCCACCAGCGTGGGTTCAGGTCGTTCGTCAGCGGATGTGGCCAGGGCGGTCTCGGCTGCTTCGGCGCGACGGCTGGCGAAGCGGCGTCCGGCCTTGTCGATGCGTTCCATTCGTTTGAGGAGCTTGGTCCTAGCTGCCTCCGCCTCGGGGTTGAGGCCCTCGATCTGGTCGATGGACCACTGGCGCAAGATGACGGGGACCAGGACCGAGTCGTGGTGGACGCTGAAGTCGTAGATCCCGACGCGGGCGATGGCGTGGGCGTGGGACTCGAAGTCGACGATTCCGGTGCCGGGCATCTCGAACTCCCGGACCTGGCGTTCGGCGGCGATGACCATGGCCGACGGGTTGATCTCCAGCGCGGCAGTACCCAGGTCGCGGTAGAAGAGGTGGTGACGGTTCTCGTCGGCGGCGACGCGCTTCATGACTTCGTAGCCGGCCTTGTCGTTCATGAGCTTGCCGGTGTTGTGGTGGGCGATGCGGGTAGCCAGTTCCTGGAGGGCCACGTACACGATGCCGTCGGTCAAGAAGTCGGGGCTGGGTACCTGACCGCCGGAGACCTGGTGCATCCGGGCGCGCTCGAGGGCCACGGGGTCGATGGTCCGGGTGACGGTCAGGTAGTCGCGCATCACGATGGAGTGGCGACCCTCCTCGGCGGTCCAGCGTCGTACCCAGGTTCCCCACGCGCTGTCGTTGCCGAACATGGTCTCGATGGTGTGGAAGTAGTACGGCAGGTTGTCTTCGGTGAGAAGGTTCACGAACAGGCTTGACCGCACGGCAGGATCGAGGTCCACCTCGTTGGGGTCCCATTCCTGGCCCGCTTCGAAGTCCCGACCGCGGCTCCAGGGCACGAGCTCGTGGGGGAACCACTCCTTGGAGGTGGCCAGGTGCTTGTCCAGCAGGTCGGCTGCAACCGGCTCGAGCTCGTTGAGCAGTGCGATCTGTTCGGGGGACAGCTGCAACATCCCGTCAGCCTACCTACCGGTAGGTAGGCTGACAACAGAAGCGTTTGCCCGCCCATCGATCGGTCGCAGATGGCACAATTCCCGGCCCTGATCGATCGGCGCTCGAGCGGTCTCCACCGAAGTAGCCGAAACCCCTCGAAGGAGGACCCCGCCGATGTCTTCGCAATGGTCCAAGCCAGATACCAGCGGTGGTAATCCCGTCAGCCTTAGCCGGAGGGCGTTCCTGACCGCGTCGGTCGCCACCGTCACGCTGGCCGCCACCGGATGCTCGGACCCGGGTCCGGCGACGACGTCGGCGGACCGCCCGACCTCGCCTGGAGCGGGACAGAGAACCACCACCTCTCACAGCGCCAAGTTGGCATCAGACCCGTTCACCCTGGGGGTCGCATCAGGCGATCCCCTGGCTGACAGGGTGATCCTGTGGACCCGACTGGCCCCAGACGCTCTGGCTGGCGACGGCTCCGGGGGAATGTTCTCTGACCCGGTCGATGTGGCGTGGGAAGTAGCCATCGACGCTCGCTTCACCAAGATCGCCACCAAGGGCACCTTCACCGCTCGCTACGACCACGGACACAGCGTGCACGTCGACGCCGACGGCCTGGATCCCGCCACTGACCACTTCTACCGGTTCCGGGTCGGCGAATGGACCAGCCCAATCGGTCGGACTCGGACCCTCCCAGTGGGCACACCAGATCGCTTCACTCTGGCGGTGGCGAACTGTCAGATGATGGAGACGGGGGCATGGGCCGCCTACCGTCACCTTGCCGCCCGCGATGTTGACCTGGTACTCCACCTCGGCGACTACATCTACGAGTACCCCGGGGTACCGGGCGCACGCATGTCCCAGCCTGCCCATGCGGTGGTCACACTGGAGGACTACCGCATGCGCTATGCGTCCTATCGCCTCGACCCTGACCTCCAGGCTGCGCACGCCAGCGTACCGTTCGTGGTGACGTGGGACGATCACGAGGTTGCCAACAACTACATGGGCGACGTTGTCCCTAACACAGAGGCAGGAGGCGACCTGGATCGCAAGGCCGCCGCCTACCAGGCATGGTGGGAGAACCTGCCGGTGCGCCTCGACCCACCTGAGGGTTCGGTCCTCGACGTGCACCGCCGGTTCGAGGTTGGGAACCTGGCTCGCCTTCACGTCCTGGACGAGCGTCAACACAGCGACCTACCACCCTGTCGTCCCGACCCCCGCGACACCACCGACTTCGGAGATTGCGACGCCCGCACCGACGAGGATCGGTCACGACTGGGGGTCGAACAGGAGAAATGGCTGGCCGACGGGCTGGCCCGCGGGGGAGTCACCTGGAACCTTCTCGGCAACCCGGTCGTGTTGGCCGGAGTGGACAGTGGAGCACCCGACGGTGACCCCGCCTACTACCTGGATGTGTGGGACGGCTTCCCCCAGGCCCGAGCCCGGCTCATCGACCAGCTCGCCGGTTCGACCAACCCGGTCGTGCTCACCGGCGATTACCACCAGGGGATGGTGCTCGATGTCCACGCTGTCCCCTTCGATGTCGATTCTCCGGTGGTGGCACCCGAGTTCATGGCCGTGCCGGTGTCTTCGGTGCTGTTCAGCCAGGATGTGAGCGCCCGAACCCCTCACCTGCGCGAACAGCTAGACCACCACGGTTACCTGGAAGTGGAGCTGACACCAGATCGGCTCACGGCCCAGTTCCAGGTGGTGGCAGATGTGGCGGACCCGGCAAGCGCGGTCTCGGTCGCGTCCCGTTGGGTGGTCGATGCCGGGGATCCGGTTACCCGGCCAGCCTGACCCGCCAGTCCTCCAACAAGTCGGTGAGCGTCTGGGCGATCGGGATGTCGGGCTGCCAGCCGGTGGCATCGGTGAGGCGCTGGTGGCTTCCACGCAGCACCGGTAGTTCGACCGGACGAAGGAGGGCCTCGTCCACTTCCAGACGCAGTGGCACCCGAGCCTGGGCCACAAGCTGGTCGGCCAGATCCCGGACCGCCAGATCGACCCCAGAGCACACGTTGTAGACCTGCCCCGGTTCACCTCGTTCCACCAGCAGCCGGTAGGCCCGCACCACGTCGCGGACATCGGTGAAATCCCGTCGGGCCGACAGGTCGCCGACGGTGATCACCTCTCCGCCTTCGACCTCGGCGCGGGCGATGCGCGACGCCAGAGCGGGAGCGACGAACTTGTCGGTCTGGCCGGGGCCGAGGTGGTTGAAGGCACGGACGCGGAGCACCGGCAACTGACGTCCGAGCCAGGCCTGGAGGCCCAGATAGTCGGCGGCCACCTTGGATGCGGCGTAGGGACTCGCTGGTCGCAGCGGTGAGTCCTCGGTCAGCGGAAGCTCATCTGGGGTGACGATCCCGTACACATCGGCGCTCGACACGGCCAGCACACGCTCCACACCGGCGGCGGTGGCCGCCGACAAGACGTTGAGCGTTCCTTCGGCGTTGGCCCGGAACGCCTCCACCGGGTGTTGCCAGGACCCACCCACGTCGGCCCAGCCGGCCAGGTGGTACACCACCGTCGGCCGGGTGCGCTCCAAAAGCGAGGTCACGGCGTTGGCGTCGGTGATGTCGATCCCACCGGTTTCGCGATCCACCCCGATGACGTCGTCACCGGCTTCTTCGAGGTGACGGATGAGGTGGCGGCCGACGAACCCCGACGCCCCGGTAACCAGGGCCCTCATCGGGGACGACATGGTGGACATGGCGGGCGATCATAGGGCCGCAATCGGGGCCCGCTTCCCGTGGGCGTGACCGCGGGTCAATGGTTGGGCGGTCCGGGCCGATCTGTCGGCGAATCGTGGGCCATCTCGTCGGACAGCTCTTCCAGGCGGGCATCGGTGGTCTCGGCCGCCTGGAGCGATGCCTTCTGGAGGCGCACGAGCTGTTCGCGCAACGGGTCCACCTCCCAGGCGATGACCCTTCGGATGACCTTCTTGACGGTGGACACCCCGGGGCGGGCCGATGTGGCCGGCGGCGGGGGGACGGGCCTTAGTCGTCTCAGCGGAAGGGCGGCTGTGGCCGGTTGAGCTGCGGTGGCGTGGGTACGGGCCCCGGTCCGGCTGATGACTCCTCGGTTGGCGGCGGACCGGCGTCCGATCTCGGCCATGACCGTGGTGCGGTCCACGGGGCCATCGAAGGTCCACGCCGACACCGTGGCGTCAGCCGATTCCGACACGTCGCCGCTCGAGTCACCGCGGTTTGTGCGGCCGTCGTCTAGTTCGGTGGTGCCGTCTGAGGGTGCCGAGCCTCCGATCACCGCGGCCCGGAGCGCGGCCGCAAGCTGGAGGTTGTCGTCCACCAGCACGGCGCCGGGGTCGTCGGCGAGCTGGTGTTCGAGGCTGCCCACCCGGGTGGCGATGACCGGCCGGTCGAGCAGTCGGGCCCGTTCTGCCACCCCCGACGACCAGATGTGGCGGTAGGGCAAAACCACGGTGTCAGCGGCCACGATCCACCGGTCGAAGGCCTCGTCGGACAGGTATCCGAGGTGTAGGTGCACACCGGGGATCTGGGACTCCAGGGCCTCCAGCTCCCGCTCGTGGTCGGCGGCGGCCGGATCGTCTATGCGAACCGATCCCACAATGTGCAGCGAAGCGCCCTTGTCGGCCAGGCCTCGAAAGGCGGCTGCGGCCCGGTCGAACCCCTTGTGGGGCTGTACGAATCCGATGCACACGAAGACATGGTCGGACTGGGCCAGCCCGAGTGAACGCCTCGCTTCGGCCCGGTCGGTGGTGGTGCGAGGCTCGAAGTCAGCTCCGTGGTCCACCAGCACGACTCTGTTGGAGGGAACCTTGAACTCATCGGTCACCATGGCCACGTCGCCTGGGCTGTGTACCTCCACCCGGGTAGCAGCCCTGAACACGGCTCGGGTGGCGAACGCCGACGGATCGGTGGTCCCGACCCAGCGTCGGTCCACCTCGTGTAGGCGGATCACCACATTGGGCCCTGACCGGAAGGCGGTGGCCAAGGCTATTCCGGTGGAGATCCGAGACGAGGGCGTGGCGGGATGGTCATAGAAGAAGTCGGGGTGGAACTGGATGATCACCTCGTCGAAGCCGGCCATGAGTCGGCGGAGCCCGAGCGCGCCGCGGGGGCCTCGGAGGTCGAGGTGGTGGTGGGCGGCGGAGGGTGAGGGGGAGCACACCTCGACGTGATGGCCGGCCCGACGGAGCGACCGGACCTGTTGAACGGCGAACGTGCCGATGCCGTCTCGAATCGGCGGGTACGGACTCACCACCAGGATGCGGCGGGGCGGGGTGGAGGTGGCGGTCATGCTCGTCCGGCCAGCTCGTCGAGGCTGGCCTCCATGCGATCGAGGGTGACGGGCCAGGTGTAGTTCTCGAGAACATAGGCCCGGCCCGGCCCGGCCAGCGCCGCTGCCGCGTCGGGCGCCTCGGCGATGAAGCGCAGGCATTGCTCCAGGTCGGCATCGTCCTCGTAGGTGAGGCCGGCGCCAGACCGTTGGCAGTGCCATGCCACCACCGGGCTGGCGGCGTTGGCGATGACGGGCGTACCGGCCAGCCACGCCTCCATGACGGTGCGTGAGAAGGACTCCAGGGCCGAAGGTTGCAGGTAGCCGCTGGCGGCGGCGAAGGCATCGTCTCGGTCGCGGTCTGAGACCAGGCCCAGATCGTGGATGAGGTGGGCCACGTCGTCGGGGATGTGGACCTCGCCGACACCGATGGTCACCAGGTGCAGGTCGACGTCTTCTTTTCGCACGGTGGCCACGAACCCGTCCAGGAGCTGCTCCCAGCCCTTGGCCCCTTCGCGTCGCCCGGCGTAGAGGACGAACGGCACGTCCCCCAGCCCGTGGCGGGAGCGGAAGCCACTCGGGTCGTAGCGCTCGGGTACGGGCACGCCTTCTCCGATCACCGACGCCGGCGC
>WBZX01001307.1_pt1 | contig 19027 bp, 18 predicted proteins | sample 5204211 | NCBI WGS metagenome assembly WBZX01 (sample SAMN12344362, study PRJNA552823) | activated sludge metagenome | biome: Activated sludge suspended growth; feature: Nitrification reactor; material: Wastewater; isolation source: activated sludge from nitrification reactor of wastewater... | reverse complement strand
ATCAACAGGTGCCGGATCCTCGTAGTGCTGATTTCCAACAGGTACATAGGCATCCGGATCATAGTAGACATCATCAAACTGAGCCTGCATCGAAGCGACTGCCATCACGATGGCCATCACGGTCAGGTACGTTTTCAACATGTAGATTTTCATAGTTTGTAATTGTTTAAAGCCGGGTGGCAGAAACTCTCAACATCCAAGGTTAAAAGTATTACTTTTGCAGCCTCGATGTAGTTAAGAAGAGCTTAAATAACTGTCACCGCGTTGTTAAATAAGTTGAATTCAAATCACTGTTACTTATTGGGTTAACCTATTTGTATGACGCGGCTTCGGTTGGTTTAGTTTCATCTATTGAGATCCTTAAATAGAATTTAACAGTAAGCATACCTGTAGCACCAGTTTAAGAACGAATTATGGCAAAGGAAATAACACCAAGAGCAGACGATTATTCACAGTGGTACCTTGATATCGTCCGGAAAGCAGGGCTTGCAGACAATTCTGCGGTCAGGGGTTGCATGGTCATCAAGCCTTATGGATATGCCATCTGGGAGAAAATCCAGGGCGTACTGGATAGTGAATTTAAAAGAACAGGGCATGTCAATGCCTATTTCCCGCTGTTTATCCCTAAGAGTTTTTTAAGCCGGGAAGCACAGCATGTGGAGGGGTTTGCCAAGGAATGTGCCGTGGTCACCCACCACAGGCTCAAAGCTGATCCAAACGGCTCAGGACTGATCGTAGATCCGGAAGCCAAACTGGAGGAAGAACTGATTGTCAGGCCTACCTCAGAGACGATCATCTGGAGTACTTATAAAGATTGGATCCAATCCTACAGGGATCTTCCATTGCTGATCAACCAATGGGCAAATGTCGTCAGATGGGAAATGCGGACCAGACCGTTTCTGCGCACTACTGAATTCCTCTGGCAGGAAGGGCATACCGCTCATGCCACAAGAGATGAAGCAGTCCGGGAAGCAAGGATGATCCATGATATCTATGCTGATTTTACAGAATCATGGATGGCGATGCCGGTAATCAAAGGAGTGAAGACAGCAAATGAACGATTTGCAGGTGCTGAAGATACTTATACGATCGAGGCACTCATGCAGGACGGTAAGAGTCTACAAGCCGGAACCTCGCATTTCCTTGGGCAGAATTTTGCCCGGGCATTTGATGTATCCTTTCTCAATGAAAACAACCAGCAGGAACTCGTATGGGCCACTTCATGGGGTGTCTCCACCCGTCTCATCGGAGGGTTGATCATGACACACAGTGATGATGAAGGACTTGTATTGCCTCCCAAGCTGGCTCCGCTTCAGGTCGTAATCATTCCGGTTCCAAAGCCAGATGCTGCAATCAACGAAGTAGCTGAAAAACTAATCAATGAACTTAAGGCCCAGGGCATCTCTGTCAAATATGATACAGACGAGAAGTCAAGACCTGGATTTAAGTATGCTGAATATGAAATGAAAGGTGTTCCTGTGCGCGTGGCCATTGGCCAGCGTGACCTGGAAAAAGGCCAGGCTGAAGTAGCCAGGAGAGATACCCGCGAGAAGGAATTTGTGCCACTGGATGGACTTGGACGTTTTGTGATCAATTTACTGGATGAAATCCAGCAAAACCTGTTGTTGAAAGCATTGCGTTACCGCCAGGAAAATACTCGTGAAGCCAATGATTTTGAGACGTTTAAGACCATACTCGAAGATCAGGGTGGTTTTGTCTCTGCCCATTGGGATGGCACCACAGAAACAGAATTGAAAATCAAGGAACTGACTAAAGCAACCATACGTTGTATACCTCTCGACCAAAAGCCGGAAGATGGTGCCTGCATCCTGACCGGAAACAAATCAACAGGTAGAGTACTTTTTGCCAAAGCTTATTAATCAACAATTTAAATCAACCATTATGTCTTTTGAAGTAGAAGGAAAGCTCTTTAAGAAATTTGAAACTGAAAAGAAGAAAGACACTTTTCAAACAAGGGAATTTGTACTCCTGGATGAATCATCGCAGTATCCCCAATATATCAAGTTTCAACTGGTGCAAGATCGTTGTGAAATCATCGACAATATTGCAGAAGGGGGAAATGTCAAGGTTTACTTTGACCTCCGGGGCCGGGAATGGCAAGGTAAGTTTTTCACTAACCTGCAGGCATGGAGAGTTGAAGCAGCAGGACAGGAATCTAAGCCCAGGGCAGCTGCGGGAGATTTTCCTTCCACGCCTCCTGTGACATCGGACGAAGGAACCTCTTATGATGATCTTCCGTTTTAACACGGAATGAAGTCATATTTCAAAACATCGCACCATACCATGAGAATTTCTCATGTGCTTATACTCCTGGTCCTCCTTGGGGGCGCTTTGGTTTCCTGCAAGCAAGATGCAGCTTCGGCAGCAGCAGAAGTTAAAAAGGAACAAGAGGATGCCCTAAAGGCGCTTGATAAATCCTTCGCGGAATTAAAGGCCAGCAGTACTGAAGTTGTAGATTTCAGAATTCTGAAGGATGCACTACCCGAGAAGGTGCAGGGAATGGATCGTGTTTCACACAATGGACAAAAAACCGGGATAGCAGGACTTAACATATCAACCGCAGATGCTGAATACAGGGAAGGAGACAGGACGATATCCATCACCTTGCTGGATTCAGGAGGCTTCGGCACCGCACTTGCCGGTTTGGCGGAATGGTCGCAGCTCGAGATGGATAAAGAGACTGATCAGGGTTATGAGCGGACCACTATGATCAATGGTAAGCGGGCCTATGAAAAATTTGATCGTGTGGCCAAAGCAGGAGAGATTGCTATGATAGCTGCAGACAGGTTTCTGGTCAATGTCAAGGGAACCAATATTACCGAAGAAGATCTTCGTGCGGCAGTGTCAAAAATCCAACTCAAATATTGAACATCAGGCAGAAGCATATCAAAGGAATGAGGCGATGCATTTTGACAGGCATTGTTGCAGTCCTTATAATGCATACAGGTGATGCACAGAAAATCATTGGGGTAGGCACACGTTTCAACAATTCATTCAGGGAGTGGATCATCACCACGGAAGACGAGGATATACGGGGTGAATTGCGCATGCGCTGGACCTTCCAGGATGACTGGTCAGCCTGGGATTGGCGTGTAGGGGATATCGCTGCTACTATTGAGCAAAAGTGGGCAGATGACCCCAATCTTTGGGTCATTCGTTGTGAGGGCGTTACAGTCAATGCAAAGACAGCCTGGTCCGGGGAATTCAAGAGATGGAAGTTGAACGATGGTAATGCGCAAATCAATTGGGAGTCAAAATATACCAACCGTAAAGAGGATTGGGAAATAAATGCAAGTGGGGATTCACCCTTCATGATGCATACCTATTGGGAAGGTGACCCCAGGGAGTGGGTGGTGATTGATGAAATGCCTTCAGATGTCAGTACTGCGATGAAAGTGGCTATGATTTTTTTAACACTCCATTTCAGTACCCCTAGGATCTGACACGCATGGTGTTAAGATGGCCATAAGAGTACTGGACAGATACAGGGTTTGTTCTTGTTGGAACTGAGCAGTGCAGGACATCATCCCGGACATACGAAACCGAAAATCGATATCGTTTTAGAAATAAAATGAATCAGGGATATGGCATCCCACACTGTAGTACACCATAAATCCTATCAAAAATGAAAAATCACATCCTTCTTTTTGCGCTGTTTCTTGTTGGCGCGTTGTCAAGCATTTCCGCACAGGAAATAGACCTGCCGAGGGTCAGTCCAAAGGCATCCATCTCTTACACCATTGGTTATACAGAAGTCAGGATCAATTATAGTTCACCCGCTGTGAAAGAAAGGGTTGTCTGGGGCGGACTAGTGCCGTATGATAAAATCTGGCGTGGAGGGGCCAATGAGGCTACCACAGTCGAATTCAGTACAGATGTGAATATCGAAGGTCAGACCTTGCGGGCAGGAAAGTATGCCTTGTTTTTCATTCCCGGCGAAAAGGAATGGACCGTGATTTTCAACAAGCAGGCAGATCAATGGGGAGCATACAAGTATGATGAATCCCAGGACGCCATCCGCCTGACGATCGAACCCAAGTTGAATGAAGGCATGCAGGAACGATTACTCTACTCGATACATGATATGAAGATGGATATGGGGTATATCAAGCTGTCCTGGGAAAAATTACGCCTCTATATGCGATTCAAGACGGATGTCATGGAAACAGCTATGGGCAATATCATTGCAGCACTTGGTACCACACCCCCGGAGAAAAAATGGGAGATCTATGCACAGGGAGCACAGTTCCTGCTGGATGCTGATGGCAATATGGACAAAGCCCTCGAATGGATCAAACTATCCACGGATCAGAACAGTACCAGTTGGAACTGGTATATACGTGCTAAGATAGAAGCGAAGAAAGGGGATATGGCTGCAGCCGTCGCCAGCGGTACTAAATGTGCAGAGCTTGGACTGGCCAGTGAAGAAGATAATTATTACGACGACAATAAGGAGGAAATCAACAAGGCGATTCAGGGTTGGGCGGCAAAGCTCAATTAGAAAAAAAAAGAGCGTCCATCAGGGCGCTCTTTTTTTTTATTCTTTAGTGAGGGTCAGCATTTCCATTTACATCCCCCTTCTTGATGGCTTTAAAGGCTGGCGCCCTGACTCCATCGAGGATGTCCTGTAATGGAATCGTATAACTGGCAATGACAGGTGGATGCTGTGTAGGTGGACCAAAGTCAGTATCCGCAGGGATAAATATCCATGATTGCTGATTAGGGAAATTACTGGTGAGTCCCAATAATAACTTGGTTAGTGTCACAATATCAAGGGAGGAGATGGTCCCTGAACCGTTGGCATCTGCGGCGAGTTTTGACAGTGGGCTGGCAAACGGATCTACAAATAGCAGATGCTTCTGAACCTTGACAAGATCTATGGCACTCACGCCGTTAGTCGGATTTCCGTCTTTGATCACTTTCAACTGCCATCCGGGCTGCACTTCGCTCAACAGGACTGACAAGTTGAAGGACCCATTGAAATCAGAGGTGTCCTGCATGATGACGGTATTGCCAGCATCTACGACCTGTACGATCGCCTCATTGACGCCAGAAGAGCCTTCAAGAAACTGAACCGAGCCGGTGACAGCAACAGGTGTTTCAATGACTGGCTTAGTAGCTCCTGTGGCAGCAAGTGCCAGATCTATGGCATGAATTGTTGCTTCATTGGAAGCACCATCCACATCGTATTGGACTGAACCATCAGGCGCGATCACCACAAAGGTCGGAGTACCTGACCATGGGCCAAAAGAACCGTTTTTATATGGTTGTACTGCGTCCAGGCTCCCTCCATCCTTGCTGACGGCAGGAAATGTCTCGTTGTAGTTAGCATGATAAGAGGCAACCAATGGGTTGGTGTCTGAATTTTTATCAGTCAGGAGGAGAAACTCCACATCGTAGTCTCCTGCACCCCATTCCTGATATAAGGGTTCCACCAGTGGAGCAATCGAATTGCAAGGAGGGCAGGTCGTATAGAAGACTTCAAGCAGGACTGTTTTTCCTTGGTTTAAATAGTCCGCATAGAGATGATGTACCTGGCCATTGATATCTGTGACTGTAAAATCCGGAGCGACTGTAGGAGGAGCAGGCTTGACAGCTCCGGTAGCTGTGATTGCAGCATCAATAGCTGCAATGGTAGCCTGGTTGTTTGCTCCCTTGACATCATAGGCCACCGTACCGTCTGGGGCTATGACAGCAAACATAGGCGTTGAGACCCATGGACCAAAGGTTCCGTCTTTATATGGCTGTACAGCAGCTACACTGCCTCCATCCCGGCTGACACCCGGAAAGGTATGGTCGTACTGTTCCTGGAACGCAAAGAGAAGCGGGTCTGTGTCTGAATTCTGATCAGACATTTCAAAAAAGATCACATCGCTGTCTCCTCCGCCCCATTCTTCATTTAATGGTTGTACCAGTGGTGCAATCGAATTGCTAGGACCATTGGTCGTATTGAATACTTCAAGGACTACAGTTTTTCCCTGGTTGAGATAGTCTGCATAGAGATGATGGCTTTGTCCGTTGTTATCTGTGACAGAAAAATCAGGTGCAATCGGAATCTCCTCTCCCGGCTTTACAGCGCCGGTAGCTGCAATGGCCGCATCCAGGGCATCAATAGTAGCCTGGTTGCCATTTCCATCCACATCATACTGCAGAGTTCCATCAGGTGCAATAACCACAAATGTCGGGGTGCCAAACCATGGCCCAAACTGTCCGTTTTTGTATGGGGCTACAGCGGTCAGGCTTCCACCTTCAACTCCTGCAGCTGGGAAGGTTTCATTGTAGTTCTGTGCGTAGGCGGAAACCAGGGTATTGGTGTCAAAATTCTTGTCTGAAAGTTCAAAGAACTCCACATCATTCTGGCCTCCTCCCCATTCCTGGTAAAAGGGTTCCATCAGCGGGGCAATCGAATTGCATGGTGGGCAGGTTGTAAAGAAAATCTTGATCACAACCGTTTTGCCCTGGTTGAGATAGTCTGCATACAGGTGATGCACCTGTCCATGAATATCGGTCACCGTAAAGTCAGGAGCAGTCTGGGCAGATAGGATCAGCTGAAGGCAGGTGAAAACGGAGATAAGTGTCGTACGCATACGCTACATGAGGTTTGATTAAAGGCCAAAAGGAGGAGAGTTTTCCACAATGGTGGAGCAGGTTGGTCCCATAAAGTTAAAACATATTTAATATCAGTTGTTTATGTAAAGTAAAATTCGTGCGGGCAGCGCCCCCGCCTATAACCTTATCTTTGCTGCTATGAATGTCACTGAACAGGGGATAATGGAAGTAATTGACCTGGGTCTGATCCCTTATAAGGAGGCATGGGATATCCAGACCCGGTTACACAAGGAGCTTGTTGATAACAAGAGGGCAGGCTACCCTAACCTACAGCGACATTTTTTCCTCCTATGTGAACACCCCCCTGTTTTTACTTTGGGAAAGAGCGGGTCAGAGGACCATCTCAGGATCAATGAGCAGGAAAGGGACGAATACCAGATAGAGTATTTCAAGATCAACAGGGGAGGGGATATCACATTTCACGGACCTGGTCAATTGGTAGGATATCCCATTCTTGACCTTGACCTGATCTTTACAGATGTGCACCGGTATGTCAGGAGCCTTGAAGAAGTGATCATCCGGGTATTGCAAAAATACGGCATATCAGGAACCCGAAGTGACAGATATACAGGTGTTTGGGTGAAAAATGATCATGCAAGGCATGAAGATGCCAAGATTTGCGCTATAGGGGTTCATTTGAGCCGTTGGGTCACCATGCATGGCTTTGCCTTCAACATCAATACAGATCTTTCCTATTTCGATCACATCATCCCTTGCGGGATCGCTGATCCGGATAAAAGTGTCTGTTCACTGAGTAGCTTATTGGGGAAAACAGTAGATTTGCGGGAGATTAAAGAGCAAGTAATCACAGAATTTAGCGTGGTTTTTGGTCTGGAATCAGTGATTGTTCCCTCTGATCGCATTAATCAATTCACTTTCCAAAATTTGTAAGGATGAACTCCATCAAATTCGTTTTTCTGCTGAGTGCGGTGCTGATAACTTCAGCTTTGAAGGGCCAGGCAGCAATCAATCCTGCTATCCAGACTACATTGAATACATTCGTTGACCTTTCCAACCAACAGGATTGGGACAAGGCATTTGACCTTTTATATCCCAAGTTGTTTACCAAAGTACCTAAACAGGACCTGGTAGATGTAATGCTGGGCATGGAAGCGGATGGGATGTCGCTCAAAATGACAAATCTCAGGATCGTATCCACCTCTGTACCTGTGATAGAGGGTGATGAGACCTTCGTCAAGGTCAAGTATATCGCGGATATGGATGTCAATATCAAGCCTGGTGGCATGTATGATTATCCAAAGTCAATCACATCCATCACCCAACAATTCCAGTCTACCTATGGTGCGGACAATGTCAAATGGAATGCTGATTACATGCGCTTTGAGGTTGTGGCCAACAAATCCATGATGGCTATTCAGACCGGGACTGGGGCCTGGAAATTGGTTGAGATCAATATGGATCAGCCCGAACTCATGGAGTACCTGTTTTCACCATCTGTTATGGAGGGGTTAGTACGCGCAGAGTAGGCTACATTTTTACCTGGAAATCCACTTATGAAGAATCAAAATCCACGGTCGGTCAATTACAGCCGGACGATGATGACGGAATTGGTCATGCCCAATGATACTAATCCACTGGGCCACCTGATGGGAGGGAATCTGATGCGATGGATGGATATCGCCGGAGGGATCTGTGCTGCCCGCCACTGTGGCGCGCATGCTGTGACCGCTTCTGTGGATAATGTTTCCTTTGCCAAACCCATCCATCTGGGGGATGTCATCACGATCAAAGCATGTGTCACCCGGGCGTTTACCACATCGGTGGAATTGTATCTTGAAGTATTTACCACCTCCTATTTCGGGGCAGATCTCGAGAAATCAAATCACGCCTATATGACCTTTGTCGCCCTGGATTCGAGGACATCAAGACCCAAGGAAGTGCCTCAGGTGGTTCCTGAAACAGAAGAAGAAAAGGCACTTTATGCAGGAGCAGCAAGGAGGCGTGAAGTCAGGCTTGTGCTTGCCGGCAGGCTAAAGCCGGAGGATGCCGTCGGACTGAAGACGCTATTCCAGGACTTGCAGGACGCTGATCAAAAGTAAAGCATGGCTCAAGGCAAACTGACCTCCTTCCTAAAGACATTAATTCCCCGATACCAGACATTGCATCTGGAGTATCCCGTAGAGATGAAACCCAGATATGGTTTTGGGAGGCCACCTCATGCCTTGCTCAGTACGATTGTCGGACAAAACAGGGCTGAATATGTCAAATGGCTTACCACAGCCCTTCATTACAGTGATCACCTGAAAGGCATTCCCCTGACTGCATCATCAAGTGACCCTTCAAGTCCATTCTGGCAAAACGGTTTTTTACCTGGCCTTGATATCACGATGCTTTACTCGATAGTGGCTTCCTCAGCACCTTCGACTTACATTGAAATCGGTTCAGGAAACTCCACCAAGGTTGTGGCTAAAGCCATACGGGATCATCAGCTTCAGACCCGTATCATTTCCCTTGACCCTTCACCCAGGGCTGAAATAGATCAACTCGCCGATGTCATCATCCGTCAGCCTTTTGAGAATGCCGACCTGGGATTGTTCAGTGAATTGAAGAGCGGTGATATCATTTTTGTAGACAATTCGCATCGCATCTTTCCAAATTCAGATGCTACTGTATTCTTCATGGAAGTCCTCCCGATGCTACCCGAAGGAGTCATTGTGCATGTCCATGATGTCTATCTCCCTTATGATTATCCCCAGGATGTTTGTGACCGCTACTATTCCGAGCAATATGCCCTTGCTGCATTCCTGCCTAACTTCTATGTATCTGAAGATCCGGAGTTGTGTACCATCCTGAAACCGTTTTGGGATCAACCGGAAATGAAGGATGTCGAAAGACATGGCGCTTCCTACTGGATTGAGATCAAAAGGTAATCGAAGTTGTTATTCCAAAAAAAATGCCACTGTGGACAACTCCATAGTGGCATTTTTATATCCAGGATAAATTCTTTTAAGCTTATCTCAGGAGCATCACGTCTCCTTTGGCGATCTCAGCACGGCCATCAGGGTATCTCAGTGTAGCTGTGTAGACGTATGTATCTGAAGCAGCAGGTTGATTCTTCCATGTTCCATCCCATCCTGTCAGGTCGTCTTCAGGAGCATCATAGACCATCTGTCCCCAGCGATTGAAGATCAGGAATTTTTCAATGACAATATTTCCGGTGATAATGATCTTGAAATTGTCATTGAAATCGTCGTTGTTGTCAGGAGTGAATGCATTGGGGATCATATAGCTCGGTGGAACAGTCGCAAATGAAATTGTATCTGTTTGTTCACAACCCAGGGAATTGATAAAGGTCGCTTCCACAAAGTTGATATCGCCAGAGGCATCGAACTTGATCTCTGTACCGGTAGCTGATATTTCTACACCATTAATTGTCCAGGTGATATTACCGGAAGGAGGAGGATTGACAGAAAGCATGGCGGTCACTTCAGCACCCTGACCGATTGGAGTAACAAACGGATCAGGCACGATGAGCAGATTTGATTCATCGCCAGGATAAACATTGACCGTAACGGTGCCTGAAACCCTGCATATATCAGGATCGGTGGCATCTGCAAAAAAACGAAGGATTCCAGTGGAATTAACAGTAACTGTCGGAGTCTCACATTGCGTGCAACTTAGGGTCAATTCTCCACTGATTACATCCCATACGACATTACTGTATTCAAGACTTCCGGTATTGACTACGACAGTACCTCCAAGGCATGCCTCAAAGGTAGGGCCATTGACCTGTGGCTGCTCACCTGGCAGGAATTGAAAGAAGCCCTGTGCAGCGCAGAAGTTAGGATTGGAAGTATTTGCATTGAGTAATATATTGACCGGGCCTTCGCCATTGATCGTCACTGTGGGATTAGGACAATTGGTGCAACTCAGGGACGCATCACCAGTAGAAACACTCCAGTTGAAATCGGAGAATTCGCCCACATTGGTGATAGTCAGAGGAACCATGTCACCAGGGCATACAATATTGTCCCCGTTGATTACAATTGGCTGCAATAGTTCGTTTGGAACGATCTGGATAAAGCCTTGTGCCCCACAGAAATTTTCATTGGTCGTATTTGCGGTGAGCAAAATATTGACAGGGCCGTTACTGTTGATAGTAACAATTGGATTTGGACAGTCAGTACAACTCAGTGTAGCATTACCAAATACAACGCTCCACTGATAACCGGATAATCCCTCAGGGTTGGTAATCGTCAGGGGCACCATATCACCCACGCAAACGACGTTGTCACCAATGATATCAATCACCTGTAATGGTGGAATTTGAATAGGAAGTGTTGCACCTACAGGACAATCATTGACCTTGCCGGAGAACTGGTAAATAATTGTTGATCCGGGGCTGCCGCTGACAGTTACCTTAGGGGAAAGGCATTTTGTGCAACTCAATCCTGTTTCCGGTGTCCATTCAGGTTCTGTCACAATAGAGGATAGCACGGACACCACAAACATTTCACCCGGGCATAACATAGTATCTGTGACAGAAAGTGGAACGGAAGGCGGTATAACATTGATCAGTATAGAATCTTTCGACAGGCAAGCATTGTTGGTGACCTCACGGATATACAAGGTAGTATCGAGCAGGGTTAATGCAGCATTGTATACTGTCAGATCTGACTCAAAAGTACCATTGTCAGGTTTCCAAAGAAACTCGATTTCTGGAAAATCCAGTGAATCATACGAGGGAGAGAAAAGGGCAACGACTTCACCTGCACAATAGAATGGTTTTTCAGGTGCGATGTCAATATGCATATCCTTAGGCAGTGAATCTACCCGGACCACAACTGTATCGGCCGCAATGCATACGCCAAAGTCAGATTGAAAAATGTAGGTGCTTGTTACCGTAGGATTAGCAACAGGGTTCAGGATATTAGGATCACTAAGTGTAGTGTCCGAAGGGATCCATTCAAATGTAGTAGCAAGACCATGCAGGCTGCCAAGGAGTTGAGCACCGTCTCCATCACGGCAGATGTAAATCGTGTCAGGTCCGAAGATTTCTGCAATCGCCAGATCAAGGTAAACACTGTCCTTTGCTCCACATGTGTCACTTCCCACAGTGGCATAATACCAGCCAGAAAGAAAAGGTCTTACGGTCACTTCCGGACCAGTGGGGTTTTCAAAAGAGAAGGTGGGTGACCAATGGATTTCGGCCGTTGAGGAGGCAGTGAGTTGGAGTGGAGCGTAACGACACCATTGGATAGTATCACCTGGTGTAAGGATCTCCACATCATAGCTGTCTGTGATGCCGCTTTCGATTGTAACCACACCTGATTCGATTCCTGCGAGCCAGGCAATTTCCAAGGAAAGGCTTTCCAGTCCTTCAGGAGTTCCATCGTTGATTACGGTAACCGGGATAATCACCACTGTATCTTCAGGAAGCATGGTCAGGGGGAAAGTGCCATTAGGAAAAGTATAATCCAAACCAAGCTGGGCAACACCACCATCGCTGATAAAAATCTCAATCGTTGGTTCGGTGGTTGCCCCTCGCTCTATGACCAGTTCGTATGGACCAACGCAGTTTTCTGCCAGTACCCCTGCATTGGCTGGGGTGTTCAGGTAGGCTTTCAGTGCAGGTTGGGCCTGTAAACAATTCACTATTCCGAGCAGGAACAAGGGGAGTATGATGCTATAAAAGGAGCGTTTTGCCATTGTGTCAACCATCTGATAATACCATTTCTAGGGGTGGTAAAAATAATCTTTTTTGGATACGTCAGAGGCTTGATTTAGTGGGTTTGACAGCCAGCCAACATCTTTTTTACCTCGGGTGCCTGTACGGTCTGAGGTTTCAGCGCATATTTTGAGCCCAGGTAATTGATCAGATTGGTCAGTTCCACCTCATTGAGCAGGGTGTTGGCAGGCATCTCCTGGCCAGTCAGTTTGTTGACAGGCAGCCCATTACGGATGAGGCAAACCAGTTTGGCAGGATCAGAAAGCGTAAGTCTTGACTTATCCAGGGACGGGATCAATTTGGCCAGTCCGCTGCCATCATCCATGTGGCAACTGGCACAATTGTATTTGTAGATCTGCTCACCCTGGCTATATGGCTGACGCTGACACCCTATGCCCAAGAGGCAACAGGTCAACACGAGAAGGATAAAGGAGCTTAAATGTGGCATTTCATCAGCATAATGGTCGTGATTCCCTGCGGGATACCTTTAGTGTTTCAACAGGGGATCAATTGGAGGTAACCAGGGCATCTCTTATTGATATTCTTCCTTGAGGAGTTTATCTACCGTGTCAAAAAAAGCAGTGACAGACTCAGGATCTGTCCCCTCGCAAAAGCCCCGGACCCGCCTGTTTTTGTCCAAGAGAATGATACGTCCACTATGGTCAAATCCCTTGGCTGCTAAAGGATCTTCAACGACACTGACAAAATACTGGTCTGCAAGATCAAATATGGAATCTTTCTGACCGGTGACAAAAGTCCATTTGGCTGTATTAACTTCAAGGTTGTGGGCATATCGATTCAATACTTCGACGGAGTCATTGCGCTGATCAATGGTATGGGAGATCATCATGACCCTGCTATCATCCTTGTAACGGTCATAAAGGCGCAGCATTTGTTTTTGCACCTTCGGACAGATACTTGGACAGGAAGTGAAAAAGAAATCTGCCAGGATCACCTTGTCACCGAGTGTCGAAATCCTGAATGCCTGGCTGTCCTGATTGATGAGCGCAATATCCGGAACAGTATGGTAGATGGTATCCGAACCATTCACTTCAATATTGCCCAGGTAAGGCAGGCGTGTTGGTTCATTCCTGCAACCAAAAGCGAAGAATGCCCCGATTGTCACCAGGGAGAAGATGGATAAGGTTTTCATCGACATACTATTGTTTGATTCCATTAGCCGTAAGCCAGGTCTTGGCTTTGTCTATGCTGCCTAGCATATCCTGCTGGACCTTCATGATGGTTTCCAGTTGCTTTTCAAAAAAGGATTTCAGCTGATCGTCAGGTATTTTGGGTTTTGAATCACTATATGATTTCATCCAGTCCCACATGCCCTGTTCGGCTAGTTTCAACGAGCCCATTGCTTCTTCAAGCCCAGCCGGAGATTCAACTTTGCCAGCCTCGTTTTCAGCTATCTTGGATTTTATTAGCCTCAGTTCAGCTGTCAACCTGGTGATATCTGACATTTTGGTCATCAGGGAATCGTGAATGGACATAACTTGTGCTTCAAGGGCTTTGACATCATCCTGCCCGACAGCAGCCGTATCTGCAGGTGAAGAGGGCTTGCATGCCAATATCAATAAGGAAATAAATAGAAAGAAGGATAGAACTCTCATGAATGAATTTTGTTTATTGCAGCACAAAGATACAGTGAAGAAGCCCATAGTAATTTCAGGTTATTTGTTAATGGCATTATGAGTAGAACGATTGTTTGGTTTCGCCAGGATCTCAGGTTGCATGATAATGAGGCATTAACTGAAGCGATCAGTATTGCAGATGAGCTTTTACCTGTCTATATTTTTGATATTGACCCCAGACGATGGAGTGTACCTCGTGTGAACTTCCTGATCAAGAGTATAAAAGATCTCAGGCAGCAATTGAGGGCTGCCGGGACAGATCTGATTGTCCGCGTAGGTAAGCCAGATAAGGTGCTCTACCAAATGGCCCTGGAGACCAAAAGCCAGTGGGTCTATTGCAATCGTGAGCGCACGCATGACGAAGTCAGAATACAGGATCTCCTTGAGCAGAATCTTTGGACCATCGGGCGGGAGCTCAGGTATACCCGGGGCAAGATGCTTTATCATACTGCTGACTTGCCATTTCCGGTGACACACTGTCCGGATTCATTTATCTCCTTCAGAAAGGAAGTGGAACCAATTCTCTCGGTAAGACAACCGCTGCCATCACCTGATGGCCTTCCACCATTAGTCCCGGGATTGGAGCCGGGTGAGATTCCAACACTTGAAGCTATCCTTCCAGGGCGGAAGGCATTCAAGACTTCAGGGTTTACCGGTGGTGAAACTGCAGGATTGAAAGCCTTGTATGAGGCTGGGTTTGACCAAATACAACAGGATATCCCCTTGGCCGGCAGCAGTTTTTCTCCCTGGTTGGCCATGGGATGCCTTTCCCCTAAGAAGGTATACCACCAATCCCTTGCCATGCCTTCAGGTGGCGATGAGATCAGGCAAAATCTCGTCTACAGAGATTACCTGCGCCTGATGGGTAAGAAATATGGTGACCAGATATTTTACAAATCAGGCATCAAAGGGAGGAAAGTTGAATTTGCCGGAAATGATGAGGCATTGGCGGCCTGGAAATCGGGGAGCACCGGAGTAGATATCATTGATGCTGCTATGCATCAATTGAACCGCACTGGCTGGATACCTGATGTGCTCAGGAAAATAACGGCTAACTACCTTATCAAAGTTCTCCAACAGGACTGGAGGCTGGGTGCCGCTTATTTCGAATCTGCGTTGATCGATTATGATCCTTGCAGCAATTGGGTTTCCTGGCTCAATCTCGCTGGCCTTGGGCCTGACAACAGGGAAGACCGCATAATCCATTTTGACCTTGCCGGCAAAAAGCTGGATCCTGATGGTACATATGTCCGTATGTGGAATAGCTGATTTGAATTATGAACGCCCCGCGCTCAGGACACCGCTTTTCACTCTTCACTTTTCACTCTTTACTTTTCACTCTTCACTTTTCATTTATCAAAAGTCCGTCTTTCATTTCATAGACCTTATCACTCAATGCGGCCAGATCAGCATTGTGGGTAACGATGACCAGGCTTTTTCCCATATCGGTAGTGATGCTGCGGAGGAGTTGGTGGACCTGGATGGAAGTTTCTGTGTCCAGATTGCCGGATGGCTCATCTGCGAGGATAACATCAGGTTCATTCATGAGCGCGCGACCTATAGCAACGCGTTGCTGCTCTCCGCCTGATAGCTGATTAGGCTTGTGATCGGCCCGTGCTGACAATTGCAAATATCCCAGCAGATCATTTGCACGCCTAAATGCTGCTCTTTTATTCATGCCTGTGATCAGGGCCGGCATGGCGATGTTTTCGAGAGCAGTAAATTCGGGGAGAAGGTGATGAAACTGAAAGACAAAACCCAGGTGATTGCTTCTCAGGGAAGCCAGGGCTTTGCTCTTCAGGCCGGTCACAGGGATGCCACAGATAGAAACTTCCCCGGCATCAGGGGCATCCAAGGTCCCCAGGATGTGCAGAAGGGTGCTTTTCCCGGAGCCGGATTTACCAATGATGGCTACCATTTTACCCTTTTCTATGCTGATATTGACCCCCTTGAGTACCTCGAGGGTGCCATAGTGCCGTTGTATCCCTTCTGCCACAATGGCCCATTTGTATGCCGGTATATCATTCATATTGGCTCAAATTTGCGAAATATGTCGCACACCACGCGGAGGGGCGGGCCTGGCGCCAAATAAAGCTCCGGCAACCGTTACCTTATGAAAATGACTATTTTTGTACCCCCTCCTGGCAGTGCGTATGAAAATCCTGTTCCTCTGCAAGAAATTTCCTTACCCGCTTAAAGATGGTGAATCTATTGCGGTCAGTAACCTATGCAAGGAACTCAAGGCTCTGGGGTGTGATCTCTCCCTGCTTAGCATGAATACGAGCAAGCACTACAGTGATCCTGCTGCCATACCGGCCGAATACAATTATTTCACTTCTATCTATGCTGTCGATATTGACAACTCGATCCGGCCTCTCGAAGCCATAGCCAGCATTGTCTCCGGTGAGTCATACCACGTCCGCCGCTTTAAATCCGGGGCATTCCGGGCAAAACTGGTTGAAATCCTCAAGGCAGAGAAGTTTGATATCATCCAACTCGAGACTCTCTACCTGGCCCCTTATATCGATACGATCAGGGAATATTCTGATGCAAGGATTGTCATGCGTGCACACAATGTGGAGCATGAAATATGGGAACGGATTTCCCATAATACCGGGTCAGGAATACGTAAGTTTTACCTGACCTACCTGACCAGGAAGCTCAAGGCCTATGAAATCGGCCAGTTTACGGCCTACGATTACCTGGTCACCCTGACCGACCGGGACTTGAAACAGTTTAAAGCCAAAGGGTATACAAATGGTGCTTCATCTGCCCCGATTGGGTTTGATTCCGATACATATCCCTTCACTCAACCCACATTTGGCCCAAATATGTCAATGTGTTTTATCGGATCGCTTGACTGGTTGCCTAATATGGAGGGACTCGAATGGTTTCTCGAAAAATGCTGGCCTGTCATACATACACGCTGGCCGGGCATTACGATGCACATTGCCGGAAGGAATACACCTGTCTCTTTGCTCAACCGTAGGTTATCTAATGTCACCGTGCATGGTGAGGTGCCTGATGCCGGGGAGTTTGTCAACCGGCATTCGATCATGATTGTACCTCTCTTTTCAGGTAGCGGCATGCGGGTGAAAATAGTGGAAGGGATGATGATGGGTAAAGTCATCATTACAACTACTCTAGGTAAAGAGGGGATTGATGGCAGTGACCATCAGCATTTCCTGGTTGCAGATGATGAGGCTGGCTTTATTGAGGCTGTTCAGTTTTGTGTGGATCAGCCCGACAAGGCTATGGAAATCAGTGCCAATGCTCAGGAAAACGCAGCCCTGCAATTTGACAGCGGCCAGGCAGCCAGGAAAATCCTCGACATCTATCATATGTTGCTCGGATATGATCAACCGGATACCTCACCAGTTCGTACCTTGAACCCGTAAATCATCTCCTGAAGCGTGCGGATCGTATTTGTTACATCTCGTTTTCCTTACCCGGTTGAAAAGGGAGACAAACTGAGGGCATTTCATCAGATCAGGATGTTGAGCCTCCACCATGAAATCCATCTGGTGGCTATCTCTCATCGAAAAATTGCTCCGGAACACCTGGAGGCCATGGCCCCATATTGCAAGACGATCAAGGTATTCCAGATCCGTAACTGGTTGATGCCATTCCAGATGGGCATCGGATGGCTGGAAGGGCTCCCACTGCAGGTAAGTTACTTTCTTGATCGGACGATCAAGCGCAAGGTCCAGTATTATATCATCCAACTGGAGCCAGATCACATCATCTGCCAGCTCATCAGGGCATCCACCTATGTGAGGGCGCTTCCTTTTCCTAAAACACTTGACTACATGGATGTGTTTTCAGAAGGGATGTTTCAACTCGCAAAGAAATATGCTCCTTTTGGATTTTTCTTCCGGTGGGAGGCAAAGCGCCTAGCAGCCTATGAACGCACGATCTATAAGGACTTTGATAAGCATACGATCATATCGAAGCAGGACAGGGACCGGTTGCGCCTGGCTACACACGATCAGATCATGGTGATCCCCAATGGCGTAGATGCTGATTTTGTTCCGTTTTCCGACCATCGCCAACCTACCCATGACCTTGTCTTTGTAGGTAATCTCGGTTATGGCCCGAATACTGCGGCTGCGCAGTACCTGGTCAGGAGATTATTGCCTGAACTCGAAAGCCGGGGTATAAAGCCAAGCCTCTTATTGGCCGGAGCAAGGCCTGGTAGAAAGATCAGGGCGTTGCAACATCATGAGGGAGTCACAGTCAGGGGATGGGTTGCGGATATTCGCGATGCTTATGCAGATGGTCGTATCTTTGTGGCCCCGATGTTTACAGGATTGGGATTGCAGAATAAGATCCTGGAAGCCATGGCGATGGGACTGCCTTGTGTGACTACTTCAATGGTCAACAATGCAATAGGCGCTGAACCTAACCATGAAATCCTGGTTGCCGATACACTGGAGGGATTAGCAGACCATGTGCAGAGGCTCATGAATGATCCAGGTGAATACCATCGGATTGCAACATCCGCCAGGGCATTTGTAATGTCAAAATATCAATGGGAAGACCAGGTGGAAAAACTGGAATCCTTTATCAGTACTAAAAATGTTTACGCAGAGACATGATACATACCGAAACTGAAGTGATCGAAATGACCTCACAACTTGATACTATTGCATCAGCTATTGAAGATATACGGCTGGGAAAAGTGGTCATCGTGGTTGATGATGAAGACCGTGAAAACGAGGGTGATTTTATATGCGCTGCCCAATGCGTAACTCCTGAAATCATCAATTTTATGGCCACCCATGGCCGCGGCCTGATCTGCGCACCACTCAATGAAAAAAGGGTAGAGGAGTTGAAACTGCAGATGATGGTCAAGGATAATACCGCACTGCATGAAACTGCATTTACGGTTTCGATCGACCTCATAGGACATGGATGCACTACAGGTATTTCAGCCCAGGATCGCGCCACGGGTATTCGTTCGCTTGTCGATCCGGATATCAAGGCTGAGGATTATGCCAGGCCAGGGCATATCTTTCCGTTAAAAGCAAAGACTGGTGGTGTCCTGCGGAGAAGTGGCCACACCGAAGCA
>WBZX01001306.1_pt1 | contig 19034 bp, 12 predicted proteins | sample 5204211 | NCBI WGS metagenome assembly WBZX01 (sample SAMN12344362, study PRJNA552823) | activated sludge metagenome | biome: Activated sludge suspended growth; feature: Nitrification reactor; material: Wastewater; isolation source: activated sludge from nitrification reactor of wastewater... | reverse complement strand
GCAATTTTGCAACGCATGTGGCGATGATTCATCATCCATGGACTTCGACGACGACGCCCGCGAGCTCCACGACGCCGATGTCGAGCAGCTCGAGCGGCGGCTCCTCGAGCTCGCGCTGCGCCGCACGTCGACGCGCCACGGCGCGATCTTCCTCTGGCGCGACGACGAGCAGGCGCTCGCACTCGACTTCCACGTCGTCGACGATCTCGTCGTCACCTTGCCCGATGCGCGGGTGCGTCGGCCGTCGCCCGGCCAGCCGCCTGGGATCGCGCTGCTGGCGTTCGAACGCAACGAGCCGTACCTGTGCCGCGACACCGCGGCCGATCCAAACTACGCGCGCTACTTCCTCGACGTCGGCTCGATCGCGGCGGTGCCGATCCCGTGGCAGGACCGAGCGATCGGCGTGCTGACGGTCTCGGCGGACGACCGCGGCGCACTGACGCCGCACCACCTGGTCGCCCTGGTCGAGCTGGCGCAGACCGCCGCCCGCTTCCTGCGGCGCGCCCAGCAGTACCGCCGCACCCGTGACGACCGCCGACGGCCGCTGCTCATCAAGGGGCTGTCACCGCAGTGGCTCGAGGTCGAGCGACGCATCGAGCGCGCGTCGCCGTCGGATGTCCCGGTGTTGATCCACGGCGAGAGCGGCACCGGCAAGGAGCTGGTCGCCCACGCCATCCACTTCAACTCTCGGCGCGAGTCGAAGCCGTTCGTGACGGTGAACTGCGCCGCGATCCCGGAGAACCTGCTCGAGAGCGTGCTGTTCGGCCACGTGCGCGGGGCCTTCACCGGCGCCAGCTTCGAGAAGCAGGGTGAGTTCCACAAGGCCGACGGCGGCACGCTCTTCCTCGACGAGCTCGGCGATCTCCCGCTGTCGCTGCAGTCGAAGCTGCTGCGCGCGGTCGAGTCGGGCGAGGTCGCCAAGCTGGGCAGCAACAAGCCCCCCGAGCGCGTCGACGTGCGGCTGGTGGGCGCCACGCACCGTGACCTGCGGGCAATGGTGGCCGCGGGCAGCTTCCGCGCCGATCTCTACTTTCGCCTGGGCGTCATGATGCTCGAGCTGCCGCCACTACGGGCCTATCGCGAGCAGATCGCGGTGTTGTCGGCGGTGTTCCTGCAGCAGGCCGCGGACCGCATGGGCAAGCCGGCGCCGCGCATCGGACCCGAGGCGCTCGCGCTGCTGCGCGCCTACGACTTCCCCGGCAACGTCCGCGAGCTCCGCAACGCCATCGAACACGCGGTCGTGATGTCGAAGGGCGAGATCCAGCCCGCCGATCTGCCCGAGTCGCTGCGCACCGATCGGTCGCGAGGCCCGGCGTCGCCACGCAACGCGACGGTCGCGACCGCGTCGCACCGCGACCGGACGCCCACGCTCCGTGAGCTACGCGAAGCGTGGCTGGCCCCACTGGAGACGCACTACCTCACCGAGCTGTTGCAGGCCTGTGAGGGCAACGTCGCGCGAGCGGCCGCCCGCGCGGGCGTCGACAACGTCACGCTCTACCGGCTGCTCCGCAAGCGCGGGCTCGCAGTCCGACGCACCGTCGTCGAGGTCGCGCCCGAGGCACGCAAGGCGAAGCCAAGGCGCCGCGCCGAGTCGTGACGCCGCAGAGCTCCCCGCACCGTCGCACGGGCTACGTCGACACGGCGCCGCTGCTGCTGCCGTCCGAGCCGCTGCTCCCGTCCGAACCGCTGCTGCCGGCCGAGCCACTGCTCCCGTCCGAACCGCTGCTGCCGGCCGAGCCACTGCCGCTGCCGGTGTCGCTGGTGCCGGTGGTGTCGCCCGACGCCGCGCCGCCGCTGCCCGAGCTGCCATCCCCGGGGCGCCCGGTGGTGCCCTCACCCGAGTCGCCACCGCTGTCATCGGGTGGCCCACTCGCACTTGCACTCGCGCCGCCGTCGGCGGTGGTGCCACCGGCCCCATCGCCGCCATCCGCCGAGGCGGAGGCCGACTCGCTGCCGGCCGCGGTGGTGCTCAACCCCGAGGCGCTCCCCGAGTCGCCCACCGCGGCGCTCGTGCTCACATCGGTGCCCTCGATCCCGAGGCAGCCGGGTGCGCACGCGAGCACGACGGCGAGCAAGTGACGAACGCGGACCATCGCAGACGAGGGCACGACGTTAGCACGCCGACGCAGCGCCCGAGCACGGCCGCGCCCTGCTGCCCAACTCGGGCAAGCGTGGGCAAGTCGCCTGCCCAAGTCGGGCGAGCGTGTTGCCCGACACGATTAACCGTGAGTCCCGACGAACGGCACGGTGGTTGCTGTACGGTCGGGACCCATGCCGGTCCGTACCAAGATTTCGCTGCTCGCAGTGTTGTCCCTCATGCCGGGACTTGGTTGCGACAAAATCGTCGCGCTCATCAACGATGGGGCCCAGGCCGCCGCCAACGAGGCCGGCGGCGGCCTCACCGGCGGCCCCAAGACCGACGACGACCGTCTCGGCGAGAAGCTGCAGGCGTACATCGACTGCATCAACGGGCCCGCGACCAACATCTCCGATTCGGGCAAGCGCTACTTCGACTGGATCGACGACCCCAAGGTCGGCCCCACCGGGAAGGAGACCAGCGTCTACGGCCTCTACGAGATCCGCGACACCAAGCCGTGCCTCGACGGCATCGCGAAGGCCGCGGAGCTCGAGCCCGACGACGCCGACCTCGAGGCGGCCGCGAAGGCCTTCGCTGAGGCGGTCAGCATCGCGGCGCCGTTGATGAACGAGGCCTACAAATACTACGACGAGGACAACTACAAGGACGACAAGTGGGCCAAGGCCAAGGAGCTGCACCCCAAGCTCTTGGCAGCGATCGAGACCTTCGAGGGCACCAACGCCAAGCTGCGCGAGATCGTCGGCAACCGCAACGACGCGCTACAGGAGCGCGACCTCTCGCGCATCGAAGCCGAGATGGGCAAGACCTTGATGTGGCACCAGCGCAAGATCATGGTGCTCTCGAAGAAGGTCATGGACACTGCCGACGTCGAGGTTGCGCCGGAGTTCAAGCTCGATCTGGCCGTGTTCGAGCCGCTCGTCAACGAGCTCGAGACCGAGCTGAGCGCGACCGAGGAGTATGGCAAGGCCCACAAGGAGGAGCTCGACTCGGTGACGATGTACAGCTCGTTCCAGTCGGAGGCCGAGGAGTTCAAGAAGATCGCCAAGGAGGTGCTCCGTCGCAAGCGCGACAACCAGGCCTTCACCAAGGATGATCTCGAGCGCTTCGCCAGCGGCCCCGCGTCGTGGGTCGAGGGCAGCCCCGCGAAGCTGCTCGACAAGTACAACAGCCTCGTCAGCCGCAGCAACTCGCTCAACTACTCGTTCTACAAGCCGGCGCCCAAGGGTTAGTCGGCGCGCATGCTCGGGTGCGGGCTACGCGTCGCCGGGCGCGTAGCCCCGCTCGCGCAGCTTGCCCGCCACCACCGCCCACACCGTGCCCGCGTCGGAGTTGACGTCGTGGGCACGGCCGGCGAACCGGCCACAGAAGGAGCTCTTCAGGATCTCCGGCACTGCGCTGCGGGCTTGCCCCGAGAAGAGCGGATGCTGGAGGTACACGCACGCTTCCTCCGTCGCGCGCACCGACAGCGTGCCCGGCAGGTCAGGCGCCTTGCGCACAGCGTCCGCGACCGCGACCACGTCCTCGACCAACTTGTGGGCGAGATCGGGGTGGCGCGCGACCAGCAGCTTCACCTCCTCCTCGGGCGGCGGGTAGTCCATCTGCAGCGGCGCGAAACGATCGAGCTGCGCAGCGTCGATGGCGAACGTGCCGCTGAACTCGCGACCCCGGTTGACCGCCGCGATGAACTGCACGTTGTCGGGGATCGCGACGAAGCGGTTCTCGATGGGATGGAACACCCGCCGCGTGCTGTCGAGCGCCGGCATGAGCGCGTTGCGGGCGCTCTCCTGACAGCGATTGAGCTCGTCGAGGAACACCAAGAACCGCCGCGATGGCTCGACCTCGGCGCGCTCGACCGCCTCCAGCACCTCGGTCTTGACGAAATCGGTGACGGGCGAGCCGCTGCTCGAAGCGCGCACCTGGATGGTCGCGAAGAAGTCCACGGCGTCGATCACCGCGCCGCAGTTGAAGAACACGAACTCATAGCCGAGGCTGGCTGCGATCGCCCGTGCGAGCACGGTCTTGCCGCAGCCCTGCGGCCCATCGAGCAGGATGTTGAGGCCGCTCTGCAGCAGCACCTGCAGCTTCTTCGAGACCACCGGATCCAGCCACACACTCTCGATGCGAAACGGCGCCGGCCCGATCCACTCGACCTCGATGGTGCCGCGGTCCTCCCGTTCGGGCTTCGAGATGGCGGTGATGCGCACCAAACACGAGACGCCCGCGACCACCCGCCGGTCCCGCGTCAACACCACCTTGGGCGCGCGGCGACCGTCGAAGTGCGTGCTCCGCAGGCCGAACTCCGAGTCCTCGACCGGGTTGGGCCAGAACGTGGCCTCGCCGGTCATCCCCACGCTGAGCTCTTCGATCTTCCACTTGCGTCCGGACATCGTCGTCGCTTTCGTTCGGTCTTCGATCACATCGCCAGGGCACGCCCGACCAGCTTGCCGATGAGGTCGCCGAAGCGCCGCACCGAAGCATCGAGGTTGGCGTCGTCCAGTAGCACGTAGTTCGGGAAGCAGATCTCGGTCAGCGGCCGCACGGCCACCTGCGCGCAGCACATGTGGTGGCGCCGGGTGAGCTGCTGCACCACTTGGCGCAGGGCTGACACCGAGCACTCGGTCGGCAACCCGTCACTGATCATCACCAGCAGCTTGGACTTGCGATGCGACGCGGTCGCGACCGAGGCGACGTGGGTGAGCGCGGCGGCATCGTTGTTGCCATCGCTGGCGCGCAGGGACGACACCGCGCAGCGCCGCGCGTCCCCGGCCTCGTAGATCACCTTGTCGGTGAAGCCGAAGAAGCGCGCGTCGACCCCATTCAGACCGCGCGCCGCTTCGGCGACCAGCACCGCGAAGCGCCGCGCGCGATCGAGGTTGGCGCCGCTCATCGAGCCGGAGCAGTCGACCAGCACCCCCAGGAACAGGTCGCTGTCCGGTTGGATGGTGCGGGCGATCAGCATGCGCGGGTCGCCGCGCGTGACCAAGGGCAGCACCCGCGCGCGGTCGAGCGCATGGCCACGCACGCGGGCCGGACTGCGCACGTGCGCCAGGCCCAGGCGCACGAGGGTCTCGCGCAGGCGCAGCGCCGGTCGCTGCAGAGGCGCCGCGATGGCGCGATGGGCCGCCTCGTCCGGCGGCACCCTCTCGAGCTTGTCGATGGGCTTGAAGCTGTCGCCGGCGCCGACGTTGATTGCGAGCCGCCGCGGCGCGCCGTCGCCGTGGGACGCGCGCGGCGGCTCGAGGATGCGCTCGACCTCGCGCTGCACGTCGGCGTCGGCGATGCCGTCGCCCGCGACATCCGCATCGCGCTCGTTCCACCGCAACGACTCGTGGCCACCGAAGCCGTGGGCGAGCAGGGCATCGCCGCCGAACAGCCGCGCCAACGCCCGCGTGACCCGCATCAACCCGTGCATGTCGAGCTGACGAAAGCCGGTCCCGAAGTACGTCAGCGCGGTGGCGACCAGGGGATCGCCCGAGCGATCGCCGAGCCCCATCCGCAGCGCCCGCACGAAGCGCGCGAAGGAGTGGCCCACCCGATCGAGCTCCGCGAGCAGGCGACCGCTCTCGACCCGCACGCTGGCCTCGTCGAAGGCCACCGCGGGCCGCACCGCCGCGAAGACGTCGATGGCGGCGCCGTTCAGCATGCGCAGCAGGTCGAGCACGGCGATCTCGCGGGGTGCGTGACCGAAGGCGTGGGCGTCGAGCCGCTTGATCCGATCGCCGAACTCGGCGTCCATCGATCGTAGGTTGCGCTCGAGGTGTTCGTCGGCGACGAGGTTCAACAGCTGGTGCAGTCGTTCCTTCTTGGCGCGCCGCCACACCCGCATGCCCTCCGGCGCCCCGTGCCAGATGTGGTGGCCGAGCTCGTGCAAGATCAGCCCCTCGACGATGTCGCGACCGTGACGGACGCGCTCGAGGATCGGCAGCGGCGTCACGTGGACTGCGGTCGTGCCCATGTGGGTGAAGCCCCACTGCTCGCGCTTCGGCGTGATGTGGATAGCGAAGCGCTTGCCGGTGAGCTCGCGCGCGCGCATCACACCCCACGCGAAGCTGCGCGCGAGCTCGTGGAGCTTGGCGGCGCGCTCCGGGTCGAGCAGCCGCCCCGCGGAGATCCGGCGCCGCGCGGCGACGTCGCTGCCCTCGACGAGCAGCCGCGCCACGCCACGGGCGCGCACCTCGGCAGGTGCAATCTCCAGCAGGTCCAGCGTGCGCAGCTCGGGTGCCAGCGTCGGGCCGCCCAGCAGCGCCAGCTCGACGATCGCGTCGATCACCGCGCCATCGGCCCGACGCAGCTGCACCCCCAGCGTGTCGCGGACCTCGGGCAGCGCGACCTCGGGGTCGGCGGCCCACCGAATGAGCAGCGGCAGCCCGATCGCGTCGCCACCGGCGAGCAACGCGGCCGCGGCCTCGCGCCGCAGCGCGGGCGTCGTGGCCCCCGCGGAGCGTAGCGCCCTTCGCACGCCCGCCAGCCCGCGCGGACCGGGCTGCGCCAGCCACCAGCGCATGGCGGCGTCGGCGAGCAGCGGATCGACACCCGCCGCAATCCTGTCGAGCACCTCCGCGGCCGAAGCGTCGTCGCACGCCGCGAGCAGCAGCCCGAAGTCGTTGCTGCGAGAGCAGCCCGCCAGCGCCGGGCGTGCGAGCAGCGCGACCGCGCCGTCGAGCGCACCGCGATCGCGTTCGACCAGCGCGATGGCGACGCGCCAACGTCGGTGCGAACCGAGCGACTCGTCGTCGCGCAGCTCCCCGAGTGCAGCGAGTGCGGCTGCGCTGCTCCACAGCGCGATGCCGTCGACCAAGACGTCCGCGTGTCGCAGGCGCCCCCGCAACAGCGCCACCAGCCGCAGCTCTCCGGCCTCGCCCAGTTCGAGCAATCGGAGCACCGCAGCGTGCACGAGAGCCTCGCGATCGTGGGTGCAAGCGCGCGCGAGGTGGCCGAGATCGTCGCTCGCCCGCAGCTCGGCGTGCAGGTCGGCGGGCAGCGCCGGCCTCGTGCGTCGCGCGGGCGCGTCGCGCGAGGGCACACCGCGCACGGGTAGCCACGCCGCCAGGGCCTGGTGGACCTCGCGGGTGCAGCCCGGAAGCAGCGCCACCACCCGCGGCCCACGGGCCTCGACCGCGCCGCCGCTCGTGCCGGCGCGGAGCAGCGTGACCAGCACGCGCGCCGCGTGGACCCCGAGCTCGGTGTCCAGGAGACCCACGCACAGCTCGACGACGGCGGGCTCGAATCCCTCGGCGAGCTCCCGTGCTCGACGGTGGTACCACCAGCCCAGCAGCACACTCGCGGTCGCCTGCCACAGCAGACTCCGGGCGAGCGATGACGGCAAGGCGACCGCGCGCGCGAGCACACCGCTCCAGCCGCCCTCCTCCGCCGTCAACCACGTCGCAAAGCCGGACGCGTTGCGCTCGAACGCCACCAGCATCGCGTCGACCAGCGGCGGCACCAGCTCGACGTCGCGCCACAGCGTGACCACAGCCAAGCGCAGTGCGTCGACGAACGGCTCGTGCTCGCTGCCGAAGCGCGCCAGCTCGCGCGCCACGGCGTCGATGCCGTCGACGCAGCCCACCAGCGCCACGCACACCGCCAACGCATCCTGCGACGGCGCGGTGCGGCGCGCGAGTGCGTCGGTGAGCCCGAAGCACGGCGCGGCGAGTGCTGGATGCAGCGCGGCCTCGAGCTCGTCGTCGTCGCAGCTCGCGATGCGATCGGCCTGCGCGGGGGTCAGGCGGTGGATGCCAACCGACCGCGGGACCGCACTCGGGGCCGCGCCGCCGTCGGCGGCCGACCACGCGGCGATGCGGGGATCGGCGCGTCGGCGGCCCGCCGCGATGAACTTGTCCGAGATCGCATCCCCATCGAGGCCGAGCGCGTCGGCGCGACGCCGAAGCTCGACCAAGCCATCGTCGTCGAGCACCGCGATCGTGGCCGCGGTCGCGTGCCCGAGCACCATCGCCACGAGTGCTCGCGCAGCCACGTGATCGTGGGGCAACCTCAGCGCGCGGGGCAACACCTCGGCGAGCCACGCGGGCACGCGGTGCAGCGCCAGCCGTGACCACAGCCGCTCCCACGCGCCGATGTCGCTCGCCCACGGCTCGCGATCGCCGAGCGACAGACACGAAAGCGCGAGTGAGACGGCGTCGCCGGGCTCGGGCAACGTCTCGATGCCAACGTCCGCGAGGTCATCGCGAAGGCGCAGCGCCGCGATCGCGCGCAACGGGCCCGCGGCGGCGGGCGCGACCTCGCAGGCCGCGCCCAACCACTGCACGCGCACGGCGCTCGGCGGCAGACGGCACACCTCGTCCCAGCCCTCGAGCTGCTGCCCGGCGAGTGCCGCCGCGGCGGGCCCCAGCGCTGCGTACAACCAAGACAGCGCCGCGGCGCCCTGCGTGGAGGCGACGCTGGCCGCCGTGCGCAGGTCGATGCCGCCGGCCGCCGGATCGTCGACGACCTCGCTCGCCAGCACCGCAGACGCGAGCGACGACGAAGCGCGGCGGGCGAACATCGGTGCGACCAGCGTGCGGGCAGCGGCGCGTCGTGCCGACGTCGGCAGCACCGACGCCAACAACACCCGGAGGTCGGCGTGACACGCCAGCTGCAATGCGCGTGGGTGCTGTGTGCCCGCGTGGGCGAGCACGAGCACCGAGACCGCGGCACGCTGCCGCAACGTACCGCTGGCTTCGTCCACCGCCGACGCGAGGGCGCCCCACACCGGTGCCGTCTCGGTCCCCGCCTCGGCGGCGATGATCACCAGGCGCAGCAGCTCGTCGCAGGCATCGCGACCCGGTACATCTCGCCAAGGCTTGCGCTCGTGAACGCGCTGCAGACAGGCGCCGCAGTCCTGCTCGCGACGCTGCTCGCCGTGCAGCAGGTGGTCGCGCAGCGCCGATACCGTGCACGTGGTCAGCGCGTCAATCGCCTCCGCCGGCGTGATCACACCGCGACGCCAGAGATCGAGCATGAGCGGCAACGGCTGCTCGGGCCACGGCGCGCCCTGGCATGCGCTCGACAGCTCGGGATCGGCGCGGACCCACGCCAGCAACACACGCGCGCCGTCGGGGACACATGCGACGGCGGTCGCGCGTACGTCGGGACGCGGGTGCAGCAACGCGTGCACGAAGCGCATCGGCGTGGTGGCGGTGCACTCGGCGAGCGCTTGCACGGCCGCGAACCGGACCGATGCGTGCTCGTCGTCGAGCGCGGCGACCAGCAGGATCAGCGCAGGCACACGCGCGTGGCCGCCCAGCAGCGCGCAGCCGATCGCGCGCGCCTCGGGCTCCGCCGAGCGCAGCAACTTCGGCGCGAGCGGCAACAGCACCTTTCGATCGAGCGGGCCGCGACTGGCTGCGTCCAGCGCGGCGGCGAGCTCCGACGACCAGGCGCCGCCATCGAGGTGCTGCCAGATGTCGATCTCTCGCACGCGCTCGCCGTCGACGAAGCAGAGTGTCGCAAAAAAAAGAACCCTCCGGGTGGAGGGTTCTTTGGGGGAACGACGACCTCGGGCGATGCGCCCCTCGTCGTTCCCCGACCGCGCGCGACGGTGCGTGCCCACGCGGGTCGACGCTCGCGCCAGCAGCGGGGCTCCGGGCAGACCACCATCGGTGGCCCATGCGCCCGTCACCCCATCGCGCGAGATCGTCGACGGCGTGGGTGCGGCAAGCGAGTTCGGGTGGAGCTCGGGCGACGTCCGTTCGCGTTCCGCCGTCTGGCGGACCTAACTGTCGCACTGGTCCCCGTTGGTCGACTGCGTGGGGGGCTTCGGAGGTTCGCAGTTGCCGACGTCGCGAGACGGCGGTCCACCAAGAACCCTCGAACCCAAAGGCACATCATGGGTGATCTCGATGTGCCAGGGTCCGCGCACGACCGCTCTCACCGGAGAGATCGCCACACTTGGCGCGGCCCCGCCCCACGGAGTGCCTCGTCACGAGGCCACCCCATGGGGCACGTCTGACCCGAACCCGCAGCGTCGCGCGCGTCAGCCTTCGAGCGACGCAGGAGCCCCACGACGTCGAACGTTCACGCCCGCGACCACCATCGTCGGACCACCGGACTCGAAGGTCTGGCATCCGCACCGATGGGCGGTGTCGCTGGTTTTGGACGCGTGAATCGTCACGTTGCGGGGTCCTCCTCCCGGGCGCGCCCGGGGCCTCGAAGGGCTTCATTCGCCGGTCAGCACGTGCGCCGGCAGCCGAATCCTATACGGGATCGATGCGCCGCACGTCAAGCGGTGACCTCGCGGTCGGCCACAAGAAGCGTGGCTGGCACGCCCGCCCGTGGGCGCTCTACCGTCGGCGTTCGGCGTGGAACGCCGGGCGGGCCCGAACGATTCATCGACGGCGACGGCCTCGAACGCGATTGCCCGCACGACACGGTTGGCGCGATCCTGAGGGTGCGTGCCCTCGCACGCGTGAAGCCGATGCCACCACAGACCCAGCTCGATCGCGTGCTCTCCTTCGCCGCCACGCGCCCCGACGACATCTGGCTCACGCAGCCGATGGGCGATGGAGCGCTGCGCGAGCTGAGCTTCGCCGCGGCCGTCGACGAGGCCCGGCGCATGGCCGCACACCTGCGGGCCCAGGGCGATCGTCTGCCCCCGGGCAGTCACATCGCCATCTTTGCGAAGAACAACGCCTGGTGGTTCCTCGCCGATCTCGCGATCTGGCTGGCGGGCCACGTGTCGGTGCCGCTCTACCCGGTGCTGACCGCCGACACCATCTCGCAGATCCTGAGCCACGGCGACGTACGGATGGTGTTCGTCGGCAAGCTCGACGGATTCGATGCCATGGCCGCTGGCGTCGCCGCCGAGCTGCCCCGCATCGTGTTGCCGCTCGCCCCCCAGCACGACAGCCTCGCGTCGTCGCCGAAGTGGGCCGAGCTGATCGCGAAGACCGAGCCCTACACCGGCAGCGGCAACCGCAGCCCCGAGGAACTCGCGACGATCATCTACACCTCGGGTACCACCGGTGTGCCCAAGGGCGTCATGCACAGCTTCGCGTCGCTCGGCAGCGCGCAGGGCTACATCGACGAGCTCGGCATGCGCGCCGACGATCGCATGCTGTCGTATCTGCCGCTCGCCCACTCGCTCGAGCGCACCCTGGTCGAGGCCACCTCGATGCTGCTCGGCTTCCACGTCTACTTCGCCGAGAGCCTCGAGCGCTTCGTGGACGACCTGCGGCGCGCACAGCCGACCCTGTTCGTGAGCGTGCCGCGGCTGTGGCACAAGTTCCAGTCGGGGGTGTACGCGAAGCTGCCGCCCTCGCGGCTTGCGCTGCTGCTGCGCCTGCCGATCGTGCGCGGGCTGATCCGACGCAAGATCCTCGGCGGACTCGGGCTCGGCGCGGTCCGCTTCGCCGGCTCCGGCTCGGCGCCGATCCCCGGCGAGCTGATTGCCTGGTACAGGCAGCTCGGGCTCGAGCTGCTCGAGGGCTACGGCATGACCGAGAACTCCTCGTTCTCGCACATGAGCCGCCCTGGCGACGTGCGCATCGGCTATGTCGGTCAGCCGCAGCCCGGCGTCACGCAGAAGCTGAGCGCCGACGGCGAGGTGCTCGTGCGCAGTCCCGGCAACATGATGGGCTACTACAAGGACCCCGTGCTCACCGCCGAGGTACTCGACGCCGACGGTTTCGTGCACACCGGCGATCTCGGCGTCATCGACGAGCGCGGTCGCCTGCGCATCACTGGCCGGGTCAAGGAGCTGTTCAAGACCAGCAAGGGCAAGTACGTGGCACCAGCGCCGATCGAGAACGAGCTGCTGCTGCACGAGGCTGTCGACCAGGTCTGCGTGACCGGGGCCAACCGCGCGCAGCCGTTCGCGTTGGTGGTGCTGGCGGATCACGTGCGCAGCCGTCTCGACGACGCCGAGCAGCGCGAGGCGCTGCAGCAGTCGCTCGGCGCCCACGTGAAGCACGTCAACGCGACACTCGATCAGCACGAGCGACTCGACAAGCTCGTGGTGCTGCGCGATGCGTGGACGATCGAGAACGGGATGCTGACGCCGTCGCTGAAGGTGAAGCGGGCCGCCATCGAGGCCCGCTATCACGATGGTGTCGAGCGCTGGTTCGCCCAACGCGAGCTCGTCGTCGTCGACGGCGGCGCGACGACCTAAACGCGCTCGGGCGCCGCGCTCGTACCTGGGTATGGCACGGTGCGCGCCCCGGGCCGTCCCGTGGGCGGACGCCGTCTCCCGCAAGGCGGCGCCGGCGGGCTCAAGTGGGCCGGGGTGGCCGTCGATGGCCCTGGGCGACGATGGACGCGTTCGCCACACCAGGAGCCCTTGCCCCCCACGCCGAGACGTCCGCAACGCACGTGCTGCGTCCGCGCCCGCGCCTGTTCGGGCAGTGGCTCGTGCACCGCGGCGTCATCACGCCGGCCGACCTGCGTGAGGCGCTGGCACTGCTGCGCGCGGTCAACTCCACCATCGGTGAGCTGGCGGTCGCCCATGGGCTGGTGACACCTGCCCAGGCCGACGAAATCAACGCGTTGCAGCGCCACGTCGACGGTCGCTGGGGCGACATCGCGATCGCGCTCGGCATCGGCAAGGCCACCGCGGCACGCATCGAGCAGCTCGCGTGGGAGCAGCAGCTCGAGAACCTACGGCTGTCGGATGCCCTGGTCGAGATCGGGGTGCTTAGCGCCACCGAGGTCGACGAGTGGGTCGAGGCGTTCGAGCGCGACGATGCAACGCCCGACGAGATCGGCGGCGAGACCCGCGTCCTGCTCGACCAGCTGTCCGACGGCCTGTCTCGCATGCTTCGCCGGGTGCTCGCCACGCCGGTGCGGCTGTCGCCGCCGGTGGTGTGGGACGGGCATGCCTACGATCATCAGGCCCGCTGCGTCATCGAGGGTGATCTCGGCTGCATGATCGGGCTCTCGGTCGATCGTCGGGTGGCACGTGCGATGGCGGAGGCGCTGCTCGATGGCGCGGCCGCCGGCCCCGGCGCCCTCAAGCTCGACGCGGCCGTCGGTGCCTTCTTGGTGCTGTTCGGCGGCCACGCGGCGCGGCGACTCGAGGCCCGCGGCGAGCACCACCCCCACCGCGCGCTCCCGCCGGAGTCGGGGCAGCTTCCTGTGGCAGGCTGCGCCGTCGAGATCGCGACCGCACAGGGGGCGGCATTGCTGGTGTTGTCGCCCTGACGCGCGTGCCCACGGGTTCGTGGCATATGCTCGGGGCATGCGCACTTGGCCCCTTGCTCTGATGTTCGCTTCGACTCCGATCGCCTGCGCGAGCAACGACGACGCGGTCGGCAGCGGCGGTTCCTCATCGAGCGGCACCACCGACGCCGACAGCTCGACGTCGCTGACGACATCGAGCACGAACACGTCGTCGTCCTCGGCGAGCACCTCCAGCACCACCAGCGACGACTCGACGACGACCGGCACCACCGCGGTCGACACCGGCAGCAGCGACGGCCCCGGAAGCAGCTCGGGCGCCGACTGCCCCGCGGGCACCATCGACTGCCCGTGTGGCGCCGACGACACCTGCGACGAGGGCACCGTGTGTGTCGCCGACGTCTGCGAGGCCGCGGTGGCGTGTGGGATCGACGGCTACGAACCCAACGACTCCCAAGACTCCGCCGTCGACCTCGGCACGCTCGGCGACGGCGACGATCCCGGGTCGATCGCCGGCGAGCTCGACCACGCACTCGACGTCGACTGGTTCACCTACCAGGGCGAGGACAACGTCGGCCTGCCGCCGGGCGTCGCCCCCTCGCGCATGGTGATCGCCAACGGCGGTCTTCGCCTGTGCAAGTTCCTCGCGTGTGCCGACGACGGCGCCGACGCCGAGGTGACGTGCCCGCCGGGCAGCGAGGCCGCCAACGCGCCCGGCGGTCAGCCGGGTTGCTGCGCGCCGGGCTCGCTGTCGATGTCCGACTTCAACTGCGCGGGCAGCGTCGACGACTCGGCGCAGGTCTGGATCCGCATCGATCAGGCGGCGGAGCAGTGCGTCGAGTACACCGTGAACTACGAGTTCTAGCGCACCGAGAGCGCCGCGGTCGTCACTCGTCGGCCGCCCCGCCGGCGCTGGCCAGCTGATCGGCGCTGATCTTTGCAGGGTCGAACTTCGCCGCCGCCGCGGTCATGCGCGCGATGACGTCGTCGAAGTCACCGGCGGCGCCCTTGTCGAAGCGCAGCGGGTTGATACGCGCCACCACGAACGCGCGCAGGTAGGGGCTTTCGAGGCCACGCTGCTTGCAGCGCTCGACCGCGGCAGTGACTTCGTCGTCGAGCCCGAGCACGGCGGCGGCCCGGGCGTCGCGCACCGCCAGCGCATCGGGCAGCGGCGCGGCCAAGAACGCGTCGACCCGCCGCAGCACGGGGTTGTACGCGCCACCCGAGAAGCGTCCGCGCTGCTCGTAGCAGGCGCCCAACGTCACCAGCGACGGTTCCTCGAACTCCAGCGCGAACTCCTGCTCCGGCCGCGGGTCGAGCCCGGCCAGCGACCGCGCCATCCGAATCACTTCGAGCGCCTTCTCGCGGAGGTTGTGGGCCTTCTCGGTGTTCAGCGCGAGGATCTTGTAGGCGACCTGGTACTGCGGCACGAGCAGCGCGACGATCGCCTTGGCGCCGAGGGTCTTCATCGCCGACAGGCGATGGTTGCCATTGGGCGTGAGGTACACGCCGTCGTCGCCGCGCACGACCACGATGGGATCGAGGAACCAGTCGAGCTTGTCGATCACCTCGCCGAGTCGCTTGACGTGGGTCGCCGAAAGATCACGCTGGAACGGCGTCGGCGCCACGCGATCGATCGGCAGCGACGCGAGCATGGTGATGTGGCCGCCCAACGGATCGCGGTAGCGCGCCAGCACCTGCCCGCCGTCGGCCTCGACCCGGCGCGCCAGCTCGGGCTCGGCGTCGGCGGCGAGCAGCTCGTCGGACCCGAGGCCCCGCGAGCCCGCCTCGACCGCCGCCTTCTTGCGCGAGGTCTTCTTCTTCGCGGTGCTGCCCTCGGAATTGCTGGCCGCCTTGCTGGCCTTCTTGCTCGCCTTCGCCATCTCGAACTCCGGCCCCGCACGCGGCCGGGCCCCGCGAGGTTGGCCCCGAACCGCGTGGCGCGACAAGTGCTCGGACGATCAGCGCGGCCGCAGGCGACCGCGACGGCGCAGCTCGTCGACGATGCCGACCACGGCGCCGTCGACGGCAACGTTGGCCTCGAAGTGGAGCGCCGCGCGCTCCCCTGCACCATCGGCGCCGAGGTGAACGGCGAACACGGGCGCCGGCGCGACCAGTGTCTCGATCGCCCGGTGATCCGCCAGCCCGATCACGTTGGTCGTCGACACGACCAACATGCCGGCGTCGAGCAGCAGGTGTGCGACCTCGCCGAAACGCCGCACCAGCTCGTCGCGGTCGTCGAGCGCGAGGTCGGCGTCGACACCGAGGAAGACGTTCTTCCCGTCGAGCAGGTACGCGTGGTGGCCGCTGCGCGCCAGCTCCGACTCCAGCGCGCGCGCGAGTGCGTGCTTGCCGACGCCGTGGCCGCCCGTGATCATCACCAGCGTCGCGGGGTGACCGTTCTGCTCGGCGCGCTGGCCCGCGGTGATGTCGCCGCGCACCCACTCGACGTCGCGCAGGCGGCTGTGCATGCGCAGCGCGTGCTGCTCGTCCGGCACCAGCTCGCGCACGATGCCGCCGCCCGCGATGTCGTAGCCGTCGACGATGACGAAGCGACCGGTGGCCTCGTTGTCCTCGTTTCGATCGAACGCAATCGCGTGGCGCGTCACCAGCTCGAGGTCGGCGACGTCGTGTCGATCGACCCGCGGCTTGTCGCCGTGGGTCTGCAGATCGCTGGCATCCAGCACGCGGTGGATCTGCGCGATGCGGACCTCGGTCGCCGCCGTCGCCAGCTTCAGCTTGTACACGCGACTGGGCTCCATCGCGCGCTTCCCGAGCCAGAACAGGTTCACCCGCAGGCGCGTGCCGACCTCGGGCGCGTCGTGCAGGTGACTCATGATCTCGCCACGCTCGATGAAAAGCTGCTGATCCAGCGTGACACCGACCGAGCGGCCAGCCTCGCCGGCCTCTGGCGTAGGCGCAGCCCAGCGCTCGATCGATGCCACGGTGGCGGTCTTGTTGGATGGCGAGAACAACACCCGCTCGCCCACGCGCACAGCTCCGGCCTCGACGCGGCCAGCGATGATCCTGGCGTCGTCGCCGCGATGCCCCCACTTGTAGACGTCCTGCACCGGCATGCGCAGCGGCAGGTCGGTGCGCGCAGGCGCCTTGCGGAAGCCATCGACCGCCTCCAGCACCGTGGGGCCGTCGTACCACGGCGTCGACGCGCTGCGTGACGCGACGTTGTCACCGCTGCGGGCCGCCATCGGGATGAAGTGCGCGGGCGTGATGCCGACGTCGGCAAGGAACGCGCGGTACTCGGTCACGATGCCGTCGAAGTGCGCGCGATCGAAGCCGACGAGGTCCATCTTGTTGACGACCACCGCGACCTGGCGGATGCCCAGCATGCCGAGCAGGTACCCGTGTCGGCGGCTGTTCTCGCGAACGCCCTCCTTGGCATCGATGAGCAGCACCGCGGCCTCGGCCCGCGCGGCGCCGGTCACCATGTTCTTGAGGAATTCGATGTGCCCCGGCGCATCGATGATGATGTAGTCCCGCGAGTCGCTGCGGAAGAAGACGCGCGCGGCGTCGATGGTGATGCCCTGGTCCTGCTCGGCTTCGAGGGCGTCGAGCAGGAACGCGTACTCGAACACCTTGCCCTGGCGCTCGCAGGTGGCGCGCACCTTCTCGAGCTTGCCGTCACCCAGCACGCCGGTGTCGGCGAGCAGGCGACCGACCAGGGTCGACTTGCCGTGATCGACGTGGCCGACGATCACGATCTGCATGGTCTCGCGGGCGTCCGCGGTCGCTACCGGCTGGTCCACGTCACATGTACCCTTCGCGACGGAGCTTCTCCATCGCATACGTGTCTTCCTGGTCCTGGGCCCGGCCGGCGCGCTCCGGCACGTTGGTACGGCGCAGCTCGACCAGAATGTCGCCCGTGGTGCGGGCAGTCGACTCGATCTTGCTGGTGCAGCACTCGCAACCGATCGAGCGGTAGCGGTGGCCGGTGCCATCATCGAAGTAGATGTCGATGATCGGGATCCGCTCGCGCTCGATGTACTCCCAGACGTTGGTCTCGGTCCAGTCGAGCAGCGGGTGGATGCGAACGTGGGTGCCAGCCGCGAAGTCGGTCTTGAACTGGTTCCACAGCTCGGGCGGCTGCTCGGACACGTCCCAGTCGCCGCTGTGATCGCGCGGCGAGAAGTACCGTTCCTTGCTGCGACTGCCCTCTTCGTCTGCGCGCGCCCCGACAATCACGCCGGTGAACGCCTCGGGTCGCTCCTCCTCGCGGTAGACCCCGTCAGGTCCCATGCGCATCCGTGGCCACGAACCGTCGAGGGTGTGGAGCAACGCATCGGTCTTGAGCGCTCGGCAACAATTGAGGCGGCCGTGGGTGTGGTTCATGCCGGCGGCGAGTGCCTCGCGGTTCTGACCGACGACCATCTGCAGCTTCCATCGCCGCGCGAGCTCGTCGCGGTACGCGATCATCGACGGCACCTTGTAGCTGGTGTCGATGTGCACCAGCGGGAATGGCACGTGGCCGAAGAAGGCCTTGCGGGCCAGCCACAGCATCACCGTGGAGTCCTTGCCGATGGACCACAGCATGCAGAGCTGCCGGAAGTGCTTGTAGGCCTCGCGGAAGATGTAGATGCTCTGCTCTTCGAGCGCTTCGAGCGGCGTCATCCGAAAATCCCGGCTTTCGACAGTAAAATACTCGAGTCGAGAGCCGCTGGGATGCTAGCGCAGCAATCCGCGGCCGTCGACGCGAGTTTTATTTTCGTGCGTCCGGCCGTATTTTTGCCCTCCGGTGGGCCCACGTCGGGGTCGTGAATACCCACGGCGCGGGCCCGCGTCTATGCTCCCCACGAGCTGCCCAGCGGTGACGCGCGTGCTTCGCGTGACACCGTGGTAGGCCGCTCGAGGAAGCCCATGCACGCCCTCACCCGTCTCGCTCTGCCAACCGTTGCCCTCGCGGGCGCCCTCTTCGCCGCCACCTCCGCCGAGGCGAAGCCCAACATCACGCGCAAGGGCGGCCAGTTCGGTATCACGCTCGGCGGTTCGGTGTGCATGCCCGGCGAGGCGAAGTGCAAGCGGTCGTTGCACGACCCCGACATCACCGTCGACGGCAAGACCCGCCCGTCCTTCGGACTCGGCGCAGAGCTCGGCTACCGCTTCAAGCCCTGGATCTACGCTGGCGCGGCGTACAACCTCGGCTTCTTCGACACGCAGTATGAAGTGCAAGGCATGGGTGGCTTCAAGCGTGCGTACCAGAACAGCGTGTACGGCATCGTGAAGCCAATCTTGCCGGTGTGGCGCTTCGACTTCGGTCTCGGCATGGGCCCGGGCTTCTCGCGACAGGCGTTCATCATCAGCGGTGGCGACAAGCAGTACTCGCAGGGCTTCTCGTGGGTCTTCTCGCCGAGCATCGACGTCTTCGTCAGCCGACGCATCTTCCTCGGCGTGAAGGCGGACGTGCTGCTCAACGGCCACAACAAGGTCTGCCACGAGGTCGGTGACACCACCTCGTGCACCAAGGACCCGCAGAACCGCGATCTCGCCCCGGTTCACCAGCTGATCTTCGGCCTCCACGTGGGCGGCACCTTCCTGTAGTCGCCGCGCTCGCCACCAACCACGAAGAAACGGGGCTCGCCCGGCAAGGCGGCCCCGTTTTTTCATTGGTTCACGCCCGTCGTCGAACGCCCGCGGGCGCTCGCCAGGACGGTCGCGCTCGAGCTCACTCGGGCGCGTCGGGATCCTCGGGCTCGTCCTTCTTCTCGTCCTGCTCCGGCGCGCCATCGATCTTGAGTGCGGCCGCCGGCGCGCCTCCGCGGCGGGCACCGGCGCCGGCGCCCTCGCGCTCCATGATCTCGCGCTTGCCGCTCGG